>Ga0302246_1000796_pt1 | contig 25328 bp, 16 predicted proteins | sample AAG_UR_Trp_MG_FD_193533 | JGI IMG/M metagenome (GOLD analysis project Ga0302246, IMG submission 193533) | Enriched activated sludge microbial communities from anaerobic digester in WTTP, New Holstein, Wisconsin, United States - AAG_UR_Trp | ecosystem: Engineered > Bioreactor > Anaerobic >... | reverse complement strand
TCGGAGATCTACGACATTCCCCTGGACATCGTAAACCGGGTTATCGATCCGACCTTCTCTTTCATGACCCTGGACAAAGACGGAAAAATCCGCATGGATTGTTCGTCGCCGTATGCCATGGAACGCCTGATTCAGATGAAGAATCGCTTCGATATTGCCTTCGGCAATGACACGGATGTCGATCGCCACGGAATCGTCACCCCGGTTTCGGGCTTGATGAATCCGAACCATTTTCTGTCCGTTGCCATTGATTACCTCTTCCGGCACCGTCCATACTGGAAGAAGGATGCGGTAGTGGGAAAAACCCTGGTTTCCACATCCATGATCGATCGCGTCGCGGCAGATCTTGGGAGACGTCTTAACGAAGTGCCCGTGGGGTTTAAATGGTTTGTCTCGGGTCTGCTTGACGGGTCCTGCGGTTTTGGCGGGGAAGAAAGTGCCGGGGCGTCTTTCTTGAGAAAAGACGGCACCGTCTGGACTACAGACAAGGATGGCATTATTATGGATCTGCTTGCCTGTGAAATCCTGGCAAAAACGGGAAAAGATCCCGCCACGATCTATCAGGAACTTGAAAACAGGTTCGGCAGTCCTTCCTACGTACGGATCGATGCTCCGGCAACGCCGAGTCAGAAAGAAATCCTGGGCAAACTCTCACCGGAGAAAATTGAAGCAAAAGAACTTGCCGGAGAAATGATCACCGCCATAATAACTCGTGCCCCGGGAAACGGCGCCGAAATAGGGGGGCTAAAGGTCGTTTCCCCGAACGGCTGGTTTGCCGCACGACCTTCCGGCACCGAGGACGTCTATAAAATCTATGCGGAAAGTTTCCGGGGAGAAAGCCATCGTCAAGAGATTGAGAAGGAAGCCGTTATGATCGTGAATCACGCGCTTGAGATGGGTGGTGAAGAATAAAAAACACAGGAATCTTGGGTTCCGCGGTTAATTTTTGTTGCGTATCAAAACGGTTAGTGGTAATGAGAGCACCGTTCCGATAAATATTTTCAAGTTATTTTCTTTTAAATTCTTCAAATATTGGGGGATCGTTCAATGGTAGGACAACGGACTCTGACTCCGTGAATGGGGGTTCGACTCCCTTTCCCCCAGCCAAATAAAATCAAGGGCTTAGCCGAATACGGTTAGGCCCTTGGTGCTTTTTGATGCAAAGCTCTCCCCACATTTATTTGTTTCACACAAAAAAAGGGCAGCGATTAACTGCCCTGGTGGGTAAAAATATGAACCCCCTCACGGTTTCATGATTGCATCGAGATGGTAAATGCAATCGCATGAGGGGGGAAAGGGAGCCATATTAATCAAACAATGCTATATTGTTTTGTCAACTGCCCTTCGATTCTTTCCTCCAAGGTAGAAAAATAATCCCCTCACGGGGCCTTGTTACTTCAGGAAGGGGGATAAATTCCCGTGAAGGGCAGGAGGAAGATGTTCAATAATAACATAATCACACCATAGCCTTTCATCAAGAGCCTTTTTAATTCCATACTTCAGAATCCATTTTAATATCACTATATTGTTTGTGCTAACCTTTGCACAATAACCAAGTGTAAAGATTATTTTCAGTTCAGTATTTTCCTAACATTCTGGGCCAGCATTTTCAGTTGAAAAGGTTTCTGGAGAAATCCCCTGCAACCCCGGTCAATAATCTGCTGCGCCTCGCCATCGATGCTGTATCCGCTGGAGAGCAGCACCCGAATCTCCGGATTGATTTTCCGGAAACGATCGAAGGTCTCGCCCCCCGACATTCCCGGCATGATCATGTCCAGAATGATTAAATCAATCTGGTTTCTTTTCTCCATGTAAACAGCAATCGCTTCTTCGCCGTTCTGGGCAAGATAAACCCGGTATCCTAGTGATTCAAGCATTTGCTTGCACACTTCAAGGACCGCTGTTTCATCATCCACCAGCAGAACCGTCTCCACACCCTTTGGAACGAAATTTTCAACCGATGTTTTCTCGGTGACGATTTCTTTATCTGAAACAGGCAGATAGATAGTAAACGTGGTTCCTTCACCAAGTTCACTATAAACATCAATCATGCCGTTGTGCCCTTTAACAATGCCATAAACGGTTGCCAGTCCCAAACCAGTTCCTCCTCTCCCCATTCCCTTTGTCGTGAAGAAGGGATCGAAGATTCGTTCCTTGGTTGATTGGTCCATTCCCGTGCCTGTATCGGCAATGGATATCTTTACATATCTTCCTCCCACACCGGAATCGGGAAGTGGATTTTTGTTATCCCAAAAAACATTTTCCGTCGTTATGGTGATTTCGCCGCCCCCGGGCATGGCCTGCCAGGCATTCATATAAAGATTCATGAAAAGTTGATCCATCTGGCCTCGATCGACCTCTACGGGCCAGAGGTCTTTTCTGTATTTCTGAAAAACGGAGATTTCCTTTTTTGTCCTCCAGAACAAGGAAGAGGTCTGTTGGAGGATATCATTCATGTTAGCGGGCTTTACGACATACCTTCCTCCACGGGCAAAACCCAACAGTTGCCCCGTTAAATCGGCGCCGCTTACGACCTGTTCTTGAATGGCCTTCAAACGTTCATAATGGGGATGAGAAGAATCAATATCCAACAGCATCAGGGAGACATACCCTTGAATTCCCATGAGCAGATTGTTGAAATCATGAGCAATGCCGCCGGCAAGCGTACCGATGGCTTTCATCTTCTGGGCCTGCTGAAGCTGCATTTCAAGGCGCTTCTTTTCCGTGATATCCATGACCGTGCCCTGATAGCTTACGATATTCCCCTCTTGATTTCTGATCACTGTGGCGTTGATCTCGCCCCAGACCGTGTTTTTATCTTTACGGATAAGCTGGGCTTCAAAAGCTCTTACCATCCCATTTTCTGACAGCAAACGTTTGAACTCCAGACGACGGGACGGATCCACATAAAGCTGGCTGCCGATATCAGAAATGGTGTCCCTTAATTCTGCCGGCGATTCATATCCAAGGATGCGCGTCAGCGCGGGATTGACACCTAGACATTGCCCTTCCGGTGTGGTCTGGTAAATTCCCTCGATGGCATTTTCAAAAATCTCACGGTATTTTTCTTCACTCTCCCGCAGGGCTTCTTCGGCTTTCTTGCGGCCGGTTATATCCATCATGGAAACAAGGGATATTTGCGTGCCAGGTATCATGGTGGCCGTCAAGTAGATATTTTTTACATTACGGCTTTTGGTGACAATTGAGCATTCATAATTTTTTGGCGCCGTGGACGGATCTAAGAGCCTTTTCTGAAGGTTGCTTTTCAGGATCGCGATATCTGAGGGAGCGACAAAATAGTCCCATCGTTTTTTTTCACCGGTAAGTTCCTCCTTCTTGAATCCTGTCAGTTCCTCCATTTTCTTATTACCCAGAATGATGTTTCTGTCCTGGTCGGCAATGCCCATCGCTATTTCGGTATTGTTGAAAATGGCCTGATAAATACTCTCCGATCCCCAAGGCGCCTCATGGGCTTTTTCCCGGTCAGTGACGTCCATGATTGTGCTCTGCACATGACTGATTTTTCCTATACTGTCATAAATGAGGACATTATGACTTTCCATCCAGTGAATCCCGCTGGTTTTGTCTATGATTCTGAAATTTTGGCGATAATGAAGCGCTTTCTTTTTCATGTAACCTATGGTTTCCATCTCGAGCCGGTTGGTATCTTCGGGGTGGACGACCATCTTCCAGGAAATACGGCTGGAAATAAAATCTTCAGGTGTATAGCCCCATTGGGAAACATTTCGAGAGACATATTCCATCGAACATTTTCTGTCTAAGCGCCAGATGAAATAGACAACAGGACTGCGAGCAATGATGGATTCCAGATCATGCACCTCGCTGGTGGAGGTTTTAAATTTCTTGTTCATCTTTGCTTCAAATTCATGTGATTTATTCATAATAGGTCGAGATTTAAAGCTTGGTTGAAAATAAATCAATTTGTTCTACTTTTTATATTTGGACCTAAATTCTCTTGTCGATAATAGAAGTTTAAGACATTCACTCCATAGGAGGTGAAATTATTGTCCATTTGGAGACTTCAATAATCAATTCTTCACAAGAAAGGATACTTGACATGCCAGGGGAAGTAAATTTTGTGGAGCAATGTTCTGAAATAACCGAACTATATCTGGATGGAGCGATTAACGCCATTGACTCCCGTCTTGGTAAGGGGTACGCAAGAGAACATTCCGGGCTTGTAGCACTCTTTATTAAAGTATCGGCACAGAATTTCGCGACAGACATATTTGCCCTGAATATGCAGGAACTGAGAAATGCAGTCACACACCTGACCAATCGCTGTTAGAAACAATATCATAGCATGCTAAAGGAATCCCCTCATAAGTTGATAGTCAACACCCGGGGGGAGTGCTTTGACATCTCATGAGGGGACGGACTTTGCTCTATTGTAAACTGGGATTTATGTCAAGCTCTTATGCTGTTTTTTTCCTTCTTTTTTTAATTAATCAAGATACCTTATCTCCTGGTTCCGGATCGCCGTCAAATGTACAGATGCGCCACATATCTCCTCTGCCTCCTGCCAGGATCATCCCTTCCGACAACCCAAACTTCATACGGCGCGGCTTGAGGTTTGCCACAACGATCACCTTTTTGCCGATGAGAAGCATATGATCCGGATATGCCGGACGGATACCAGCGAATATTTGGCGCGGTTTGTCCTCGTTAACATCCACCAGGAGCTTCACAAGCTTGTCCGCACCGGGTACCGGTTCCGCATCCACAATCCTGCCAACCTTTAAATCGAGCTTGGCAAAGTCATCGATTGAAACTTCCGTCAGGTTCCCACTGACTTCCTTTGGCGCGGCCGGGTGCTTTTTTGATGTCTCAGCCTCTTTTGGCACCTGTCCCGATCGGTCACTCTTAGAAACGTTCTTTTCGATCTTGGCCCAGGAGTCTCGCAGCGTAACCGTGCGGTTATAAACCGGGCCGTTATCCTGACTTTCTTCGGAATCCACGCAAAAATAGCCCTGCCGCTCGAACTGATAGTATTTTAGATGTGACGATTGCACGACGGAGGGCTCCAGTTTGCATTCTTTAAGCACGACCAGTGATTCCGGATTCAGGAAGTCGGTGTACTCTTTGCCCGTTTTCTCCGCCTCTGCGCCGATGTTTTCCACTGTGAAGAGCCGATCATACAGTCTCACCTCTGCCGAAACGGCGTGATCGGCCGATACCCAGTGCAGCGTGCCCTTCACTTTCCTTCCGTCCGGGGCGTCCCCACCCTTTGTTTCCGGATCATAAGTACACCGCAATCCGGTTATATGCCCGGAGTTTTCGTCCTGATCAACCCCGGTACAGGTGATGAAGTATGCTCCGCGGAGCCTGACTTCTCTACCCGGGGCCAGGCGGAAAAACTTGCCCGGCGGGTTCTCCATGAAATCTTCCCGCTCAATGAAAAGTGTGCGGGAGAAGGGGACCTTGCGAAAACCCATGGCGGCATCTTCCGGATGATAGGGAATTTCAAATTCCTCGGTCTTATCTTCCGGGTAGTTTTCGATGGTTACCTTCAGCGGTTGTAGCACAGCCATGATCCGCGGCGCCTTTTTGTTCAGGTCGTCTCTGACGCAATTTTCCAGGAGGGCCACATCGATCATGCTGTTGTTTTTGGCCACACCGATTCGTTCGCAGAAATCCCGTATTGCTTCCGGTGTGAATCCCCGCCTTCTCATGCCCGAAAGAGTTGGCATTCTGGGATCATCCCATCCGGAAACGAATTCCTGCTCCACCAATTCAATCAGTTTTCTTTTGCTCAATACGGTATAGGTGAGATTCAGGCGGGCGAACTCGATCTGCTGCGGCCGATCCCCCTCGACAAGTTGTGCCAGGAACCAGTCATAAAGAGGTCGATTATTTTCGAATTCCAGGGTGCAGATGGAATGGGTTATGCTTTCAATGTAATCAGAAAGGCAATGGGCAAAGTCGTACATGGGATAAACACACCACCGGTTGCCTGTGCGGTAATGCCCTTCCTTCTTGATGCGATACATCACGGGATCGCGCATGGTCATGTTCGGTGAGGCCATATCAATTCTGGCACGCAGGACATGACTTCCCTCTTCAAACTCTCCAGACCTCATCCTTTCAAACAACGCCAGGTTTTCTTCCACGGTTCGATTTCGGTAGGGACTTTCCTTCCCGGGTTCCGTCAGTGTTCCCCTGTATTGCCTCATTTCTTCTGCCGTTAAATCGCAGACATAGGCCTTTCCAATCTTGATCATCTGTAAGGCATATTGATACAGCTTCTCGTAATAATCGGATGCATAATACAGACGATCTTCCCAGTCGAAACCCAACCATTTAATATCTTTAATGATCGAGTTTACGTATTCCATATCTTCACCGGACGGATCGGTATCATCCATTCTCAAATTGCATGTCCCGCCGTATTGTTTCGCTATACCGAAATTCAGGCAAACGGATTTGGCATGACCGATGTGGGGATAGCCGTTCGGTTCCGGGGGAAATCTCGTGGCAACCCGACCTTGGTTTTTTCCATTTTCCAGATCCTTGTCGATGATTTCCCTGATAAAATCAGAAGGGGAGGGTGATTGCACTTGATCCATTGCTGTTATCCTTTCTTTCTTTGACGCCGAGGCTTTCTTTTCTCTTATTCCCGTAAATCATTACGGCGAAATATGTACATCAATACCTTGATTTTGACAATTTCTTAATGACCTGAATGGTCCGATCTTCCAATCTTTCCATTACCTAATGTATTGTTTTATATTATTTCTATATGTAATTGTAATATAAGGTATTTGTATTTATTCTTAGCTCTCTCTTACTTCGGATAAAAGCGTTTCTTATTTTTTCCTGGGCATCGATGTTGACATTTTCTCATTTGTGGTTATTTATGAACGAGGTTTGCAGACATGATTTTACACATTTCAATTTAAACAGATGCTGCACAAAGGTGGTTTAATGGCTGAAGATTACTATAAGATTCTCGGTGTCGGCAAGGATTCCTCAACGGATGAGGTCAAAAAGGCGTACAGGAAGCTTGCCTTGAAGTTTCATCCGGATAAGAATCCCGGCAATAAGGAGGCGGAAGAAAAGTTCAAGAAGATCAACGAAGCTTATGCCGTTCTCAGCGATCCTGCCAAACGAAAAGAATACGATCAGTTCGGTTCCGCCGACTCATTCAAGCAGAAATTCAGCCAGGAAGACATCTTCCGGGGTTTTGACCTGAATGAAATTCTTAGGGATCTCGGCTTCGGTTTTGGAAGCCAAAGAAGGCAGGGTTTCTCGCAATCGAAGACCGATCCTTTCGGTGGCATTTTCGGCGGTCAGGGAGGCTATGGACAGAGTTACGGCCCCGTTCCGCAACGGGGAGAAGACCTCTATTACAATATTTCCATTACCCTGGAAGAATCCGTTTTGGGAACCGAAAAGAAAATTGCCCTGCAAAAGCAGAATCGAGTCGAAGAAGTCAACGTCAAGATCCCGAAAGGAATCAACTCCGGGAAGAAACTAAGGCTGCTTGGGAAGGGAACGCCCGGTTTTAACGGAGGACCTTCAGGTGACTTGTACCTGGAAGTCAGTATTTTACCCCACCCCATCTTCGCCAGGGATGGAAACGACATTTATATCGAAAAGTCGATCAATTTTTCCCAGGCCGCACTGGGTACCACAATTGATGTTCCGACCCTGGATGGTAACGTCAAAAGAATAAAAGTGCCGCCGGGGACCCAAAGCAATACCAAGATTCGTATGAAAGGTTTCGGTGTGCCGGCCACACGAAATTCGCTTGCAGGAGATCAGTATGTCAAAATCAGTATCGATGTTCCTAAACGATTAAACGACAGGCAGTTGAAGCTGGTCAAAGAACTAGCCGAAAGTGGACTTTAATTACTTATGTCCCATAAGATATATTATGTAAACTAATTTGCTAAACAAGAATGACATCACCCCAGGCGCCCATTGTTTCCCCCAGAATAATCACAACTCCTTGAACACCAGTCATTCTCTTTCCGTTTTCCAGAACTTTTTCAATGCTGTTCTTGTCTTTAACCTTATTTCCCAAAGCTGTGGCCGCGGCGTCGGCAAGAACTGCTGACTCGGCCAAAACGCAAACCGCATCAGCTCGACCAAAACTCAGGGAATGACCGATCGTTCCCGAAGAGGTACAGACGCCCAACGGCATCTTTTCCGGCTTGATTCTTAAAATGACTTTATCGCTTAGAGGAGATTTTCCGGCATGAATGGAAACCAGAGCTTCTTTTTTGAGGTTCAGATAATTGTCGCCGCCGTTTTCGATGATGACGTTTTTACTGAAGGAGCATAGATCCGACCCGACATACTGAGCCATGGCGCCGGCAACGGCAGCCATCGGCCCTACCCCGGCAATTTTTGAAAAAAAAAGCATATCCTGGATAATTTTCGGTGCAAAAGGATCGTTCGCAAGAGGAAGGAGAGAGGTCAGGAAATCAGGTACTTGTTTTATATAATTCTCTATGTAAATCCTATATTTAATAATTAAATCTAAAGTAATATCATACAAATTATCGTCGGTACTGACATAGAGGTCTGTTTGCGCAAGCTTCACTTCATAGGCATTCAAATCCCCGACAGATACGTTTCTTCTGTAAAACCTTTCTTCAACCATTAGTTAAGATATTGAATGCAACAGTCGGTAATAGAAGCATTAATCTTATCCTCTAATTCCCGGCATATCCTATGTTTACTTCCCAGACAGATGACCGTGTCGGTTGAATGGTTCAGCAGGTGGATGAAGGTCTCGTTGGTACCGGGATGATCATTTAAGATTCCCTTCAACGCAGAAATCTCCTGATCCGTGTGTCCATCCTGACGAAGATAGATGTGTATCGAGCTTTCGCTGGTTAAACCCCTCAAAAAATCTTCGAGATCGGCAACTTCATTGACAATCACCTTGACCTCTTCGTCTTGATTATCTGCATATCCTTTTAATAGAAGCGGTTTATCGCCGTGAAACAGGGCATACGACTTCATGTATGCATCGGAAAAACAGATGGCCGTAAAAGTTCCTCTCAGATCTTCCAGTTGAATAGAGGCCATGGTATCTTTTTTCTTGGTCTTCATTTCCTTCAGATTGACCACAACTCCGCAGAGAAGAAGATCTCTTTTCTCTCTCACGTTACCCAGGTCCGAGGAGAAAGTAATATCTTTCCGTTCTAAAGCTCCCTGATATTTTTCCAGCGGGTGTCCCGAAACATAAAAGCCGAGGGTTTCTTTTTCGTAAGCCAGCAGGGCCTGTTGATCGACGTCGGAATCATCATTCCGGGTTCCCGAAATCGGATTTTCCGGTTGCTTTTCAGAAACTTCCCGATCGACCGAAGACGGAGATGGAGCAAGGGAATCAAAGAAGCTGATCTGCCCTTTGGATAAATCCTTGTTTCTCTTCTGCGCATGCCCCAAGACCTCTTCATAGGCCGATAAAAGATGTATTCTGTTTCCTTCTATGGAATCAAAACAACCGCACTTTATGAGACTTTCGATGACGCGTTTGTTTACCTTTTTGGAATCGATACGCATGCAGAAATCCTCAAAGGATTTGTAGGCCCCTTTTTTCGTCCGGCATTCAATAATCGATTCGATGGCCCCCTCCCCTACATTCTTCACGGCGGCCAGACCAAAGCGAATACTATTTTCATAGGCCCAGAAAATTCTTCGCGACTGATTGATGTCCGGAGGAAGGACGCGGATGCCCATTTCCTTGCAATCATTGATGTATTTGATGATTTTGTCCCGGTTATCTTTTTCACTTGTCAGAAGCGCGGCCATGAAATGGGCTGGGTAATGGGCTTTCAGATAGGCGGTCTGATATGAAATCATCGCATAAGCCGTGCTGTGGGATTTATTGAATCCGTATTCCGCAAAGGTCTCCATCTTTTCCCAGATCTTCTGGGCTTTACTTTCGGCAATACTGTTTCGAGATGCCCCGGCAAGAAATTTCGGACGTTCCTTCTCCATGTCGGACGCCTTTTTCTTGCTCATGACTTTGCGGAGCGTATCCGCCTCGGACATGGAGTATCCGCCGACCGTAACGGCGATCTGCATCACCTGTTCCTGATAAAGAATGACCCCGTAGGTCTCTTCCAAGATCGATTTCAAGTGCGGTATTTCATAGCTGATCTTGGTTCTGCCCTGTTTCCTGGCAATGAATTCCGGCACCATGCTCATGGGGCCCGGGCGATACAGGGCAATCAAGGCGATAACATCCTGGATACAATCGGGTTTCATGTTCACGAGGATGTCTTTCATACCGGAACTTTCAAGTTGGAAGATCCCGTCCGTATCACCGCTGCTCAATAACCGGTAAGTCAACTCGTCATCCAATGATAACGAATTCACGTCGATTTCGATTCCTAAGTCCTCCGTGATCGCCTTCACGGCATCATCGATCACGGTCAACGTCTTCAATCCCAGAAAATCAAACTTGGTCAGCCCGACGGTTTGTAGATCATTCATGGAAAACTGGGTGACCACGTCCTCATTGTCCTTGGGATTCTTATAAAGGGGTACCCTGTCCACCAGGGGTACGTCGGACACAACGACGCCGGCCGCATGCGTCGAGGCATGCCGGTTCAGGCCTTCCAGGGATTTGGCCAACTCCAGCAGTCTTTTGATTTCAGGTGATCTCTTTATTTCGTCCGTCAGGCGTGGTTCCGTTTTCAAAGCTGCTTCCAGGGTTACGTTGACCCCTTCGGGAATCAGTTTGGCAATGTGATCCACTTCACCGTAGGGCATGCCGATCACCCTTCCGACATCCCGGATAACAGCCCTTGCCTGCATTTTCCCGAAGGTAATGATCTGGGCGACTTTGTCCGGACCGTACTTCCCCTTCACATAACGGATGATGTCGTTGCGTCCTTCAGGACAGAAATCCATATCGATATCGGGCATGCTGATACGATCGGGATTAAGAAATCTCTCGAAGAACAGGCAGTATTCAATCGGATCGATATTGGTAATACCCAGGCTGTAGGCCACCAGACTCCCCGCTGCGGAGCCCCTGCCGGGACCTACGGGAATATGACTTTGTTTTGCGTACCGGACAAAATCGGAGACGATCAAAAAATAACCCGCAAATCCCATGTTTTTGATGATGTCCAATTCATGATACAGGCGATCGAGATATTTCTCACGGATCTCCTCTTCCGAGCCCTCCTTCGATTTCTTCAGAATCAGAGGGAATAAGGATTCGAACCCCCTTTCCACTTCTTTGGTCAGATGATCATTCAGCGTCTCCTGCGAATTTTCGAGCTCGAATTTGGGTAAAATGAACTTGCCCAGCTCCAGATTTAGATTACATTTTTCTGCAATATGGAACGTATTGTCTAAGGCTTCCGGAAGATGCTCAAAGAGCTGCTTCATCTCCTCCTGGGATCTCAGGTACAACTGGTTTGTGCTGAACTTCATCCTGTCGCTGTCGTTGATCGTTTTACCCGTCTGAATACAGAGAAGGATTTCATGAGCTTCCGCGTCTTCTTTTCTAAGATAATGGCAATCGTTGGTCGCGACCAGTTTGATGTTCAGTTTTTGGCCAAGCGAAACAAGCTGCTGGTTTACCAGGTCCTGCTCCTTCAAACCGTTTTCCATAATCTCAATATAGAAATCGTCTTGACCAAAGATGTCCAGATATTCTCCGGCCGCTTCTTCCGCGTCTTCTTTTCGGCCTTTGAGCAATTTCCCGGCTATTTCACCATGAAGACAGGCACTGAGGCCGATCAATCCCTCGTGGTATTTTCTCAGCACCTCTTTATCAATACGCGGACGATAGTAGAATCCTTCCATGTATCCAATACTGCTCAGCTTGACGAGATTCTGATAGCCGGTGATGTCCTTGGCCAGAACGACCAGGTGATTCGCGTTATCGCCGCTGTATCCGGATGTCTTATCGTGCCGGCTTTTGGGGGCAATGTATAGTTCACACCCGATTATGGGTTTGATACCTGATTTTTGAGCCTGCTGATAAAAATCAATCGTACCGAACATATTGCCATGATCCGTGATGGCAATGGCATGCATTCCGTACTCCTGTGCCTTTTCGAACAGATCGCTTATGCGTATAGCTCCGTCCAGCAGGCTGTACTGGGTGTGTACATGTAAATGGACAAACGGATTCTTCGTCATGGTGCAACTGATTTCCTGATCATACGGGCTTATCGATCACAATGATTGCAAAGGTTGCATTAAAATCGGATGGACGGTATCTTTCTTGAGAATTAATCCAGCCAGTAGTTGGGTGCCTCTTTGGTAATAATGACATCATGGACGTGACTTTCCCGAAGACCGGCGGAGGTGATTTTTACAAATCTAGCCTTTGTTCTTAGGTCCTGGATCGTTTTACAACCCACATACCCCATCCCTGCCTTCAATCCTCCGATGAGCTGGAATATGCTTGCAGACAGCGATCCACGGAAAGGCACCCTACCCTCAATGCCTTCAGGAACCAGCTTAATCGTGCTTTCGATATCATCCTGGTAGTACCGGTCCTGGCTTCCCAATTTCATAGCCTCCAGTGACCCCATCCCGCGGTAGACCTTGTAGCTACGCCCCTGGTAGAGAATCGTTTCACCCGGACTTTCTTCAGTTCCCGCAAAAAGGCTCCCGATCATGACCGTGTGGGCACCTGCGGCCAATGCCTTCACGATGTCACCGGAATACTTGATGCCCCCATCCGCGATAACGGGAATATCGTTTTTTCTTGCGACCTTGCAAGCGTCCGTTATCGCCGTGATTTGAGGCACACCGACACCGGCAATAATTCGGGTCGTGCAGATGGAACCCGGCCCCACCCCGACCTTGATGGCATCAACACCGGCATCGATCAGGGCTTGTGCGCCTTCGGGCGTCGCGACATTGCCCGCTATCAAATCGCATTTCGGAAAAACTTTCTTGGTGTCGCGGATCGCATCCAGAACAGCCGAGGAATGGCCGTGGGACGTATCGATCACAATTGCATCCGCTCCCGCCGCCAGCAACGCCTCAACCCGCTGCTCACGATCAATGATGCCGACGGCAGCCCCTACCCGTAAACGGCCCAGGGAGTCTTTACAGGCCAGAGGGAATTTCTTAATTTTTTCGATATCCTTGATGGTAATCAATCCTTTCAGATTGAATTCTTCATCCACAACCAGAAGTTTTTCTATCCGGTGCTGATGAAGAAGCCTTTTAGACTCATCCAAGGAAATGCTCGCCTCCACGGTCACCAGATTTTCCCTGGTCATCACATTGGATACGGGCTGTTCCAGATTCGTTTCAAAGCGGAGATCCCGGTTGGTCAGAATGCCCACCAATCTTTTCCCTTTGACAACGGGAACACCGGAGATGCGGTATCTCGTCATGAGGTCCAGGGCATCGCTCACTTTCCGGTCAGGTTCAATTGTGATCGGCGAAACGATCATCCCGCTCTCGGATTTTTTTACTTTATCCACTTCCAGCACCTGCCGATCGATGCTCATATTCCGGTGAATGATCCCGATCCCCCCCTCCTGAGCCAGGCATATCGCCGTTCTCGACTCTGTCACCGTATCCATGGCTGCGCTGACAATGGGAATATTCAAGGCAATGTTCCGCGTCAGATACGTGGATGTATCGACATCTTTCGGTAACACCGCTGACTCACTCGGGATAAGCAATACATCATCAAAAGTTAAAGCTTCTCTAATATGATCGTTCAACGTCCCTAACCTCCGTATAATAATTTAATCGTTTTCTCTCTCTTCTATAAAATACCGATGACCGTTCATTTTCAGGTAATACTTCCCTGATTTTTCATCATATTCCACGTCATTAATAATTTGATAGTAACTTTTCCTGGAGAAACGTGCTCTAAACTCGCTGCCTTTTACTTCGCAATAAAGTACATTCTCGGCTGAAATGGATAGACTGTCAAGGCGCAACGCCTCTGTGGATCCGTCGGACAATTGGATGAGGACGATTTCTCCTTTCCCTTTCTCATCATCCGAGCTCACTTTTTCCGCAGATGTGACGACAAAGGCCGTATCCTCCACTTCGATCTTGCACCGGTCGTAATCCGACAACTCTATGTAATAGTGCTGTTTATCATCCTTTTTTAAATACTGGTAAAAATACCGGACAATATCGGCACGATACATCTCCGCTCCCCGGTAGTACCAAGTACCTTCTTTATCGATCCGTATATCACACAGATCCTTTATTTCTTCTTTCATGCCGCTCAAGAGTTCTCACTCTCACCTATTTATTCCCGACTGTTGATGGATATGGTAACCGGTCCATCATTCATGATATGGATTTTCATCATGGCTTGGAATTCACCACTGGCAATTCTGCCGAGACATCCCTTCCCCTTCTCAAGAAAATATTCATACAGCACCCTTGCCCGCTCCGGCTGTTCCGCCCGGGTAAAGGAAGGGCGTCTCCCTTTCTTGCAGTCCGCCAGGAGTGTAAACTGGGACACAACGAGCAGCTCTCCAGATATGTCTGTAAGGGAAAGGTTCATCTTCCCCCACTCATCTTCAAATACCCTCAAATGAGTAATCTTTTCCAACAGATAATCCGCATCCGGGAAATCGTCACCCAACTCTATTCCCAGAAATACCAATAACCCTTTTCCGATTTCGCCTTTCAGTCTTTCATCAATGTATACCCGGGCTTCGTCCACTCTTTGGATAAGGGCTATCACAATTTGTCCACTTCCACATGCATGATGATTTAGCCGGTAAATTTATCTTAAAATACATTTTCACGGCTACATTTTTTTTCACTTCATATCATAATATCGATACAGAGACATCTTCTCATTTCTCATCTTGGCCCAATATTTTATGCAACCTGTCATAACTCAGCAAAAGAAGCCCTTGAATCGCACTTCTGAAAGTGTTATGGGTGCACAAGTCACGAAATTTCAGAGGAGACTATTGATGAAAAAAAACATTAAATTTCTTTTCCTTCTGATTCTGTTTTTGTTTTTGATCAAGCCCGGAAACCTTCTTGCCAAGGATAAATATCTTATCGCCGTTTTACCTTTCTCCGCACACAGCGCAGAAAATATCGATTATATCCGGTACGGCGTATGGGACATGCTGTCTTCACGGATTTCCTATCAGGATAAGATTCAGGTGGTTGAGAAGGATCTCATTGCCGGCGTTATCAAAGACAACAAAGATCTCTCTTCTTCCGATATTTTTGAAATCGGCACGAAATTGAAAGCCGATTATGTGGTCTGGGGTAGTCTTACCAAGATTGGAAATGCCCTCAGTCTGGATGGAAAACTTTTCGACATGGCTTCCGTCGGAAAGCCTTCCCTATCCATTTTTTATCAATGTAAGACATTTGATGAAGTGATTCCCCAACTTAATGAATTCGCGCAAAAAATCACCTATCACATCTTAGGGACCGTTCCGGAGTCCTCTTCCCAACAGCAGATGCCTGCCCAGTCATCTGCTACATCGAACGCCGCACCAGGCAGTAATCGGGATTCTCAGATCATCCGGACGATGAGAACATCTGGACAGGGAACTTTGACGGCGGCCATTAATACGGAGTTTATCAACGCTCCGCAGCCCCTTGACCGCCAGGGTTTCTGGATGAGTCAAAAAATTCCGATGAAGTTCAAGGGAATGGATATCGGCGATGTGAATAATGACGGTATCAACGAAGTCGTCATCATAGATGATTACAATGTGGTCATTTATCAGAAGAAAGGCCGTGATTTCAAACTGTTGAAAAAGATCGACGGCAAAGCCTATGAAAATTATCTTTCGGTTGATGTCGCCGATGTCAATGGTAACGGCATCCCGGAAATCATCGTTACCAACTTGAATAAAAATTATCTCAATTCTTTCGTTCTGGAATACAAAAAAGATAAATACGATATTATCGCATCAAAACTCGGATATTTTATGCGAGTGATTGAAATGCCGGATGGAACACCCGTATTGATGGGGCAATCTCTGGGCATGACCGATCCTTTTTATACGCCTATTCATGAAATGACGTGGAAAAACGGCACCTACAAAACGGGCAAGAGAATGTCGATTCCCGAAGGGCTTTCCGTATACAGCGTCTCCATGATCAATTTCACGGACAGCGGATCGGACAAGATTCTGGCTCTCGACGACAGTGATTATCTCTGCATCTATGAAAAGACGGACAAACCCCTGACAACGGTCAATGCCTTCGGCGGCAGCAAAGAGTTTATTTTCCGAAGCGACGAGGTATTCGGCGGTACCAATAATGCTTTCGATCTTACTGACAGGCAACTCTCTGACAATACTGTAAAGAAGAATTATTACGTGAACTTAAGGACCTTCTCCTATGACACAAACAAAGACGGCAAGAAGGAACTGATTATCGTCAAGAATCTTTCTTCGTCCGGTCGATATTTCCAGAATGTGAAGCTCTTTACCTCTGCCGAAATTTATGATCTGGAATGGGATGGCTTGGGTTTTGTCGAAAACTGGCGAACCCGGAAAATCAACGGTTACGTCTGTGATTACCAGTTTAAGGACATCGACAACGACGGGCATAAAGAAGTGGTTCTCGCTCTTGTGCTTTCCGTCGGAGGAAGTCTCCAGAAGGTGAGCGTGATCGCGGCGTATGATCTGGCAACACAATAATGGTTGACAATGGTGAGAAAACCATATATGAAGGCCGCCTTGAGTAGGAACATCAGGGGCTTTCAAAAATAGAATTGGCGGTGTAGCTCAGCCGGTTAGAGCATACGGCTCATATCCGTAGTGTCCGGGGTTCAATTCCCTGCACCGCCACCAGAATTAAAGCTTGACTGAAACAGTCAAGCTTTTTCTTTTTGAATCATTTTATGATGACCAACTGTTTTATAAATCAGGATGCACCGTCCTTCATTTCATCTGTGACCCGCTCCCTGGGAACGTACGCTCTTGATTTTTACGAAAAAAAAGTCTTTATCGATCATCAGAAACAAAATCATCTCGATTATTTGTCAGCCGGCGTCTGTATGCCGTTTTACTTCCACTCCGGAGAATTTCATGTCCAACTGATCAAGAGATCCTCAAAGGTTTCCCAGCCAGGCGATTTGAGTTTTCCCGGGGGTATGTTGAGCCCCTTACAGGATAATTTATTAAAGCATCTTATATCGTTTGGTATTATTCCTGTTTTAAGGGGTAATGCCGGGTTACGTCTAAGAGAGCGGGACAGAAAGACGCGCCGATTGATGATCCTTTTTCTTGCCAGTGCCATCCGGGAAGCCTGGGAAGAAGTCCGTTTGAATCCGTTCGATGTGATTTATCTGGGGTCTTTACCTGCCTATACTCTGAAAATATTTCAGAGAATTATTTTCCCTTCCGTCTGTTTCATCACGAGAAAACCCCGTTTTCAGATGAGTGACGAAGTGGACCGGCTCCTCCATATTCCCCTTTCCGTTTTTTTCAACGACCTGCACTACCATCGCCTGCTCGTCGAAATACCGCATCTGTCCAATCGTAAGGAAGAATTCCCGAGTCTTCTTTTTAGGGACAAAGACGGAACTGAACACCTCCTTTGGGGGGCTACATTTTTCCTGATGATGAATTTTCTCGAAATTGTCTGTAACTTCCACCCCCCGATCATTCCACCGGAAAGAACGATGACTAAAATCCTTTTACCGGACTATCATCACAATCACTGATTCTATGTCGTAAGCCATTGTATGTAAAAGACTGCGATCATAAAAAAAAGAGGGTAAACAAACCGTTTACCCTCTTTTTTTATGGCGGGGCCGATGGGACTTGAACCCACGCCCTCCGACGTGACAGGCCGGCGTTATAACCAACTTAACTACGACCCCGCATTTCCAAATTTCATATCAAAAGATCTTGTATCCTGGTAGGCGGAACAGGACTTGAACCTGTGACATCCACGGTGTAAGCGTGGCGCTCTCCCAGCTGAGCTACCCGCCCTTACATTGCGACTCATTTGCAGGGCGTTATTAACAACATATTGTCTTCTTGTCAAGCAGTAAGTGCTGGAGCCTCTATACCATTATTAAAGCATTTTTCAGTATCTGCGGGAAGCGTTTTTTTATCCCCAACAGCAGGCAGCAAAGCTGCATCCAACACCTCATCGACATTCTCCACCAGGATGATTTCAAGGGTATTCAAAATGTTGCTCGGTACTTCGGACAGATCCTTCTCGTTATCCTTCGGGATGATGACCGTCTTGATATTTCCCCTGTGGGCCGCCAGCAATTTTTCTTTCAAACCGCCTATAGGAAGAACTCGTCCCCTTAAGGTAATTTCACCCGTCATGGCCAGATCGGCCCTCACGGGTCTTCCCCTGAAAACGGAGGCGATGGACGTCGCCATAGCAATTCCGGCGGAAGGACCGTCCTTGGGAATCGCACCTTCAGGTACATGGACATGAAGATCCGTTTCCTTGTAAAAATCCGGCAGCAGGTCGTACTGCTGCGCCCTGGCCCGGACATAGGTCAACGCCGCCTGGACAGACTCCTGCATGACATCACCCAGCTTGCCGGTCATGATCATCTTTCCGGTACCCGGCATAATGGATGCCTCCACGACCAGCAATTCTCCTCCGAACTCCGTCCAGGCCATGCCGATCGTCAACCCGACACAGGCCTTCTCTTCCGTTTCTCCATAGCGATATTTGGCGACACCCAGATATTTGTGAACCGTTTTTGAAGTAATATTCAACGGCCCTTTCTCACCATTGCTGACGACTTCTCTCGCCACTTTTCTGCAGATAGAAGCAATCTCTCGCTCCAGATTCCGGACACCGGCCTCTCGCGTATACTGCCTGATAATGGTTTGCAGTGCACCGTCAGAAAAACGAACGGTTCCTTTGGACAGACCGTTCAATTCCATTTCCTTCGACACCAGGAATTTCTTGGCAATGCTCATTTTTTCCTGTTCCGTATAGCCCGCCAGACGGATGACCTCCATCCTGTCCTGAAGTGGAGCCGGAATCGTCTGCAGTACATTGGCCGTCGTGATAAACATGATATCCGAAAGGTCGTAATCGACTTCCAGATAGTTGTCGTTGAAGGCATTGTTCTGTTCAGGATCCAGAACTTCCAGAAGAGCCGCAGACGGATCTCCGCGGAAGTCCGAACTGAGCTTGTCCACTTCATCCAGGCAAAATACGGGATTGTTCGAGCCGGCCTTTTTCAGCAACTGGATAATTTTACCCGGCAAGGCGCCGATATAGGTCCTCCGGTGACCCCGTATTTCCGCCTCGTCACGCACACCGCCAAGGGACAGGCGGACAAATTTTCGGTTCGTTGCCCGGGCAACCGATTTGGCAATGGAGGTTTTCCCGACTCCGGGCGGACCCACCAGACATAAAATCGGACCTTTGTTCTTTTTGACGAGGCTCTGTACGGCCAAGTATTCCAGTATCCGCTCTTTGACCTTTTTCAGGCCGTAATGATCCTCTTCCAGGATATTTTCGGAATCTTTCAGGCTGTGTTGGTTTTCCGTTTTATCGAACCAGGGCATATCCAGAAGCCAGTCGATATAATTTCTGACCACCGTTGCCTCTGCAGACATGGGAGCCATCATCTGAAGTTTCTTGATTTCCTGTTTTACTTTCTTGCTCGCTTCCTCCGACATCTTTTTCTGCTTGAGCCGTTTCTCCAGATCGGCGATCTCATTTCTGAAATCGTCCTTTTCCCCCATCTCCTTCTGGATTGCACGCATCTGCTCATTCAGATAGTAATCTTTTTGCGTTTTCTCCATCTGCTTTTTGACGCGACGCTTGATCTTTTCCTCGACTTCCAGAATTTCAATTTCGGAAATCATTAAATTGTAGATCGCTTCAAGTCTTTCCGTAACATTGAATATCTCAAGGATCTTTTGTTTATCCTCCAGTTTAATATTCAGATGGGAAATCACCACGTCAGCCATCTTCGACGGATCATCAATCGTCGAGATGGTACTTAACATTTCGACATGGACTTTCTTGCTGAGCTTTATGTACTGTTCAAAGGATTCTCTGATGTTTCTCATCAGCGCTTCAGTTTTGACATCCTGCTCATCAATGATATCGTCAATCTCCTCGACCCGGACATAAAAGAAATCCTCATTAAGCAGATAATCCCGGATGGCGCCTCGTTTTTTCCCTTCCACAAGGACTTTAACGGTCCCGTCCGGCAGTCTCAACAATTGGATAATGATCCCTATCGTACCGACCTGACAGATATCCTCCTGCGCCGGATCATCTTTTTGGGCGCTCTTTTGTGCGACCATAAAGATACCCTTCTCGTCTTTCATCGCGTACTCAAGAGCCGCTATCGATTTTTCCCTCCCCACAAAAAGAGGAACAATCATGTGGGGAAAAACGACCACGTCCCTCAAAGGCAATAATGGTAAGGTGATCAGTTTTTCTTCGCTGTTTTTTTGAATAAAATTTTCAAATATTCCCAATTTATAACCCTCAATAGGCGAATCAAGCGGTTTCTGTCTTTGGTTCAAAAAGGAGGATCGGTTGTTCCTGATTCAAAATGACATCCTCATTGATGACACATTCTGTGATATCCTTCCGGGACGGGATTTCATACATGATGTGCAGCATCGTCTCTTCAATGATGGCCCGCAATCCTCTTGCCCCCGTTTTTCGTTCTTCGGACAACTTCGCGATAGCCCTTAAAGAACCATCGGTAAATCTGAGTTGCACATTCTCCAGTTCGAACAGTTTCTTATACTGTTTGATAATCGCGTCTTTCGGTTCCGTCAAGATTCGAAAGAGATCGTCCTGATTCAGATCGTTCAAGGTCGAAACAACGGGCAATCTTCCGATGAATTCCGGAATCATCCCGTATCTCAGCAGATCCTGCGGTTGCACTTTAGCCATCAAATGTTCGTTTCGGATCTCTTTGCGACTTTTGACTTCCGCACCGAAGCCCAAGGCATTCACACCGAGACGCTTGGCAATGATATCCTCCAGGCCGTTGAATGCACCCCCGCAGATAAAGAGGATATTGGTGGTATCCACCTGGATAAATTCCTGCTGGGGATGCTTTCTTCCACCCTTGGGTGGAATGTTGGCAAGCGTCCCTTCCATAATCTTCAAGAGGGCCTGCTGGACACCTTCTCCCGACACATCACGCGTAATGGAAGGATTTCCGGATTTTTTCGCGATTTTATCGATTTCATCGATATAGACGATGCCCTTTGAAGCCTTCTCGACATCATAATCGGCATTCTGCAGCAGACTCAGAATGATGTTTTCGACGTCTTCTCCGACATAACCGGCCTCCGTCAACGACGTCGCATCGGCAATTGTAAAGGGCACTTTCAGGACCTTGGCCAGAGTCTTGGCCAAAAGTGTCTTACCTGAACCGGTAGGCCCGATAAGCAGGATGTTACTTTTCTGAATTTCAACATCACCGAGGTTAGACCCAGCAAACAGCCGTTTATAATGATTGTAAACCGCCACGGATAAAACCTTCTTCGGTTTATCCTGACCGATGACGTACTGGTCCAGATGAGATTTTATCTCTTTCGGTTCAGGAATCTTTTTGGCTGAATCCTCAAAAATGTCTTTCCTATCCTCTTCCACAATGCATCGACACAGATTGATGCATTCATCACAGATATAAGCAGCCGGCCCCGCGACCAGCTTGCGAACTTCATTCTGATCTTTCCCGCAGAACGAACAAAACATCAACTCTTGTTCCTCCTGGTTGTTTTTCCCTTTCTTTGCCATTAAAACCTCTTTTAAACCCTTTTGCTAATGATTTCGTCGATAATGTGGTACTCTTTTGCCTGCTCACTCGACATGTAGTAATCCCGTTCCGTATCCGCCTGGATTTTCTCGAAAGGCTGACCGGTCAACTTCGCTAAAATATGATTCAATTCATCTTTTAATCTTAATATCTCTTTCGCCTGAATGTCAATGTCTGTTGCCTGGCCCTGAAAACCACCCATGGGTTGATGGATGAGGATTCTGGAATGGGGAAGCGCGAATCTTTTCCCCGGCTCACCCGCGGCAAGCAGAAACGCCCCCATACTGGCAGCCTGTCCCATACAGACCGTTGAAACAGGCGGCTTGATATACTGCATGGTATCGTATATGGCCATCCCCGAGCTGACATGGCCGCCCGGTGTATTCAGGTAAAAGAAAATTTCCTTCTCCGGATCCTCCGATTCCAGGTACAGAAGCTGTGCAATGATCAGGTTGGCCACGTCATCATTGACTGGCGTTCCGAGAAAAATGATACGATCTTTCAAAAGACGCGAATAGATATCGTAAGCCCGTTCACCTCTTCCATCCTGTTCGACAACGATAGGAATCAGAGACATTTTCCCTCCTAAATATTAATCTCTTTTTTAACCGTGGTAATGACGGCTTTACTTTCAATGAATTCAATCACTTTTTTGGTTAGAAGTTCATTTTCCATGCCTTCCATCATATTGGCATCTTCGATCTTTTTCTTTATCTTTTCGTAATCCTGAGTATAGTAACCGGCCAGTCCGCGAATCCGAGCTTCTATATCCGATTCCTCAACCGAAATATTCTCTTTCGCGGCGATGGCTTTAAGAATCATACCGGCCTTGACGATCCGTTCCGCATCCCCTTTCATATGCTCTCGCATTTTTTCGGCCATTTCTTTAGCCTGCTCATTGGGAATTCCGTTAGCTGTCCATCTCCTGGCTGCTTCAAAGACCATCTGGTCCAACTGATGCTGCAACAGGATCGATGGAACTTCCAGTTCATTATTCGCTATCAGACGGTCCACCATGGCTTCTCTGAGATCGGACTTGGATTTATTGTCCAACTCAACGGCCAATTCCTTCGTGAGATCTTCCCTGAGCTCTTCCAAGGTGCTGAAACGTTCGAAATTCTTAATAAAGTTTTCATCCAGTTCCGGCAGTTTACGGATTTTATGATCCTTTAATGTGACCGTAAATTCAACTTCTTTTCCCGCAATGTTTTCAACATGATAATCTTGGGGAAAGACAATCGTGAAGGTTTTGGTTTCTTCCCGTTTCATGTCCATCAATTTTTCTTCAAACGCATCGATAAACTGACCGGAACCGATTTCCAGGAAATAATTCTCCGACGTCATTTCTTTAACCGCTTGACCGTCGAGTTTACCTTCGAATTGAATGGACGTAAAATCCCCTTTTTCAAGACCCCGATCTTCGGAAACATCTTCCATATAGCTGTAGAAGTGACGCAGCTTATCGATCTTTTTGTTGATCGCGTCTTCCGTAACTTCCGGATCGGCTTTCTCAAGCTCCAGGCCGATATAATCTTTTGGTTCAAAATCGGGTTCGATTTCAATCGTCACATTGAAGGAAAAAGTCTCGTCTTTTTTCAATCCCTGGTGGTCAGCATTGGGATAACCTGCGGGACGGAGTTTCCTGCTCTCCATCTCTTCCTGGTAGTGTTTCGCAATAATATTGGAGGCCGCATCGTTTTCCGCATTATCCCTGAAGTAGGTTTCCAGAATATTTCTCGGCACTTTTCCCTGCCTGAAACCTTTAATTTTAGCGGTTTTCTTCAGATGATCATAGGCCTTATCCAACTCCTTTTCGACCTCAATCCAGGGAACATCAAAATACAGCTTCTTTTTTATCTGGCTTACATCCTCAAATTTGACACACGATTCAGTCACGGCTTTATAGCTCCTTTATATTGTATTTTGGTGCGAGAGAGGGGACTTGAACCCCTATCCGCTTGCACGGGCTGGATCCTAAGTCCAGTGCGTCTGCCAATTCCGCCACTCTCGCTCATCATAAGCCTGAGCGACACTTTATAGTAACTGCTTGGAGAGTTGTCAATGGTAATTGTTTTGAAATTCGAACGCCTTAAGCTTAGCCCGAAACTGTGAAAAACGTTACAAAAAAAACCGCCTTAAAGGCGGTTTCATTTAATTGGTCGGGGCGAGTGGATTTGAACCACCGACCCTCTGAACCCCATTCAGATACGCTACCAAGCTGCGCCACGCCCCGACTTATTATTACAAAGAATCTACGTGCTGGTCCAATTACCATCTAACATGACCGGTGTCAAGAATAATAAGAACACTTCGTTACTCAAATAAATACTTGATTATAATATAATCTTTCATTAATATACGCCAACAATTCAATTTCTCAGGAGATTGTTTCTGAATGGCCCCAAACGCACGGCTGATTCCTCTGTTTTTGCTGATCCTGATCGCCTTGGGAATTCCCACCATCAGTCCCGCCGATATTTATAAATATGTTGATGAGGACGGGGTAATCAACCTCACCAATATGCCGACGGAATCCAATCGGAATTATGTTCTTCTCGTCAGGGAAAAGCGCGTTATCATTAAGGTTGTGGGGGACATGGCCAAGTACGACGATTTGATCAAAAAAGCCTCCGACAAGTATCATGTGGATTATGCCCTTATCAAGGCGGTCATCAAAGCGGAATCGAATTTCAATCATCGGGCGGTCTCGCCTGTCGGCGCCCGGGGACTGATGCAGTTGATGCCGAAGACAGCGGCATCCCTTCAGATAGAGGATTCTTTTCATCCGGATAACAATATTGATGGCGGTGTACGTTATCTCAGGTATTTACTGACCCTCTTCAACGGGAACCTGTCATTGGCTTTGGCCGCTTACAACGCGGGTGAAGGTGCCGTCGCCCGTTATAACAATCGCATTCCCCCCTACAAGGAAACGCAAAACTACGTCCAGCGTGTCCTCAAGTATTTCGAACAGTACAGCAGTTTGCAGAAAAATTAGCAGGGTAAGCCTTTCAGACGGACAGAGTCTAACTTCTCTTTACAGGACAGGGGTTTTTCTCGTACAAGACTCCGGTTTTGTAATGAAATATGCTCGCATCTTTTCGATCTTGCGGTCTTTTATGCCGGAAATCTCGGATAATTCAGACAAATCCCGGATACAGCCCCTGCCCTGAATGAACAGATGGATGGCATGTGCGGTTTTTTCACCGATACCGGGAACAAGCATGATTTCGGAAGGAGAAAGCGAATTGATATCGACGGGAATGCCCAGAGCTATTTTCTTGCAGGGCGTCATCTCAGAAATCCCAACAGTCTGTTTTTTGTCGAGTCGAATAGACATTCCGTCGGCGATTGCGGTTTGATTCCCCGAATTTGTTTTCAGATTCAGGCGGGACAGAAACGCGCCAACTGTTTCATGCGGTGGAACATAGAATATGCCCTGCCCCTGATTTCTGACGACCAACTCAACAGCAACGGTCCCATTCTCTTTTTTCCCGTACGGAACTTGCGTCTCCGCCTCTTTCGGCAGGGAAAAAACAACCTGCGTCAAACCGATTAAAAAGATGAGAGCCGCGCTGCCAAGCAGGACGTTGGTTCTCATATCATGATTCTTTGGGCACGCAGAAGACATCAT
>Ga0302246_1000782_pt1 | contig 25545 bp, 18 predicted proteins | sample AAG_UR_Trp_MG_FD_193533 | JGI IMG/M metagenome (GOLD analysis project Ga0302246, IMG submission 193533) | Enriched activated sludge microbial communities from anaerobic digester in WTTP, New Holstein, Wisconsin, United States - AAG_UR_Trp | ecosystem: Engineered > Bioreactor > Anaerobic >... | reverse complement strand
TTGATTTTATATGCTGTTTACAATAAGGACAAAATTGATAAATGATGTTCCCATCTCCCGCTGATTGCTGTACTAATTGCGAACCGTCATTTCATTCATCACCTTGCGAGGAGGCTAGCGATGAGGAAAACCGTTCTGTCCATGCTGATGCTCCTTCTGATGGCTTCGGCAGCGTATGCGGCCGATACCATCAAGATAGGCTTCGACATCCCGCTCACCGGTGACATCCCCAAGGTCGGCGAGGCCTCCAAGTTCGCCGCCGAGATGCTGCGCGACGAGATCAACGCCAAGGGCGGTCTCGAAGTGGGCGGCAAGAAGTACATGCTCGAATTCGTGTATGAGGACAACGAGTCCAAGCCTGAGTCGGCCGTCAACGCGGCACTCAAGCTCATCGAGCGCGATCAGGTGCTCGCCATCGTCGGCCCCAACTCCTCCAAGCAGGCTGTGCCCGCTGGCGGCGTCGCCGACGACAACGAGACCCCGCTCATCTCGCCGTGGTCCACCAACCCCGACACCACCAAGGGGCGTCCCTGGGTGTTCCGCGCCGCCTTCCTCGACCCCTTCCAGGCTCCTGTGGTCGTGAACTTCGCCTCGAAGCAGTTCGGCGCCAAGACCGCCGCCGTCATGTTCGACGTCTCCAACGACTACTCCAAGGGCCTTGCCGACATCTTCCGCGTGAAGTGGGAAGAGAAGCACGGCAAGGGCACCGTGGTCGCCTTCGAGTCGCACGGCACCAAGGACCAGGACTTCTCGGCCCAGCTGACCAAGCTGCTCGCAGCCAAGCCCGACTTCATCTTCCTGCCCGAGAACTACAACATCGTGGCACTCATCGTGAAGCAGGCGCATGACCTTGGCTGGAAGGGCCCCTTCATGGGTTCCGACGCGTGGGGTTCTGCCGAACTCATGACCCTGTGCGGCAAGGATTGCGTGGGCCAGTTCTTCTCGACCCACTACGCCGCGGCTGGTGCCACCGGCGCCACCAAGGAATTCATCGACAAGTACACCAACCGCTACGGCTACATCCCCGACGACGTGGCCGCGCTGACCTGGGACGCCACCCGCATCGTGCTGACCGCCATCCAGAACGGCGGCAAGGTCGAGAAGGATGTCCGCAAGATGCGCAAGCTCATCCGCGACAACATCTCGGCCATCACCACCTTCGACGGCATCACCGGCAAGATGAAGTTCGACGCCGAAGGCGACCCCATCAAGTGCGCCGTTGTCGTCAAGATCAGCGACAAGGGCGAGTTCGTCTTCACCGAATCCGTCTGCCCGTAACGGCCGACACCCGCATCGACACGAGGGGGCGGCGCGCATCGCGCGCCGCCCGTCCATTGCCCCCCGCGCGCCGCGCCAGGGGCTGCGCTTCACGGAGGGACAGGCGACAGTGGAAACGTTCATCCAGAACATATTCAACGCGTTGCAATGGGGGAGTTTCTACGCCCTCATCGCGCTCGGTTATACGCTGGTGTACGGCGTACTTCTGCTCATCAACTTCGCCCACGGCGACATCTTCATGGTGGGCGCGTACATCTCGTTCTTCGTTGCCTCCATCCTGCTCGGGCAGATAGGGGGATTCTTCGAACTTTCGGGGCCCATGGCCCTTGCCCTCACCGTGCCGCTGACCATGGTCCTGACCGCAGGCGTCGGGGTCACCCTCGAACGGGTGGCCTACAGACCCCTGCGCCGCAAGGGGGCCCACCGCCTGTATGTGGTCATCACCGCACTCATGTGCGGCATCATGCTCGAGAACGGCAACCTCGCCCTGCTGGGCGCCAGCCGCAAGGCCCTGCCGGAGATGATCGACAAGGTGGTGTACACCATCGGCACCGTTTCGGTGACCAACCTGAAGCTCATGGTCATCGTCACCGCCTTTCTCGTCTTCGCGCTTCTGCAGTTCATCGTCACGCGCACGCGCATCGGCATGGCCATGCGCGCTGTGGCGTGGGACAAGTTCGCGCTGCCGCTCATGGGTATCCCGCTCGACAGCATCATCGTCTTCACCTTCGTGCTCGGTTCAGGTTTTGCCGGTCTTGCGGGGCTGCTCTTCGCCATGTCGTACCCCATCCTCGATCCCTACATGGGCGCCATGGTGGGGTGGAAGGCCTTCATCGCCGCCGTCGTGGGGGGCATAGGCGATATCCGCGGGGCGTTCATCGGTGGCTTCCTGCTGGCGTTCATCGAGATCATGGTGGCGGCGGTCTTCCCCTCCACGTTCCGCGACCTGTTCGCCTTCTCGATTCTGCTCTTCATCATGTGGCAGCGGCCCACCGGACTGTTCGGCGTGGCGAAGACCACCAAGATCTAACGCTCACCCGACGGGATACGACATGCGCAACTACACCCTCAACATCGTGCTCGCGGCCCTCTGCCTGCTGGTGGTGGGCCTGTCGCAGTTCGGCGTGCTCGACCAGTACTCCGAGACGGTGTTGATGTTCATCGGCATCAACATCATATTCGCCGCCAGCCTCAACATCGTGAACGGCTACATGGGCGAGTTCTCGTGCGGTCATGCCGGGTTCATGTGCGTCGGGGCCTATGTCTCGTCGCTGCTTTCCGTGACGCTGTTCACCAACAACAAGCTGCTCGGGGCCGCGTTGCTCCCCCCTGAGCTCGCACCGCTGCTGTTCCCCGTGGTCATCGCCATCGGGGGCTTCGTGGCGGCGGGCTTCGGCCTGCTGGTGGCCCTGCCCTCGTTCCGCACCCGTGGCGACTATCTCGCCATCATCACCATCGCGGCCAACTACATCGTCATCTCGCTCATCGAGAACCTCGAGTTCATCGGAGGGCCGCGCGGTTTTCATGGCATGAAGAAGGTCATCAACGGTATGCGCGACCTCGCAGACATACCGTGGATGCTCATCTGGGTGCTTCTGGGAACGCTGTTCTCACTGTGGCTGCTGCGCCGCCTTGTGACCTCGACCTACGGCAAGGGCATCTCCGCCGTATGTCAGGACGAGGTCGCGGCGGAAATCATGAGCGTCGACACCAACCACATCAAGCTGACGGCCTTCATGGTCTCCTCCGGTCTTGCCGGGGTGGCGGGGGGGCTGTACGCGCACATCTTCGGTTACGTGAACCCGCAGGCCTTCAACATCCTCAAGTCCACCGAAGGGCTGGTGATGGTCTACCTTGGCGGCATGGCCTCGCTTTCGGGGTCGGTGATGTCCGCCATCCTGTTCACGCTGCTCATCGAGTCGTTGCGGTTCGTCATTCCCGGTCTCGATTCGGTACTGCACAGCGTTGGGCTGCTCCCCGACGGGTATGAGCTGAGCCAGATATGGAAGTGGGTCATCATCCCGCTCATCCTCATTCTGCTCATGCAGTTCAGACCGGAGGGCATCATGGGCAACCGCGAGTTGTCCGACGTCTTCCCGAAACTGCGCCGCTGGTACACGCTCAAATAGGGGGAGGTCATGGCACTACTTGAAATCAAGGGACTGACGCAGCGCTTCGGCGGGTTGCAGGCGGTCTCCGACTTCAACATCGAGCTGGAAGCGGGTGAACTGGCGGGGCTCATCGGCCCCAACGGTGCGGGCAAGACCACGGTGTTCAACCTCACCTCGGGGTTCTATACGCCCACGGAAGGTTCCATCACCTTCGACGGCACCCCCACACGCGGCCTGCGTCCACATCAGGTGACGGCGCTCGGCATCGCCCGTACGTTCCAGAACATCCGTCTCTGGCACGACCTGTCGGTGCTCGACAACATCCGCATCGCACAGCATCACCGCCTGGGGTACACCCTGTGGGATGCCTTCCTGCGTACCCGGCGCTACACAGCAGGCGAGAAGGCCATCGACGCCATCGCCTGGGAGATGCTCGAGGCCATGGACCTCAAGGAGTATGCGAACGAGGTGCCCCGCAACCTGCCCTACGGCATGCAGCGCAGGGTCGAGATTGCACGCGCCATGTCCATGAAGCCCAAGCTGCTGCTGCTCGACGAGCCTGCGGCGGGCCTCAACTCCGTAGATGTGGATGGCCTCATCCGGCTCATTCGCTGGATTCACGACGAGTTCGACATCACCATCTGGATGATCGAACACCAGATGAAGGTGGTGATGTCGCTGTGTCAGCGCATCAAGGTCATCGACTTCGGCAGCACCATTGCCGACGGCACCCCGGAGACGATCCAGACGAATCCGGTGGTCATCAAGGCCTATCTGGGGGACGATACAATCTGATGCTGCTCTCCATAGACAACCTCAAGGTCAGGTACGGCAACATCGAGGCCTTGCACGGCCTCACGTTCCACGTGAACGAGGGTGAGATCGTCACCCTTATCGGAGCCAACGGCGCCGGAAAGTCCACGACGCTCAAGTCCATCATGCGTCTGCCTCCGCCGGAGGCACCGCGGGTCTCGGCTGGCGACATCACCTACAAGGGGCAGTCGCTGCTGAACGTCGAGCCGCATGATGTGGTACGCAAGCTGCGTATCGCCCTCGTACCGGAAGGGCGGCATATCTTCGGCAACCTTTCGGTGATGGAGAACCTGATGCTGGCGACCTACTCGCGCGGGAGCGACCCCGCCATCGGGAAGGACCTCGACCGCATCTTCGACCTCTTTCCGCGACTTGCCGAACGGCGCGACCAGCGCAGCGACACCCTCTCCGGCGGGGAACAGCAGATGCTTGCCGTGGGGCGCGCGCTGATGACCAACTGTGAACTGCTGCTGCTTGATGAACCGTCGATGGGTCTTGCGCCGCTGCTCATGTACGAGATGTTCCGCACGCTCAAGCAACTCAACCGTGAAGGGCTGACCATCGTGGTGGTCGAACAGAACGCCCGACTCGCCTTGCAGGTCGCCGACCGTGGCTATGTGCTGGACACCGGCGAGATTGTGGCCGAGGGAAGCAGCGAGCAACTTGCCAGCGACCCGGAGGTCAAGAAGGCGTATCTCGGCGGATAGTCTCTGCTGACGGCAGCCTTTCGGGATGTGATGTCCGGCAGTATGCTGCCGGGTGGCTTCGAGACATTCTGGCTGCCTGCTGCGTGATGGCGTTTTGCCGAATGGCGTAATGAATCGGAAAAGTCGGAGGCGGGTTTGGCCCGCCTCCTTTCGTTTCCATGGCGTTAGCTGCCTGAAGGCGAGAGGTGGATGCAACGAACACCACCCGCAATGCAGGTGGAGTCGATTCGGATGACCTCGTCATGCGACAAACGTCGGGTCAGGGTTTGCCGCAGGCCTTGCGTCGCTGGTGCATGATGTGCGGGGCGCAATGCGTCGCGGACCGGCGTGGGACCAACCGGCGCACTGCCCGGGTGGTACGGGGCGGCGGGCAGGGCATCGCAGCGGCAATAACGGACAGGACTCCACCGCAAGGCGGGTGGGTTCCCTCAAGGCATCGGACGGAGACCACTCTGGCGGTCGGGATACGTACCTGACGTCACTGCATGATAGGGTGGGCAAGGCCCAGTGCGGGTTCGACCGTGAAGTCGCGGAAGAGGGTCACAGAGTCCCCTTTGGTCCAGAGTCCGGCGTAGCCGTAGGGCGTGATGCGCAGAACCGTTTCAAAGAGCGGCACCCCGTCCAGAAGGCAGCGCACTGTCTTGCCGCAGATGTCCACACCAAGTTCGGCCCATGTGCCGCTGCGGATGCGGACGTCGACCCGCTCAAGGCGTACCCGTCTGCTGTTCACGAATTCGAAGAGAATGACGTTGTTCTCGACGGCGTTGAGTCGCAGCACGAAGTAGTTGCCCGCGTTGCGGATGCCGAAGGCGAGCCCGCCCGCCCTGTCCATGCGTCCGCCTTCAGGACGGACATGCAGACGCAGGCTGCCATCGGCCATGCGGCTTTCCTGACAGATGGCCAGCGGAAAGTGGAAGAAGGTCTCCACCCTGTCCAGTGCCTCCTGATAGCGCGGGCCGAACATGCGGGCGAACACGGCGGAGGACTCGCCTCCCACGCTACGCCCCCATTCGGAACCGTCCTGCCGGATACAGCGGACGTCGTCGCACTGCTCCATGCTCCAGTTGCCCGTGTCGGTGTAGAAGCCCTCTATCTGGCGCGGGCGTGCCGTGCCGAGAAAGTCGTAGTTGCCGTCGAAGAACATGCTCACCATGCGTTCCACGTCGGCCCCGTTGCCGATGGTCATGTCCAGCAGCCGTGCTGCGGCCAGCAGTCGTCCGGTCTGGTCGAGAAGTTCCTGCTGCGCGTCGCCATCCAGCCCGGTGAGGGTGGCTTCGAGCATGTCGCCCCTGATGTCCACCCCGAAGCCAAGTCGTTGCAGGACCGACGCGAGAAACGAGACGCGTAGCGACCGCCCGAAATAGCTGCCTGCGCCGCCCGCGAACTTGAGGACGACATGGTTCTGGCTTGGCCTGTCACTGCACAGGGCGTCTATGTTTGCGTAGTGGTAACCGAACTTCGCCGAGATGTTCATGTAGTCGCGTGAGACGACGGCGAAGCTGTCACCGCCGAGGTTCTCGCTGTCTGCCGTCGCCGCTGAAGCCATGACCGAAAGCAGGCTGTGGGCGTTGAGTGCCACGCCGCCCTGCCACGAGATGCCGGGATGCGTCAGCCCGTCGAGGAGGGCGCGCATGGGAACGCTGCGCACATGGGCCGTCTCGACACGTTCGCACGAGGTAAGCCCGTCATCAAGCCCGCCACCGAGGTCGATGCAGTAGAGCATGATGGGGATGCCGAGATGCAGACGCACGGCGCGGGTCACGTCAAGAGAGTCGTCACACAGGCCGAACATCTCGCGCATGGCGTTCTCGTGCGCGAAGCGGATGATGTCGTGCACAGAGGCGCAATGCGCCGGGTCGAATTCCGGTGAGCGCGGGTCGAGAAGGTGCAGCGGCGAGACGAGGTCGAGAACGCGGCGCAACTTGTGGTGCGCGGGCGAGTCGAAGAATGGCTTGCGGGCGGGGGCCGTGCGGCTGGCAAGTTCGTCCACGGTGCCTTCGTAGACAGAGGTCGTATCGGCATCGAGGGTCACCGTGGCCCCGTGGGTGAGGCGCATGGTGGCATCGCGTGTGTCGAACAGTGCGGGAATGCCGAATTCGCGGGCCACGGATGCCAGATGGCTGGCCCCGCTGCCCACGTCGGTGACGATGCCGCGCACCCGGCCCATGAGTCCCGCATAGTCGGGCGACGCGGTACGGGCAACGAGAATGGCCCCCGCGGGAACATGGTCGGGGTTGTTCCCCAAGGCGTTGTAGACCACGCCCGAAGCCGCCCCGGGAGAGGCGACGCGACCGCGGGTGATGAGTCGGGGGTGCCCGGTGTACTCGACTGCGGTCTGCGGCCGATGGGCGCTGACGAGTCCGAGAGGCCGCGATTGCAGGATGAAGAGGTCACCGTCGGGGGCGACGGCCCATTCGATGTCCTGCGGGCACTTGAAATACTCTTCAAGCCGTATGCCATAGCCATGCAGCCGTTGCACGATGGCGTCGTCGATGGCGGGCCGGGTGCGTTCTTCGGCCGTCGCCGCTTCAAGGCTGATGCCACCGTCGGGAAGGCAGACAAGGCGATGTGTCTTCTCGGTGAGTTCGGTGTTGCGCAGGTCGCCTGTGGCCCTGTCCACATGAAAGACGTCGGCACTGCCTTCACCCCCGGCGAGAAGTTCGCCAAGGCCAAGCAGGGCAGCCACCTTGAGGCTGCCAGAGTCCGGCGCGGAGGGGTCGACCGTGTAGATGACGCCGCTGGCACGCGAACGCACCATGGCGATGCCCGCGACGCACATGGGCGTATCGCGGTCTTCGAGACCGTAGCTGAGACGGTAGAGGATGGCGCGGGGCGAGTACTTGCTGGCGAGCACTTCCCTGTACGCGGTGAGGATGTCGGCGGCGGTGACGTTGAGCACCGTGACGTACTGCCCCGCGAACGACGCCTCGGTGTCTTCGCCCACGGCGCTGCTGCGCATGGCCACATGCACACCGGGATGGGTGGCGGCCTCAAGGGCACGGTAGGCATCGAGAATGGCGTCCGACAGCGACGCGGGGACGGGGGCATGGAGCACCATGTCGCGGATTTCGGCACTCACGCGTTCCAGCATCACGGGGTCGTCACCCGGTCTCGCGGTGGCGGCACATCGTGACAGGGCCTGTGCGATGCGCTCACCCAGTGCGTTCTCCTCGATGAACCGCTCGAAACCCCGTGCGGTGACGACGAACCCCGGCGGGGTGGGAATGCCGAGGACATTCCGCATGGTGGCGAGGTTGGTCGACTTGGTGCCGCAGGCCGATGCCATGTCGGGCGTCACATCCGCAAGTGAAAGCACCGGAGGTACGCAGGGGGCAGGGGTTGCCGCCGAGAGGATGACCCCGGTCTCTTCGTTCAGGCGGGCGAGTACGTCGTGAAGTGCGGGGTAGCGTCCCCCGGTGAGCCGGTCGAGGTCGCCAAGAAGATTGTCCGTGGCCTCCAGAAGTTCATTGAGGTGGCGGCGGGCTTCGGGCAGGCTGTAGGCCCCCTGGTGATAGAGCCCCTCAAGGTCGGCCACGGCGGAGAGGGCACGGTGATTGTCGTGCAAGAAATCTTTGAAGTGCCTGTATTTTCTTGCTGCGGCACCTTCTTCGGCATGAAGCAGGTCGCATGTGTTGCGGCCTCGGGTCAGAAAATCGAAGAACGACATGCCGTTCCGCCGTTGTTCGTCCGGCTGGCAAACGCCGGACGGGTGCGCGCACCGGCCTTGCGCACCTTATCCGACTCTCGCCCAGCCGCGCATGCCCGTCAAGGTGTCAGCGGACAGAGGGCGTGCGATATCGGCGAAGGACACGTGATGCCCGTGCAGAAGTGCAGAGGATGGGGAAGGCCAAGGGGCGCAGGTCTGGTACAGCGCATTGCCTTCCGCATCCTTCACAGACTGAAAATCTTCGCCGTACGCAGAAAGGGGTCGCCATGGCGACCCCTTTCTGATGTCCGGTGCGTGTACGCGCGCGTCAGGCGTTCTCGCTGGTGCCTGTGCGTATCTGTTCGATGAGCCCGCCAAGGTCGCCCGCAAGCCGCGTGAGTTGCTGCACGGCGTCGCTGGAACGGTTCATGGTCTGCGCCGTGACTTCGGCGATGGCGGTGATTTCCTCGGTGGCGCGGCTTATCTGTTCGCTGGCTGCGGACTGCTGTTCCGAGGCCGTGGCGATGCCGCGCACCTGGTCGGCGGTGTCGTCCACCATCTTGACGATGGACGACAGTGCCTCACCGGAACGGGTGGTGAGCATGTTGGACGCCACCACCGCTTCGACGGCGTTGGAGGTCGCTTCCATGCTGTTGCGGGCGCCCGTCTGGATGTTGCGGATGGCCTGCCCCACTTCGCGTGTGGCGTTCATGGTCTTCTCGGCCAGCTTGCGCACCTCGTCGGCGACGACGGCGAAGCCACGGCCCGCATCACCCGCACGGGCCGCTTCGATGGCGGCGTTGAGGGCGAGAAGGTTGGTCTGGTCGGCGATGTCCTCGATGACCTGCATGATGTGACCTATGCCTTCCGCTTCGGTGGCAAGCCCCTGCATGCTCTGTTGCAGTTCGAGGGCCATCTCGCGGACTGCCTCGATGGCTTCGACCACGTCACCCACGAGGCGTGCGCCTTCGTCGGCCTTCTTGCGGGCATTCTCTGCGTTCTCGGCGGCATGTCCGGCACTCTGGGCCACTTCAAGCACCGTGGCGTTCATCTGTTCCATGGCAGTGGCCGTTTCGGTGGTGCGGGCACGTTGCACGTCGCTGCCGTTGCTGGCCTCGCGAACCTGTGCTGCCAGTTCGTTGGCGGCGGCGTTGAGGTCGCGGGCGATGCCATCGGCCTCGGTCGCCACTTCGGCCATGGCGTCGCGCTGCGCCTCGATGCGCTGCTGCTGTTGCCTGAGGGCGGTGATGTCGGCGTAGATGGTGAACGAACCGATGAGGCTGCCGTCGAGGTCGGACAGGGGGGCCACATCCACGAGAGTGTGCACGGTCTCGCCCTTCGATGTGGTGAGGTCGACCTCGATGTTGCGCAGGGCGCATCCTTCGCGCAGGCAACGGGCGGTGGCCATGTCTTCCTTGGTCTGACCGTAGACGAGGATGTCGAGGGGCTTGCCCGTCCAGTCAGCGGGGGTGCCGGGGCGTTGCAGCAGGTCGATGAGGGCCGTGTTGGTGTGGATGACCTTGGCATCTGTGTCGCAGACGGCGAAGGGAAGCGTCATGCCGTTCAGCACGCCCTGCGTGAGGCCCAGTTTGGTCTTCATCTCGGCGACCATGCCGTTGACCGCACCGATGGTGCGCCCGATGGCGTCGTCGGCAGGGTAGTCCATGCGTGCGGAGAAGTCCCCCGCTGAGACGGCGGCGGCGTAGGCGGAGAGGCGCTGCATGGGGCGTGTGACCTCACGAACCAGCAGAAGTACGAAGAAGGAGGCGATGGCAACGGCCACCACGGCGCATCCGGCGGCCCACATGCGCACGTCGGCATCAGCCCCGCGCAGCATCTCGTCATGGGTCATGGCGACGCCGAAGCGCAGCTTCCACGGTGCGTACTCGAAGAGGTAGCCGACCTTGGAACCGTTGTACTCCCATTCGACGAAGCCGTTGCGGGTCTCCATCAGGCGTTTGCCGTAGCTGTCGTCGTTGACGTTGGTGCCGACCCGGGTGGGATGCGCGAGGCGCTTGCCCGTCTCGTCGAGGATGAAGGTATATCCGGCACCGCCGACCTTGGCACCTGCGAACATCTCGGTGAAGGAGGGCTGGAGAAGCGGCACGCCCGCGAAGAGGGCGATGGTGAACTGACCGCGTGCGTCGCGGATGGGGCGATAGTGGGTGAGGAAGGGCTGCCCCACCACATTGGCGACGCCCACATATTCCTGCCCCTTCTCGATGGCCTGATACACCGGGCTTTCTGCGGGGATGTAGGTGCCGATGGCGGGCTTGCCGTCAGCGGTATGCACCGTGGTGGCGACGCGGACGAGTTTTCCCGGCACCTTGACGAATATGGTGCACTCCGACCCGGTGACGCGCTTCTGCCTGCCCACGAACGAGAATGGCGAGAAACTCTGGAGCATGCCGTCAGATTCGAGGGCGAGGCCCGGCAGGCGAAGTTTCTCCTGTGCGCCCGTGGCCTGATTGGTCACGGTGGTCTCCATGCCCGACTCGTCGTCCAGCACGAAGCTGCCCTGTCCCACCAGCGCCGTGGTGAGATACTCCATGTTGGTCTGTAGCTGTGCCCTGACCTGCTGGTCCTGCATGGCTACGGAACGTTCCATGGTGTCCATGAAGCTGGCGAGGTTCTCGTGTCCGAAATCCTCAAGTTCGGCCTGCATCCGCCATGAGAGGATGAGACCGACGAAAACGGCCGTGCTGGCCACGACACCCAGCACACCAATGAACATTTTAGTGTTGATTTTCAATGAACTGCCAAGACTCAAGGTGCACCTCCCCGGATTGTGGCGTCCTTGCGTTGCATTGACTCTGGACTGAGGCGACGGCAGAGCGGATGGCAGCACGACTCTACCGGCGTCCAGTCTGTGACAACCCGGCAGGTGTGCCACGTTCCTGAAGGGGATGCAAGTATGGTGGCTTGCGACCCGATAACGGCGGGCCTGTTATCGATGGTGGCTATGCGGTGGCTACGAGGCGGGCGAGTCGGGTCTGTTCCTGTCGCGCGCGAGGGTGGCGACGCGCCGCACCTGACGGCACACGCCCATCAGCATGTCGAATTCGTGGCGTCGCAACCCGGCTTTGCCCATGAAGCGGCGCACCGGCATCATGAAGTAGTCGGGGTTGTCATGGCGCAGGAAATCGATGTCCAGCAGCATGTCGCGTAGTGTCGCCAGCAGCAGTTCGTTCTCGTCTTGTGTTATGCGACGCGATTCCGGCCCGGGGCCGGGGCGGAAGGGGTGGGCCAGCGAGGCCTTGTGACACTCATAGAGGACGATGAGCGAGGCCTGCGCCACGTTGAGGGACGAAGCCTCGGGCGCGGTGGGGATGGTCAGCAGGCGGGTGCAGTGCTCGATTTCGTCATTGTTCAGCCCCCTGTCCTCGGGCCCCAGCAGCAGGGCCACCCGTTCGCCGTCGGCGAGGGAGGCGGCCATCTCCGGCCCGGCCTTCTCGGGGGTGAGAATCTCGCGCCGCCAGCCGCCCGTGCGTGCCGTCGTCCCCCATACCGCCGTGCAGTCGGCCACGGCCTCTGAAAGGGTTCCGACCACCTTCACCCTTTCCAGCAAGGGTTCACCCTTGGCGGTGGCGAGGGGGCGCGCCTTGTCTATCTCCCATCGCTCGGGGTCTACCAGTACGATGTCCTGTGCGCCCATGTTGACGCAGGCGCGGGCCACCATGCCCACGTTCTCCGGGAATCGGGTCTTGACCATGACGACGGTGAGTCCGGGCAGCATCGCGTTCTCCTTGCAGCGAGTCATCAGGCGCGACCTGCGCCCGGTGGCGGAGATAGCATCTCGTGCCGCAGACGCCAAGTGACGTCGTGCCGGATATGCCTCGCGCATGAGGGCGTGATGCCGCCCCGGGAACGTGTGGGCAGGGTGTGCAGTTGCGGTGCCTGTGGGGCGAGTGAAGGCCCGGTGCCGTGTTCAGGTGCGGCGGGCCCCCCGCCCGTCTGCCCGACCGCCCGTCTGCCCGTCTGCCCGACCGCCCGTCTGCCCGTCTGCCCGTCCGGCCGGGGGGCGATGACGCCAACGTCAACTCGGGCGGGTGCTGCCCCATGGGGACGCAGGAGGGCTGTGTCTGTCGTTCGTCTAGCCGGGCCAGATGCGCGGGGCGGCGTAGATGACCATGCCCGCACCGATGCCGGTCTTGAGCACCAGCCCGAGGAAGCGGCCCATCATGGCCCCCTTGGCGGCCTGTGCAGCTTCGGTGCGTGACCTGCCGTGCCCGATTTCCAGCAGGTAGCACCCGGCCCATGCGCCAGCCAGCGCCCCGAAGAGCGCCCCGAGGCCGAACAGGAAGGGTGCGCCCAGCAGGGCGCCCGCTATGGCTCCGATGATGCCGCCGAGGTTGCCCTTCCCCGTGGACCCGTAGCGCTTCGCCCCCACGGTCTGCGTCAGGAATTCCAGCACTTCGCCCACCAGTGCGGCCCCGATGACGATGGCGAAGAACATGGTGTCCATCCCGGTGGGGGCGGGATGCAGCAGCTTCCACAGCCCTAGCAGCGCCAGCACGACCCAGTTGGCGGGCAGGGAGAGCACGTTGAGGGTGAGAGCGCCCGCAAGCAGGGCGATGAACACGGCGGCAATGGCGAACTCCATGTGGGGGAGCCTCCGTCATGGTTCTGGGTGTGGAGAAGGAGGGGGCGTCAGGTCGGTGAGGGGCCTGATGCCACGCAGGGCGGAAACGTCATGTACCCTTCCGGGGATGGGCACCTCGGAGCCACCCCGTTCCGGCGAATGGGGTGCGGCGTGATGCCGCACCCCCGTGTATCGTCTTCGGTCAGGGCTTCTCGCGCAGGTCGAGCACTCGCTGCGCCTTGCCTTCGGCCTTGGGCAGGCTGTTGTTCTGGACGAGTTCCACGCGCGGCGTGACCAGTATCTCGTCCTTGAGGCGGCGGGCGATGGCCTTCTGCAGGCCCTGCAACACGCGCATGTCTTCGACGAACGCCTCGTCGCGCAGTTCGACCTTGACCTTGATCTGGTCGATGAACTCTTCTCGCTCCAGCACGATGAGGTAGTTCTGGCCCACTTCCGGGAAGGCCATGAGCACCTGTTCGATCTGCATGGGGTAGATGTTCACGCCCTTGATGATGAGCATGTCGTCGGCGCGGCCCACCATGCGGTCTAGCCGGCGGTGCACGCGCCCGCAGGGGCATTCGCCGGGCAGGAAGCGGGTGAGGTCGCGGGTGCGGTAGCGCAGCACGGGCATGCCCCGGCGGCACAGGGTGGTCATGACCAGTTCGCCCACCTCGCCGTCGGGCACGGGCTCGCCCGTGGCGGGGTCGATGATCTCGGCGATGTAGGCATCCTCCCACACATGCATGCCGTTCTGCTCGGTACATTCGAAGGCCACGCCCGGCCCGTTCATCTCCGACAGGCCGTAGGAGTTGAAGGCCTTGAGGCCCAGCATCTCCTCGATGCGACGGCGGGCCTCTTCGGTGTGGGGTTCCGCACCGATGACGGCGATGCGTGGCGGCAGGGCGTGCGGGTCTTCACCGCCTTCCTCGACGGCGGCGGCGAGATACAGCGCGTAGGAGGGGATGATGTGGACGACGCTGGTGCGGAAGTCACGCATGAGCTTGACCTGCCGCTTGGTGTTGCCCGGTCCGGCGGGGATGGTGAGGCAGCCGAGGCGTTCCGCACCGTAGTGCAGGCCAAGCCCCCCGGTGAACAGCCCGTAGCCCGTCATGTTCTGGAACACGTCGTCGCGGCGTACGCCCACCATGTGCAGGCAGCGCGCCATGAGGTCGGCCCATGCGTTGAGGTCTGACTGCGTGTGGTAGACCACCGTGGGTGAACCGGTGGTGCCGCTTGAGGCGTGCATGCGCACCATCTCGGTGCGCGGTACGCAGTTGAGCCCGTCGGGATACTGGTTGCGGAGGTCGTCCTTGGTGGTGAAGGGAATGCGGCGCAGGTCGTCGAGGCTGCGTATCGAATCGGGGGTGATGCCCGCCTTGCGGAGGGTGGCGCCATAGAAGGAGGAGCGCATGGCCTGTTCCACGGTGTTGCGCAGTCTCACCAGTTGTGCCTGTCGGATTTCGTCGCGGTTCCATGTCTCTGCGATGTCGAAGAACTCCATGACTCCCTTCCCCGGGGCGCAAGGCCCCGTCCTGCCTGTGGGCCCGTGGCCCGTGTATATGCGGTTGCGCCTCCGGGGCGCTTGTCCTCGTCGTATGCGGTTATGGTGGGCTATGCCGTGGTTTCGCGGGCTGCCAGTCCGTGCAGCAGGCCGTGGCATCCGGCCAGCATCATGTCGCCGTAGGGGGCGATGAACTGCCCGTGGCCCTGAAGCAGGTTGCGGCGCGGGCCGATGACGAACGTGGGGCGGAAGCCTTCCGATTCGGGGGCGATATCGGGGGCGAAGATGCAACCGTGCCCCCCTGCGGCGCGCACCTGTTCGTCGGGCAGCCAGCACATGCGGAATTCGTGCAGGTCGTGCAGCAGGCTTTCACGGTCGTGCATCCCGGTGTGGTGTTCATAGATGCCCACCACACGTTCGCGGAAGACGAGAAAGGCGATGATGTGGCTGTTGCCCACGTTGACGACGGTGATGCCCTCGCGGTGGCTGCGTGCCGCCACCTCGGGCATGGAGAGGGCCCCCAGCACGGCGGCTGCGCCCGTGTCCGCGACGGGGCCGCCCCCGATGGCGTCCTGCAATGCTGCAAGGCGCGTGCAGGGCTGCGGGGGGGTGTCGTGGACGAGGCGTGCCGGGTCGCCCCCTTCCTGGGTGACGAAGCTGCGCCACATGCCGAAACGGCCTATGCGGTTGCCTTCGACCGGGTGCACGCCGTGGTCTTGTGCGGCCGCAACCACCAGTGCCGGGGCGGGCAGCCCCGCCACGGCGGCGAGGGCGCGCCAGTAGCCGGGTTCGTAGTCCGCAAGCATGACGGGAACGGAACCTGACGGTGGACGTTCGGTGATGGAGACGCCCATGGCGGTCACACGGGCTGGGTCGTCATGCAGGGCCATGGCGGCCGCAGGGTGCGCTGCCACGGACAGCCCGGCTTCGATGTGCTGCATGACGGCGCGTGCGAATCCGCCCCCCATGTTGGTGCCGTGCAGCCACACGGGACGGCGTGCTGCCGTGGCGGCGGCGATGCGCCCCGCGACGGCGCGCGCCGGTGCGGGAAGGACGAGGCGAGGCCAGTTTTCAGGCTCAAGGCCGGGCAGGGCCAGCAGCACGTCCTGCGTGCCGCTGCCGATGTCGAGACAGAGAACGGGGCCGATGCGGTCGAGAAGGGCGGATGCGGAATGGGTCATGCTGTCCTGCCTGAAATGAAGATTCCGGCGTGCCGGAGGGTTGGCGGTATACGAAGGGCGGGTGGCGTTCGTGCGGTGCGTCGCCCGCGAAGCACTCTGCCCACAGCACGAAGGCATACAGGGAAAGCGCTGCCCCCGGCAAGCCATGACGCCTTGCCGCAGGGGGACTGCCTGCGGCGGCCGTTTCATGGGAAAGGCTGCCACAGGGACGTGAAGGGTACAATCCGCGTGGCTGTAGGGTTCGTGCGCATGCTGCAAGAAAAAAACAGGAAAAGTGCAAAAAAAGACTTGCAAGCTTCTCGGCGTTGGGGCTATACGGTGCTTCCCCGACGCCGAGGTGGTGGAATTGGTAGACACGCTATCTTGAGGGGGTAGTGGGAGAAATCCCGTGAGGGTTCGAGTCCCTCCCTCGGCACCATTCGGACGCATAAGGCTGGCAGCAATGTCAGCCTTTTCGTTTGTCTTCTGCTTGGCGGTGCACGGCGCCGTCGTCACAGGCTTCCTGCCACTGCATGTCTTCCTCGCAAAGGTCGAAGCACCGACCGTGTCCTTGTTGTCGCATGGCGAGGGCACGTGGCGCTGTCCCAGTGCTTGTGCGTGCCTAGTGACCACTGCGGCGAGGCTTGGGCCCATGACATGGCACTGCGTGGGCATCGGCACGGAGATATGCGGCCGACTGCCATCGGCAGCGTGTGTACTCCCTTCGTCTGTTGGTCGTGTGTTGCCCGACACGGCAACACTCATGTATGCTGGTCGTGTAGTGTGGCATCTGTGCCGTGCGTAACACGAGCCCCCGTATCGGTACCCGGCGGACTGGCTGCCGTGTGCAGGACGTGGCTGCGGAGGAAGGGAGACCTCATGAATCAAGGCAGACCCGGTGTGCATGTCCGTGTGTTCGATGCCCGTGTCGGTGACCGTGTGGTGGTGGAACCGAAAGGTGTGGGCGACCGCTTCATGTCGGTCTTTGTCGGCTGGGATGCGGGCCGTTATCTCATCGTGAAGATGCCGTCGAACCTCGCGCTCAAGGACCACCTCTACCCGGACAAGCCCGTCGTCCTGCGCTACCTCCATTGCACCGGTGAAGTGCACGGTTGCGAAACCACCATCGAGACCTCCGTCGCGGTGCCGCACCGGCTGCTCTTCCTGCGTCATCCCGAATCGGTCGAAGCGGTGAGCCTTCGCAAGGATGCGTGGGTCAACTGCTCCGTTCCGGCATTGCTCCGCCACGAGGCGGGCAACATGGCAGGCTACCTGCTCGATGTGTCGCGTGGTGGATGCAAGGTCGCCTATTTCGAGGAGGAGGGGCTCCCCACTCTTGCTGCGGGAACGGAGGTCCAGTGCTCCTTCAGGTTGCCCGGTGGCGAGCAGCCCGTGGAAGTGGGGGCCGTTGTCCGCAATGTGGCGGGTGAGGGCGGGCGCATCGTGTGCGGGCTCGAGTTCAGGGATGCACCGGAACCCGTCGTCGCCGCCATCGGCGCGTATGTGGACGCCGCCGCGTTTCTCGTGGGCACCAGTTGCGCCGACCGTGTCGTGCGCTGATGCCGGACGGGGACGCGGGCAGGGCATCACTGGTGTGCGTGGCCGGGAACGGTGACAGGACATGGCATGTCTTTCGGGCCGGGGCGTCATGCACCGGCCTTTGATCAGTGGAACCCCGCGTCAGACGCGGGGTTCCTGTTGTCGGTCGCTAATAGGCCCAGAACATGGTCATCACCGAACAGACACCCGTGATGAGCATGGCGATGACGAAGGCCGGGCGAATGGCCTGTGCCGCGTCACGGATGCGGTCGATGCTCGCCGCTGCGTTCTGCAGTTTGGCGGGGGATATCACGCTGGCGAGTCCGCCACCGATGCCGCTGGCCGCTGCGACCAGCAGACCCGAGGCCCCGATGGACTCCGAAGTGGAGAGGTGCAGTTTGGTGAGCATGGCGATGGACGACGATTCGGAACCGCTGATGAAGCCGCCCAGAAGCCCGAGGTAGGGGGCCACCAGCGGATAGAACTTGCCGAATGTCGCCGCCGAGGCATCTGCCATGAGGTAGACCATGTTGTGCAGCTTGTCGGCCAGCACCCAGTCAGGCGTCTTGCCCGAATGGTTCATGACGTAGGCGATGGCGAAGAACACCGAGGCGGACATCATGGGCCGCAGGGCGCGCTTGCCTGCCTTGCCGAGGGCCGAGGTCACCTGCGCCTTCGTGGCCTTGAGGAAGGGCAGCGCGGCGAAGGTGCACACGATGACCCAGAAGTACGCCTGCCAGAAGAGGCGAATCCTCTCGGGTGAGCGCGGGATGATCTCCACGGGCATGGAAAGCTGTTTGAAGGTGAAGTCGAAGAACGGCAGGAAGGGCGCATTGAGCACGAGCGAGACCACGGTCAGCAGAATCCACGGTGAACAGGCCGCCGCCAGTGACAGGTGGCGTTCCGCCGCGAGGTCGTTCTCGGCAAGCAGGTTCCTGTCTCGGAGGGGCTTGCCCGTGAGGCGGATGTACAGCATCAGCACGGCGATGACCGCAAGGCCCGCTGCGATGCCCGTGATGGTGACCAGCCCGAGGCGGGCCATGAATATGGCCGTGAAGCCCGCCGTGAGGCCTGCCACAAGTGCGGGGACAAGGCCCTTGCGCACCATCTTCATGCCCCCGGTGAGCTGGAGCATGCCCAGTGCGATGCAGGTCGAGATGACGGGCATGTACCGCGCGAAGTAGCCGCCGACCTCGTTGACCGGCTGGCCTACGAAGTTGGCGTACACCACGGCGGGAATGCCGAGCAGGGCATAGGTGCACAGGGCGTCGTACCCGATGGCGGGCAACAGGATGGCCGTCATGGTGGAATAGCCCAGCGCCAGCATGATGGGCGGCAGGATCGACACCGTCACCGCTCCCAGTGACGTCAGCAGGATGCCGAAACCCACGTTGATGAGCATGATCTGAACGGCCTGCTGGCCGGGGGCGATGCTCTTCATGAGCGCCACGACGCGCGCCACCGCGCCCGTCTCCTGCATCACGGAAATCTGCAGGATGCTCGCACCCATGACCAGCGTGATGGGCAGCGAGGCCACAAGCCCGGCCACGCTTGCCAGCAGGACGACCTGCACGGGTGTGTCGAACCAGAAGATGGCCACGAGGGCGGCGACACCCCAGCCGATGTAGCCCGCCGTATCCGCTGCGACGCGATACACGAGCAACAGCAGGAAGATGGCGACCACGGGAAGAAAGGCCAGTAGGACTGAAGCTGTGTACATGCGTTGTGCTCCTCCGGTGCGGTGGTGGCTGCCGGGTGATTGCCTGACGTCGTGGGGCGTGCCTCCCGGAACATGCGAAAGGGCCGGGACACTTGCGGTGTCCCGGCCCTGAATGCCTGCGACGGGGTAAGTCCGCTCGTGTCCCTAGGTGATGGAACGATACCAATAGCCGAAGGTAAACGAACGGAAAACGAAAAAGGCCCCGCAGGGGGCCTTGCACGACAGGGAGATGCCGACGGAAGAGGACGCTGACGAAACACACGCCACGTCGACCGGACGAGCGGTGCGGCAGGTTGCGGTGTCGTGTTGCGTTCTCATGGTCTGGCCTCTTGTGGCGACGTGGCAGGGCATCCACCCGGAAGCCCCTCTATTCGTTACAGGTGGTACTGTAGGGGGCAACGGATGAAATGGCAAGCACCAAATGATGTAGCGCTCTGATAATCTGGTGTGCCAGACAGAGGGCGATGTTGCGGGGGCATATCCGGCGGTTGCATGGTGTGACTTTTTTCAGAGTCCCGACAGTCCAGCAGAGTGAACGTTCGCGGGCGGTCCGGCAGGAAGTCCGGCGACGGGGCGGGCGACAGGGCGGCGACAGGCATCCGGATGTCTGGACTGGCGGTCTGGCGAGGCCGATGCGGCAGCGGAAGCACAGGTGCACCCGTGCCTCATGCCATGGCGTTGCAACGGGCAGGCCACGACGTCGTGCCGCGGGGGGATGCGCTGCGACGTCCGATACGCTTGTGCGGCCAAAGGGCTTGGGATAGAGAGGGGCGCGGACACCCGCAGGAGGAAACCCGATGGAAATGCTGACGCATCTGATAGACCTGCTGCTTCACGTCGACAAGTACCTGTTTCAACTGGTCGGAGAGTATGGGACGCTGACCTATGCCATCCTGTTCTGCATCGTCTTCTGCGAGACGGGGCTGGTGGTCACTCCGTTCCTTCCCGGTGATTCGCTGCTTTTCGCGGCGGGGACCATCGCCGGGGCAGGGCATCTCGATTACCCCACGCTCATGGGCGTGCTGCTGGCTGCCGCCGTCGGCGGCGATGCCGTGAACTATGAGATAGGCCGTCATGTGGGGCCCGCCATCTTCGAGCGGGAGACACGTTTTCTCAACAAACAGCACCTGCAACGGGCACATGACTTCTATGAACGACATGGGGGCAAGGCCATCGTGTTGGCGCGATTCATCCCCATCGTGCGCACCTTCGCGCCCTTCGTCGCGGGTGTCGCCACCATGTGTCCTACGCGATTCTTCATGTTCAACATCAGCGGCGGCATCCTGTGGGTGACCTCGCTGGTCTCCGCCGGCTATTTCCTCGGCAACACGCCTTTCGTGCAGCGCAACTTCAGCGTGCTCATCTATGCCATCATCGTGGTTTCGGTGTTGCCCATCGCCGTCGACCTCGTCCGGTCGCGGATGCGGCGGCGGGGCTGATTGCGGCGGCATAGCGCGAACGATACGTTCAGTAGGAAGCCCCCTGTACCACTGTGGTACAGGGGGCTTTCCGTCTGGAGGCGAGTGCGGTCAGGGAGGCGGACCCTTCTGGTGAAGGAACCGCAAGAAACGACCAGAACGGTGCTTGTGTCTCCTCGGCGATGCTGGTCGAGGTATGCCGCCCGCGGCTCCGCTGTACAGCAAGGGGCCTAGACCGCGAGATGTCCGCGGCTTGTCCGGAACGATCCGTTCTCCCCCGACCCTTTTGAGGACACGCTGCACCGGGGACGTTCCCGTCGCGAGCGTAGCGAGTGCGTCAGCCCCGCATCCTCCCGGCATCAGCCTAGCATCAGCCTAGTATCAGGCGAGTACCAGGCGGGTATCAGACGGGCATCATCCCAGCATCAGCGATGTCACGAGGATTTCAAGGGCGATGACAGCGGCGAAGAAGGGCAGGCAATCACGCATGGTCGTCCGTCCTCTGGTGCGCTTCCTCTCTTGCGGCGTGCACCTTTTCCTCTACCGCATGTCCGGCAGGCGCATCTGGGCGACGCCCCCCCGAAAGGAGGGCGGAGCGTATGCCCCGGCCGAAGGCCCTGCGTGCTTCGTGCAGTGAGGATATGGAACTGGCGGTGGTCATGGTGATACTCCTTTGCAGACTGTATGCAGCGAGGGCCGTCATGCTTCACGACCCGATTGTAAGATATGGCCGGGGAGGTGGGGTCGCCCGCGTGTGACTAGATGGCGCCCTTCACGTCATGCGCCCAGCCGACGATGTCGTCCCGGACGGCGCGGGGGTCGCCATCGATGCGAAGACCGTCCTGAACGATTTCGGCACCGAGGTTCTTGAGCTTCTCTTCGATGGCGTCGACAGCCCCGCAGAAGTACTCGTAGGAACTGTCGCCGCAGCCGAAGCAGGCCACCTTGCGGCCCTGCGCCCCCGTCTCTTCGAGGGTGTCGAAAAGGGGAATGAAGTCGTCCTGCAGTTCGATGGAGTCGTCACCCCACGTCGAGCATCCGAGAAGGACGAGGTCGAAGCCTTCGAAGAGACCGCCAGCCTCGACAGAGGCCGCGTCCCGGCTATCGACTTCGTACCCCGCATCGGCAAGTTCACGTGCGATGGTTTCGGCGGTGTATTCCGTGTTGCCTGTGGTGGAACCGTAGACGATGAGGGCTTTGGGCATGGTCTGCACTCCTGGGTGTTTTCATGCCGCCGTCCCGTCAGCGGGGCGACGGCGGTGTACACCGGCAGAGGGTGGGGCATGGGGTGGTTCGGTCGTTCTTCTGCATCGTCTTCCTGTCCTTGCTGTGCCCGGTGTGGAAAGGGCGTGATTCGTGTATATTGAAATTGATTTTTGTTTTCAAGATAAAAATGCACATCACGCGGGGGCGCAATATCATTGCGGGATGCTTTGAGGTAGGTATGGTCACAGATGGCCGAGATGGCGACTTCGCCTCATCGATGAGTGCGCCGTACCTGAGGGCAGCACACCGTACGCGCAGACTCCGGCAGGGAGGTGGCATGGCGCGACGTAAGGACAAGCAACACGGTGCCCGGATGGTACAGGCCGAGAGCACCATCCGGACCCTTCGTCGCGAGAGGGTGTTGCACGATTCGCAGGTGGAACAACTGCGGCGTACCGGGGCACTCTATCGAAGCGTCTTCGAGCGCATACCCGTCATGGTCTTCGTGTGGCGCGTCGCACGTGATGTGGGGGCATCACGCCTTATCGACATGAATCCCCTTGCAAAGGCCTATCTCGAGAATGTGCCCCGCAATGGCGATGACGGTTCGCCCGACTTGCCCGAATCCCCCGATTTGCTCGGTTCGCTGCTGCCATGGCTTGTGGAATCCCCCTTCGGGGAGGCCCTGCGCCGGGTCCATGCGGAAGGGGGAACCCTCGAGATTCCGGCCCTGCGACATGGTGCAGCCGGTGGGGGACGATTCTGGCGGTGCATCTTCTGCAGACTGCCCCTTGGCGATGTCATCGCCATATCCGAGGACATCACGGCCGCGCAGGAGACCGGGGCGGCACTCGTAACCAGCGAGCGCGGATACCGCACGCTGGTGGAGAACATTCCGGACATCGTGGTGCGCTTCGATGCGCGTGGACGGCTGCTCTTTGCGAACCCGGCGTTGCGTCGTTTCGTGCGCAGCAAGCGACTGCCCTCTGGTCACGTGACGGGGCAGCCACTTGGGCAGCAGCCTGCGATGCTGCGTGAACTGCGGGAGAGAGTCCAGCTGGCGATGTCCTCCGGTGAGGTGCAGCGGGCGGAGTTGGAAGAGCGCACGCGGCAGGGGCGCCGGTTCTTCGAGTGGCGTATCGTTCCCGAGCCCGCCCCTGATGGAGGGGACGCCACGGTATTGTGCATAGGCCGCGACGTGTCGGCCATGCGCAGGGCAACCGAGGACTACCGCGCCCTGTTCAACGGCATGCTGAGTGCGTTCGCACTGCATGAGATCATCTGCGACGGGGCCGGAGTACCCGTCGACTATCGTTTTCTGGCCGTCAATCCGGCCTTCGAACGTATGACCGGGTTGCTGGCGTCCGAGATGGTGGGGCGCACGGCGCGGGATGTACTGCCGGGATTGGAGAGCGAGTGGTTGCAGCGCTACGGTCAGGTGGCCCTCACGGGGGTTCCTGTGACGTTCGAGGCGTTCAACCGTGATCTTGGCAAGTATTTCAAGGTGTCTGCCTATCGGCCTGCCGAACGCCAGTTCGCCTGCATGTTCCATGACGTGACCGACCGGGTGCGCGGGCGCGAGGAGCGACGCAGCAATGCCCGGCGTATGGCGGCGTTGCAGCGCATCTTCCGCATGAAGGAGCCGGAGGAGGTGGTCGCGCGGTATGCGTTGACGCAAAGTATGCAGCTGACGGGGGCACGGGTGGGCCGCGTGGTGCTCCATGACCCCGAAACGCGGGTCATCAGGCATATCGTGGACCATGGGGACCCGCTCTTCGGGACGGAAGGCTGGCAATGGGCCTCCGTGGCGCATGGCGGTGCCGGGGGGGATGATACCGATGGGGGCGCGACAGGTGGCAGGGGCCCGGATGAGCCCGAGGGAATCGCAGGGCCGCGACGCGTGCAGCCCCAGCCCGATGCCGGACATGTCGCGGAACCCGACCGGGCCCGTCTGGACGACTTGATGACCCGGGCGGCGGCAGGCATGGGGCCGTTGGCCAGTGAACTCACCCATGGCAGGCACGGGCCGCACGCCCGGCATCTTGCCGTCCCGGTCAGGCTCGACGGCAGACTTGGGGCTGTGGCCGTATTGCTCGACAAGCCTACTCCCTTCACCCGTGCCGACATCAAACAACTCGACCTGCTCATGCGCGGGATGCTCGAACACCTCGAACGTCGTCGCTCGTTGCACAGGCTGTCACTCGCCAAGGAGCATGCGGAATCGGCCAACAGGGCCAAAAGCGAGTTCCTTGCCAACATGAGTCACGAACTGCGGACACCGTTGAACGGCATGCTGGGGATGCTCCAGTTGCTGGAGGCGGGCGACCTCGACCGTGACCAGAACGAACTTGTGCACATCGCCCTCGATTCGGGGCGCACGCTTCTGCGGGTCCTCAGCGACATCCTCGACCTGTCGCGCATCGAAGCCGGACGCATGGAGTTGCGGCACGACCGCTTTTCACCTGAAGAGGCAGTGCGGCAGGTGTACGACATGTTCGCGCAGGACGCGCGCATCAGGGGGCTTCGCCTGCGGTGGCGTTGTGACGAACTGCCCTGCGAGGTGTGGGGAGACGGTACCAGGCTGCGGCAGATACTCTTCAATCTGCTCGGCAATGCCATGAAGTTCACGCACGAGGGGACTGTGGGGGTCGAGGTGTGCGCCGTGAGGCGTACGGAAGAGAGTGTGCGGCTGCTGTTCTCCGTATCCGATACCGGCATAGGGATTCCCCACGACAGGCTCATGTCCATCTTCGAGCCTTTCACGCAACTCGACGGTTCGACGACGCGCAGATATTCGGGGACGGGGCTCGGGCTTGGCATCGTACGCCGCCTCGTGCATCTCATGGGCGGGGGGCTCAACGTCGAGAGCGCTCTGGGAGAGGGCACGGCGGTGCATGTCTGCCTGCCCTTCAGGCTTCCCTCCGGTGGCGGGGTGACCTGCGACGTCATGGACAGCACCCCTGCGCTGCGTCGCCCTCTCAAGGTGCTTGTCGCCGAGGACGAGGCGGTCAACAGAATGACCCTCAGCCGTTGCCTGCATCATCTGGGACATGAGGCCGTCTGCGTCACCAACGGGCTGGAAGCCGTCGAAGCCCTGCGGGAGGGGCGTTTCGACTGCGTACTCATGGACATCCAGATGCCCGAACTGGACGGACTGGAGGCCCTCGCGCGCATTCGCGCCGAAGCAGGTGAACAGGCGCGTGCGTTGCCGCCGGTGGTGGCGCTCACGGCCCACGCCATGGAGGGCGACCGCGAGCGCTTTCTCGCGGCAGGCATGAGCGCCTACATCCCCAAACCCATCGAACTGGGCGAACTGGAGCGGGTGCTGTTGCGTCTGGCGGCAGCCATGCCCTGATGCGGCAGCGGGGTCAGGGCCCCTCGTCGTCGAGGAGGATGCGCCGGGCGGCAGCCGCTGCGGCGTCGGGCAGGCATTCCAGCCATGAAGGAAGGCATGCCGCCGAGAATCCCGGCAGGGTGATGCGGCTGTGATGCAGGAACAGGGGCATCCGCCCCGGAGGGGGCGATGCCGGGGCCGCATACACGTCGTCGCCCAGCAGGGGGTGGCCGATGTGGGCCATGTGGGCACGAATCTGGTGGCGTGCGCCCTTACGGATGCGGCAGCACACCAGCGTGACGGTCTCATCGCATGCCGGTACACCTGCTGAGTCGTCGGTGATGAGGTTCGCGAGGTCGCCCAGCCTGAGGTGGGCAAGCGGCACGACCTCGGTGTGGCGCAGTCTGTCTTCCGTGTCATAGGGCCGGACCCGCGTCACGGTGCGGCGTGCCGTGTCCAGCGCGGCGCGGACGACCGTGCCCCTCTCAAGCCGCCCTGTGCAGACGGCAAGGTAGGTCTTGCGTGTTCCG
>Ga0302246_1000774_pt1 | contig 25730 bp, 23 predicted proteins | sample AAG_UR_Trp_MG_FD_193533 | JGI IMG/M metagenome (GOLD analysis project Ga0302246, IMG submission 193533) | Enriched activated sludge microbial communities from anaerobic digester in WTTP, New Holstein, Wisconsin, United States - AAG_UR_Trp | ecosystem: Engineered > Bioreactor > Anaerobic >... | reverse complement strand
CCCGGTGTGACTGGCGTGTCAGCGTGCCAGCGTGACTGGCGTGGGCAGTTGGCGGTGCGCCTATGGAACGGGGACGGACGCCTTGTCAGAAGCTTCGGGGTGTGGTGGGGGCGAGGCACCTTCCGTCCGGTCATGCTGGCTACGGTCACGCTGGCTACGGTCACGCTGACCGAGCGTACCCTGACCGTGGCCTCCGGCCTCTTCATCAGGGGCGGACATGGAACCTTCGACAGGTTCATCTTCGCCTGTCGCTGGGCCATCGTTTTGGGCTTCGCCTTCGGCTTCCCCATCTCCAAGGTCGGCCTCTCGCACCCGGTTCAACAGGGTGATGGCAAGGCTTCGCGACACGGGTGGCAGCAGCAGGACGCAGCCGAAGAGGGTCAGCGCCGGACTCGGCATGGCGATGGCGCAGGCAGCCACGGCATGGACGCAGCCACGAAGGGTGTCGAAGGACGGAACCCGGTGGGCGTGGATGTCACGGGCCAGGCGCTTGACGCACTCGCCGTTTCCTTTGTGCAGCAGCCACGCGCTTGCGAAGATGCCCGTGAGCCATAGCAGCACGTTGAACCACAGCGGAAAGGTCGCCCGTTGCATCTGGTTGCCCAGTACGGGGAGAATGCCAAGGCTGAAGGCGAGCAGCATATACCCGCGCAACGAAGAGGGAATGGCACTACGTAACATCCCATGCAGACGAAGCAGGAAGTCCCGGTATTCCGGCGAGCGTTGCGTTGCCGCTTCAGCCCCACCAAAAAGGAAGGCGACCTCTTCAGGGGAAAGCGTCACGGGGCAGAGGGCAGAGGTGTCTGCCGAGGCTGGCTCACACGCGGTTTTCGTTCTTGCGTCGGCACTGTCAGTGGGGTCACTGTCAGGTGTGCCATCGTCGGGGGCTCTATTGTCGACGGCGATGGCGTTCAGGTCGGCCGCATCCCGCATCGACCCGCCATTGCCGTCTTCGTGGGGCTGATGGGGCGCGCGAGCGTCGTGCGTCTTCAGACTCGCCGTAATGTTATTGCTGCGGGTTTTGGCAGATTGATGCACCGCACCGGCTTCACGCTCTTCGGCATCGCCTGCCGGAGACGTCGTGCCATCGCCTTGGATGCCCAATTCAGCCGTCTCGCCATGCGTCATGGCGTCGGCTGGTGTGGGCTGTGTCCTGCGGCGGAATCTTCTGAACAGAAACATGGTCGACCTGCCATCCTGTTGCGCCAGACATAAGGGACTGACGCTGCCGGAGAATGGCATGGAGCGCCCTGCCGCGCAACGCTTTTTCGTGGAGTCGGTGCGAGGGTGGCCTCAATCCGCCGTGCGTGTGTCCCTTGTCAGGCGTCGCCACTGCCCTGTTTTGCCGCGTCGGCCTCCAGTTGCTGCAACTGTTGTTCAAGCTCCTGTATCTGTTGCAGGTAAGGAGCCGCCACAGTCTGCTTCTGCTCGGCGGGCAACGGGCTGTCCATGATCTGCTTCACCCTGTTCTGGAGTTCCTTGATCTGTTTCTTGATGTTCTCGATCTGCTTGGCAAGCCCCTCACCCGAGCCCGTGCCACCTGTATTGCCTGCGGCTTCCGCATTCCCGGACGCGCCGGATGAACCCGACGGACCGGATGCGACGGTGTCGGACTTGCCGTCACCTGCCGTCTGACCGTTCGCCGTGTTCGATGCCGAGTCCGATGACGCGCTTCCCTGCGAGTTCGTTCCCGCACTTTCGGTTTGCAGGTCGCGGAAACGCTCGTACAGGCGTTTCGCTTCGGAGGAGATGCTCACGGTGTCACCCTGTGTGCCGCGTGATGCCACCTGTTGCGACTCTTGTTCCTGCCGTGCGAATGCCGCTGCGACCGAACGGGTCGCCATGATGGATTCCAGACCGGAGATTTCCATGCCGCCTCCTTGGAATACGGCAATGATTGCCGCGTTGAGGGTCTGGCAGAGTGAAAGCAAGAATCGTACGCATCCGCTATATCCGGCAGGTTGTTCCCGACGCTACATCCCGTATGTGTGGTCGCTGACCGCCCATACGTCCAGAGGACAGGGCGTTCATTGCGCGAGGCCGAGGAGACGCGCTTCTCCGTGGCATGTGCGGGGGCGGCAAAGGGCAGGAGGAGTCAGGGGCGCTTCCCCATGTTTTTTGGGGATGCGTGTTCACCGGGGCAAGAGCGTCGTTCTCATCCCGTGGTAAAGCTTTGTCGTGTGTGGGAGGCGTCGATATGGGGGTGTGGCATGGGCGTTCAGGCGTACAGAGAAGGGGGGGTGAGATGTGGTGATGACCTATACATGAGTGTCGGTTATTCTGGCTCGATTGTGATGAGAGGAACAAGGGTGGATGTCGGGCGGTTTCTAGCACCCGCAAGTGGGTTCTGTGCGGCAATGTGAACCATAATCGTCTGGTATTTTATGATTTTTGGTGCAAATAAAAGTTTGCAATCCATGCAATGTCAGGTTTGCACTGCAAATTGAAGTTTGCATGTCTCTCCCCTGTGTGCATGCTTAACATGCTATAATGAAAAGCATATCATGAATAGCATGCCATTGCACGCTTCTTGCTCGTGAAAAAGAAAACGTGACGCGTTGTTGCGCCACATTCACGCAAGGAGGGAGCAATGGCTGAGAATGAAAGCAATGTCGTTGTCGACCAGGGGCAGACGAAGCTGTCCGACCTGTGGACCAAGGAGGATTACTGGGCCATCTGGCTCGGGTTCGCCATCCTTATTGCGGGGATGTGGCTGTTTCTCGCCAACCCGTCCCCCGAATTCGCCCAGAAGGTGGATAAGGCCAACGGTGTGATGGCTGCAGAGGCTGCGCGCGCCCCCTTCAAGACCCTAGCCTACTACAAGGCGCAGGACGACAAGGGGAAGCTCCAGGGTATGGATACTCCATCGGGTAAGGCTATAGGTGCTTTCCTGACGACACCCGGTGCCTGGGCGTCCGACCCTCTCGAAGCCTTCGTGCTTTCCAAGGAGGCTGCCGACGAGCGTAACGCGGCTGCCAAGGCCAAGTTCGAGTCTGCCAAGGTCAAGTCGGATGCCGCACTGGCGGCTGCGCAAGCCGCAGAGGCCGCAGCAGCAGGGGCAGCATTCGCCGATGCCGCGCTCAACACCGAAGCGCAGGCGAAGATTGCCGAATGGCGTGCCGAACATGCCAAGATGAAGGCTGCTGAGAAGAAGACGAAGACCAAGCCGTTCAACATCGCCACATCACTGCCCATGCTCATGGTCGCCCTCGGGCTGTTCTTCGCCGTGGGCATGAAGTTCATGGGCCATGATGTGCCCAAGTTCCTCGTGGGATTCATCGGTGTGTTCTTCGTGGCGGTGCTGGCACTCATGATGGGGCATCAGAGCACCATGAAGTACTGGGGCATCGGTGCCGAGGCATGGGCCATCATCATCGGGATGCTGGTCGCCAACACCGTGGGAACACCGAGTTTCATCAAGCCCGCCCTTCAGGTCGAATACTACATCAAGACCGGTCTCGTGCTGCTGGGTGCGGAGGTGCTGTTCGACAAGATCATCGCCATCGGCATTCCCGGCATCTTCGTGGCGTGGGTGGTCACCCCCATCGTGCTCATCTGCACCTTCATCTTCGGGCAGAAGATTCTCAAGATGCCTTCCAAGACGCTCAATATCGTCATCTCCTCCGACATGTCGGTGTGCGGCACCTCCGCTGCCATCGCCACGGCGGCCGCCTGCCGTGCCAAGAAGGAGGAACTCACCCTTGCAATCGGTCTCTCGCTGGTGTTCACCGCCATCATGATGATCGCCATGCCCGCTTTCATCAAGGCCGTGGGTATGCCGCAGGTTCTTGGGGGGGCTTGGATGGGCGGGACCATCGACGCCACGGGTGCGGTGGCTGCCGCCGGGGCGTTCCTCGGTGAGAAGGCCCTGTACGTGGCCGCCACCATCAAGATGATCCAGAACGTGCTCATCGGCGTGGTCGCCTTCGGTGTGGCCGTGTACTGGTGCGCCCGTGTGGAATGCAGGGAAGGGCACAGCGTGGGCTGGATCGAAATCTGGCACCGCTTCCCCAAGTTCGTGTTGGGCTTCCTTGCCGCTTCGGTTCTCTTCTCGGTCATATCCGGCAGCCTCGGTTCCGACATGAGCCAGATCATGGTCAACCAGGGTGTTCTGAAGGGCCTGTCGTCGCCGCTGCGCAACTGGTTCTTCTGCCTTGCGTTCACGTCCATCGGTCTGGCCACGAACTTCCGGGAACTTGCGCACTACTTCAAGGGCGGCAAGCCGCTCATCCTGTACGTGGCCGGGCAGAGCTTCAACCTCGTGCTGACGCTGGCCATGGCCTACGTCATGTTCTACATCGTGTTCCCCGAGATCACGGCGAAGATATAGTATCAAGGCTGGCGGGGGCCCCGGCCCCCGCCTCATGCTGCAAGGAGATGGGACATGGTTCAGGCGAGTCTACCCGTGAGACTGATGAGGCTGGGGCTTGGGGTGGCTGTGTTGTGGCTGGCGTTCTGGGGCGTGGGGCCTCGTGTCGTCGCCAGTGTCCCGGCCCTGGCCCATTATGGCGCGGTGCAGGATGTCTACGGCATACGTAGCGGGGCGCTGTACTATAACGACGTCGACGCCACACAGGCCGCAGAGAACAATTCGCGTGACAGCTGGCGCTTCACGCCGCAAGGACCAGCCCATGGGGGGTAGCCGTCCGGTGGCTGGTTCCGGCAACCGTTGACTGGTTCCGGCGGTTGCCACGCGCGTCGAGTCCGGAGTTGTCCTCGAGAAAGTCGTTCAGGCGATCCTTGCCGCAAGTGAACATGACAGGCGGGGTGACCTTCGCCCGCACCGCGAGGCGGGGGAAGCCCCGCCTTTTCCCATGCCTTGCGCATGGCGGAGGGAAGCAGGCTGAGAGGCCATCGCAAGAATGCAGCCTCCTTCGACACGGGCAGGTCAGCTTGCGAAAACTGGCTTCAGTCGTGCAGCAGGGCAAGCAGGTCGGGCATGGTGTGGCTGGTGGCGGTGATGGTGCTACCCTGAAGGATGTTACCGAGCGAGAGCACCATGTCGCACTCTACGCGGACGGTGTCGGTGGTCAGGGCGTAGACGGGTATTCCCCGTGCCGCCGCATAGCCCATCTCCCACGGGGTGCCGTCGTCGAAGCGGATGCAGTCGAGCAGGACGACCATGACCTCTGCGTCGTCCAGCGCCTTGCGCACTCTGCCGAAGATGAGACCGTGAACACCGTCGATACCGGCGGCATCGAGTTCTCGCGCCGAGCAGAGTTCAGGTGCCCATGCCACGGTGTGCCCGGCAGTGCGCAGCATGGAAAGCAGTTGAAGGTGCGCCGCCCTGTCTCTTTGGGTCGAGAACGTGCCCGACTGATAGACGCGCTTGGGAGTGGCTGCCGGGGGAATGACGTGCGGGGTTGACTGGGGGGTGTGCATGTGCATCCGTTAGGGTCGGTCTGTCAGGTAAATCAGGCATGTCCGGTAGAACTGGTGCAGGCGGGCCTGATGGTGGGTAGGCACCTCCGCCGACGGACATCCTTCCGGCGAGGTACTGTTGCCTTTACCGATGGCGCTGAGCGATGGCAAGCCTGCATGCCTTGGCGCAGGCATGTTTTTCATGGTCTTTTGGGGTGGCTGCCATATGGTGTTGGGCGTGGAGGGTAGATTATTAGTTTTTTCTAATGTACGGTGTAAGTGAGCGCAGACTATCAGGCGTACCCGACGAGCAGGATTCTCCCATGCCCGTGGAAGGCTGGCTGGCACAACTTGATGACAACGCGGCGTCGACCGTGGATGTCGATATCGCCTCGTTCGACCCTGATGGATTTCCGCTTCTCGGCACCGGGCAGATTCGCGACCATGTGGCGGCCGTCAGCGCCTATCTCACGGTCGAGGACAGTATCGTCCGACGGCACATCATCCGCTACTCGCTGTACGGTCGCGAATTGGACATCATCCAGTCGCACCTCACCAAGACCCATTGTGCGGCATCCTGTCCGCGTCCGCCCGTAGGCTGCTGCAACAACCAGCACTGGCGCATCTATTCCATGTCGGACATCATGATGACCCGGCCCTCAACCGTTGCCATGCAGCTTGCCGACCATATTCAGCACATGCAGGCGGATGAAGACACCTATCATGGCGCCGACAAGCCGGATGCACACGTCTCACGGTGCCGGTACTTCAGGGATGAAGGCTGTGTGCTGCATCTCTTCAAGTCACCGTTGTGCATGCACTACCTGTGTGACGGGGTACGTGACTGGCTTGCCACGTCATTCGGCCCTGCGGGCAGGCGCTTCTCAGAGGCGATGCGCGTCATGGTGGACAGGCCCCTGGAACGTGGGGCGGACTTCACCTCGGATGCGGTCGTCACATCCGCCCTGCCTCTCATGCCACGGTGACCGGGGCTTCGGACGACTCGCCCTGCCCCGGTGACGCCGCAAGGCCCATCACCGCCTCTGCCATGTCGGCGCGCAGGACGGGCTTGTACAGCAGTCTCGCTATGCCTGCCTTGTGTGCCGCCTCTTCCGTCAGTCCCTCACTGAACCCCGTACACAGGATGACCCGGATGCTGGATGCGACGCCCAGCATATGGGCGGCGAGTTCCATGCCGGTCATGCCGGGCATGGTCTGGTCGGTGACCACGAAGGCCCATCGTGACGGCGACTCGGAGAAACGTTCGAGGGCTTCGAAAGGTGATGTGGCGATGTCAGCCCTGTAGCCCATGCTTTCGAGCATCTCGCCCATGACGAGGGCAAGGGACGCCTCATCGTCGACCACCAGCACTTCGCCCCCCCCCTTGGGCAGGTTGTCCGGGTCTCCTTCCGCCTTCGTCGCATGGCCGGAGACGACAGGGAGAAGTATCTCGAATTCGGTGCCGAAACCCGCCGTGGAGGTGAACGATACATGCCCGCCGTGTCCGGTGACGATGCCGTGGACAAGGGCAAGCCCCATGCCCGTTCCCTCATCCGGCTTCTTGGTGGTGAAGAACGGGTCGAAGATGTTCTCGCGTATCTCCGAGGGGATACCGTGCCCTGTGTCGCGTACCCGTAGGCGGGCAAAGGTCGCGGGGCCTTCGAGAGAGCGTTGCTGGGCCTCTTCGGCACTCAGGTCGACGGCGTCGAGTGCCACGGTGAGCACCCCGCCCTTCGCGCGCATGGCGTGGGCGGCGTTGGTGCAGAGATTCATGACGACCTGCTGTATCTGACTCTGGTTGGCGAGGACGGGGGCGGTATCCTCGATATCCACCCGGATGTCGACGTTGGCGGGGAGTGTCGCCCGCAGAAGGCGCAGGGTCTCGCGCACGGGAGACGAAAGCGAGAGCATCTGCCGCGAAGGTTCTTCCTGTCTGCTCATGGTGAGTATCTGGTGGATGATGTCTCGCGCCCGCTTGCCGGCTTCGAGCACTTCACTCAGCCTTCTGTGCATGGGGCTGTCCTCATCCGCCTGGTCGAGACTCATCTCCGTGTAGCCCATCATGACGCCAAGGATGTTGTTGAAGTCATGGGCGATGCCACCTGCCAGCGTGCCGATGGCCTCCATCTTCTGCGCCTGCCGCAGCTGGCTTTCGAGGCGTTTGCGGTTGCTGATGTCGTGGGCGACCATGACGATGTCCCCGGCGGGTTCGTCGTTCTGTCCCGTTTGCAGTGGCGAGAGGGTCACGAGAAAGTCGCCGCCAAGAAAGGGCAGGTGCAGTTCACCGGTGCTGAAACCGGCACTCTCTTGCGAACGCAGCAACGCGCAGGCATCGTTCGGAGAACTGCCGGAACCGAGCACCTCTTCACAGCGCCGTCCCACGAGGTCGCGCGGGTGAAGGCCCAGCAGGCGGCCCAGTGCCTTGTTGCACCGCCGTATCCGCAATTCCGGTGAGAAGATGATGATGACGTCGGGAACGCTGTCGAACGTCTTCTCCCACTCCTGTTTGGCATTGATGATGACCGCTTCGAACGATTTGCGCCGCTCGATGTCTTCCATCGTGCCTTCGATGGAGAGGGCTTCGCCGTTGTCGTCGCGGATGATGCGTGCATGGAGCATGACCCGGGTCAACGTACCGTCGACCTTATGGAGGTCGGCTTCGAAGTCGTCGATGCAGTCTCGTTCGGAAAGCCGGGAGAGGAAGTGCTCCATCCGGTTCTTGTCGAGAAAGGAACGATTCTCCGTGCGGAGTTGCTGTACGAGTGCTGCGGGGTCGTCGTGCCCGAGGATGTGGGCGAAGGCGGCGTTGGCATGCACAAGGTCGCCCCATGGCTGGCAGCGGAAGATGCCCAGCAGGGTGTTGTCGACCATGCCTCGCCATTGCTGGACGTCATGGCGCATGTCACGCCACAGGCGCGAGTGTTCGCGCCTGCGTGCCGCCTCGCGGGCGAGGCGGGTCATGTGTGCAGGCAGAATGGGGTCGTCGGCGACGACGACATCGTCCATGCCGCCCTTCAGAAGAGCCATTGCGCTTTCGGTCTCTTCCCGGTGCAGCAGGGCGACACACTGCAAGTCGCTGCGTGCCGCCCGCGCGAGATGCAGGGCGTCGGTCGGGCTAAGACCCGGCAAGCCGGGGCGGACCAGCACCATGTCCCACGGTTCGTCGATGAGGGCTGACGACAGTGTGTGCGGCGTCGTGGCAAGGGTATAGGCGGCTGCGATGCCCGCATGGTGCAGGGTGCGGGCAAGGGCGTGTATGTCCTCTTCCGGGGCGACGGCGAGCAGGCTCATCGTGGTCGCCCGCGCCGGTTCCGTTCCCGCATGGGCGTGACGCGGAGGGGCGGCAGCGGGCACCACGGCCTGTGCACCGCCAGGGCTGCCTGAACTGTTCCTGCCTGTGGCCGAACGGTTCCGGCGTCGTGCATCTCTGGCGTTCGCTGTCACTTGATGCGCCCCCTTGCGGTGTACCGGTGGCTGTGCGTTATTTGCAGGCCGCCCACGGCTCGTTGATCATGCGTTCCTTGCCCGTGACGCCGATTTCCGCAGGTAGCAGCGCTCCCACGATAGGGGTAAGGGGGGCGTACCTGTAGTCCACCTGTACTTCCACCACGTCGCAGGGGGCTCCGGCGTCGTTCTCCACTGCGGCCCCGGACGTGTTCCCGCCGGGATAGCTTCGTACCTGCACGGTGATGGCGGTGGAGTTCGGGTCGCCTCCGGTGAGGGCATCGGTGAGCTGGCGCGCCTTCGACCTGACAAGCGCAAGACGTGTGCCCTCGGCGAATCCCTCTCCGGTAACGGCCGACCGGGCCCCCAGTTGCGCCGCCTTCTCCACCGTCGTGCGGGCAAAGAGGTTGTAACCGAATTCGACGAGCCCGAACACCACCACGAGCAGCACGGGCAGCAACAGGGCCATTTCCAGCGTACTCGCTCCTTCGTTCGACCCGGTCAGCGAGCGCCGTGTGTTTGCTATGTGCATATTCGCCTCCTGCCGCTAGCGCAGCAGTCTCCAGCCGAGCTGTCGGCCGATCTTCTTGAACACGTCGTCGATGTCGTAGGCCGAGGGCGCGTCGTAGTAATGGTCGTTGGTCCCAGCCTTGCTGGACGCGATGCTCTTCATGAGCGAGACGTCGACACTGTCTGAATCGCCGAAGCGTATGGCGAACACCTCGATACCCGCCTCCTTCGCCTTGCGCGCCTCTTCGAGCATGGCGGCATTGAGCTTGCCCCCGTTCTCGCAGTGCGACGTCATGTCCAGCATGCCGTAGAAGGCGTTGGTCCAGTAGGCGTTGGGGGTGTAGTTGATGGCGTAGCTGCCTCCGCACTTTCCGTCTTCGGTATCACCATCGGTGAGCACGATGATGACCTTGCGGATGTCCTTGGCCGATGAGCCTTCGGTGAACGGTGCCTCGGGCGTGAGCACGTGACGTCCCCATTTCAGTCCTTCGGAGATGACCGTCCCCGAGGCGTCACCAAGGCCGTTCTGCTTCGATATGGCGGTGAGGATTGTCTCGCGGTCTTCAGTCAGTCCCTGCACGCGGGGAATGCTGGTGCACGTGTTCTTGGGCACGTTCAGTGACGAGCCTGATGGGTAGCGGTATGACGTCTTGAAGTACTCCTCGTGCAGCCAGCTGGGGTTCAGTGTCCCGTCGGCGTTGCGGCAGCCGTCGGGAAGCCCGTCCACACCGGCTGGCAGGTGCACCTTGCCGCGGAAGGGCACCAGCCCCACCTTGACCGACGTCATCATGCCCTCGGGCATGATGAGTTCCACAAGCTGCGAGGCCGCGCTGTTGGTCTGCTGGATGGGGGTGCCCTTCATGGAACCGGAGTTGTCGATGACGAAGACGACCTCCAGCTTGTTGTATCCGGCAGTGGCCTTGGCGTGCACCTCGCTGGAACCGATGCCGAGCGCGTTCATGAAGATGGTGGGCACGGTGGCGGTGGCGGTGACCGTGACACTGCGTTCCTCTGTGCCCGGAGTCACCCCGTTGAGAGAGGCTTCGGGGTAGTTGGCATCCATGTACTGCGTGACGGCCCCGCGCACGAGTCCCTTGTCCAGCTGCGGGTCGTAGGGCAGTTGCAGGCTGCCGGCGAGGGCGGCAGCATCCACGGCGGCCTGCAGGCGGCTGTGGGACAGGTAGAGCATGCCCGAGTCGATGCCGAGGCCCACAAGCCCGAGGACGACTGGCAGCAGCACGGCGACCAGCGTCGCCATGGAACCCTTCTGCCGCCGGAGAAGGGCCGACAGGGCTCGCATGGGACGTGCGCTACGGAAGAGGCATGCTCGTCCGCGCGGTGAGAGTGTAGAGCGCGTCATGGGGGTCTCCTGATGCGGGGTTGGCGGTGAAGAGCGAACGGTAGCCATAACTGACCTCGACGGTGACCATTCCCTTGGCATTGTCACGTATGAGACGCGCCGTGACGTTCTGCGCCGGGATGATGGTGACAAGCGAGCGGACGACATCCTGCACGCCCGCCTCGTCGCCGGTCATCACGACCTGCCTTGCGGCTGCCCGGCTGGCCTCCGAGAGCGCGGAATACACCCTGATGGTGTTCCCCCCCTCGACGAGGACATAGAGCAGTGCCGCCAGCAGCGGCATGATGAGCGCCACTTCGATGGTGGCCATGCCGTACTGTCTTTTGCTGGTTTCTCGCATGAGACGTTCTCCTTGTGTTGGTACGTCCCCCCATGGACCCCCGGGCGGTGGTACCGCCTTTCATGCTCGCGTTGCGTGCGTTGCACGCCGTTGATGGTGGTCTCCGTGTCGCCATGGTGCGAGCCCCCTCGCAGCCGTGGCGGTCTCCTGCCGTTCGATTGCATTTCGTAGCGCGCTGAAGCGTCCCCCTACTGGATGACCCGTTCGCCTGCGCCGGTCGTCCGTGTGCCGGGACCCTTGCCCGTTGCTGGCGGCAAGACGCCTGCCTTGTTCACGGGCGTACCGGCAATGCCTCCTGTCTGTGGCCCCGCGGCGGGCACAGGTACGCCGCCCGCTGCGAATCTGGCCGCGAGTCGGGCACGCTTGAGGTTCTCGGCGGCACGGACGTAGTAGCGGGGTTCGAGTTCGACGGCGCGTTGCAGGTGCTGCACGGCCAGCGAGGCGTCGCCGTTGACGAGGAAGAAATAGCCGAGGTTGTTATGCGCTGCGGCCTCGCCCCCCGCGTTGCGGAAGGCTTCGAAGGCCTCGTCGAAGCGCCCCAGACGGCACAGGGCCAGCCCCATGTTGTTCCATGACCGTTCGGAGGACGCGCCCAGCACGACGGCCTCGTGGAAGTGGTGCAGGGCCGAGGCGTCGTCTCCAAGCATGGAGAAGGCGACACCGAGGTTGTTGTGCAATTCGCCCGACTGCGGAAAGCGGACAAGGGCGGCGGCGTACACGTCACGTGCGAGGTCGGGGCGCCCCTTGTAGTCGTGTACGGCACCTAGATGCGCGTAGCAGGAGGCAAGGTCGGGGTCGAGGGTGATGGCGCGCGTGAAGTCCGCCTCGGCTTCGTCCAGAAGTCCCCTGTCGAAAGCCACCATGCCCGCAAGTTCCCATGCGCGTGCGTGTTGCGGGGAGGCGGCGAGCACGGCCTCGATGTCGGCGGCGGCTTCGTTGGGCATGCCGCGCCGGACGAGCAGGCGCGCCCGTTGCAGACGGGGTTCGACCATCTCCGGGGCAAGCGAGGCGGCGCGGCTGAAATGCTCGAAGGCGAGTTCGGGCCTGTCCTGTGCGAGGTAGGCGAGGCCGCGCTGGAGGTGGGCTTCCGCCTCGGCCGCCGGTGTGCCTTGCCGTTGCGGTGTCCCCGGCGCATCGGGGGCGAGGCTCTTGCCCGTGGCATGCCGTTCCATGAGCGAGGGAGACGTTCCGTCGCCCATGTCACGCGCAGCGCAGCCCGAGAGTGTCATGAGCAGCAGAAGCGCGAGGGCGGGCAGGGCATGGCGGCCCTTCGAAGAGGTGTCGTGCGTGGCTGTGATGCTCATGGTGTGCTCCTGTCGTGAGGTCCTGTCACGTGCTTCTGGCGAGTGCTTGGGGGTCACTGGTTCATCTGGGCGAAGACCTGCATCAACTTGATGAAGGCCGGGCCCATGATGGTGACGAAGAGTGCTGGAAGAATGCAGAAAACAAGAGGAAAGAGAAGCTTCACGGGCATCTTGGCGGCGATTTCCTCGGCGCGCTGGAAGCGCGTGGTGCGCATGGTGTCCGAGTACACGCGCAGGGTGCTGGCGATGCTGGTCCCGAAGGCGTCTGCCTGGATGATGAGCGTGACGAGGCTGTTCACATCCTCGATGGCGACCCGTGCGGCGAGGTTCTTGAGCGTGTCGGCGCGACTTTTGCCCGCGCGCAGTTCGAGGATGGAGAGTTGCAGTTCTTCGGCAAGCACGGGGCTGGTGCTTTGCAGTTCCTTCGCCACCCGTGCGAGGGCCTGGTCGAGTCCCATGCCCGCCTCGACGCAGACGACCAGAAGGTCGAGAGCATCTGGCAGCGCGTTGATGATTTCCTGCCTGCGCTCCTTGATGCGCGATGAAAGCCAGATGTTGGGCAGGTAGAGGCCCGTCACGGCAGGGCCGATGAAGAGGAGGGCCACCATGCCTGCGGGGACGTCGTCGCCGAGAAGCAGACGCACCGTCAGGCCCATGAGCAATCCCGCCACGGTGAGACCCGCCTTGACGCCCCAGAACACCCTCGGTGCCGTGCGATTGCGGTAGCCCGCGCGGGCAAGCGCCATGCCCGCCTCGGTGAGTTCGGTGTCGCCCTCGTTGATGACCCGCTGCCCGAGTCGTTCGGCCATGGCGTTGATGCCCCGGCGCATGTCGTCACTCAACGTGGTGGCGGATGCCGCCGCTGTCGGGGCATTGCGGTCGAGGTGGCGGGCCACCCGCGACTGCATACGGTCGATACGACGTCTGCTGCCACGCATCCCCTGTACGCCGAAGAAGGCCAGCAGCACGGAGGCACCGGCCAGCAAGGCGGCCAGAAGGGGAGTGAGGGATGTTTCGTCGATCATGCTGTCACCCTTCATACCCTGATGGTGGTCATGCGCTTGAGCGCGATGGCGCCGATGGTCATCTGGAACAGCGAGCCCGTCATCAGCAGGTTCCCTTCCGGTGTCTCGTAGAGCACGCTCATGAAGTCGGGGTTCAGCATGTTGATGATGATGCCGATGCCGAAGGGCAGCGCCAGCAGTATCCACGCCGTGAGCCTGCCTTCGGCTGAAAGCACGCGCACCCTGCCCGCCAGTTTGAATCGTTCGCGGATGAGCCGTGCGATGCCGGTGACGATTTCCGCGAGGTTGCCCCCCGTTTCGCGCTGGATGTTCACGGAGACGACGAAGAACTTCAGGTCCGGGCAGTCCACCCGGCGCACGAGGTTGATGAGGGCCGTGTCGGCGGGGACGCCGTAGTTGATCTCATCAAGCACCTTCTGGAATTCGGGGCCGATGGGGTCTTCGAACTCGTCGGCCACCATCCGCATTCCCTGATTGAAGGCGTGTCCGGCGCGCAGGGCGCGTCCCACGAGGTCGAGTGCGTCGGGCAGTTGCCGCTGGAATCTGGCCATGCGCCGGTCGCGCTTGCGGAACACCAGCATGAACGGGACATAGGCCACGGCAAGCGGCGGCACCACAAGCAGGAACACATTGCTCGAGAAAAGGGCCATGGCCATCAGGCAGAGGGCGCCTGCCATGACAGAGGTGAGCACCAGCATGCCCAGCGTGGTCTTCACCTGCCCCTGTTCGAGGATGAGGGCCATGCGGCGTGTCCACGCCTGCGCCGCGAGGAGGTCGTCAAGCCACGGCATGTCGGAGAGGGTGAGCTTGCGCTCAAGGTCGACGCCGCGTGCATCGCCCTTCGCGCCGTGCAGTGTGCCCAGCCTTCGCGCGATGCGTTCGCGTTCGGTGCGGCGCTTGCCCGTCACGAGGTTGGCGAGTCCCATGACGAGCATGAACATGGCGATGATGGCCAGTATGGGGATGATGAGCGTCATGGTCTTCTCCTTGTCCTTCCTGCTATCCTTCGTGCCGCCGCAGGCGCGGTGGTGGCGCCTGCGTGGCGTGCGGCGGGCCTCAGACGTCGAAGAGGCTGCCGCCGAGATGGATGCCCATGGCCGCTAGGCGCGGGGCGAAGTTCGGCCTGATGCCGCCGCTGCGGAAGTGCCCCTGAACCTTGCCCTTGTCGTCCACTCCGGTCTGCTCGAAGCTGTAGATTTCCTGCATGGTGATGGCCTCGCCTTCCATGCCGGTCAGTTCCATCAGGCTGGTGAGCTTGCGTGAACCGTCCGAGAGGCGTGAGACCTGTATGATCACGTCCACGGCGGAGGATATGTAGCGTTTGAGCGAAAGGGTGCTGATGTTCAGCCCTGCCATGGCGACCATGGTCTCAAGGCGCATCAGGCAGTCTCGCGGGGTGTTGGCGTGGATGGTCGTCAGCGACCCGTCGTGACCGGTGTTCATGGCTTGCAGCATGTCGAGCACTTCACCGCTACGGACTTCGCCGACGATGATGCGGTCGGGGCGCATACGCAGGCAGTTCTTCACAAGGTCGCGGGCCGTGACCTCGCCGTGTCCCTCGATGTTGGCGGGCCGTGTCTCAAGGCGCACCACATGCTCCTGTTTGAGCTGGAGTTCTGCGGCGTCCTCGATGGTCACGATGCGTTCGTCGTGCGGCACGAAACGCGAAAGGCAGTTGAGCATGGTGGTCTTGCCCGACCCTGTTCCGCCCGAGACGATGATGTTCAGCCGCGCCTTGACGATGCCCTGCAGCACTTCGCCCATCTCCGGCGTCAGGGCGCCGAAGCCGATGAGGTCGTGCAACTCCAGAGGGTCCTTCGAGAAGCGGCGGATGGACAGGCTGGGTCCGTCGAGCGCCAGAGGCGGGATGATGGCGTTGACGCGCGACCCGTCGGCAAGGCGGGCGTCGACCATGGGCGACGATTCGTCCACTCGGCGGCCTATGCGCGAGACGATGCGGTCGATGATCTTGCGCAGGTGGTCGTCGTCCTGGAAGCGCGTGTTGACCTTGATGAGCTTGCCGCGGCGTTCGACGTAGATTTGCCTGTAGTTGTTGACGAGGATGTCGTTGACGGTGGGGTCGTGCAGCAGCGGTTCCAGCGGGCCGAGGCCGAGGATCTCGTCGCGGATGTCACCGGTTATCTGGCGGCGTTCACTGGCGTTGAGGGGGGCTTGCCTGAACTCGTCGCGCATGAGCCTCTCGACGAGGCGGCCAATCTCGTCGCCAAGTCGTTCGGGGGGAAGCGACTCCACGGCGGCGAGGTCGAGAAGCTCAAGCAGTCGGTCGAGCAGATGTTCCTTGATTTCGTAATAGTGGTCACCGTGCAGGGTGAGCTTGCTCACGTCCACGACCTGTTCCGCGGCCCGGGGGGTGCTGCGGGCTGCCCGCAGGGGTTGCTCGGCCTGTGCCGGGGCGGTTGCCTGTGTTTCGGCAGCGGCGGGGGACACGGTGGCATCGTCCGTGCGCCTTGATGACGACGGCGCGACCACAGGGCGTCGCGGTGCCGCCGTGGTGGCCGCAGGGGGCAGAATCGGGTTCTCGTCGTTCTCGCCGTCCGCAATGGTGGGGGGCTGGTCGCTGGTCGTCTGGAAAAGTCCGGATGCAGGGCCGTCTTGCGGAGGCCGGACGTGCAGGCCATCGACCGCCACATCGTACGGCATGCCGGTCTGGCTGTGCGTGTCCGGTTGCCCGGCCGATGCCGTGGTGACGTCGAGGTGCGAAGAAGGGGCGTTTTCGGGCCCGTGTGTCCCGGTGTCACCACGCAGGGTGTCGGGCATGGCGATGCGGTCGGTGGCCCGTCTCGCATGAACCGGGGCGGCGGGTACGTCGTCCGTTTCCTGCTGGCGTCGTGTCGCGCGCATGAGGCGTTCGGCGAGTCGCATGGCCTACCCCCTCGACCCGTGCAGCAGCGGGGTCTGGGGCACGGATGCCTGCCCCGCTTCACCCCGGCGGAGGAGGCGTGCGAAAAGGCCGCCCGGCCGTGCATCGGCCCCTTCCTGCGGGAACGTACGTTCGCCCAGCTGTTGCAGGGCGCGGGCTGCCGCTGAACGCGGATGCGCCGTGACCAGCGGCACGCCCTGATTGATGGCGGAGACGGCGTTGCTGTAGTCGTCGGGGATGGCGCAGAAGACCTTGCGCTCAAGAAGCTGTTCGGCCTCTTCGGCCTCGACGCCAGAACGCGAGCACAACCTGTTCACCACAAGTCGGACCCTGTCTTCGACCTGTGGCGCGTGTTGGCGGATGTCATCGAGGATGCGCCGTGCCCCGGAGAGGGAGGGCAGTGCCAGTTCAGTGACCAGCAGAATGCTCTCGGCCTGTTGCATGGAAGCCAGCGCAAGTTCGTCGCTGAAGGGGCCACCATCGACGATGGTGGTGGGAAAGGTGGCGCGCATGAGGCCCAGCATGGCTTTCACGCCGAGGGCGCTCAGGCTCTCAAGTCCGTCTTGTCTGTCGGGCGAGGGCAGTACATGCAGCCCGCTGGAGTGGCGTTCGACGAGGCTTCGCAGGAAGGTCGCGTCGAGGCGTGCCAGGTCGCGCATGGCCGATGCCCATGTGTGGGTGTAGGCGAGGTCGAGAAAGAGAGGCACGTCGCCCTGTGGCAGCCGCATGTCCATGAGAACGGTCTCTCCGCGCTGCGCTGCCAGCACGCCGAGACTCGCGGCCACGGTCGTGCCGCCAACGCCGCCCTTGGCCGAGACGACATGGACGATGCGCCCGCCCTCTTCGCTGGTGGCGACAGGATGTGCCTCACGGGTGCGGCATCGCATGAGGTAGCCTTCGAGGGCTGCGCTCATGTCTTCGGGGCGAAGCGGCTGGGCCATGAACTCTGTGGCCCCGGCGCGCATGGCTTCGATGATGAGGTCGGGGTCCTTCTTGCGCGCGGTGACGAATATTTCGGTGACGCGCGGGTCGGCGTCGAGTTTGCGAAGAAGGTCGAAGTCGTTGTCAGAGGCCCGCCCCAGTTCGACGATGACCAGCCCGAGTTCATCCTCTTCGGGCGACACAAGCCTGAATCCGCCCTGCCGCGTGACGAGAATGGCGAGTTCGTCACCCGTCACGGGGCTTTTCGGCATGAGGCAAACGGGATGGATGTTGTTCATGGCGGCTTCCGCTATTGCTTCGACTTGGCGTTGCCGAACTTGAACTGGAACGTGTTGCCGTTCTCCTGCTTCTTGTCTTCACCTTGCCGGTAGACCTTCATGGAACGTTCCACGGCCTGCCCGTCGAGTCCCGTCACGGGGGACGCATCGACCGGGGCGGGATTGAGCCGTTGCTGTTCCCGCTGGGCGTGGAACGCCTCGCCGAGGGGTTCGCGCCATTCGGCTACGGGTTCTTCAAGGTAGGCACTGCAGCCACCGGTGAGGGCGAGCGCCAGCAGAATGCTCGCCAGTGCCGTGCTCCGCGGCAGGCTGCGGGGGGCAGGGTGGTGTCGCGTGAAGCCGGGATTCCCTGTCGTTTGGCATGATATGTCGTCGGCGCGGGCATCGTGGTGAAGTTGTGTCGTGGTGGCGTGCATGGCGTTCTCCTAGCGGGCTGGCAGCATATGGCCGAAAGCGCCTTCCATTCCCGAGGGCGCGCCTGCGCCCGTCGTGCCGTAAGTGCGGGCCGCTGCGGCTGTCGCATCCGCACGTCTGCTTCCTTCCATCCTGCCGAGGATGAAGTACTCGAAGGCGGAAGGCTCGCGATAGGCGTCCGTGGGCAGGCGTGTGGCGTTCGCTTCAAGCGGTTTGGCCAGATGCGGCGTGACGATGATGACAAGTTCCGTCTCGTTCTTCTGCCAGTTGCTGGAACGGAAGAGCGTCCCCAGTACGGGCATGTCGCCCAGTACCGGGTACTTGTTCACCGCCTGCCGCACGTCGTCGCGCAGCAGTCCCGCGATGGCGAAGCTCTGCCCGTCGGCCAGTTCGACGGTGGTCGACGCCCGTCGGCTGGTGATGGCGGGAATGGTGAAGCCCTGAATCTGCACCACGTTGGTGTAATCGAGCTCAGAGACTTCCGGGGCCACCTTCATGCTGATGCGACCGTCCCCCACCACCGTGGGCAGGAATTGAAGGGTGACGCCGAACTCCTTGTATTCGATGGCAACGGTGCCGAGCCCTTGCGGTACGGGAATGGGAATCTCGCCCCCGGCGAGGAATTCGGCCTTCTCGCCGCTGCGGCATACGAGGGTGGGTTCGGCGAGGACCTTCACCAGTCCGTTCTGTTTGAGCACGTCAAGAAATCCCATGATGCTCACCTGTCCGGACGTGATGCGGAAGGCGCCGTTCACGTTGGGGCTGAGCACCGCCCCGCTGGGGCCAGCGTCCACGACACCCTTCTGGCTGTCGAGGGTGAAAAGCTGGTTGAGCATCCCGAAGATGAAGTCGCCACGCCATGCGTAGGTGAGGTCGATGCCGAGACGTTCCATGACGTTACGTCGCATCTCGGCCACCTTCACCTCCAGCATCACCTGATGCACGCCGCCGACCTGCATGAGGTTGGTCACCTTGTCGGGAGCGTAGAGGCGCGCCATGTCCATGGCGGTGGTCATGCTTGCCGCGCTTCGCACCGTGCCTGCGAGTGTCACTGTGTCGTTGACGCCCATGACCATGATGTCGTTCTCGCCGGGCAGTACGCGGTGCAGCATCTCCTTGAGTTGGGCGATGTCGGGCGTGACCTGCACATCGTACACGCCAATCAGCGCGCCACCGCCGTCCCACAGGGTCAGCGTGGTCGTGCCAGCCTTCTTGCCGGTCACGTAGACCTGCTGCGGCGAAAGGACGACGACACCCGCGATGGCTTCGTCCGCGATGGCCAGACGACCCACCGGGCGTGACGTGGAGACGACAGAGGACTTGCCCGTCGCGACCTGCAACTCGGAGGAGGCGGCACCGCAGAACGTTGGTACCGTCAGCGCGGCGCAGGACAGGGCGATGGTGCACAGCAGGGTGAAAAGGAGTGTGGATGCGTCGTATGCCGATGGTGCGGTGCGGCTGGTCATCGTTCGATCCTCATCGTTGACCGTTCGGTGCCGGAGATGATCTCGACCTTGAAACCCCGGTCGCGGCGCGGGGTGCCGTTGTCTCCACCCTGCAACTGCCTGAGCGTGGCCGGAACGTCGGTGCCGGCCGTCCGCACGGGCAGGTCGTCGGCGGGGTTGCGGAGCGCGAAGTGCAGTTCGCCTCGTGAGGCGGCAAGCGAGAGCAGCTCGGCCTGTTCAGGGGTGACTTCGAGGGTGTAGACCTCCACGGGCGATGTCGCCGTGTCGTCTCCCTCCTGCCGCAGTTCGGTGCCGGTAGCCAGTACCTTGATGCCCGCGAGGATGACCTTCGTCCGCGCCTTGGCCTTCTCACGGGTCTCGTCGTCGATGGTGACCATGATGTCGACCCGGTTGCCGGGGCGAATGAACCCGGCAAGACCCATGACCTTGTTGCCTTTGACTGCCACGGCGCGCATTCCGGGGGCGATCATGGTGCTCACCCCGCCGGAGGTCGCGTCGGCGGGCAGCAGGCGGGTCTCGGTGATGACCTCACCGGTCGTGACGGGGGTTGCCAGCACCCTGCCGACGAGGGACTTCGCATCCGTGAATCCGCCGGGAGGGGCGGATGCGGAGAGAAAGGTCGATGTCTTGAGCTGGTCGGCGCGTATCTTCGCACCCTTCTCCATATCGACGGCGGCGACGACGAGCACGACTCCGGGGGGCTGCTGCGTCTGCTGCGCCACCCGGTTGACCTGCACGAAGCGGAACACCAGAACGCCTGCCACGAGGGCCAGCACCAGTGCCGCTATGACCTGTATCACTGCCGTCCTGCGCATGGAGACCCCCTACAACGCCGTTAACCACTGGACAGGAAACCATGCCTCCGGAAGCAGCCCGGAGGAAAGCAGCATCGAGAACGTCGTTCCGGCCGCGATGGCCACGCCGTAGCAGAGGCGTGGCAGACGTGCGTCCTTGGTGGCCGGAATGTATGAAAGCTTTCCCGTGACGGACATGAAGCGCACGCTGGCGACCACTGCCCGCAGGATGGCCATCAGTTGCGGAAGGTGGAACAGGAGGACGACAAGGGCGTAGAGGCCGCCCGCAAGGCTGGTCCAGATGAATGCCGAAAGAACCCCTCGTGCTCCGAGAAAGGCCCCGGCGGCCGCCATGAGCTTCACGTCGCCTGCGCCCATGACCCGGAGGATGAAGGGCAGCAGCATCAATGCCCCGCCAAGGGCGAGGCCGCCAGCAGAAAAGAGCAGGCCGTCCAGCCCGCGCATGGCCGTGTGGTAGCCCAGTCCCATCAGCATCGCCGGAAAGGTGAGCCAGTTGGGGATGCGCATCGACCGTATGTCGGTGACGACCGCGATGAGGAGAATGACCCCGAGGACAGGTATGATGATGCCGTCCATGTCGTCTCCTTTTCCATTTCGGTGTTCCGGTCGTCTCCAGGGGCATCTGGGCAGGTGGCTGGCATGACATGCTTCTCCACCAGTGTCCGAATGTAGGCCGTAACGTCTGGTCAATCCATGATTACGTGTCGTGTCCAGTGCTTTGGACGTTACGAAGGGGCCGGGCAGGGGGCATGCTCCGGCCCCTTCGGGAGCGGCATGGGGTCCGTCGGGATTGGTGTTACTGACCGGGGGTGGGCATCTTGGAGTCGATGTACGAGAAGGTGGAGCTCACCTTGGTACCGAGTGCAGTGACGGCAGCGACGATGACGGCGGCGATGAGGGCGGCGATGAGTCCGTATTCGAGTGCAGTGGCCCCTTCCTCTTCCTTGAACAGACGAATGATGGTCTTCATGGCTTTTCCCCTTTGTCTTGTGGTTTGTGTCCGCCGTGCCTTACTGGCCGGGGGTGGGCATCTTGGAGTCGATGTACGAGAAGGTCGCGCTTACCTTGGTACCGAGTGCTGTGACGGCGGCGACGATGACGGCGGCGATGAGGGCGGCGATAAGGCCGTATTCGAGTGCGGTGGCGCCGGTCTCTTCCTTGAACAGTCTTTGCATGATGGCGTTCATTGTGTGCCTCGTTGGCTGCGGTTGCCGGGGGGTGGACTCCGGCCCGGTTGAAACCGTATGAGCAACCCTCATGCCAAACGCGATCGAAAGGACATGCTCTTGCATAACATGCTGTTCAGGATGGTTTTTTTGGGAAGGGGAGATGGGCGTGACGTGCCGCGTCGGCCTTCAGTCCCGGAAGGGGCCACGTTTTGTCTACGTTCTGTAGATTACGTGCGTGTCGTCAGAGGGGGGACAGCTGAAAGATGAGGCGTGACAGGGCGATGGGCATCTATGATTTGTAGAGTGGCCCGGTGCGCGAGCCTCACTGTTCCTCGACGCGGAGGCGGTCACCGGGCGTAGCGTAGCCTGATGGTTGGAGGGATGCCGGAGAAGGGCGCCCCCGGAAAGCCTCCCCCCGACCCGGCGGCCTGACAACGGTTGGCGTATGGGGGGCTTGCGCGGGACTCTACGTTTGTTGGAGCAGGTCTTCCGTGCCCGCACGGATGCCGTGCTTGCGGAGTTTGGCCCACAGGTTCTTGGGGGTCAGCCCAAGCAGCACGGCGGCTTCGGTCTGCCGCCCGTGGCAGCGGCGCAACGCGTCGAGAATCAGGTTGCGTTCGACCATGCGAAGGGTCGTCTTGAGGTCCATGCCGGACAGTGTCGCCTTGTCGACGTTCGAACCGCGCGCCGTGCCAATGGCCGCCATGACATCGCGGGCGCAGATGAGCCCGTCGGCTGCGATGGCTGCGCGTTCGAGTACGTTGGCAAGCTGGCGGACGTTGCCCGGCCAGTCATGGTCCATGAGTACGGCGATGGCGTCGGGAGAGAGTCCATGCACCGGAAGGCCCAGCGTACCTTCCAGCTTGTTCACGAAATACTGGGCCAGCAGCGGGATGTCGTCCTTGCGGTCGCGTAGCGGGGGAATGAGAACCACAGCTACGCTGAGGCGGTAGTACAGGTCTTCGCGGAAGGCCTTCTCGCGTACCCGTTCAGCAAGATTCTGGTTGGTGGCGGCGATGATGCGCACGTCGAGCGGCACAGGGGCGCGTCCGCCGAGGCGTTCGACCTGTTTCTGCTCGACGACGCGCAGAAGCTTCGGCTGGATGGCGAGGGGCATGTCGCCGATTTCGTCGAGCATGATCATGCCGCCCTGCGCCTGCTCGAATTTGCCCGGCATGGCAGTGGCAGCCCCCGTGAACGCACCCTTCTCGTGGCCGAAAAGTTCGTTCTCGAACAGGTGTTCAGGGATGGCGGCGCAGTTGACCTTGACGAAAGGATTGGCGGCGCGGGGCGAGAGGGCGCGGATGGTATCGGCGATGAGTTCCTTTCCGGTACCCGATTCTCCCATGATGAGAACGGTGCTCTCCAGCGGGGCGATGCGTTCGAGAAGCGCCTTCACGTCGCGCATGGCGCGGCTTTCGCCCACGATGCGACTGGTGGGCGTGTCGCGGCGCAGTGTCTCTCGAAGCGCCACGATTTCACCCTGCATACGCCGCTTCTCCATGGCGCGGCGTATGACGATGTCCAGTTCCTTGAGACTGAAAGGCTTCGAGAAGAAGTCGTAGGCCCCCAGCTTGACCGCCTCAAGCGCGAGTTCACGTGTGGAGAACGCGGTCATCACGACGATGTCCGTCCCGGGGGCGGCTTCACGCAGGCGGGGGATGGCCTCGACACCCGATATGCCGGGCAGCATCACGTCGGTGAGCACAAGGTCGAAGTCTCCGCTACGCACGATGCGCACCCCGTCTTCGGCGCGGTTGACGGCGGTGACGCGGTAGCCGCGTTCTTCGAGGGCTTCACGGAGCATACCCTGAAAGGCTGTGTCGTCTTCGATAAGCAGGATATGCCCTTTCATCGTTCCTCTCTTGTGGCTGGATAGAGGGGCATGTGTAGACCGAAACGGGCGAGCAGACAATGTTTCAGGGTGGATAGCAGCTGGTTTGACCCTCATGCCATCTTCAGAAAGCCTAGCCCCGGCTTCGATGGACGTCCATGAGAACATGCATCTTTGCGGTCAACAGCCGGAAATCAGACGGAATGTGACGGCTTGCGACGACGGGGGGGCACGTGTCGGCCGTGACCGGTGGTGGGGCGGGCCGCGGGATGAAAATAATGGTGCATCGATGGGTACTTGGGGCAATCGGTTGTGACGTTGAGCACCCTGTTTGCCCCCCCTGATGTCCGGTGCTTTCGGCATGATGAAACGGAAGCACGGGTTTTCCGGCGTGTCTGCCCGTAGACTGCATGATGTGGCTGGCGGGGCGCTTCACGATACCTGTGACCCTGGTGTGCAGACGGGCCTGCTGAAAGGGCACGCCAAAGACGTAGCCGTTCACGGGGACATGGCCCGTTTGCGTCTTGTCATCATGGCAGATGCAGTGTAGGCGGACGTGTCCGCGGCAGGGGAGGGCTACCCCGCGCCGCTGGAACGTCAGGGTGGCGCTGCACGGGTGTGGCGTCTTTCGCGAATCAATCAAGGAGCAGACGTGATGGCAGGTGCAGCGGGCGTTCTCGAACGGTTGTTCAGGATACGCGAGAAAGGGTCTACGGTACGGACAGAAATCCTCGGCGGCATTACCACGTTCGTCGCCGTCTCCTATATCATCTTCGTCAATCCGAGCATCCTCGCCGATGCCGGCATCCCCAAGGAGGCAGCCATTGCCTCCACCATATGGGCCGCCACGGCGACGACCCTGCTCATGGGCCTGTGGGCCAACTTCCCTGTGGCTGTGGCCCCCGGCATGGGGCTCAACGCCTTTTTCGCCTATTATGTGTGCGGCGTACTGGGACTCCCGTGGCAGGTCGCACTCGGGGCGGTGTTCATCTCCGGCGTGATATTCCTGCTGCTGACGGTCACGCGGGTGCGGCAGATCATCATCGACGCCGTGCCCATGAACCTCAAGTGTTCCATCGTGGTGGGCATCGGCCTCTTCATCGCCTTCATCGGCCTCAAGAGCGCGGGTATCGTGGTGTCCAACCCCGCCACCTTCGTGACCACGGGCAACCTCGCCAAGGCTGAACCCCTGCTCGCCTGCACCGGCCTCATCCTCACGGCGGTACTCATGGCGCGCAACGTGCGTGGCGCCATTCTCATCGGCATCCTCGTCACCACGGGCCTTGGCATGGCCGTGGGTGCCGTGCCCATGCCCACGGGCATGGATTCGGTCATGAGTTTCAACCTGCCCAGCCTCACCCCCACCCTGATGCAACTCGACATCATGGGTGCCATCAAGTACGGGCTGTTCTCCATTCTCTTCACGTTCACCATCGTCGACCTGTTCGACAACATGGGTACGCTCATCGGACTCAGCCGCAAGGCCGGACTGATGGATGACAAGGGGCACATCCCCAACCTCGACAAGGCACTGGTGACCGACTCCGTGGGAACGGTTCTCAGCAGCTTTCTCGGCACTTCGACTGTCACCAGCTATGTCGAGAGTGCGGCGGGCATCGCCGAAGGTGCCCGTACGGGTCTCGCCGCCGTGGTGACGGCGATACTGTTCATGTTCGCACTCGTCTTCGCCCCGCTGGTGGGCCTTGTGCCCGCCTTCGCCACGGCGCCCGCGCTGGTCATCGTCGGTGCACTCATGATGATGGAAGTGCGGCATGTGGACTTCACCGACTTCACCGAGGCGTTTCCCGCGTTCATGACCATCGTCATGATGCCGCTTACCTTCAGCATCGCCAGCGGCTTCGGTTTCGGCTTCATCAGCTATGCCTTCGTCAAGACGTGTTCGGGCCGTGCCCGCGAGGTGAGCCCGGTGATGTGGCTCATCGCCATCGCCTTCATCTTCAACTTCGCGTTGCGTTCGCACTAGCATTCGCGAAGACGTGTCAGATGTGCAAAGGGCCGCCCGTGTGAACGGGCGGCCCTTTCGTTTCCGGAAGACCGCTTGGACGTCTGCTGTAGACCGGGCTGCATCGACGGGACGCATGGGCTGACAGCAGCGGGGCGGTCGCACCCCGTGCGACGTCCGGCACAACCGCCGGTGCGTCACGGGTATGGCATACGGAAAGGCTCGCAGACAGGGCTTTCCCTGCCGCAACGAGCACCCACCCTGCATCCCTCGCATCTGGAATCGTCGATGAATCCGGCTTCTACTTCGGCGGGCGGTCAGGCGGGCTGGCTGGTGCGGTCAGGCGTTATTCGTCGTCCTCGTCATCCGATTCCTCGGTGAAGGGAAAGGCGTTCTGGATGTCGCGCAGGTACATGGCTACAGAGAAGCCATCCTTTTCCCATGCTTCGTAGAGGCTTTCGGGGACTCCGCGGTGAATGCGCGTCACGTCATCGCCTGTGTCGAGGGTGGCGTCCACGAAGAGAGAGCCCTTGTCGTCATCCATGTTGGGGGTCTGTATGAAGTCGACGTCGTAGATTTCCATCATGATGCTCCATTGTGCGGAGAGTTTTGTGCGTTTCTCGC
>Ga0302246_1000773_pt1 | contig 25742 bp, 24 predicted proteins | sample AAG_UR_Trp_MG_FD_193533 | JGI IMG/M metagenome (GOLD analysis project Ga0302246, IMG submission 193533) | Enriched activated sludge microbial communities from anaerobic digester in WTTP, New Holstein, Wisconsin, United States - AAG_UR_Trp | ecosystem: Engineered > Bioreactor > Anaerobic >... | reverse complement strand
TGACGGCGCACGCTGGGCCAACGACATCGGGCGGGGCTGCGACAGGGCCTCTGCGCGTTCTCGTCGTGTTGCCCATGTATGGTGGTTCGCTGCCCATAGGGCGCTATTGTGCAGACGCCTTGCGCGACCTCGGCCACACGGTGGAGACCTTCGAGGCGCCCGTCTTTCATGGGGCGTTCAACGCGCTCAAGGGGCTTCGTGTCACTGCGGACAGGTTGGAGCATCTTGAGACCGGGTTCCTGCAGGTGGTCTCGCAAGCCATTCTCGCCAAGGTCGAGACCTTCGAACCCGACCTCGTCCTGTGTCTCGCGCAGGCACCCATGAGCAGGCAGGCACTGCGGCGTCTGCGTCGTGACGGTGTGGCAACGGCCATGTGGTTCGTCGAGGACTTCAGGGTCTTCACCTATTGGCGGGCGTTCGCCCCCTTCTACGATTTCTTCGCCGTCATCCAGCGTGAACCGCTGCTCGATGAACTTGCCGCAATCGGGGTCGAGAACGCCATCTACTTGCCGCTTGCAGCCCTGCCCGCCTTCCATCGCCCCATGGAACTTTCCCCGGTGGAACGTCACCGCTACGGTGCCGATGTGGCCTTTCTCGGGGCCGGGTACCCCAACCGCAGAGTGGCCTTCCGGCGGCTGACCCATCTTGATTTCAGGATATGGGGCACGGAATGGGATGGTGACGCGGTGCTGGCGAGGCATGTGCAGATGAACGGCGGGCGGGTGAGTCCTGAAGATGCCGTGAAGATATACAACGCCACGCGCATCAACCTGAACCTGCATTCGAGCGTGCAGGCGCAGACCCTTGTGACCGGGGGCGACTTCGTCAATCCGCGCACCTTCGAACTGGCGTCCATCGGGGCGTTCCAGCTTGTGGACAGGCGCGGCCTCATGGATGAACTGTTCACCGATGATGAACTGGCGACATTCGGTGACATGGACGAACTCGTCGCGCTCATCGAACGCTTCCTCGCCGACCCTGATGAACGTGCGGCTTTTGCGGCACGCGGGCAAGCCCGTGTGTTGCGCGACCACACCTACCAGCAGCGCATGACGACGCTTCTCGATTTCGTCGCCGCACGCCGCCCCGGCTGGCCGTCCCGCAGACAGGATGCCGGGTTCCCGGCGGACATGCCGGAGGGGCTGCGCGCCGAACTTGGCGGGTTGCTGCAACGCCTCGGCCTGCCGCACGATGCGGCCTTCGGAGATGTCATCACCCGTTTGCGCCAGCAGACCGGCGAACTTGATGCGCTCGAGACATCGTTGCTGTTCCTCGATGAATGGCGCAAGCAGTATGCTGCCAAGGGGTAGGGCTTGTTTCGCCTGAAAGATGGCGCATAGGCTTTGTTCACACTGCCGCAATGAAAAACGGCCCGGAACAGACCGGGCCGTTTTTCATTGCAGATGTGTTCCGCTGGTCAGCGCAGCACGCAGTTGCAGGCAGCCTGTGCGGCCCTGTCGCTGACGATTTCGGTGCCCACGCCCTTGTCGGTGAGCAGCTCAAGAAGGATGCAGTTCTCGGTTCGACCGTCGATGATCATGGCCTTCTCCACACCTTCTTCAAGGGCTTCAAGGCAGCACTTCACCTTGGGTATCATGCCGCCTGTGAGGGTGCCGTCGGAGAACAGGTTCACGGCTTCACGCATGTTCACCGAGCGGATGAGCTTCTTGTCATGGTCGAGGATGCCCGCCACATCGGTGAGCAACAGCAGTCGCTTGGCCTTGAGGGCGGCAGCCACGGCCCCGGCGACGGCGTCGGCGTTGATGTTGTAGGTCTCGCCGTTGTCATCGACGCCCACCGGTGCGATGACGGGGACGAAGCCGTCACGTTCGAGAGAACGCAGCAGCGTCGTGTTCACGCCCATCACTTCGCCCACCTTGCCAAGGTCGATGATCTCGGGGGCCTGTGCCTCCTTGCTGATGACCATCTCCATCTTGCGTGCTCGGATGAGCATCCCGTCCTTGCCGGAAAGGCCTACGGCCTTCGCCCCGGCGAGGTTCATCTGATTGACGATCTCCTTGTTGACCTTGCCCACCAGCACCATCTCCACCACGTCCATGGTGGCGTCGTCGGTGACGCGAAGCCCTTCGCGGAAATGAGACTGGATATTGAGCTGTTCCAGCATCTTGCCGATCTGCGGGCCTCCGCCATGCACGATGACGGGGTTGATGCCGACCAGCTTGAGCAATGCCACGTTGAGGGCGAAGGCCTTCTTCAGGGCTTCGTCCTTCATGGCGTGTCCGCCGTATTTGATGACCACGGTCTCACCGTGGAACTGGCGCAGGTAGGGGAGACTCTCGATGAGGACCTTCGACTGGAGTCTGGCGTTCTCGACGCAATCCATGCACGTGCTCCGATGCTACAGGATGTAGCGGCTGAGGTCCTTGTCGACGCGGACATCTTCGAGGTGGGTGCGTACATAGGCCGCATCCACCGTCACATGCTCGCCGGGGCGGTCGGGCGCGTCGAATGAAATGTCCGCCAGTATCCGTTCCATCATGGTGTAAAGGCGTCGCGCGCCGATGTTCTCGGTCTCTTCGTTGACCTCCTCGGCGAAGGCCGCGATCTCGCGCAGCCCGTCGTCGGTGAAGGACACGGTGACGCCTTCAGTGGCCAGTAGTGCCGCATACTGCCGGGTGAGCGCGTTATGCGGTTCGGTGAGGATGCGGTAGAACTCGTCGCGTCCCAGTGGGTCGAGTTCCACACGCAGGGGAAAGCGCCCCTGCAATTCGGGGATGAGGTCCGAAGGCTTGCTGAAGTGGAAAGCACCTGCGGCGATGAACAGGATGTGGTCGGTGCGTACCATGCCGTACTTGGTGTTGACCACGCTGCCCTCCACGATGGGCAACAGGTCGCGCTGAACCCCTTCACGCGATATGTCGGTGGTGCGGTGGGTCCCTTCGCCGGAGGCGACCTTGTCCAGTTCGTCGATGAAGATGATGCCCGTCTGTTCAACGCGCTCGCGGGCGATGTCGACGACCTTGTCCTGATCGAGAAGCCGCGAGGCCTCTTCGTCGACGAGAAGGTTCCACGCCTCGCGCAGCTTCATCTTGCGCATCTTGCGGCGCGCGGGAAACGCCTTGCCCATCAGGTCGCGGAACTGGTTGCCCATGGACTCCATGCCGGGCATGGCGAAGATGTCCATCTGCGGCCCCTTGGTGCTCTCTTCGACCTCCATGTCCACCTCACGGTCGTCGAGATGCCCCTGTCGCCACAGCCCGCGCAGTTTGTCACGAGTGCTCTGCCGTGTCTCGCCGCCCTCGGCGGGGCTCTGCGGCAGCAGCAGGTCGAGCAGGCGCTCCTCCGCTGCGGCTTCGGCCCGCGCGCGAACGCGGGTCGCCTCTTCGTCGCGGATGAGCGATACGCCAATCTCCATCAGGTCGCGCACCATCGACTCCACGTCGCGCCCCACGTAACCCACCTCGGTGTACTTCGTGGCCTCGACCTTGATGAAGGGGGCACCGCAAAGCCGTGCAAGCCGTCGGGCAATCTCGGTCTTGCCCACCCCGGTGGGGCCCATCATGATGATGTTCTTGGGGGCGACCTCGTCACGCAGTGACGGTTCGAGGCGTTGTCTGCGCCAGCGGTTGCGCATGGCCACGGCGACCATGCGCTTGGCCTTTTCCTGCCCGACCACGAAGCGGTCGAGTTCGGAGACGATTTCTCTGGGGGTGAGTGTGCTCATGGGTTCTCCTGTGACTTCGGCGGGAAGGCACGATAGCAGCGGGCAGGGGGAATGCCAATATGCGAAGGGGCGCACCATGTGCGCCCCTTGTGGTCATGCGGGTTGTGGTGCCTACTTTTCGGCTTCGATGGGAATGGTGCGGAAGAACGTCTGACCGCGACGCTGAATCTGCAACATCACGGCACCCCTGCGCTTGGCGTCCTCCTGCACGACCTTGGCGAGGTCGGCGGTGCTGTTGACGGGGTGCAGGTTGGCGGAAAGCACCACGTCTCCGGCGCGGATGTCGGCATCGGCGGCGGGTCTGCCCTCTTCGACGGCGATGACCAGAAGTCCCTGCGGCCTGTCAAGCTTGAGCGCGCGGGCCTCTTCGGCGTTGGGCGGGCGTACGGTGAGGCCGAGGCTGCTCGACGCCTGCTGCTTCGATTCAGGGGTCTGGCGCGGCGTGCCGCCCTGTGCGGCGAGATGTTCCGCCGTGCGTTCGCCGAGGGTGAGGTTGACGGTCTTGGTCTGGCCGTTGCGCCAGAGGGTTATCTTGGCCGTCTCACCGGGCTTGAGTGCCGCGACGCGGCGCAGCAGGCGACCGGAGTCGGCTATGTCCTCACCTTCGACCTTGAGCAGGATGTCCCCGGCCTTGATACCGGCCTTGTCGGCGGGTTCTCCGGGCATCACGGAACCGACGAGGGCACCGCGCGGTTCACCGAGACCGAGCGCACGGGCCGTGTTCTCGTCCACATCCTGAATGGTCACGCCTATCCAGCCACGGCGCACCTTCTTGTCGCTCTTGAGCTGGTCGATGATGCGGGCTGCCATGTTGCTGGGGATGGCGAAGCCGATGCCCTGACCGCTGGCGACGATGGCCGTGTTGATGCCGATGACCTCACCCTTCATGTTGATGAGGGGGCCGCCGCTGTTGCCGGGGTTGATGGAGGCATCGGTCTGGAGGAAGTTGTCGAAGGGCCCGGAGCGGATGTCGCGCCCCTTGGCACTGAGGATGCCCGCCGTCACGCTGTGGTCGAGGCCGAAGGGGTTGCCGATGGCCATCAACCATTCACCCACTTCGAGGCTGTCAGAGTCGCCGAAGCGCAGCACGGGCAGTTGCCGCTTGGCGTCGATCTTGAGCAGGGCGAGGTCGGTCTCTTCGTCAGTGCCGATAACCTTGGCGTCGTAGGACGCACTCTTGCCCGTCTCGTTCTCGATGTTGACGTGGATGACATCCGCATCGGCGATGACGTGGTTGTTGGTGACGATGTAGCCGTCCGCCGAGATGATGAAGCCGGAACCGAGCGAACGCTGCTTCTGCGGGCGCATCTTTCCGTGGAATCTTTCGAACTGCTCGAAGAACCTGTCGAAGGGCGTCCCTTGCGGGGCGTTGCGGAGCATGTCTCCGAACGGGTTTTCCGGGGCCTGCACGGTCTTCTCCGTGCTGATGTTGACGACAGCGGCACCGGCGTTCTTCGCCAGTTCCCTGAAATCCGGAAGACTTGCCGCCTGTGCGGTGGATGACAGGACCACCGCCACCATGAGCAGCAGCAATGCGAAATAGCGGGGGGTACGTACCATGCGGTAGCTCCTTCTAGGGCCTGAATGCCGGTTCATTCCGGCGGGGCTTCGCAAAATAATAGGTAATCGCCGTCGGATGTAAACACTGTTTTTCAGGCAGAACGAAGACGGGGGCCATGCCTCTGGCATGACCCCCGCTGAGGATGTCTTTTGGATCCGGCTACTTGCGCTTCTGCATTGCGGCCTGAAGAGCCGCGCCGAGCGAGCCGAGTTGGGGCTTTTCCTTGCGGGGGGCGAACTGCTTCCACGAGCCGTCGTCACCGCCATGACCTGCATCGCCGACGGGGGCGAGGGTTATGCGGCGGGTCTCGGCCGAGATGTCCCGCACGGTCAGCGTCACGCTGTCACCGGCGTTCAGCTTGCTCAAGCTCGCGCCCTGACCGGAGGACTTGATGATGCCTTCGGGCAGCAGTCCCGTCAGGCCGGGGGCGATGTTGACGAACAGGCCGAACTGGGCGCGCTTCTCGACGGTGCCCGTCACCTGTGTGCCGGGGGCGAAACGCTCGGTGGCGTCGGCCCACGGGTCGCCTTCGGCGTCGCGCAGGCTGAGGGATATGCGGCGCTTGGCGACGTCGAGTTCCTTGATCTTGACGTTGACGGCATCGCCAACGGCGACGATTTCCTCGGGCTTGTTCACCCGGCGCGTCCACGACATCTCGGAGACGTGCACAAGGCCCTCCACGCCGGGAAGCACTTCGACGAACGCACCGAACGGGGCGAGGCGCACCACCTTGGCGGGTACGACCTGATCCTGTTCGAGGCGGTCGCCCACGGTCTCCCACGGGTCGCCGCCTGCCTGCTTCACGGACAGGGAGATGCGGGTGCCCTTGCCCTTGGGTGCTTCGCCGATGCCCAGCACCTTGACGCGTACGCGGTCACCCACGGACACGGCTTCATCAGCCTGTGCCACGCGCGACCACGTCAGTTCGGAGATATGCACCATGCCATCCACGCCGGGGGCGATTTCGACAAAGGCGCCGAACGGGGCGAGGCGGGTGACCGTGCCTTCGAGCACGTCGCCTTCCTTGACCCCTTCGAGGAAGGTGGCGAGGGCGGCGTCGCGTTCGCGTTCGAGCAGAGCCCTGCGCGAGACCACGATGTTGCGACCGTGCTGTTCCACGCGGGTGACGAGGAACTGGAAGGTCTGTCCCACCACGGACTCGGCGTCCTCAAGCTGGTGCAGGTCTATCTGGCTGCCGGGGCAGAAGGCGCGCTTGCGAAGCACGTCGACGTTGTAGCCCCCCTTGCAGGTTCCGGTTACACGGCCTTCGACGGGCACGCCCGAATCGCGTGCCTCTTCGAGGACGGCAGCGCCGCCCTGACCGGAAAGGCCCTTGGAAAGGCGTATCTCCTGTCCGTTCACGGCGGTGACGTACAAATCGACGCGGTCGCCCACGGCATAGGGGAGAGACCCGTCCGCCTCCTCAAGTTCGCGGCGGTCGATGACGCCGTCGACCTTTGAACCGGTGGCGACGAAGACGGAGTCGTCGGTGATGGCGACGATGGCGGCGCTGATGCGGTCGCCGGGGCGAACATTCCGGGTGCCGCCCGCATGAGCCTCAAGCAGTTCGGCGAAGCTGGCGCTCTCGTCCAGTTCCGGAGTGTCTATGGGTTCCCCAGTCATTGCTCGTTTCTCCTTCGAAATGGTATCCCCGCCGTGGCAGGAGTGGTCTGTTTACCAATGAGAGGTTGCGTAGGCAAGTGAACATGGCGGTTGCAACCGCTCTTGGCGCATGCAATACTCAATATAATTATGTTTCGATAGGAAGGAGGCTACATGCTTAAGGCAAGAGCAAGGCACATTCTCGTGCCGACGGAAGAGGCGTGCAACGAACTCAAGACCCGAATCGAGGGTGGCGAGGACTTCGCCGAAGTGGCGCGCGCGTCTTCGCGTTGTCCGTCCGGCAAGCGCGGCGGCGACCTCGGGGAGTTCCCCCGTGGTGCCATGGTGCCGGAATTCGACGAAGCCGTGTTCACGGGTGAGGTCGGCAAGGTGCTCGGTCCCATCCGTACCCAGTTCGGTTATCATCTGGTAGAGGTGACTTCCCGCTCGGGAGAATAGCCCGACCACCCGCCGGAAGAGTCGTTCAGCGGGGGGCGAGAACCGCCTCCCGCCCGTTATGGAGGGCTGTATATGGCGAATCTCAAGCTTTGGCGAAGCGAAGAGCTGCAACGGCTCAAAGAGGAGAGCGACATGCTCTTCGACAGGCTTTGCACCAGCTTCGGCCTGCCTTCGGTGTGCCGTCCCCTGCTTGAACAGGCCATGCACATCTACGATACCCCGGAGGCTGTCGTCGTGGAGGCGACTCTGCCCGGAGTCTCTGCCGAAGACCTCGATATCACCATCAGTGGCGCCATGCTCGTCGTCAGGTGTGCCCATGCGGGCAGTTGCAGTCCCGACGGAACGAGCAGCACGCTTGAAAGCCGTTTCTCCCTGCCGTGCAAGGTGCGCACCGACGATGTGGAGGCTGAACTCGACAACGACGTGTTGCGTATCACCATGCCCAAGTGCCGCCGTCCAGAGGCGCGCCGTATCCCCGTCAAGCCGCGTGCGGCATCATGAACGTGGAGGCCCCTATGAGCATACCCGGTGCCATTTCCCCATTGGCTGTCGAACAGCTGCGCTGGACTGTAGACCCTTCTTCCCTTCCCTTTTCGACCACGTCCGACTTGTCAGCCCATGACGGCATCATCGGTCAGCGCCGCGGCGTAGAGGCGTTCCGCTTCGGTATGGGGATGGACGGGCGTGGGTACAACATCTTCGTCACCGGCGCCTCGGGCATAGGCAAGCTCGCCATGACCCGCCAGTTGCTGCAACAGGCGGGGGGGGGCGTCGTGCCGGACGACCTCTGCTACGTCAACAACTTCACCGTGCCCGAAGAACCCGTGTTGCTGCGTTTCCCCGCCGGGCGGGGCAAGCGGTTCAAGGCTGATGTGCAGGCGTTTCTCGACACCATCAAGCGCGACATCCCGCAACTTTTCGAGAGTCAGGAGTACATCAACAGCAAGAACGAGATCATCGAGACGCATGACCGGAAGACCCGCGATTTTTTCAAGAACCTCGAGGCCAAGGTCAAGGACGCCGGATTCGTCCTCGTGAACATGCAGATGGGGCAGGTGCAGCGGCCCGACATCGTCCCCATGGTGGACGGAGAACCCGTGCACCTGCTCAAGCTGGAGGAGATGGCCGAGAAGGGGCGCTTCCCCCGCGAAGAACTGGTGCAGTTGCAGGCCAAGTACAAGGTGCTCAAGGAGGAGATAGACACCATATTCCTTGAGGTGCGTGAATTGCAGAAGGAGGTCAAACGCAAGAGCGAAGAGGTGGACAGGCTCATGTTCCTCAACGCCGCGCGCGACCTCGCCCGTCCGCTTTTCGCTGAATACGCCGAGGAGAAGGTCGTCGCGCACTTCGAGGGCATGTTGCAGCACATGTCCGACAATCTCGACGCCCTGCGCGCCATGGGGCAGCCCCAGCAAGGGCCCATGGGCATGTTCGTGCCCGTCACGGCAGAGAGTGTGCTGCATGACTATCAGGTGAACCTTCTCGTCGACAATTCCGGGCTTGAAGGTCCCCCCATCATCTTCGAGTCGTACCCTACGTACCGCAAGCTCTTCGGCAGCATAGAGCGCGCCATGGACAGGTCTGGCCTGTGGCGTACGGATTTCACCAAGATCAACGCCGGGTCGTTCGTCAGGGCCAACGGTGGCTATCTGGTGCTCAACCTCATGGATGCCATCTCCGAACCGGGAGTCTGGCAGACGCTCAAGCGGGCACTCAAGACCTCTGAAATCGAGATACAGACCTTCGACCCCTACTACTTCATCACGGCGCAGGGCCTCAAGCCGGAACCCGTGAAGATGGAAGTGAAGGTCGTGGTGCTTGCCACTCCGCAACTCTACCACATGCTGCGCCACTACGACCCCGAGGTCACCAAGATATTCAAGGTGTGGGCGGACTTCGATTCGGTGATGAACCGTGACGACGCCGCTGTGGAGGCAGTCACGCGGCTCATGGCCTCGTTCGCGAACGAGCGCAAGCTCATGCCTTTCGGGCGTGAAGCCGTCGCCCTCTTGCTTGAGCACAGCGTCCGGCTTGCCGGACGGCGTGAGAAGATGTCCACCACCTTCCCGGCCCTTTGCGACATCATGGAAGAGGCGCATTTCTTCGCCCATGCCGCCGCGGCGGAGACCGTCGGGGCAACGCATGTGCGTGATGCCATCCTCGCGCGGCGCGACAGGGCGGGGCAGTATGAAGAGAAGGTCCAGGAGATGATCGACCGTGGCAGCGTGTTCATCGACACGGAAGGTGCCGTGGTCGGTCAGGTCAACGGCCTTGCCGTGTTCGGCGTGGGAGACCACATGTTCGGTAAGCCCACGCGCATCACCGCCACAACGGCCATGGGGCGCGAGGGCATCATCAACATCGAGCGCGAGTCCGACCTTTCCGGTGCCATCCATAACAAGGGCATGCTCATCCTCGCAGGCTTCCTGCGCCGCCGCTTCGCGCAGGACAAGCCGCTGACTCTGGCTGCGTCCATCGCCTTCGAACAGTCCTATGGTGGTGTGGATGGCGACTCCGCCTCCAGTACCGAGCTTTACGCCATCCTTTCCAGCCTCGCCGGAGTACCGCTTTCGCAGGGGATAGCGGTGACGGGGTCCGTCAACCAGAAGGGCGAGGTGCAGCCCATAGGCGGTGTGAACGAGAAGATTGAAGGCTTCTTCGAGTGCTGCCGACGTAACGGTCTCACGGATGGACAGGGGGTGATGATTCCGGCTGCCAACGTGGGCGACCTCATGCTGGACGAAGACGTCATGGAAGCTGTGCGTGAGGGGCGGTTCCACATATGGGCCGTGAAGACCATTGAAGAAGGCATCGAATTGCTGACCGGAATGCCTGCGGGCGTGCGGGGTGAGGATGGCACGTTCCCCGACGGGACCCTCTTCGCCCTAGCCGATGCGCGGCTGCGTGCCCTCGCCGAAGGGCTGAAGGCCTTTGGCGAGAAGAAGGATGATGCCCAGGCATAGGCATACATCTGGTTCATGATGCAGGGGGGCAGGTGCCCCCCTGTTGCGGACACGTCGATGCGCCCCGTCTTTTTCAAGGCGGGGCTTTCTGCTGTACTGTCCCCCCTGTTTCTGGAGCCAGTTCATTGTCAGCAGGGGGGCTGAAGGTGGTGACTGCCGATGTGGGCCTGTGGCTGCTGCCAGCGTTCCCATGGGGACAGGCGCGATAGAAGAAAGGCGTCACCCTTCAAGGAATGACGCCAGAGATGAAGTCGCAACGGAATGGCAGTATGAGGTGATGCCGGAGAGAGACCCGAAAGATGCGTAAGGATGAGGGTGGCTAGCTTCCCTGCGGCACGCCAAGCATCGGCAACCCGCCTGATACGAGGGCCATGAATCGCCGCGCGGACTGACGTTCTACAGGGTCGAGGTCATTCCAGCGACGTGCATGGTTGTGAATACAGACTCCGTCAGCCTCGACATCGACGTACAGCATGCGTTCCACATCCGCTTCAATCTCGATGCGTTCCCCTGAATGTGTGACGAGCACCAACTGCACCTGCCTGTACGGAAAAAGGTCTTTAGTCATACCTGGCCACTCCGGTACTGATAGGAGGTGAAGAAACCTCTTTATGTTTACCACATGTGGAATACGAGACAAGGTGTATACGCGATGCACCATGGGACTTGTGAAAAAAACAACGACCTGTTTGTACGGTGAGTTGTGGCTAGGTGAGCTTGATTGAACGATGGTGCACACGGCACTAAGCGCATGTTACATGCGATTGTGAAAAAAATAGCCAGACTGTAGTGTTTGTTCGCGCATTCAACATGGTCCGGGCGGGGTGTGACAGGGCGGCATGACCTTTTGTGCCGAACAGTTGTCACGACTGTGACGTCATGGCGTCCGGCATGTTCTGCCTCATGAAGGTGGTTTATTTGCGTTCTGTTCTGTGGCATGGCTCAAATCGAGGACGAGACAGAAACGCGCGGGCATCATGGCTGCCCGTCAGCACCGGAGGTTCATTATGCAACTTGCTCACAATCTGCTTTCAGAGCGGCTCGATACCCTGCGGTCACGGCTGTTGATCATGCTCGACGGGGCAGAGAAGGCCGTTTCGAACTGCGTATGGGCCTATCTCCGGCGCGATGAACGGCTTGCCTGGGATGTGGCTGCCCATGATTTCGCCATCAACGACCTCGAAGTGGAAATCGACGAACTGAGTCTGCAACTTCTGGCGCGTGAAGCGCCTCTTGCGCAGGATTTGCGAACCATCATCGCCACGATGCGCATCTCGAACGATGTGGAACGTATCGCCGACGAGGCTGCCAATGTCGCAGAGCGCGCCTTGCCGCTGGTGTCGCTGCCTGTGTTGCCTTTCGGTGACCTCTTCACGCCTTTTGCTGAAAGCGTGCTCGCACAGGTGCGTTTTGCGTGCGCAGCTGTCCGCGATATGGACCCCGATGCCGCGCAACGCCTTCGTGACATGGATGAGGAGGTCGACTTCGGTCTCTATGAACTCTCCACGGCTGTCGTGGCCTTCATGAAAGAGAATCCTGAAGCTATGGAACGGGCGTTGTCGTTCCTTATCATGGCGCGACGCCTTGAACGCATCGCCGACCTTGCAACCAACATCGGCGAAAGCGTCTACTTCGCTGTGCGCGGCATCAATGCCAAACACGCCAGCGTTGAATGCGTGGAGTAGCGGCGACGCGGGTGCGCGTTTCTGCGTGTGGCGCGTTGCGTTACGCTACGGCCTCGTTGAATTGATGCTTGAATGAAATCAGCCCCTGTCCCGGAGATGACTTCTCCGTGGCGGGGGCTTGGTTTGCTACGTTCTAGGAAGTTCCCGCAAAGAAAAGAAGATGCGATGAGTGGATGAATACATTAAAAGACCCCGGAAACATTCGTGTTTCCGGGGTCTTGCATTCTGTATGGCGGAGAGGGTGGGATTCGAACCCACGTACGGGCTATTAACCCGTAACTCGATTTCGAGTCGAGCGCGTTACGGCCAGCTTCGCTACCTCTCCGCTTTTGGAGACCCGGCGGCCGACACCGGGCGGAGAAGGTATGTAGGCAATTTTGCTTCTCGTGGCAAGGGGAAAATGCACAGTACGCTTCGCAAACGGGTTGGTGCTGGCGTTTGAACACGCGGATAGCCAGCGGCGAAGGCTTCAGACCATCGTGCGAATCGAGCGACTCTGCTTGCCCGCGTTGCGCCGTGTGTCGCTTGAAGCAGACAGCATCAAGCACTCTCGTGATCCCGAAAGGGCGCTTGCGTCTTTTGTTTCATCAGGGGCGAAGTCCCAGAGACGCGGATATCACGGGGCGTGTCCGCCGCGAGGCTACGCAGGTGAGCGTGGGGGAGAGGCGGTCAATCGGTACGGCGTCCGTTGAAGAAGTCCTTGAGGATGGCGGTGCAGGCGCGTCGGCGCACGCCTCCCATATGCCACGGGCGGTGATTGAGGAAGGGTTGTTCGAAGGCTTCAAGGCACGACGTCACGGCCCCTGCCTTCGGGTCTTCGGCACCGTAGACCACGCCCTCGACGCGGGCATGGACGATGGCACCCGCGCACATGAGGCAGGGTTCCAGTGTCACCACCAGAAACGTCCCGCCTAGCCGGTAGTTTGCGGTCGTTGTCGCGGCCATGCGTAGCGCGACCATCTCGGCATGGGCCGATGGGTCGTTGTCGCGCAGACAGCGGTTGTGCCCGCGACCGATGATGCGTCCCGCCTTGTCGACGACGACGGCCCCCACAGGCACTTCGCCTTCGGCCTGTGCCAGTCGTGCTTCGGCCAGTGCCGCGTCCATGAGGCGTTCCCATGTCCAGCCTTCGGGCGCATAGGGGACGGGTCCCACGGGGCCGTCGGTGACGTCGGCTGTATCTGGGGTGACGGCGGATGCGGCAGGGGGCACGATGCCTGTGGTGACGGCAGCGGTGGCGTCCTTGCTTGCGCCGCTCGCACGTTCACTATCTGTGGCGTCGTTGCTGTCGGGCATGTTTCGCAGTGCGTCCATGGTGTGGTGTAGGCAATGCGGCGGGACACAAGGCCCCGCCGCTGTGGTGTCGGCGTGCCCCTTACAGGATGACGTGCTTGCGGATGTAGCTGACCACCTGTTCAGGCGTATCAAGCACGGTGACGAGGTCGAGTTCTTCTTCGCGGATGTAGCCCCCGGTGACCATCCTGTCGCGAATCCAGTCGAGCAGTCCGTTCCAGAATTCGCTCTTGTAGAGGATGATGGGGAAGGGCTTGATACGCCGTGTCTGCGCAAGGACGAAGGCTTCGGAGAGTTCGTCGATGGTGCCCATGCCGCCGGGCATGACCACGTAGGCGAGGGCGTACTTGATGAACATGAGCTTGCGGACGAAGAAGTAGCGGAAGTCGCACCGCGTCTTGATGTACTGGTTGGAGTCCTGTTCGAAGGGCAGGTGGATGTGCAGGCCGACAGATTCGCCGCCAGCTTCGAAGGCTCCCTTGTTGCCCGCTTCCATGAGACCGGGGCCGCCGCCCGTGATGACCCCGTAGCCCGCCTGCACCAGCAGGCGCGCGATGGCCTCGGTATCGGCATAGAGGGGGCTGTCACGCGGGACGCGCGCCGACCCGAAGATGGAGACGCACTTGTCCACATCGCTGAGGGTGTCGAAGCCGTCGACAAGTTCGGCCATTATCTTGAAGAGACGCCACGACTCTTTGATGGAGAGCGTGTCGATGACGTATTGCTTGCTGGATGCCATGCGGTTCTCCTTGGGGTTTTACGAGGACTATACGGTGAGAGCGGAGCATGCGCAACGTCGCGAAAGGTCTTGCACTTGAAGACGAGTGCCGCCATAGTGATCGGGTTTTTCAGGCCATCAACCCAAGGGAACGTGCATGAAGGTCCAGTTTCTTGGAGCTGCCCAGACGGTGACCGGCTCCTGCTACATGATAGAGGCCAACGGTGTTCGCTTCGCCATCGACTGCGGCATGCATCAGGGCAACACCGAAATCGAAAAGCGTAACGATGATACCGAGATCTATCGTCCATCCGACATAGCCTTCTTTCTGGTCACCCACGCGCATATCGACCATACGGGGCTGCTGCCCGCCATGACGCGCAACGGGTTCACCGGCCCCATATACTGCACAGAACCCACAGCCGACCTGCTTGGCATCATGTTGCAGGACAGCGCGCACATCCAGGAGATGGAAGCGGAATGGCAAAGCCGCAAACTCTCCCGCAACGGGCGCATCAAGAAGGTCGAACCGCTCTATACGACCGAAGACGCCACCCGGGCGGCCGAGATGCTGCGTCCGGTGGACTATGGCAACTCGTTCGAACCTTCGCCCGGCATCCGTGTGACATACAAGGACGCGGGGCACATCCTCGGTTCGGCGTTCCTCGAACTTGAAGTCACGGAAAACGGCAGACCCACACGGCTCGTCTTCTCGGGCGACCTCGGCAGGCCCGACGCCCTCATCGTCAACGACCCGCAGAAGGCTGCCCCGGCGGACTATCTCTTTCTCGAGTCCACCTATGGCGACCGCGACCACAAAGACCCACGCTTCAGCCGCGACGAACTGGCTGAAGCCATCGCCTACAGCTACGGCAATGGCGAAAAGGTCATCATTCCCGCCTTCGCCGTCGAACGCACGCAGGAAGTGCTCTACACTCTCTACCTGCTGCACAAGGAAGGCAGACTGCCTGCCGACATGCCCGTCTTCGTGGATAGCCCGCTGGCCATAAGAGCCACCGAGATATTCCGCAAGCATCCGAAATATTATGATGATAATATGAAGAAGCTTGTAGATTCGGGCGAAGACCCGCTGGCGCTGCCCAACCTGAAATACACGCTCAATACGCAGGATTCGCAGGCCCTCAACGTGCGGTCTGGCCCGGCTGTCATCATCTCCGCCAGCGGCATGTGCAACGCAGGGCGCATCAAGCACCACCTGCGGCACAACCTGTGGCGGCCCGGTGCCAGCATCGTCTTCGTGGGCTATCAGGGCGTAGGCACACCCGGCCGCAAGATTGTCGACGGCAATGCCACGGTGCGCCTGTTCAACGAAGACATCGCCGTCAAGGCCAAGGTCTTCACCATCGGCAGCTTCTCGGCACATGCGGGCCAGAGTCAGATTCTGGAATGGGTGTCGGCTTTCGCCCATCCCCAGATGGAGGTATTCCTCGTCCACGGCGAAGAGAAGGCACAGACGACGCTTGCCGGACTGTTGCGCGAGCGTTTCAACCTTCCGGTGTCCATACCCGGCTATCTTGAAGAGGTCACGCTCAAGCCGGGGCGCGAGTCGTTGCACCAGACCGACGAGGCACGGGCACATCCCGACGTCGACTGGGAATTCCTGCTTGCCGAGACCGAGGGCAAGGTGGCACAACTCCGCAAGCGTCTCGCGGGCGTGGAGAAGCGGCCTTGGGTCGAACAGACCGACATCCGCGAACGCCTCGTCGAGATCAACGGCGAACTGTTGCATTTCCTTTCGCAGTTGTAGCGGCTTGTAAGAAACCGCTACGTGCGTCATGCTCCGTAGACGGGGCGGGGGTCGTGCCGCGCACAGCCCTCGCCCCGTTGGTCGGGGCTTCGAGTCGTATCCCTAGCAAGTGAATCCGGAGTCGTATGCGTATCATCGCGGGTGCCTATGGCGGGCGCCTTCTCAAGACGGTAGAGGGGCCGGGCTACAGACCGGCCATGTCGCGGGTGCGCGAATCGTTGTTCTCGATGCTCTCGTCCCGTGGTGTGGTGTGGGCTGGCAGCCGGGTTCTCGACCTGTTCGCCGGAAGCGGAAGTCTGGCCTTCGAGGCCTTGAGTCGTGGCGCTGATGAGGCGTGGTTCGTGGAACTCAACGCGAAGGCGGCGGCGTGCATCGAGAAGAACGCCACCTCGCTGGGCATCGAACCGCAACGCTGGCGAGTGCTCGCCGAGGACATCACGAAAGTGCTCGGCAGGCGGGCCGCTGCGCCGTTCGATGTGGTCTTCATAGACCCCCCCTATGGCGAGGGGCGGCTCGCGCCGACCATCAGACTCATGATGCGCAGCCGCTGGCTGGCCCCGGAAGGGGTCGTCGTCGCAGAGGTGGAGGCGGGGCTGGCGTTCGACGCCGAAACCGTCCACGACGGTCTTGAGGTCATCGCCGACAGAACCTACGGACAGACGAGGATCGTCATATGGACGACGAAAGAGGCAAGCTAGCCGTCTACCCCGGCACCTTCGACCCGCTGACCATGGGGCATGTGAGCCTCATCCGGCGCGGACGGCAGATTTTCGACAGGGTCATCGTGGCTGTGGCCATGGACACCCCCAAGACGCCGCTATTCTCGCTCGACGAGCGGGTGCGCATGGCGGAGGAGGTGTTCGCCGACCACGAGGGCATCACCGTCGAGCCTTTCTCCGGCCTTCTGGTGGACTATGCCGAACGGCGCGGGGCCAACGTCATCCTGCGCGGGCTGCGGGCCGTATCCGACTTCGAATACGAATTCCAGCTTGCGCTGATGAATCGCAAGCTCAAGCGGCATGTACAGACCGTCTTTCTCATGACGGACTACCAGTGGCTGTACATCAGTTCGACCATCATCAAGGCTGCTGCCAGTCTTGGCGGAGACATCAAGGGGCTGGTTCCCGACAACGTGTACCGGCGTCTGCGTGAGAAGTACGGCTATCCGTATCCTTTGAACCCCGGCCTCGCCCTGTCCACAGAGGCGGACGAAGACCTGCCGCCTTCGCTATGAGCAACGAGCTTCCGGCCGTCATCTGTCTGGTCGGCCCCACGGGGGCTGGCAAGACGGCGGCGGCGCTGCATCTGGCCGAGCGTTTCGCCGGGACGGTCATCAATGCCGACTCGCGGCAGGTGTACCGCGACTTTCCCATCATCACTGCGCAGCCGACAGCGGAAGAGCAGGCCCAATGCCCGCATCGCCTGTACGGCTTTCTGGAGACGGAGGCGCGCATGTCTGCCGGGGTGTGGGGAGACCATGCCACGGCAGCCATCGACGAGGCCCTCGCCCAAGGGCGGCTGCCATTGCTGGTGGGGGGAACGGGCATGTATGTGCGCGCGTTGCTCGATGGCATCGCCGCCATACCCGCCATCCCCCGCGACATTCATGTGCGTTGGCAGGAACGGTGTGCTGCTGAGGGCCCGCAACGGCTTCATGCCATGCTCTGCGATATCGATGCCGAGTACGCGGCGCGCATCCATCCCAACGACAGGCAGCGTGTCACGCGGGCGCTTGAGGTCCATGAGCATACAGGACGAACCTTTTCGGAATGGCATCGTTCGGCAATGCCCGCACCGCGTTACCGGGCCTTGCGCATCGGTTTCGCTGCCACTCTGGATGCCCTGACGCCAAGACTTGCCCATCGGATAGACCTCATGCTGGCAGCAGGGGCGCTTGATGAGGCGCGTCGCGCCCGTGTGCACTGTGACGCCCCCTCTGCACCGGGGTGGTCGGGCATCGGCTGTGCCGAAACGTACGCCCACCTTGTCGGAAGCCTCGACTACGAAGCCATGCGCCACGTGTGGCTGCACAACACCCGTGCCTACGCCAAACGGCAGCTCACATGGTTCCGCGCCGACACCCGCCTGACCTGGTACGCGCCTGACGATGTCGAGGGCATCGCCCTTGGTGTCGCATCTTTTTTGCGAGGCGATGCATAGGGCGTTCTTTACGCCATAACACCGGCGATGCCTTGCCAGACCCTTCGCTTCGACAGGTAGATGTATACTGAAGCGGAGGGTTTTCGCTTTCTCTTGTCCCTCCCACAGCTAAAGTGTAAGAATAGAGGTGAAACTGTAAGGGGGTAGACATGTCTGACTCCGGAAGATGGAATCCGTATGTCGCGGGCGGCCTGAGCGGGCTTGTCATGGTCGGTTCGGTCGCCTTGTCGAATGCCTATTTCGGTGCATCGACCACGTTCGTCCGTATGGCCGGGATGATAGAGAAGGCCTTTGCACCGGAACATGTGGCAGGTCTGGCCTATTTCACCAAAGAGGCCCCCATTGTCGACTGGCAGTGGATGTTCGTCGTCGGCATCCTGTTGGGGGCGTTCGTTGCAGCCATGCTTTCCGGCACATACCGGGTGCAGGCTGTCCCCGACATGTGGCGCGAGCGTTTCGGGACGTCTGCAGGGCTTCGGGGTGTCGCCGCGTTCGTCGGGGGCTTCCTTGCGCTGTTCGGTGCCCGCCTTGCCGGGGGGTGTCCCAGCGGGCACGGGCTTAGCGGAGTGGCCCAGCTTGCAGGCAGCGGGCTTGTATCGCTGGTCTGTTTCTTTGTGGGCGGGCTCATCGTTGCACGTCTGTTGTACGGAGGTCGTCGCTGATGCTCATCAACGGTCTGGTGACGGGTGTCCTTTTCGGCATCCTGCTGCAACGGGCTGAAGTGCTTCGCTATGACAGGCAACTTGGCGCGTTGCGGTTGCAGGACATGACCATCATCAAGTTCATGTTGTCGGCCATCATCGTGTCCATGGTGGGCATCCATGCGCTGGTCGACCTCGAACTTGCCAAACTGTCCGTCAAACCGCTGGTGCTGGGCGCGAACATCGGCGGAGGTCTGCTGTTCGGCCTGGGGTGGGGCATCCTGGGGTATTGCCCCGGAACGGCCGCCGGCGCACTCGGCGAGGGTAGACTGGATGCCCTGTGGGGCATCATGGGCGGCCTTGCCGGGGCGGCAGCCTATGCCGAACTCTATCCAGCGATGAAGGCGACCCTGCTTTCCATGGGAGATGTCGGCAAGGTGACCTTGCCCCAGTTGCTCGGTCTGGGGCACTGGCCTGTGATTGTCATCTTCATCGTCGTCGTTGTGGCTGTCATGCGCCTTGTCGAACGAAAGGGGCTGTAGCCGCTCCCTTTCATCAACTGGCTTTCTGCACCGGACTGGCCCGGATGTTGCTTCCAGCCTTGGGTATGGCTTGCGTGATGTCGTTTTTCCGTCGTCACGCTGACCACATGGAGTCGCTGGAAGCATGCATATGAACATCAGACATCGGAAAGCCTGTGTGCGGGCTTCACTGGTCACCTCGGCGGTGGCGGCGGTCTTGGGTCTCGTCATGGGGTTCGTGCCTGAACAGGGAACCAACTCGGTGCGTCGTAGCCTTGACCGGTCGGTGCTTCGTGTTGCGGCTGATGCCGCACCTGTCCCTGTGCCCCACGATAGCGATACGGGCTGGCAATGGCGTGGCGAAGTGGATTCGTCGGCAGGTGCGAACACCACTCGGCGTGATGTCAGGCCCATGGCGGGTGACGGGCTTGTCAGGTTCGAGAATGGAGGCGTCCTTGTCGCCACTGTCGACGGTGGACGCGTTCTTTCTCCCGCGATGTCACAAGGTTCCTTGAACGATGTTTCGCCTGTCCTTGGCATGGACGGCAGCAGGCTGTCGCCATTGCTCGCGGTCGCGGTGCCGGAACAGTACGGCGAACCGCTGGATGTGGCAGGCAGACCTGTGCGGTGGCTTGTGAGTGCCGAGGAGTACGCTTCGCGTCTTGGCAGGGAGTGCCGTCAGCCACGTTCGCCTTCCATCGGCGGCGTGATGCGCATCAACAGGCGGGCTTTCGCCGGAGGGGGCGATGTCTCCGGACTTGCCGGAGTCTACAAGGCGCAGGTTGAACGCTTCGCACGCAAGTTCGGAGTGCGGTCACGGCTTGTCTACGCCATCATGCATGCTGAAAGCGGTTTCGACCCTGCCGCGTTGAGCCATGCCTCTGCCCACGGGCTCATGCAGGTCGTCCCCGGCACCGCCGGTGAAGAGGTGAGTGCCTTTCTCGCGCGTCGTGGCGAGTCTCCGGCTGATGTCGACCTGTTCGACCCCGAGGACAATATCAGGTACGGGATAGCGTATCTGCATCTTCTGCTGAACCGTCATTTTGCCGACATCCGGCAACCCAATTCGCGTGAACTCTGCGCCATCGCAGCCTACAATGGCGGCCCTACACGTGTTCTGCGCGTCTTCGGCGCAGACAGGGCGCAGGCTGTGGATGCCATCAACGCCCTGCGGCCCCAGCAGGTCTATGAACGTCTTATCAGGTTCCTTCCCGCAGCCGAATCTCGCGCGTATGTCGACAAGGTGCTGGCCTCGCTCGAAAGTTTTTCCGATGTCAGGTAGAGTGCGGCATTGTGCATGAAGCCGAACTCGCGTATGTGAGTGGGCCGTGCCCGGACGATTTCGGGTGCATGACTTCTTGTCCCCGGAACGAAGATCTTTCATCCCCAATATCCATACCCGGAGTGACCGATGCGTAAATCCGTACTCTCCATGCTGGCTGTGCTGGCACTGTCGTTTGCCCTCACCGGCTGCAACCAGCCCAAGACCGGCAGCGTAGCCGTCGTGAACACCGCCCGCATCTATCAGGAGAGCGAGGCTGGCAAAGCTGGCGTCAAGCATCTCGAATCGCTGCACAATGATATGCAGGCCCAGCTCAACAAGATGCAGGCGGAACTGCAGAAGAACCCCGGCGAGGAAACCTCGCGCAAGTTCCAGCAGCTGTATGCCGACCTGCAGCAGCGCATGGGTGCCGAACAGCAGCAGGTCATCACCGTGCTGAACGAGAACCTTCAGCGCGTGCTTGATGCCTACCGCGAACAGAAGGGCCTCGATCTCATCGTTGCCAATGAAGGCGTTCTTTCCGTCAACGCCCGCGCTGACGTGACCGCCGACATCGTGGCCGAACTCAACAAGACCCAGATCACCTTCAAGCCCATCGAAGCGGAAGCCCCCAAGGCTGAACCTGCCAAGGAAGAGGCGGCCAAGGTGGAAGCCGACAAGGCTGCTCCTGCTGCCAACGCCACTGCAAAGCAGTAAGCGGTCAGATTCGCCACGTTCTGGCAACTCTGTACACGGCAAGGCCCACGTCGAACGACGTGGGCCTTTTCTATCGCAGGCTGTTCAGAACAATCGAGCGAGGCGCAGTTGCCGGGGGGAGTGCGGCCTCATGGCCGATCAACTCCGCAGCACGACGAGGCGGCACTGTGGCGTTGCCCGGTGGTGGGCACAGATGAATGTGGTGCAGCCCATCTGCCGCACAGATGGACTGTGAGTCCCCTGACTGGCAGGGATTTCTCGCGTTATTCGCTGGTCGCCCGCAGCAGGCTGACCAGATGGCGTTGTACCAGTGCCACCTCTTCCTTGCTGACTGCGGGCATGTCGGGCGGGCGAGCTTTTGCGGAGTAGTCTTCATCGTTCTCGATGACCGCAAGGCACGCTGCCGCCTTGCCGAGGACGAAGAAGAAACGTTCGGGCTGCCAGCCAAGTTCGCGTGCCTTGGCTGCGGCACCATCAGACCATGTGAACCCGGGGGTGCCTGTCGCGTCGATGGATGGGGCAGGGCGGTCACCTGTCTTCCGTGACCATGCCTTGAACGCGGGAAAACCGTCGATGAACCGGGCCAGTTCCTCTTCACGCATCGGAGGCTGAGCGTAGAAGCCCGCTTCTGCGGCGTGGGCGCTATCGACGCAGGGCCACAGCGTTGCCACGGGCGCGGGGGATGTCTCGCGTGTCGGGTCGCCAGGCAGGAATGCGGAAAAGGCGACGCCCGATGTGAGGGCAAGAACCAGGGCCGTTGTGCGGCCCGTGCGGAACGGTGACAGCATGTGCACTCCGTTGGGGGGCGAGGCGGCACGGGCCGACACATGGTGCCGGCCCGTGATGAACGCATGTATGGTACGGCGGGGCTGTGGACCCGCCTTGGGAGACTAGTCGTACTTGACGGAACTGATCTTCATGAGCCGATCCCAGTTATGGTACGACTCGATATAGCGCAGGGTGCCCGTCTTGCCACGGATGACCATGGAGTGGGTGACGGCACCGTTGCCGAGGTACTGCACGCCGCGCAGGAACGTGCCGCCCGAGATGCCGGTGGCGGCGAAGAAGACTTCATCGCTGCGAACGAGCGTGTCGACGGTGAGTATGTCGCGGGTATCGATTCCGGCTTCGCGGATGGCTTCCTTCTCGACATAGGACTGGGGGTCGAGTCGTGCCAGCATCTGCCCGCCGATGCCCTTGATGGCGCAAGCCGCCAGCACGCCTTCGGGGGTGCCGCCCGTGCCCATCATGACGTCCACTTCAGAGCGCGGGTCGACAGCCATGAGCGCTCCTGCCACGTCGCCGTCGGTGTGCAACTGGATGCGCGCACCGGCTTCGCGAATCTTGTGGATGAGCTTCTCGTGGCGGGGCTTGTCGAGAACGAACACCACGAGGTCGTCCACATCCTTGCCAAGGCTCTTCGCGATGTTCTTGAGGTTCTCCTTCACGGGTGCGTCGATGTCGACCACGTCACGGGCCGCCGGGGGGACGACCAGCTTCTGCATGTAGAAGCTGGGGCCGGGGTTGTACATGGTCCCCGCAGGGGCGATACCCACGACAGAGATGGCGTTGGGGCGGCCATAGGCCAGAAGCTTGGTGCCTTCGACGGGGTCGACAGCCACGTCGAGGGCGGGGCCGTGCCCGGTGCCCACTTCCTCGCCGTTGAACAGCATGGGGGCGTTGTCCTTCTCGCCTTCACCGATGATGACGCGGCCCTTCACATGCAGCGAATTGAAGCTGAGGCGCAGGGCGTCGACAGCGGCCTGGTCGCCAGCGTCGTTGTTGCCCTTGCCCAGCCAGCGGGCGGAAGCGAGCGCTGCGGCTTCGGTGACGCGAACAAGGTCGAGAGCGAGGTTTTTTTCCGGGGCTTCCATTCTATCCTCCAACGGGGGGTATACTATGTCGACGGCGTCTGCGCCGCCGTGAAATGCAGTCGATCGGCCGTGGTGCATTCCCGCAGGACATGCCGCTTCATCGGCGCGCAAGGACTGTAGCGCAGCCATCATGCGGCTTCAAGATAAAACCCGTTCGCCTGTCTGCCTGTCTCTATGGTCGCCCTTCGGGGTCACCGGAATACGACGGTCCTGTGTCCGTTGAGCAGCACCCGGTGCTCGACGTGGTAGCGCACCGCACGCGACAGGACGAGGCTTTCGACGTCGCGCCCCACGTTGACCAGTGCGTCCGGCAGGTGGGCATGGTCGACGCGCGACACCTCCTGCTCGATGATGGGCCCTTCGTCCAGATTCTCTGTGACGTAGTGCGCAGTGGCGCCGATGAGCTTCACCCCGCGTGCGTATGCCTGATGGTAGGGCGAAGCCCCTTTGAAGCTGGGCAGGAACGAGTGGTGGATGTTGATGATGCGACCGGGGTAGCGGGAGCAGAATTCTGCCGAGAGCACCTGCATGTAGCGTGCGAGCACCACGACATCGCTTCGGGTGTCTTCGATGACCTGTGCGACGGCCGCCTCCTGCTCACGCTTGGTGTCTTTCGTGACCGGCAGGTGGTGGAAGGGGATGCCGTGCATCTCGGCGATACGTTCGAAGTCTGCGTGGTTCGAGACGATGGCGGTGATCTCGGCCTGCAGCGTGCCCGTGCTGCAACGGAACAGCAGGTCGTTGAGGCAGTGGCCGAAGCGTGAGACCATGATCATGAGCCGCGATTTGCGCCCTGCGTCATGAAGCTCCCACTGCATGTCGAAGGTGGCGGCGACTCCTGCGAAGAGCCTTTCAAGCTCGGGCCTGCCGGGGCCGTCGTCAGGCATTTCGAAATGGATGCGCAGGAAGAAGCGTCGCGTGTCGGGGTCGCCGAACTGCGCACTGTCGATGATGTTGCACTGCTGGACGGCGAGAAATGTCGAAACCGTGGCGACGATGCCTATGCGGTCGGGACAGGCGATGGTGAGTATGTAGGCGCTGGGCATGCGGACTCCAGAGGCTTGTCTCCCGGGATGCTTGCGGAAGGAGTGGTCGGCCTTCCGCGAAGGCATGGTCTACGTCAGAACCAGCCCGGGTTCAAGTCCGCGGGTCTACAGGCAGCCCATGTTGTCGCCGTAGCAGCGGCACAGCAATGTGTTCACAGACTCGCATCCGGTCCTTTCGCGGGCGAAACGCCTGCGGAATACGCGGGCGGCCTTGCGGAACTTGCGACTTTCGACCCGGAGTACGTCAAGGGCCGTCACCGCGTCGTCGAGAGACAGCATGCCGCGTTCGACAAGGGCCTCGAAGTGCCGGCAGACGGTGTAGAAACAGCTCAGGCGTCGGCTCGGTGAAAAGAAACCGATGCCGGGCATCCTCTTGATGATGCCGTCGACAGCGGCGCGCAACGCCTGGAAATCGTCCACCGCAAAGAACGGGTCGTCACGCCCGGTGCAGCGTTCGCCGAAAAAGTCGAGCAGGTCTTGAAGACTTGATAAACGACGTCTAGCCATATCGGTTCCCCCTTTGTCGCTAGAAGCGATTCTTACCGGAAACCGCACTTCCGGCAAGCACGGAATGCACAGGAAAGCGCTTGGGGGCATCTGGAGATGAAAGGAATCCGGGCTTGGGAAAGGTGGGCGCGGTAGCCTGCAGGCTGCCGCGCCCGTTTCAGACAGGGAAGGACGAATCAGTTTGCAGGGGCGAGAGATGCGGCAGGGGCGCCCTGTGCCATCTTCTTGCTCTTGGCCTTCTTGTGCTGCGTCTTCTTCACAGCCTTCTTGTGTTCCTTCTTCGCCTGCTTGTGTACGGCGACCTTCTGGGTCGGAGTGGCGGTCTTCGCTTCGCCTATGGCAGGCAGTGCGGCAACGGAAAAGCAAAGGGCCATGATGGTAGCGGCGATGGAAAGGCGTTTCATGAGCGTGTCCTCCAGTAGGGATGCTGTATGAACAGGCTTGTCCGCCTGAAAGACCTTGCGGTCAAATTAAATACAGATACTTAAGCGCAGTTAATGGATGCGGTGCCTTGCACTTTCGTATGGTTGCGGAATCGTGTATTCAACGTGTTCCCGTGACACAATACTGCCAAGGGTCGATCCCATTCATAGCATAATCGCCATGCCTGCCATGCCTCCTGAACAGACATCCTTCCGGCGTCTCGCGACGCCCTCTCTCGTCTCCGCCCTGCCACGCCTCACGGATGCGCTGCTTTCGGTCGGGCGCTGCGTTTTTGTTGCCCCACCGGGGGCAGGCAAGACCACGGTTGTGCCTCTTCATCTGCTTGATGCCCCGTGGTTGCGGTCGCGGCGCATTGTCATGCTGGAACCACGTCGCCTCGCCGCGCGGGCTGCTGCCCGTTTCATGGCGCGGCTTCTCGGTGAGCAGGTGGGCGAGACGGTAGGCTACCGGATGCGTCTGGACAGCCGTGTCGGGCCACGTACCCGCATGGAGGTCGTCACAGAAGGGGTTCTCGGGCGCATGCTGCACGACGACCCGACCCTCGAAGAGTATGGCCTTGTCATCTTCGACGAGTACCATGAGCGCAGTCTCCAGGCCGACCTCGGTCTGGCCCTCTGCCTCGATGTGGCGGATGCCTTGCGCGACGATTTGCGGCTTCTCGCCATGTCGGCGACACTCGACGCCGCCCCGTTGGGCTCGCTGATGGGCGGGTGTCCCGTCATCGAGTGCGAAGGACGCCAATGGCCCGTCGAGGTTCGCCACGCGCCTCCAGTTAACAGGGCGGGGTATCCCTCCAGCTTCGAGGACAATGTCGCCGCCTGCGTTCGCCGTGCGCTT
>Ga0302246_1000766_pt1 | contig 25808 bp, 23 predicted proteins | sample AAG_UR_Trp_MG_FD_193533 | JGI IMG/M metagenome (GOLD analysis project Ga0302246, IMG submission 193533) | Enriched activated sludge microbial communities from anaerobic digester in WTTP, New Holstein, Wisconsin, United States - AAG_UR_Trp | ecosystem: Engineered > Bioreactor > Anaerobic >... | reverse complement strand
CTGCTCTTCAGGGAGGAATTGTAAAAAGCCGCCTTTACCCCGCAGGCCTGAAGCGCATCGACCTGGTCCTTCATCAGGGAAATGAGCGGGGAAACGACAATCCCGACACCCGGACGATGGAGGGCCGGGATCTGAAAACACAGGGATTTTCCGCCTCCCGTCGGCATGAGGACAAAGGCGTCCTCACCGTGGATGAGGCCCTCGATAATTTCCTGCTGCTGGGGACGATAGGTTTCGTACCCGAAAATATTTTTAAGGCTTTTCAGGGGATTGCCGGTCATCGATACAGATTCCACTTTCGTTACCTTGTCCTTGTCGGTTCAGCCACCCCGGCTCGCGCATACCCGAGCGTTCCGGGAAGCTTCCCCGGGAAGGCTGGGTGGTCTAGAGAAAGAACCGAGGTGTTTTTTCATTCGGACGGCCAGAGTCTTAACCCTTTCTTCACCTCTTTGTCTACAAATGAATTCTTCATAGATGAAAAGATGGGATTTCAATCAGTTATCAAAGATGTTGTTTTTTCTGTAATCATGATAAAGGTGAACAGGCTTGAGCGGGGTTGGGACTGACGGATACATGGTTAAGATAAGGCAAGCACTGCTTGAAACCAAGGCTGTAACAGGGGGGCAATATGGAAATAAGGCTAAAGCAGGAATGGATGGGGCACCATGCCGGAGCAATCGTAAAAGTAAGTGAAAGTCGTGCAAATATCCTATTTCAAAAAGATGTCGCCGAAAAAATGGAACCGGAGAGTAAGGAGAAAATAAGAAAAAGGCTTCGGGTTATGATGGAAGAGAACCTGTCAAAATCTTGCCCGAACCGATAAGACGGTAGGGTGGGCGGAGACCACCCTACCTGACTTTTCTTCAGTACCGGCAGTTTTCATTATTCAAGAATAAAGAAGACCAGCGATCCTCTATTGCGCTTTCGGCACGATCTTGATTTCGACTCGCCTGTTCATTTGACGCCCGGCCTCGGTGTCATTGGTTGCCACAGGCATGGTCTCCCCAAATCCCACAACTTCCATGCGATTTTCGGCCACGCCCTGCTGGACGAGTAAAGTTTTGACGGCGTTGGCACGCCGGGTCGAAAGATCCTGGTTGTATTCGGCTGAACCCACGCTGTCCGTATGGCCTTCCACCCTGATGAACGTTTCAGGATATTGCTTCAGAACGCCTGCGACCCGTGTTATTTCGGAGTGAAGACCCGGTCTTACGACGGTGGAATCGGTGTCGAAAGTGACATCCCCCTTGAACGTCACCGCCAGAAGGTTCCCATCCCTTGAAACGGCCGCTGCTTCGGAGGAAGCCAAGGCGTCACGCATGTCTTTTTCCTGATTGTCCATCATTCTACCAACGGCGGCGCCGCCAAGTCCCCCCACGGCCGCTCCGATGGCTGCGCCGATAAGAGTGCCCTTCGTATCATGACCGATCACCTGCCCGGCAATCGCGCCGGCAACGGCTCCGCCCGCTGCCCCGTAAACGGCGCCCTTTTGTGTTTTGGTTTGTGGTCCAGCGCAACCAGCCGCCAGTAAACCGCAGAGCAAGAAGGCTATGCATGTTTTTTTCATCGTGATCTCCTTTCAATTCGTCTTATTTGATGTTGATGTACCGCAAAGTAATCCGCCAGTTTCCTTTTTCCCCTGATATTCCATTGAGTTCGTATATATCCGAACAAGGCAGGGGGACCCTTTTCATCAACCGTTTACATGTTACAATATAAACGTTTCTGCGGTGGAGGGTCAACCCAAATCATTCCCAAATCATTCGCAGCCTTCAAATCCGCAAGGAGTCAGGAACGATGGAGATGCTTTTATACGGCTGAAGGGTGATTGAAAAAGCGGGAAGAGGATTCATAAAAATCGTCATTGACGAGAGAAGAAGGTGACGGGCATATGATGATATGACAAACGGGAATCATGCCGGCCGATCATCAAGCAACGGTATTTGCTGACGGTGTTTTCCCGATTAAGTATAAATCAAGGCAAGGAAATCAATCCTTCGGTTTCCACTGCAGACCGATCTTCCAGCAGTCTGCAAAGGGCTCGCCCAGGCGCCAGTACTTTTTTCGGGGCATGTCGAAGAGCATCGGACGGACCTTTTCAAAATCAACCGCCCCATCCGTGAGGACCGACTCCTCGCAGTAGGTATGAACGATTTCTCCGATGAAGAGATCGTGGGTCTTAAAATCGATCGTCTGGTACAAACGGCACTCCATCGTCACGGAGCAGGCCGAGATCATGGGGGCGGTCTTCAATTCTCCGTAGAACAGGTCGAACATCCTCGACTTATCGACCTGTTTTCCGCTTTTGATGCCGCAGTAATCTGTCGCGACGACCATATCCTCCGAAGGGATGTTCACGCTGAAGGCGCCGTTGGCAATAATCCCCCGGTTGGAGTAATGGATCTTCGCCGAGGAAATCGAGATGTAGTGGGGTTTAGCGAAATTCATGATCCCCACGTGGGCAATGGTGATGAAATTGGGTTTCCCGTCAACGACGGTTCCGACCAGCACGGTCGGCATGGGATACAGGCAGTTGATACCGTCCGGTTGCTTTTTCATAATCGCCTCCTGTTAATGGCGTCATAAAAAGTGTAAACGATGTACCCGGTTTGTTTTGTATAACCAGGTTACCAGCTTGTACCCCATCCTTGGACACTCCCCCGTCGCGGGGGAGGAAAATCATCGCTTTTTGCGGTTACATCACCCTTTAAAGGGGGTAAAAAATATATGCCCTTTTACGGTTTAACTATTTAAGGAGTTCTTTGGCGGCGGCCACCACGGCCTCCGCCGTGATCCCGAACTTGTCGAAGAGAACCGGGGCCGGCGCACTCGCACCGAAGGAATCCATGCCGACGATCTTCCCTTCCGTTCCGACGTAATGCTCCCATCCCAGCTTGATCCCCGCCTCGACGGCCACCCGGGCCTTTACGTCCGGGGGCAGCACCTCTTCCCGGTACGCTGCCGGTTGTTTGTCAAAGAGTTCCCAGCTGGGCATCGAGACGACCCGGACCCGGCTTCCCTCGGCGGTCAACTTATCCGTAGCCTTAAGGACGATTTCCAATTCCGACCCCGTTCCGATAAGGATAAGCTCCGGGTTTCCCCCTTCGGCTTCTTTCAGGATGTATCCTCCCTGTCGCAAACCCGCCGCCGGAGCGAGCACATCGTGATTCAATGAGGGGACGTTCTGGCGAGTGAGCACCAGCGCTGTGGGACCGGCCGTGTTCAGCAGGGCTGCCCGCCAGGCTTCGGCGGTTTCCGCCGCATCGGCGGGGCGGATCACCGTCAGATTCGGTACGACTCGCAGGCTCATCAGATGTTCCACGGGCTGATGGGTGGGACCGTCTTCTCCCAGGCCGATACTGTCATGGGTGAAGACAAAGATCACCCGCAGTCCCATGAGGGCGGCCAGCCTGATGGGGGGGCGCATGTAGTCGGCGAAGGTGAAAAACGTTGCCGTGTAGGGGATCAATCCGCCGTGGAGGGCCATTCCGACTGCAATGGAACCCATGGCATGTTCCCGGACACCGAAATGGATGTTTCGTCCGCCGTAACCCCATTCCCCGCCGACGGCGCCCTGAACTCCCTCTTTGGGGAGATCCGGTCGCTGGAAATCGCCGTAACCCTTGAGCCAGGTGAAAGTCGAAGGATTCAGATCCGCCGAACCGCCGATCAGCTCCGGCAAGACCTTTGCCAGGGCCTGCATGACCAGCTCGCCTGTCTTCCGGGTCGCCGCCGGTTTTGTTTCGGGACCGTAAACGGGCAGGGCCGACTCCCAATTCGCGGGCAGCACGCCCTTAATCATCCGCTCGAATTCAGCGGCCGCATCCGGAAAGGATCCCCGGTAGGCTTCAAACGTCTTTTCCCACGTTGATTGCGAAGCAGCGCCTTTGGCCAGGGAAGTACGGTAGTGAGTGAGAACCTCTTCCGGAATGTAGAAGGCCGGTTCGGCGGGCCAGCCTAGCCGGGCCTTTGCCGCTGATAGTTCTTCCTGTCCCAGAGGAGATCCGTGAGCCTCGGGAGTCCCTTCCTTGGAAGGTGCGCCGCAACCGATTGTCGTGCACACGGAAATGAAGGATGGACGGTTCAGGTCACTTTGGGCCGCCTGGATCGCGGTGTCGATCGCCTCGACGTTGTTCCCCTCCTCGACATGCAGTACCTGCCACCCGCAGGCCGCAAAGCGCGCCTGACGGTCTTCCGTAAAGGTCAGGCTGGTCGACCCCGCGAGAGAAACATGGTTGTTATCGTATAAAACGATCAGTTTGCCCAGGCCCAGATGCCCCGCCAGGGCGCAGGCTTCCGCGGCGACGCCTTCCATGAGGTCGCCGTCAGATGCGATCACATAAGTGTAGTGATCGACAATGGCATGTCCGGGACGATTGAATTTCGCTGCCAGATGAGCTTCCGCGACGGCCATGCCGACGGCGTTGCTGATCCCCTGCCCGAGGGGACCCGTCGTCACCTCAGCGCCCGGCGTCTGGGGGTATTCGGGGTGTCCCGGAGTTTTGCTCTCCCACTGGCGGAAATTCTTCAGATCATCCAGGCTCAGATCGTAGCCCGTCAGGTGCAAAAGGGTATAGAGAAGCATGGAGGCATGGCCCGCCGACAGGACAAAGCGATCCCGGTCCGGCCATTTCGGATTGGCGGGATTGTGTTTCAGATGTCGCATCCACAGTGTATAGGCCATCGCCGCCGCCCCCATGGGCATTCCGGGGTGGCCGGACTTTGCCTTCTCGATGGCATCGGTAGCCAGAAAGCGGATCGTATTGATGTATTTATCCTGTATATTTGCTGAATCGTTCATGGGGGGGGTCTCCTTATCGGAAATAAGTCATTTTGGGGGCGTATATACTCCATCAGCAGCGGTTAAACAAGGATTTCTACAAGAGAAAATCGTTCTTTTTCCGAAGGCTGCCGAAAGGGGCCGTTACGGCCCTGGTTCACGTATTTATTTTCATTTCCCGCCGGAAATATTCATTTATAGAAAACGCTTTTTCTGTTATACCTTGCCGCGGAAAACAAAGGCATAAACAATGTGCGAGAGGATTTCGCCGCAGAGATTTTGTACCGATTTATCAGTGGTCCTGGGGAGAAAATCCGGTCGCACAAGTAGAAAGGGAACGTCCCATGGGAAAAACAACGCAAGCCTCGGATCTCAAGGGCCTGACCCTTCTGGGAAGAGAAACGACCCCGGTCAGGAAACTGGAAACTTTTCCCAACCACCACCCCGAACGCGATTACACGGTCACCATGGAAACGGAAGAGTTTACCACCCTTTGTCCCCTTACCGGTCAGCCCGATTTTGCGAAGATCTCCGTCCACTACGTCCCGGACCGGAAAATCCTCGAATCCAAGTCCCTGAAGCTCTACCTCTGGTCTTTTCGTAACGAAGGTTCCTTTCACGAACACCTGACGAACGTGATTCTCGACGACGTTGTGGCCGTTCTGGAACCCCGGTTCTGCAAGGTCACGGCGGATTTTGCCGTCCGCGGGGGCATCTCCATTACCGTCGAAGCCGAATACCGGAAATAAAATCACACCCGGACCGGCGGGAGACCATCAATTCTTATCCTTTCCGATAAACGGCCATCAGGCCTTTGTGCAGGAATCTTTAACCGCGTTTTCCAGGAGATGGCATTTCTCTTGGTAATTCTCCAGCAGGGTCCGAAGCCAGGCGGGCAACTCCTGCTTTTCGTACGTGTCCATATTCATGCAGACGGTGATGTTCTGCCCTTCCGTAACCACCTGCCCCGGTTCCTGGGCCCGGTAAACCTTGTAACCCCAGGTGATCGACGTGTTGCCCAGTTTGAGTACACGGACTTCCACGATCAGATGATCGCCGTAGCGTAATTTCCTCCGGAAATCCGCCTCCAGGTGCACCGTTGGGAAACTAATGCGATTCACCCGAATAAGCGACGCGTAATCGACCCCAAGCTCCGTGCAGAAGAAATCTTCCAAAGCCACGTGAAAATAGTGAACAAACCGGGGATAGTAAACAATCCCCGCATTGTCGATGTCGCTGAAACAAACCTTCAAATGAGCCTGAAATGACATGCTCCATACCTCCTTGTCAAGTGGCCGTCAAAGTACGGCCCGGGCCAGACTATAACACATTTATTCAATGGTTTCGACTCGTTTACACGTACTACCGGCCTTATATCTTAGGAAACGCATCCCGACATATCTGAAGCAATCAAGACTTCCCCGACTGAAGAATCTCCGCGATCGCCGCGCGGTCAACCTTGCCCGTCGGCGTCATGGGGATTCGGTCCACCGCCACGAACCGCCGGGGCATGGCATACGGTTCCACCAGGGCGGCCAGTTCCCGCCTTAGTTCCACCGGATCGAGTTCCGTCACCACCAGGGCCGCGAGATCGGTCGGACGCCCCTTTGTTCTGGGCAGCAGCACCACGAGGGCATCCCTTATGCCGCCTATTTTCTTAATTTTTTCCTGGATCTCAACCAGATCGACGCGTTTCCCGCCGATCTTGACCACATCGTCGGCCCTCCCCCGGAGAACAAAGCGCCCTCGTTCATCCTCGTCGGCACGGTCGGCCGTCACGAAAAAACCGGCCTCGTTGCGGGGTAAGGAGGGGGAAATGAAGGGGGACCGAACCTGCAGGCGCCCTTCCTTAATTTGCCACTCGACCGGATCGAGCGCGTTTAAGGCATCCCCGTCCCGTCCGCGGCATCTCACGGCGACGCCGCCCGTTTCCGTCGATCCGTAAATTTCGTTGATATCCAGACCCGTTTTCTTCCGGAAATAGTCCGCATCCGCAGGCTCCAGAGCTCCGGCGGAGGAGAAGGCCATCCGGAGATGATGCCTTTCCAGGAAATCCCCTTTCAGGACCCGGTAACAGGCGGGGACGCTGATCAGAATACTTGCCTTCGATTCCGCGGCCACCTTCAAAATTTCCCGCGGAAAGACGTAAATGCCCTCCAGAACACGGGCGGAGGCAATCAGGGGAACCAGAACGGAAAAAAGAAGGCCGTAAATATGCTGGGGGGGGACCGTCGCCAGAAAGGTGTCTTCTGCGGTGATTCCGAATGTCGTGCACATGTACCGAGCCTCTTCGACCATGTTCCGGGGCGTCTTGGCCCAGACCTTAGGGGTTCCGGTCGATCCGCCGGTAAAGAGCATCAGAAAAGGTTCATCGGCGTCGATGAAATTCTCGGATTGAAGATCGTCTTGATTGAGCATGTCCGGGAAAATTATTTCCGTCCCCGGCGGAAAATCTCCCGGACCGTCTGCCAGGACCCACGACACGGACATCGTCTTCAGCACATCCGCTATGGCCTGACGGGAAAAGGCATAGGGAAAGACCAGACGAGGCCCGCCGGAGAGAGCGGCGAGTATTGCTGCCGCCACCAGGGCCTTGTTCTCCGAGCACAGGCAGAGAAAATCCCGGTCTTTCCCCGGGATTGCGCCGAGGTGCCTTATCCCTGCCGCAAGGGCTCTTATTTTTTGATGGGTCGGACCGTTCAGGATAAATTCCCGGTCCGGATCGGGAAGTGCCGAGAACAGAGTTCGGGTCCACATCACACTGGACGGTTCACTTTTTATTTCGGATGTTCTTTTCATTCCAGTCCACTGCTTTCCATATCTTCTTCATAGAACCTTTCCAACGGCTTTTCCAACTGCGAACCAGTCTCGAATCCGTCGAGGTCCATTCGATGCACTGTTTTACCGCCATGACCGGACGGAAGGGCCAGTCGTGCGTAAGAAAGACAATTCCCTTGACTTCTTTCAAGGTTTCCCATTTATTATGCGGCCGTCTATTAGCATATTTTGTTACGGTTGAACATGTGGAAAAAACCGCTTTTTTTTGATACAGGAAAAGCAAATTTTCCGGCGGGACGCGGAAAAGATGGATTGAGCGCCGCACCACAAACGCGGATACGGACAAGGGAATAAGATGGTATACCCCCTGGCGATTGAGGACCTGATTCCCCATCGGGACAGGATGAAGCTGATCGAGGACATCCTGGAAATAACGGATGACGGGGCCGTTACCTCGGCTGTGGTTTCCGAACGGTGGCCCCTTCTGCAAAACAGCGGCGTCGATCCCATCGTCATCATCGAAATCGTTGCCCAGACGGCGGCCGTGCATGTGAGCTGGAAAAGGGGACCGTGCAAAGGCGAAGGGGGAGGAGGACTGCTGGTCGGCATTAAGAGCGCCGATTTTTTCATGGACAGCATTCCGCTTCGTGCCGTCCTGATTACGTCCGTCCGGAATCTGTACAGTGCGGAGAATTACACCGTTCTGGAAGGGACGGTTCATGCAGATGGCAATTCGGTCGGCCGGGTCGAAATTCAGGTGATCCGGTTCGAATCCGGAGAAGAAAGGCCAATACGATCAAAGGAGTAAAAACAATATGAGCGAAGAACAGGTCGCCCTGGTAACGGGAGGCAGCCGAGGAATCGGCAGGGCCATCGCCGTCGAGCTGTCCCGGACCGGCTACCGGGTGATCATTACATATAAGGAAAACATTGCCGCGGCGGAAGAGACGCTGGCCCTGATCCGGTCGGAGGGCGGCCAGGGGGAAGCGGTCCGCTTCGATGTCGCCGATTCACCGCAGGCCACTGCCGCGATGGAAGACATCTTCTCCCGCCACAAGGAGATCCGGGTTTTGATCAACAATGCCGGCATAACCGCCGACGGGCTCTTCATGATGATGACGGAGGAAAACTGGGACAAGGTCATTCAAACGACCCTGAAAGGTTTTTTCAATGTGACCAGACCGGTTATCCAGAGAATGGTCCGAAACCACCGGGGTTCCGTCGTGTCCATTTCCTCTGTGTCCGCCATGATGGGAAACCGGGGGCAGGCGAATTACGCGGCAGCCAAATCGGGGCTGATCGCGGCCAGCAGAACCCTCGCCACGGAGGTGGCCCGTCTGGGTGTCCGGGTCAATGTCGTTGCGCCCGGCCTGATCGACACGGAAATGATCAAGGATGCCCCGGTGGCAAAGATCAAGGAGATCATCCCCATGGCCAGACTCGGAAAAGCGGAGGAAGTCGCGAAGGTCGTCCGCTTTCTCTGTTCCGACGATGCCTCCTACCTGACGGGACAGGTCATTTTTGTGGATGGAGGGATGTATTGAGAAACACGAGAAAGACTGCGATCAAGTCCGAAAGATCGTCTCGTCTTGCATCCGGGTAACGATATGAGCTTGAAAAACAACATAAAGGGAATCCTTCTTCCGGTCCTTCTGCTGACCTGCTTTCTCCTGGTCGGATGGGGAGAAACCTGGGAGGACATCAGCCGGGATACCGCGGGGATCGAGTCGATCCAGGCCGAATTTACACAACATAAACACCTGAAGATTCTGACGAAGCCCCTTGTTTCCAAGGGGAGATTCTATTTTCAGAAGCCGGATTCGATCCGTTGGGAATACCATTCTCCGGTGAAAAGCGTGCTTCTCATGCACAAGGGAAACGTCAAGCGCTACACCCAGGGCAGCCGCGGCATGGTCGAGGATTCCAGTGGAGCGCTTTCCTCGATGCAGGTTGTCGTCCAGGAAATCGGGCTCTGGAGCCAGGGCCGTTTTACGGAAAGCACCCACTTCAAAGCGGAAATCAAAGGCGGGAAGGAACAAAAAATTATCCTGACGCCCAGGGAAGAGGCCTTTGCGGCCATTATTGCCCGGATCGTTATTACGCCCTCACCGGAGCGGAAGGGTGTCATCAAATCCGTGAAAATTGTCGAATCCGAGGGGAATTACACCCTGCTCAATTTCACGGATGTGAGGATGAACGAAAAGATCGGGGAATCGGTCTTCCGGAAAGCGGGGTGAAACGGCGAATGGCAGCAAGGCGCCTCGGCCTCCTTTTGATCCTGGTGATTTTTCCCGCTGCCTGTGTTCACGTTCCGGACATGAAGTCGCTGGACCCGCTGACGGACAGGGCTGTGATTGAGGAATGCGGAAGACCTTTCGTCAAGCTTCCCTATCGTTTTGTCCACGCCATCGAGGCCACCCTGCCCGGCGGCAGAACGGCCACGCTGATTGGAGTGACCGTGGTCGATCCGGAAGCGAAGTTCCTCCATAGTGTCCTCATGACCCTGGAAGGTCTGGTTCTGTTCGATGGGGAATACGATGGAAACCTCTCCGTCAAACGGGCTGTTCCACCCTTCGACAAGGAATCATTCGCCCGGAACATGATGGAAGACATCCGTCTTCTTTTCCTGTCGCCGGAAGACTCGTCTGCAGAGGCCGGCGTGCTGATGGATGGCTCGACCCTCTGTCGTTACAGAGGGAAAGAGGGAGAGACCATCGATGTTACGGTCCAACCGGATCATGCCTGGAAGATCGTGACCTACGTGAATCCCTTCGACCGTCTCCGGGAAATCAAGTCCGGCGATGATAAAGATGGGATACCCGAAGAATTGGAACTGAAAGGATATTCACACGGGGGATATACCCTGCGGCTGAGACTGGTCGAAGCGGAACCCGTTTCCGCGGCAACACCGCCATCACCGTCGGAAGACGAAACGGACCAGGAATAGAAGAATCAAAAATGTCAGGAAACAAAATGAAGTTCAAACTCATCTATCCGAAATGGAAAAAACTCACTGGGCAAACGGAGTTCCACCTGCCGCCCCACGGTCCCGTGGTCTTTGCCGCCACCATTCCCCCGGACTGGGACGTGGAGTTTACGGATGAGAACGTGGAGCCCCTTATTTCCAACGATTCACCCGATTTCGTCGGCATTTCCATGATGCTGACCAGCCAGGTGAAGCGAGGTTGGGAAATCGCCGATACCTACCGTAGCCGGGGCATCAAAGTGATGTTCGGGGGCATCGCAACGATGCTTCACTCCGAAGAAACCATGTGCCATGCCGATGCCGTTTTCCTGGGAGAAGCGGAAGGACGGATGGCGGCGGTCTTTGAAGATTTCGAAAACAATCGTCTGAAGCATTGCTACGATTACATGACCGACCTGCCTTCCGCCGCGGTGGTCGGCCCGGCCCGGCGCAGCATCCTGAAGAAGGAGCTGTATTATTACAAGGGTGTTCAGATGGTCGACCTTGTCCATACCTCACGGGGGTGCCGGTTCAACTGTTACCCCTGTTGCGTCAGTTTTCTCGGGGGCCGGAAATTCAGGCCCCGGCCCTATGACAAGGTGATCGAGGAAATCGCCGGGATCGATAACAACCGGCTGTTCATCGTGGACAATTCCCTGGCCCAGGACAAGGATTGGGAACTGGGCCTGTTTCGGGAAATGATTCCCCTGAAGAAAAAATGGTGTTGTCACCCTATCGAGGACGACGACGAAGTGCTCGATCTTGCCGCCCAGGCGGGAGCCTGGTACGTCTACCAGGCGATCTTCGACACGTCGGATTACATCCGCGAGCGTATCCGTCGTTACAAGGACCATGGAATCGCCGTCGAAGGCACGGTGCTCCTCGGTCTCGACGGACAGACGGAAAACGACATCCGGCGCCTCGTGGATTTTCTGCTGGAAGTCGAACTGGATCTGGCCGAATTTACGGTCCTGACGCCCTTTCCGCACACCCGGACCTTCGACGATTTTCAGCGGGAGGGGCGCATTCTCTCCTACGACTGGAACGATTATACGGCAGACAAGGTCGTTTTCCAGCCGGACAAGATGTCGCCGCAAAAACTGCAGGAATTGTACACTTACGCCTGGAACACGTTCTATCAGGATGAACCCCAGCCCTACAAGATGTTCAAACTTCTCCAGAAAGTGGCGGTCCGGGAAAAAGCAGACGGCACATACCGGGGGAGAAGGCGGGACCTGATCGCACACCGGTTCGGGAAAAAAGAAATAAATACAGGAGATCTGTTATGAGTCATCATCGAAAAAAAGAAATCACCATCGGTCGCAAGAACCTGACCCTCGCGCAATTTCTCGCCGTGGCTCGGGAAAACGCACCGGTTAAACTCAGCGAGGACCGTACCTTTCGACAGGCTATCCGCCGGAGCGAGACCATGCTGGCGAAAGCGATTCAAGATGAGGTTCCCGTCTACGGGGTGTCTACAAGCTACGGGAAATCCTGTGGGATCCGCCTGACCCGGGACCAGGTTGTCAATCACCGGGGATCGAGTCCCATCCGGTTTCACGGCTGCGGCACCGGCGATCCCATTGGAATCGAGGAGACGCGGGCCGCCATGCTCTGCCGCCTGGTCTGCCTGTCCCGGGGCTACTCCGGTGTGACCCTCGGGTTACTCGAACAGTTGGCCGCTTTTCTCAATTGCGGTATTACTCCCGTCGTCCCGGCCGAGGGGTCTGTCGGCGCTTCCGGAGACCTGACGCCCATGTCCTACGTGGCGGCGGCTCTTTCGGGTGAACGGGAAGTCTTCTTTGGGGGACAGCGTATGGCCGCCGCCAAGGCCCTCAAGCGCGCAGGTCTGAAACCCTATGCCTTTGCTCCCAAGGAAGGCATTGCCATGCTGAATGGAACCTCGACCATGACGGGCATTGCCATCCTGGCCGTCGAGAGGGCAAGCCGGATTCTGGAAGCGAATATCGCCGCCACGGCTCTCACGGTGCACGCCTTAAAGGGGAAAGTGCTCCATTTTCATCCCGCCATCGGCGAGGCCAAGCCCCACCCGGGGCAGATTTATGTCGCCCATCGGCTGACCGATCTTCTCCGGCTGGATGGGAGCAGCGACGATCTTGAATCCCAAACCCGGGAGAACCTCCAGGACCCCTATTCCCTGCGGTGCGCCCCCCAGATTGCGGGAGTCCTCTACGACGCCTTGACGTGGGTCCGTCAGTGGGTTGAAACCGAGGCGAACAGCGCCAATGACAACCCCATCTTCGATCCCGAAACAGGCCAACCCCTGATGAACGGTAATTTTTACGGCGGTCACCTGGCCTTCGCCATGGACGCCCTGAAAACGGCGGTGGCATCCGTGGCCGATATGTCGGACCGCCAGGTGGCACTTCTTGTTGATCCCCTCCTCAACCGGGATCTTCCGGGGGATCTGGTTCGGGTGACGGGCCCATTTGCGGTCTTCCATCACGGTTTCAAGGCCATGTCTCTTTCCACGTCGGCTCTGGCTGCGGAAGCCCTGAAACTGACCATGCCCGCAGGGTCTTTTTCGCGGTCTACCGAATCCCACAACCAGGACAAGGTGAGCATGGGAACCATTGCCGCCCGCGACGCTGAACGGGTCTGCACCCTGACGGAAAGAACCCTGTCGATCCATCTGCTGGCCGCGGCCCAGGGCTGTGAAATCCGGGGAAATGTGGAACGGAGACCAAACCTCTGTGCAATCCTTGCCCGGATTCGTGCCCTGTCCGATCCCCTCATCGAAGACCGGGAAATGGACCGTGATATTGAATGCCTTGCCCGGGCTATTGCAGAAGAGGATTTGTGGAGGGTTCAGTAGTGGTATCCCCCGATGCGAAATGGGCCGAAACCCGAAACCGGGTCGCGTTTTACGATCTGGACCCCATCCAGGTTGTCTGGCACGGCAACTACTTGAATTACTTCGAGGATGCCCGAACGGCCCTGTTCAATAACAACGGTATCGACCTCTACGATTTTTACCTCCGGGACGGGATCGTCTTTCCCATTATCAAGACCTCGACGAAGCACATCCTGCCGCTGCGGTATCATGAGGAGTTTATTTGCCGGGCCACCATTGTCGATGCCCGGATGAAGATCGTCGTGGACTTCGAGATCCGGAAAGCCGACGGAGGCCAGATCTGCACCCGGGGCCGGACGGAGCAGGTCTCTGTAAAGGCGGCCACCATGGAAATCCTCTATTCCATTCCTGAGGAAATCCGGCAGGCCCTTGGTTTCGGGTCATGACAGGTGATTTCCGGCAGGCCCTGATTGCCGGCTGTGAACGCCTTACCGCCTGGGCCGATCTGCTGGACCGGATCAACGTCTTTCCCATCGCCGACGGAGATACGGGACGGAACCTCGTTCTTTCCCTGTCCCCCTTGCGTCGTCCCGAACGGGACATCCACGGCCTGACCCGGGACCTGCTCCTCTGTGCCCGGGGCAATTCCGGGAATATCGCCTCCGCTTTTTTCCAGTCGTTCATTCAGGGAGATACCCGGGAAACACTCCCGGGCGCTATCCGGCAGGGCCGCGACCGCGCCTGGCTGGCTGTGCCGGACCCCCGCCCCGGCACCATGCTGACCTTTTTCGACGCACTGATCCATCTCGTTCACCCCCCCTCGTCCCTGAACGGGTTCAAGGAGAATCTCCTTCAACTTGAAACGGTGGTTCGAAATACGGCGGATCAGCAGCCGAAGTTGCAACAGGCGGGGGTGGTCGATGCGGGCGCCCTGGGGATGTATCTCTTCTTTGAGGGATTTTTTGCGACGGTTTCGGGCACCGGTCTGACGCTTCGGCCCGTGACGGACACTTTCGGCGATCTGGTCCGGATTTCCCCGTCCTTCCGGGATGAGCCGGAAAAGGGTTACTGCGTCGACACGGTTTTAAAAAGCACCGCTGACCGGGAAAGGATGGAAGAGCTGCTTTCCTCCCTGGGCGAATCCGTTGTGGTCAGCCGGGAAGAGGACTGTCTGAAGGTCCATTTCCATACGCGGGACAAAGAAAATGCCCGGCAGAAACTGAATCCTTACGGTGATGTCATCGGCTGGGTGGAAGATGATCTTTACGCCCAGACCTCGGTTTTCAATCGGGAGCCGAAAAAAGGTCCCATCCACATCATGACCGACGCCGCCGGTTCCCTGACGCGGGAGGAGGCGAAAGAGATGGGGATCAGCCTCCTGGACAGCTATATTACCATCGGAAATCAAAGTCTTCCGGAAACCTACCTGACCCCGGGTGTACTCTATGATGCCATGAGATCGGGTGTTCGGGTGACCACCTCGCAGGCCTCCCTTTTCGAGCGTCATCAAAGTTACGAAAGCGTCATGGGGTGTTATGAACAGGTCCTGTATTTGTGTGTCGGATCGGTCTATACGGGAAACCACCGCACCGTCATGGACTGGAAGAAGGATCACGATCCGCAAAATCGCCTGGTCGTCCTTGACACGGGTGCTGCTTCCGGACGCCTCGGGGTTCTGACCCTGGCCGTGGCCACCTTTTCCGAGAAAGCATCCCGGGTGGAAGAGGTCATTGCCTTCGCCGGGGATGCCGTGAATCGTGCCGAGGAATATGTTTTTCTCGATCGGCTTGAGTACCTGGCTGCCGGGGGACGCCTTGCGAAGACAGGGGCGTTCCTTGGCGATATCCTGCGAATGAAACCGGTGGTGACGCCCATGGCCGATGGTGCGCGAAAAGCAGGTCTCTGCCGCAGCAGGAAAGATCAGGAACGGTTTGCCCTGAAGGTTCTGAAACATTCCCTCGATAAAAAAGAAGCCGCCCTCATCATGCTTGAGTATTCGGATAACCTGTCGTGGGTGGAAAATTTTGCTGAAAAATTAAAGACCTTTTATCCCTTAGCCCGGATCATCATCCATCCCTTGTCCCTCACATCGGGTGCCCACATGGGGCCGGGCACATGGGCCGTTGCCTTTTTGCCCCAATTCCCATGGAACATGTCCTTTCATGCCGTGGATGAGCCTTCAGTGTGAGAAATATTACAAAATCATGACCTTTTATACCCTTGACACCTCTATCCCTTCTTCATATAATGCGCCCGTTGAAAAAGTTGCCGTATAAAAAAGGCAAATCCCATAATTCTTTGCCAATAACCCTTAGAGCTGAGGTGAATCATGAAAAAAACCCACGGTTGCTTAATTGTTTTCCTAATTCTGCTTTTGTCATGGCAAACGGCCTTTGCCCGAACTGATACGGTTCCGACGGCCAAGGACTGGTTTCAGAAGGGTGTTGCGTACGAGAACGGAGCTGTGTACGGTGAAGCGATCAACATGTTTACCGCAGCCATCGACATCGACCCTTATTATGCCGATGCTTACCTGCATCGGGGAATGTCATACCGGATCCATGAAATCTCGGCCACAACAGAAGCCATCGACGATTTTTCCAAGGTGATCATACTGGACCCGAAAAATGCCGAGGCGTATTACCAGCGCGGACTCGTTAACGAATACGTCATCAAAAACGAAGCAGCCAAGTCGGACATGATTACGGCGGCCGGTCTCGGCCACCAGGGCGCACAGCAGTGGCTGGCGGCGCTGAATAAGACGGATAAACCTGTTGTCGCGCCCGTCGCAGCGGCGCCGTTGCCGGTTGCGGAATGCAAACCGGTCGCGGAAGTCGCGGAACAGGGCTTTGATCTTGCGGCGTACCTGCCCGGCGGTATGCAGCCGATTGTCTACTTTGATTTCAACAAGAGTACGATCAGAAGCGAAGGTTATGCCGTCCTTGACGAGATCTCCGCAGTCCTGAAGAAGAAACTGCCGGAGGCTGTTGTCCTGGTGGTGGGGCACACGGACAACTCCGGTACCGAAAAGTACAATGCCGGTCTCTCCCTGCACAGGGCTGAGGCAGTGAAGGCCTATCTCACAACGAAACACGGCATCGCTGCCCATCGGATTTCCGCTGAAGGATACGGAGAAATGGCCCCGGCGGACACCAACGAGACGGAAGAGGGTCGGGCGCACAATCGGCGGGCCTCCGTAGCAGGCATCCGGAAATAACCGGAGATTCTTTCAGGAATATCCCTTACGTTTGTCTGTAAATTAAAATTTTGATTTTCAGCCCCCATTTTCTTTAATGGGGGCTTTTTTATTCCGTACACCGGGTATTTGTCAGATGGGTGATATTTCCTCTGCCAGATCCGGTTCTCCGCAGTGGCGCAAAATGTGATCCCGTGCAAGATCGCGCATAATCAAGGCTTTGCTCCACAAGTCAGGCGCCTGATCTTTATTGATAAGGGAGGGTTTGATGGGTTTCCCGATGTTGACCGTGATCATGCCCCGACGGGGGAAATAGGTGCTGCCGAGCAGGATGTTCCGGGTGCCCTGAATTGCCACGGGAACAACGGGTATATCTGTTTCGGCGGCCACCAGGAAGGCGCCCATGTGAAAGGGAAGGAGGCCGGGAATACCGGTAAACGTTCCCTCCGCAAAGAAGAACAGGGAGCGTCCCGTTTGCGCAGTGAGGGATAATCGGCGGGCGTCTTCAACGCTTTTCCGCTTGTCGCCTCTTTCCACATATTCCGTCCGGATACGATTCAAGGGCAGGCGCTTTACAAAACTGCCGGCAAGTTCCGTCTTGGCGATAAAGCTGAATTCCGGCGGCAGGACGGTCACCATCACATAGCTGTCCAGATAACTGGCATGGTTGGCCACATAGATGCAGGGAAACTCTGACGGCAGATTGTCTCTTCCGTGGACCAGAATTTGCGTAGATGTGGCACGAGCCAGAAAACGAACCGCGCTTTTCATGACCCGCCATCGCCACGATGATTTCGGCAGCAGAACAACGGACAGCCATGTGAATGGAGCCAGCAGGAAGTACAGACTGCGGCAATAGGTTGCGTATAAAAAAACAGAGGCGACCCGATACATGCGCCGCAGTTCCGGGAAGATGCCGCCAAGGATGATCTGTAGTACAGGCCACCTGGAAAGAAGGTGATGTTTGCCGATCTGACCGCGGTCGTAAAGATTGCGATTGGCGGCACGACGGATCTTTCCGCTGGAGGTCTTGAGTACGGTTCCGGGTTTTGCAAGGACGATGTTGTCTGCCGTCATTCCGGTCAAATCAATCGCCAGGGTATTGATTTCATTTCTTAATGTTTCAATGGTCGCGGGATCTTCCTCCCGTGTTTCCGCCAGGACGATCAGTTGTTCCGTTTCCGTTTCCGGATCGGTGGTCCCGAACACCACCACGTTTCCCTTACGTATACCCTGCAATCCGCTGACGGCCTCCTCCAGTTCCTGTGGGTAAATATTCCGGCCGGCGCGGATAATAATATCTTTTTTACGGCCAGTTATGAACACATTTCCTCCGGCAAGATAAGCGAAGTCGCCGGAATCAAGCCAATCTCCCTGAAACAGTTTCTTCGTTTCCTCGGGATTACGAAAATATCCACGGGTCGATGATGGGCCGCGGAATTGAAGCGTTCCTTCGTATCGTTCGGGAAGTTCCCTGCCGGCTGAATCGACGATGCGGATTTCGTGACGAGGCAGGGGGCGACCGCAGGCCACAAATCGCAGGGCGTTCAAATCCTCCGCGCCGACAGGGACGGCCTGACCGCTTTGCATGAAGGTATCCCGCTTTATCCTGTCCACAAGGGGACCGCTGTCCAGAGACGGAAAGCACAGTCCTACGGTGGATTCAGCCAAGCCGTATACGGGCATGAATGTTTCCCGGCGAAAGCCGTACGGGAAAAATCGTTCGCAAAATCGTTCTGCCGTGTTGGGGCTTACCGGTTCGGCACCGTTGCAGGCAATCCGCCATGAACTCAGATCCAGGCCCTGCAGATCATCGTCCTTTATCCTTTTCAAACAAAGTTCGTAGGCAAAATTCGGGGCCGCCGAGATGGTCCCACGGTACTGATGAATCGCCCAGAGCCAACGTTGTGGGCGGGAGATAAAACTGAGGGGTGACATGAGCACCAGCAGGCACGCAAAATGGAGACTGCTTATCCAGGTTCCGATTAAACCCATGTCATGATAAAGGGGCAGCCAACTGACGATGACATCGTCCGGGGTTATCCGGACAACCTCGCCCATGGCCCTGATATTTTCCAGGAGGTTTGCGTGGCTGATGATCACCCCCTTGGGATTACCGGTACTGCCGGAGGTGTATTGCAGGAATGCAGTATCATCGTTTTTCGGTTTGGCCTCATGAAAGGCCCCGGCCCTGTGTGTCAATTCTTCCATGGTTATCAGATCCCGCAAGTTTTCAACCTGAGATTTCAGAACCTGTGCAAAGCGCTTGGCTTCGGGCATGATGATCATCAGGGATGCTCCGCAGTTCCTTAAGATTGTGCTTTGCCGGCGCAGATGATCTTCCATCTGGCTGCGTCGCACCGGCGGATATAGAGGTACCGGAATGCCTCCGGCTAATAAAATACCGACAAATGCAAAGAAAAATTTCCGGTCCGTAGGCAGCATCATCGCGACCGGTTCGCTCGGAGAAAGCCCTTTATTCTGAAGATGAGAGGCCACGGTTTCCGCCCCTTCCCGGAGTTGCCGGTAGGTCAGGGTTTCTCCCTCTCCCTCGTCGCTGTAAAAAAGGATATGCACCCTTTCCGGGTGTGTCTGGACGTGCCAGTCAAGGACATCAATGAGAGTTTGGGAATCGCGCGGTACATGCCGGGTTTCACCCAGAGATACAGGTTTGATGGGGGAGGTTGGGGGGGCGGTCCTGAACCGGCCTGCATTGAGGACGACCCTTTGCAGATCTCGAAGTGTTTCGATCTCGGCGAAAGCACGCTCCGGTACGGTGATGCCAAAGCTTTTCTCGACCCGGGCGAGGAGTTCAACCCGTGACAAGCTGTCCAGTCCTATGTCATCGGTCAGAGAACTGTCCAGGTTTATGGGATGGGACTCCAGCCGGTTGGGATGAAGTTCCGCTGCCAATTCCTGAACCAGACTGAGCAAAATTTCTTCCGTTTGGTTCATTTCCTCAATCATCTTATTTTATGCAAAATTAGAATCAATATTCTCTTTTGACGAAGATTACGTATCACGAAATATTGTAATTATAATACTTGACTTTGTAAACAATAGCATATAAAAAGATAAACACATTTTGTACCTGCCTGGGTGTAAACAGACGAGGTACAGAGCAAGTTGGATATAGATATTTTGAAGTGCGAAGGCGGGCTGCCAAGCTTTTTGAAAGTCTTGGTGGCTTTTTTAATTTCATCTTCTGCATCCGGCTTAAAAATTTATGAAAGGAGGATGCGACAAGATGGAAGAAGGAAAAGTGAAGTGGTTCAATGAGCAGAAGGGTTTCGGCTTCATTGAGAAGGACAACGGCGGAGATTTATTCGTTCATTTCAGTGCAATTCAGGCTGGTGGCTTTAAGACATTGAATGAGGGTCAGCGAGTCAGTTTCGACGTAGTGCAGGGCAAAAAAGGCCCGGCTGCGGAAAATGTGAAGGCCATATAAGTCCACAAATAAAAAGAAGAGGCGATTCTCATCATTTTAATGATGCGGGAAAGCCTCTTTTTTTTTAACAGAGTAGTTAACTGATAGCAAAAAACGACAAGACACGGTGAATGATGGTCAGATCAAAATATACCTTTGAAAAACGGCAGAAGGAGACCGCCAAGCTCCAGAAAAAAAAGGAAAAGCTTGCCAAACGTTTGGAAGCGAAGGAATCCGGGGTTAAAAACATAGAGCAGGAAAGTGGTGTGGAGGATGACTCCTCTTCAATCACGGGCATCTCCGGTGATTAGCGAGATCGAATTCCCAATTTTTATGGCCCAGATAGAAAGCCCATCTCTCATAATTGAGGATGGGCTTTTTAATTTCGTATTGTTGATCTGAGGGGAATCAAACAAATGCATTTCAAGTTCGATAACATAGTAAAAACAAAAATATTTCATTTTTTCCTTTACTGGTTTGTAAATTTTTATAGCATGACATACCGCATCAAGTTGGAAAATGAAGAGGAGTGGATGATTCATTTGAACCATGGAGAGAGAATCCTCTTATGTGCCTGGCATCAGCAATTTTTTGCTGCGATCCGGCCATTCCGGAAATACAGGAACTTCAATCCCTCCCTCATGATCAGTAAAAGTTCTGATGGAGAAATCGTAGCCGGAGTCGCTCAAAAAAGCGGTTGGCAAGTCGTCCGAGGTTCTTCATCGAGAGGAGGCAAAGAGGCTCTGAAAAGTATGATAGAGCATCTGAAGCGATCGTGCCTGGCTGCTCACATTGTTGATGGACCGAGAGGCCCGGCGGGGAAGGTAAAAGACGGGGTGATTCAGTTGGCCCTCACCTCGGATGCCGTCATCGTTCCTTTTTATACATATGCCGACAGGGCCTGGTATTTCAATAGTTGGGATAAATTCTTCCTTCCCAAACCTTTTTCGAAAGTAATCATCTCTTTCGGAGGTGTGATCAAATTGGTGCCGGCGAAGGATCAGGATATGTTTGAAAACCAAAGGCTTTGTCTCGAAAGGACCATGCTTCCGTTCCTTCAAGTGGCGCCAATCAAAGAATGATTATCACCAGTTGAAGGGGTTGAGATTCGTTAGAATCATCGGCTGCTCTCTTTTACAGGAAGACGTGTTTGAAAAAACAAATTTCTTTTGCGCAAAACGTAGGCGGGAATTTTCGTTTTCATGGTCTGCAGGTCCTCTGTTAGGATCGGGCAACATTCATCGATGCATAATAACCGCAGAGCCCGTGAACGCCTCCGCCCGGAGGGGTCGATGAGGAACAGAGAAAGACATTCTTCACCGATGTCCGGTAAGGGTGAAAGGATGCGATCGGTCGGGTGTAAAGCTGAAAGAGATCCTGGATGCCGCCGTTGATGTCTCCCCCCACGTAGTTCGGGTTGTACAGTTCCATTGCCGCCGCCGTCAGGCAGTTCCTTGCCATGATCACTTCCCGGAAACCCGGCGCGTACTGTTCAATACGCTTTTCGATGAGATCGGAAACATCCTGATCGGAGCCATGGGGAACATGGCAGTAGGCCCATGCCGTATGCCTGCCTTCCGGAGCCCGTGTTGAATCGAAAAGGCTTTGCTGGGCAAGGACGACATAGGGGGCGGACGGCATCTTCCCCGTGCTGACATCACGGATGGAGGCTTCGATTTCCGCCAGGGAATTCCCGAGATGGACGGCGCCGGCCTTCCTGCATACCGGGGCCTTCCAGGGAATGGGCTCTTTCAAGGCCCAATCCATCTTGCAGACCCCCGGTCCGTAGCGGAACCGGGCAAGCCTTTTCCGGTAGCTGTCGGATAGGTCCAGTCCCTCGATATTCAAAAGCTGCCGCGGCGTGATGTCGAAAAAATAAAAGCGGGCCGGCGGCAGATCGTCCCGTGAGCGAATCCGCTTTTCCGTGACGATTTCTCCTCCCTGCTCCCAAAAACAATCCGCCAGGGCATCGGCCATTTTCTGTGACCCGCCCCGGACCAGCGGCCATCCTACGGAATGGGCCAGAATGGCCAGGACCATTCCGTAGGCTGCCGTCGCCGGTTTATCCAGGGGAATCATGGCATGAGCGGCCAGTCCGGCGAAAAGTGCCCGTGTCTTGTCATTTTGGAAACGTTCCTCGGCAAGGCTTTTCAGGGAGCGCAGACCGTGGAAGCCGAAACGGGCCATCAGGAGCGGGTTCTTTGGCAAGTGAAGCGGTTTTAGAATCTCGGAGAGAAGCTGCTCATGGTTTTCCACAAAGGGCGTCATCAGCCGCGTGTAAGCTCTGCCGTCGGTTTCCAGGACATCGGCGGTCACGGACAGGGACCGATGCAGAAACAGGGCCGATCCGTCGTCGAAGGGGTGGGCAAGCGGGATTTCGGGCTGGATCCACTCCAATCCGTAGCGGGAAAGTTCCAACTGACGGAAAAAGGGGGAAGCCAGAGCCAGGGGCTGAAGTGTGGAGCAGACATCGTGTGTGAATCCGGGCAGTGTCAGTTCCTCGGAGCGGACACCGCCGCCGATGGTTTTCCCCGCCTCGACGAGCAGGACCGATTTGAAGCGGCGGCTCAGGTTGATGGCGGCGGCCAGACCATTCGGCCCGGCTCCGACAACAACCGCATCGTAGTTTCTTCCCCGATCCATCCGTTTGTCAGAATCCTGTCCGGTTATTTTCTCCGCCCCCCTAGCCCTTTTTTGAACAGATACAGGGGCATGTAAAAGGATGATCGAATTGCCGCACTGTATTGGATATTTTTCCAATACCGCCACTGCAGACGGGAATCGATCAACTCATCCGTCTGTTCGATTTCACCGGATGTTCCCAGTCGGCGGGCCAGATTATAAAGAGTCTCATGCCAGAAACGGTCTTCCTGTTTTGCCGCGCCCAGGCGGAAGCCAAGCTCTATCATGGGATCGCCGGCCCGGAAGAGGGGGTGGACCTGGATGACGGTGGCGCCTTTCCGGCGGAAGCTGCTGAAAGTGATCCAACCGGCCAGGATGTGTCCCTGTACCGTGGTGAAACTGAAGGATCTCTCGTCGGCATGGATGACCATAATGCCCGTCGCCAGCACCAGGCCGCCGGGAAGGGCGAGATTGAGGACCGCCGCCGTTCCCGGTACAATCGGCGCGCCGGCGGAGGGGAACACACGGTTTCCTTTCGGCCAGAAATTGGGAAATTCCGATCGCCAGACAGCCACGACATCCCCGGGATCGATCGTCGAATCGTGCAAGCGCAGGAGGTATCGCTTGTTCACAAGACGGCCGAAGCCCGTTGCCGGGAAAGAAACCCGCCTGCCATCCACGTTGATGTTCATGACTTCAGGCGGCATGCCCTTAATCGAGAGGTATTCCATGGACGGGGCCCAACCGGCCGGGGGCTGGGACGGACCGGAATATGACCGGCTGCTCCCGAGGCCTTTTCCCGGATATTGCCGGCAGCACAGGGCATCCGCTTCGCTGTCGTAGATCGCGATCGCTTCATCGAGGCCAGTGAGATGAAACACATCCCGATACGGCTCACTGAGGCCGCAGGCCAAAACCCGGATGTTTTTCCGGGCGGCCCGGGCTGCGTTGATGAGCAGCAGACCGGATCCTTCCACATCCATGCGGCCGAGACCGGACAGATTCAGAAGAATATTTCCGGATGCCTTCATTCCCTCTGCAAATGCCCCAGCCAGGGACGCTTCACAGGCGTTATCCAGATCGCCCCGGATATCCAGAATGGTCGTGTCCTGATGAATTCTTGTGGAAACAACGAAATCGCTCTTGTCTTGTCCCGGCAGTTCTTCGCAGGTGTCTTTCTCGCTCATGGGTAAGAGGCCTCCGAATTTGTAAAAGATGAAAAATTATAGATAGAATCGGCCAGGGAGTCAATTCAAGAATGGCTTCGATGGGTGACGATGACCGAAGGGTATTTCCCCTTTGTTTTTCCCCCTTCCATTTTGCAACGGCGGAAGGGGGGAAAAACGGCTTTCCTGTTACGGCTGGTGCCAGCTCTGGGCCAGGGTGCTGATGTAGGTCTGGTCGGCCCGCATGGCGTTGTACTTCTGGAGGGCGTCCATGCCGGCGTCGTTGTTGATGGCACTCATCGCGTCAACGATATTTTCGATATCCGAACGCGTGATGTAATAGCCGTCCGAGACTTCCAGGCGCTCGATTCCGTTGTTCGTGCACTGGAATTGGCTCGTGATTCTCGTATAATTCGAGTCGTCCAGAAACAGGTAGAGATCGTCGTTCTGCTTCACGATCACCGGCTCGTTCCGGCCGATCCCGTCCGTCAGTTTCAGGCCGTCCACATCCCCCGTCCGGAAGCCGTAATCGCCGATCGTATCCCGGCCGTCCGCCCGGCGGTACAGGTACGTGTCGCTCCCCCTACCGCCCTCCAGGGTGTCGTCGCCGCCCCGTCCGTCCAGGATGTCGTTTCCGCCGCAGCCCATCAGTATGTTGTTCGCACCGTTGCCCGTCAGGACATTGTCCAGGCTGTTGCCGGTCCCCCGGATGGGGCTGTTGCCGGTCAACCGCAGGTTCTCCAGGTAGCCGCCCAATGCATAGGACACGGAACTCTCGACCGTATCCGCGCCGCCTGAATACTCGTCGAAGACCCTGTCGCAGCAGCTGTCCACGACATACGTATCATCCCCGGAGCCCCCGAACAGGATGTCCATCCCGCTTCCTCCGTCCAGGCGGTCGTTGCCGGAGCCGCCAAGAAGAAAGTCGCGGCCCGTACCGCCCTCCAGGGTATCGTCGCCGCCGCCCCCGTAAAGAAGATCGCAGCCTCCTTTGCCCGTCATGATATCGGATGCGTCCGTTCCGTTCAGAAAATCGCAGCCTTCCGTCCCGGTGATGCGATTCACCATCATGTTTTCAATATCTGAGCAGGACAGAGTTCTCCCATCCGCAAATGCCACCGCATCGAGGGTATAACGGCTCCCCGAAAACCAGTCTTTCACGGTAACACCATCGGCACTGTCCTGGATCCGCATGACCAGATCATTCCCGGAACGGTCAAACGACAGGTTCTCCTGCACAATGCCCGAACCCAGCTCGAGGCGGTTGATGTCCGTCCCCGAAGGATCGTCGTCGCTTATGGTATCCATCCCGTCCCCTGAACAGAAACGGTAGGTGTCGCTGCCCTCACCTCCATTCAGGGTATCGTTGCCGGCATCGCCCCTGAGGGAATCGTCACCCGAACCGGCCCGGATCACATCGTCCCCCTCGCCGCCGGAAAGGATGTCGTCCCCGGCACCCGCTTCAATGACGTCGTTTCCCGCCAGGGCCGTGACGCGGTCGGTCACGTTCGTTCCCTCGATCTGATCGTCGCCCGGCGTACCCGTCATGTCAAAACCGCGGCCAATCAACCCGTCATAGGTCAGGACCGTCGCGTCCGCAAATATGAAACGATTCACCGCACGCGTCCCGTAAACGTCGTCCGGATTGAAATTATCCAGGCGCAGCCCATCGCCGTAGTCGCCGATGCGGATGAGCAGGCTGCCTCGATCCAGGCGCAAATCACCGGAGGCAATCCCATCACCAAAGACGACTTCATTCCCCTCCGCCTCCGATGCCGAGTCGTGCAGGGTATCCACGCCGTCGCCCGGGTTGAAAAGGTACCGGTCGTCCCCGGCGCCACCGGACAGGATATCGTCGCCCGGCCCGCCAATCATCGTATCGTTTCCAGAACCGCCATCCAGGGTGTCGTTGCCTGCAAACCCGTACAGGGTGTCGTTGCCGCCCAGGCCCTTTATCGCATTGTCCTCACCGTCTCCCTTCAGGATGTCGTCGCCTTCCGTCCCCTGTGAACTCATCATCTGCAGGATCGTATTCACATCCCACTCCGTCCCGTCGGCA
>Ga0302246_1000765_pt1 | contig 25816 bp, 24 predicted proteins | sample AAG_UR_Trp_MG_FD_193533 | JGI IMG/M metagenome (GOLD analysis project Ga0302246, IMG submission 193533) | Enriched activated sludge microbial communities from anaerobic digester in WTTP, New Holstein, Wisconsin, United States - AAG_UR_Trp | ecosystem: Engineered > Bioreactor > Anaerobic >... | reverse complement strand
GGCGCGTCGTTCAGTGCGATTCCCTGTTCCGCCTGTACGCGAGAAAGTCGCGGATGTACGAGTGGATGATGGCAAAACTGGCAAGGGAGAAGAGCACCATCCCCATGAGGTTGCCCGCCCTGAACGCGACGGTCGTGGCCCCCAGCGACGCCAGCCCGCACAAAAGACCGGCCGCTACATACCTCTTCTGGATATGTAGCGGCACGTTTTTTTCGAAGGCGAACTCGTGGGCAGACCACCTGAGGGTGTCTTCCTGTGCGAATGCGTAGGGCACGTACCGTCGCATCAACTGGTCTGCGGCCCCATGGATAAAGGCACCGGTGAGAAAGCTGAGTGCCGAAGCTGCGACCAGTAGGACGTCCGTTCCGTCATATGCCATGCCTGCCTTCCTCCCTCTGGGGGTTCAGCCGAACCTACCTGAAGACAGGCGCTGGCGTAAAGACGGTCGGGTCACGCTTCGGTCGGTGCCGTCTCTTCCCTTGCCGCGCCTGTAGCGCCTGTCGTGTCTATCGCGCCTGTCGCGTCTGTCGCGTCTGGTGCCGTCGGCAACAGCGGTTCGATGACGGGCGTCACCCCCGCCTCGGCAAGCCAGCGCACGAAGTGCTCACGGGCGCGGGCGCTGTAGAGAGGCTTGCGTTCGCGTTTCTTCACCTTGAGGCCCAGTTCGGGCATGAGGCCGAAGTTGGCGTTGGAGGGCTGGAAGTTCTTCACCGGGGTGCGCAGGTGCATGAGCAGGGCACCGAGGGCCGTCTGGGGCGGCGGGGTGGGGAGTTCGCGTCCCTGAATCCGCGCCGCGAGCACCATCCCGAGCCACATGCCGCAGGCTGCGGATTCGACGTAGCCCTCAACACCGGTAATCTGTCCGGCGAGAAAGACGCGCTTGTCGGCACGTAGCGAGAGGTCGTCTGCCAGCACACGCGGGGCGTTGACGTAGGTGTTGCGGTGGACGCTGCCGTGGCGCACGAACTCGGCCCCGGCAAGACCGGGTATCATGCGGAAGACCCGTTCCTGTTCGGCGTACTTGAGCTTGGTCTGGCAGCCGACGATGTTGAAGGCCGTCTTGTTACGGTTCTCGGCACGCAACTGGATGATGGCGTAGGGGCGGGTTCCGGTGCGCGGGTCGGTGAAGCCCACGGGCTTGAAGGGGCCGAAGACCAGCGTGCGGGGGCCTCGTTCGGCCAGTGCTTCGATGGGCATGCACCCTTCGAAGTGCAACTCCTTCTCGAAATCGCGCGAGGGCACCTTCTCGGCAGCCAGCAGCGCTTCGTAGAAGGCGTCGTATTCGTCGCGGTTCATGGGGCAGTTGAGGTAGTCGCCCTCTTCGCCGGGTTCGCCATAGCGTGAACCGCTGAAGGCGATGGAAAGGTCGATGGATTCCGCGGCGATGATGGGGGCGATGGCGTCATAGAAGTACAACTGCCCGCCGACCATGGCAGCGAGACTGTCACTGAGACCTGCGCTGGCGAGAGGCCCGGCCGCGATGATCACCACATCGGCGGACGCAAGGGCAGGGTCGTCCAGCGAGGCCACTTCGCGGCGTTCCAGCGTGATGCCGGGTTCCGCCTCGATGACGGCGGTGATGTGCCGTGCGAAGAGGTCGCGGTCGACGGCAAGGGCCTTCCCTGCCGGAACACGGGTGGCGTCGGCCGCCTCCATGACGATGCTGCCGAGTTCACGCATCTCCTGCTTCAGCAGCCCCACGCCGGAGGCGATGTCATCGGAACGCAGCGAGTTGGAGCACACAAGTTCCCCGAGGTCGGGGTTGGAGTGCGCAGGCGAGAAGGCGGCGGGCTTCATCTCGAAGAGAGTGACGCGAACGCCCGCGCGGGCGAGGCGCAGGGCGCACTCGCATCCTGCGAGGCCCGCACCGATGATGGCGGCGGTGGTGATGGTGGTCAAGCTGTCCTCCACGTGGGGTCGTTGGCCCGCAGAAGTAGGTCATCGCGCGCCGATACGCAAGTGTGGTGCACGAGTGTGGCGCGCGCGGGTAGCGTACGAGTGCGTTGCGTCAGAGTGAGACGCACGGTCGGTATGTACGGGCTATGTCGGATGCTGTCGGTGCGTCTCGTCATGCCTCTGCCGGAGGCGTAGAGGAGCATATCGTTTCTGGGCGGCCTGTGTGTTCCGGTGTCGCAGGGCGCCTGTCCGTGCGCGGAAAGGCCGCCTCCTTGGCGGAGACGGCCTTCGTGTCTTGTGTGAACGGGCGAGGCGTGGTGTCGCCGCGCCCTAGACCCCCGCCCAGCGGATGAGGCCCAGCGAGTGCGGGTCGGCCAGCCGGGGATGCGTGGGGCACACACGCACGGTGAACCCGTAGCGGCCCGCCTCGGCCGGGGCCGTAGTGCCCCGGAAGACCTGCCAGCCGTCGTCGGTCTGTCCCACGTGCTGCATCGGGCTGAGTTCACGATGGGCGAAGCTGTTGTCCTGATTGAGATGTCCGGCGTAAATCTCGGCCCGGATGTGCCCGGGGTCGATGCCGTTCAGGAGTATCTCCGCTTCCACGGTGAGGGCGTCGCCCACGTGCAGGGTATCGGCCTGCTGTGCGCGGACGTTGCGTATCTGCAGCATGCTCCACTTGGTCATGATGTCCATGCGCCATTCGGAGAGTTCGCGTGCCGGGGCGAAGTCGCGCTGCGTCAGTTCATTGAAGTTGTGCAGGGCCGGGGCATAGGCGGTGCCGGCATAGTCCATGACCATGCGGTGCGAGTTGAAGGCCGGGGCCAGTTCACGCAGGGCAGCCTTCATGCGCCGTACCCATGTGCGCGGAATGCCGCCGTGCCCGCGGTCGTAGAAGTCGGGGATGATGTCGTTCTCGAGGATGTTGTAGAGCGTCTGCACCTCGACGAAGTCCTGATAGTCGGGGTCTTCGTATTCCTCTCCCTTGCCGATGGCCCAGCCGAGGCTGTTGTCGGGTCTGTATGCCTCGTCCCACCAGCCATCGAGTGTCGAAAACTGCATGACGCCGTTGAGCATGGCCTTCATGCCGCTGGTGCCGCAGGCCTCGAGCGGGCGGCGCGGGTTGTTGAGCCAGATGTCGCAGCCGGAGACGAGGTGCGAGGCCACCTCCATGTCGTAGTCTTCCAGAAAGACCATGCTCATGCGGCATTCGCGGCTGCGGCACAGCGCGATGAGCTCCTTCATGAGTTGTTTGCCTTCCTGGTCCTGCGGATGGGCCTTGCCCGCGAATATGAACTGCACCGGACGGTCGGTGCTGGTGACAAGGCGTATGAGCCTGTCACGTTCCTGCAACAGCAGGTTGGCGCGCTTGTAGGTGGCGAACCGCCGCGCGAAGCCGATGGTGAGGGCCTCGGGGTTCAGCACCTCTTCGGCCATCTGGATGTCCTGCCTGCGTGCCCCCTGTGCCGCCAGCTGCCTGTGCAGTCTCATGCGGGCGAAGTCGACGAGGCGGGCGCGCAGCCGCTCATGGGTGCGCCAGAGTTCCGCATCGGAGATGGTATCGACAAGGCTCCACGCGCGGCTGCTGTCGGGGTCTTCGCGCCAGTTCGAGCCAAGGTACCTGTCATAGAGCAGGCCGATGTCCGGGGCCACCCATGTGGGGGCGTGCACACCGTTGGTGAGGGCTCCTATGGGCACATCCTCGACGGGGAACTGGTTCCACACGCGCTTCCACATGTTGCGCGACACGCGCCCGTGCAGTTTGGAGACGCCATTGTTGAACCGTGACAGGCGCAGGGCCAGCACGGGCATGCAGAACGGTTCGCTGTCGTCATGCGGCACCTCGCGACCCAGTGCCATGAACACCTTGAAGGCGAGCCCCATGTCGCTGGCGTACGGTTCGAAATAGCGGGCCATGAGGTCGGGGGCGAAACGGTCGTTCCCTGCGGGCACCGGGGTGTGGGTGGTGAAGATGGAACCCGCGGCGGCGACCTCGACGGCGGCCTCGAACGAGAGTCCGTGCTCCTTCATGAACAGGCGGACGCGCTCAAGACCGGCGAAGGCCGAGTGTCCTTCGTTCATGTGGATGACCTTGGGCGAGATGCCGAGCACCTGCAACGCCTTGATGCCGCCGATGCCGATGAGCATCTCCTGCCAGAGGCGCATCTCGTTGTTGCCACCGTACAGGCGTTCGGTGATTTGCCGGAAGTCCGGCGGGTTCTCGGCGATGTTGGTGTCGAGCAGGTAAAGTGGCACACGCCCCACGTCCACGCGCCATATGCGGGCCTTGAGCGGGCGGTCGCCGATGTCGAGGTGCACCACGGCGGGCTGCCCGTCGGGGGTGAGGGCGGGGCGCATGGGCATCTGTTCGAAGTCGTAGTTGGGGTAGCGTTCCTGCTGCCAGCCGTCGGGCGTCATGTACTGCCGGAAGTAGCCCTGCTGGTAGGCGATGCCGATGGCGGCAAGGGGGACGTTGAGGTCGCTGGCCGACTTGAGGTGGTCGCCAGCGAGAATGCCGAGTCCGCCCGAATAGATGGGAAGGCAGAGCGAGATGCCGTATTCGAGGCTGAAGTAGACGACGCGGATGCCTTCGCCCCCTTCATCACCCTTGAGGGTGTATGCGGGACGCGAAAGATACTGCCGCTGCCGTGCCACGGCCTCACGCAGGCGGGACTTGTAGAGGGCGTCCTGTGCCAGCGTCTCAAGGGCCCTCTGCGGGACATGGTTCAGAAACCACACCGGGTTGCGGTAGCTCTCTATCCAGAGTTGCTGGTCGATTTGCGAGAAGAGTGCCGCAATCTCCTCGTTCCATGAGAACCAGAGGTTGTAGGCGAGTTCCCACAGACCTTCGAGACCTTCGGGGAGCTTCGGGACGACGCTGAACACCTTGAGTGGCTGCATGGACACGCCTCCTGTCGGCGATGATGGCGGAAAGGGGATGCTACGGGAATTGTCGGATACCGTCAGACGGCGGGCAATGATAATCGCGCTGCGGTTTTGACTTGCACCCCCGTCTGGCATAGGAACAGGTCTTCGTGCGCAGGCTTCGCAGATTCAACTAGTCTTTACACAGGAGCACCCCCGTGACAAGTCCGTGCCAAAATGTGCTCTCCCCCTCCATGCCGGGAGTACGGGTGCTCTATCTGCGCGACGCACGCGCCCTCTACACCGCCGACGCCGAATCCGGCAGCGGCCTCGCCTATGCCACCCCCGGTTCGGCCGGACTCGACCTGCGGGCCTGTTTCGACGCTGCCGAGGTGACGCTCCTTCCCGGTGAACGGTTCATGGTCCCTTCCGGGGTGGCTGTCGAACCGCTCGTGCAGGGCATGGCGGGTTTCGTCTATTCGCGCAGCGGCCTGGGTGCGCGCATGGGGCTCACCGTCAGTCAGGGCGTGGGCGTCATCGACCCCGACTATCGTGGCGAGATCATCGTCTCGCTGCTCAATACCTCGCGCGAACCCCGTCGACTCCGACGAGGCGAGCGCATGGCGCAGCTCGTGTTCCAGCCCTTCTGCCGCGTGGCTCTCGAAGAGGTCGCAAGCCTTGGAGAGACAGACCGCGGTGCAGGCGGCTTCGGACACACGGGCCGCATCTAGGCGCGTCCGCGACGGGCTGTGGCCCGTCCAGAAGGGACGCGACCCCGAGGACACGACAGGATGGCGGGTTTGCCCGCCGTGCATCGTGCCTGCGCCATGTCGCCTTTTCCGCATCGTCCGATGACCGCGCCACAACGCGAGAGGATGGCATCCCATGGTGCCGACCGCGCGGCGCGTATGAACCTCATAGTTCAGGAGTCTATGATGACCACTTCGTTCGAAGCACTCAAGAATCGTGAAGAATCGCTCCTCTGCCGCACCTATGGCAGATATCCCATCTCCGTGCAGCGGGCCGAGGGTTCGCGCATGTGGGACCATGAGGGGCGTGAATACATAGACCTGCTTTCAGGTATCGCTGTCACGAGTCTCGGCCACTGTCACCCTGAACTCGCCGAGGTCATGGCGCGGCAGGCACGCAAGCTGGTGCACGTGAGCAACCTCTTCTATCAGGAAGAGCAACTCGACCTTGCGGAGAAGCTCCTTTCCACCCTGCACTGCACCAAGGCGTTCTTCTGCAACTCCGGCGCGGAGGCCAACGAGGCGGCCATCAAGCTGGCACGTCGCTACATGCAGCGCGTGCGTGGCGTCGACGCCCATGAAGTGGTCACGCTCACCGGCGCGTTCCACGGGCGCACACTGGCAACGGTGGCTGCCACCGGGCAGGAGCGCTTTCAGGACGGTTTCGCACCCATGCCCGCCGGCTTCAGGCAGGCGGAGTGGGGCGACATCGACGCCTTGCGGGCCGCCATCACCCCCGCCACTGCGGGAGTGCTGGTCGAGATGGTGCAGGGCGAGGGCGGTGTGCGTCCCATGACGCAGGACTATGCCCGTGCCGTGGCCGACCTCTGCCGCGAGAAGGGCGTGCTGCTCATGGTGGACGAAATCCAGACCGGATTGTGCCGCACCGGTCGCTTCTGGGCGCATCAGCATTATGGTGTCGAACCCGACATCGTGACGTCGGCCAAGGCCCTTGCCAATGGACTGCCCATGGGGGCCATGATGACCACCGACGAGGTGGCGCAGGGCTTCGTGGCGGGCAGCCATGCCACGACCTTCGGGGCAGGGGCTCTGGTGTCGTCCGTGGCGGCGGCCACCCTTGACATCATGAAGCGCGACCGTCTCGATGAACGCGCAACCGCCGTGGGCGGCAGGGCCATGGAGCGTTTCCGGGCCATCGGCGCGAAGCTTCCGGGAACCATCGAGGAAGTGCGCGGTTATGGCCTGATGATAGGCATCGTGCTGACCTTCTCCGGCAAGGAGGTGTGGAAGGAACTGGTGGCACGCGGCTTCGTCTGCAACAACACGCAGGAGAAGGTATTGCGCCTCGTGCCCGCCCTGACCATCGACGAGGCAGACCTCACCGCCTTTGCCGACACCCTCGAAGACATCCTCGCACGCCGTTAGGCGACATCATATCGTGGTATAGTCAAACCGGGGCGACGCGAGTCGCCCCGGTTTGTGCTGCCGCCTGAAGGGCGGCGGGCAGCGAAAGGCACTCGCCCACGGCGGGATTCACTCCCGCCGTGGGCGAGTGCCTTTTTCATGGACTGGGTTACCTCTCATACCTATACCACCGTCGTTGGCCTATACCCATCCTTCCGCAACCTTCCAGATCTGGCCGAATCTGCCCGAAGCCATCACCGACACCGATGGTCGGCGCGATATGCCGCCTCCATCTGCCAACGCCTTCCGCAGAAGCACCCAGAAGCATTCAGGTGCAGCGGTATCATCCCCTAGCGGGCGCGATGAAGGCGGGCGGGCGTCAGTGAAAATAATGTCCGCAGGGGTGCCCCCGTCGTACAATCGGAACAGTCCCGTATAGGGCGTCATGCGTGTTTTCAAAATTGCAAAAGGGAGGGGGCTATGCTCGATGCTATCTCTTCGGGAGGAGGATGGAGTGCGGCGGTTGCCGGTAACCAGCAGTCTTCATGGATGCCTCTCGCTTCCGGCAAGGGTGCCGGCGGTGCAGGTGGCATGTCTGCGGTCGCCGCTTCCCCGGACTCGATGCCCATGGACAGGCAGACCATGGGGGCGATGGTGGTGACATCGACCCTTGACCGCCTGAACGGCCCTGTTCTCGCGGGTTCCGGTTCATCCGCCGCCATGGCGGAGGACTACAATTTCAACAAGAGCGTGCTCATGCCGTGGACGGGGAAAGGTACCTTTCTCGATATGAGCGTGTGAGGCGAATTGTCTTGTTTGTAAAATCAGTCAAGGTCGGAAGCGAGCGAGCCGCTGCTTCCGACCTTCGTATTTTTGTCGTTTTCACATGGTAAACCGGGTCGTTGTGTGACAGGTTCGGCCATGGTGCATATTTCGGCTGAAACGCGATTGATCGGCCTTGAATTACTTTTTTGTCACAACGCGCTATTGACACGGCGTCGCAGGCTCCGCTACAGCTTGGTTGTCATTACGAAAAAACGTCAGATGCTCCTGACTCCCGGCGATGGCGGCAAGGGTCGAGTGCCTCGATACGTGTGCACCCGTGCTTCTTGCGACGCCATCTCCTGCGTCGGGGGAAGCATACCCCCGGTTCGGAGCGCGGCCCCTTGCGCGCCGCCACCGCATCGACCAAGCCCACGGAAGTGACCATATGGCCATGATCGAGTTCCACGATGTCCACAAGTGGTATGGTGAATTCCACGTACTGCGAGGCATCACCCAGAAGGTCGAGAAGGGCGAGGTGCTCGTCATCTGCGGCCCGTCAGGTTCCGGCAAGAGTTCGTTCATCCGCTGTCTCAACAGGCTCGAACCCATCCAGAAGGGGCAGATACTGCTCGAGGGCAAGAGCATCCATGACAAGGACGTGGATGTGAACGACCTGCGCACCGAGGTGGGCATCGTCTTTCAGCAGTTCAATCTCTACCCGCATCTTTCCGTTCTCAAGAACGTCACCCTCGCGCCCATCAAGGTGCGCAAGATGCCTCGCGCCAAGGCCGAGGCCGTCGCCATGGAACTTCTCGAACGGGTTGGCATCCACGACCAGGCGGGCAAGTATCCGGTCGAACTCTCGGGCGGGCAGCAGCAGCGTGTCGCCATCGCGCGTGCGCTTGCCATGCAGCCCAAGGTGATGCTCTTCGACGAACCCACCTCCGCCCTCGACCCGGAAATGATCAACGAAGTGCTCAACTGCATGAAAGACCTCGCACGCGAAGGCATGACCATGCTCTGCGTCACGCACGAGATGGGCTTCGCCCGCGAGGTCGCCGACAGGGTCATCTTCATGGACGGCGGCAACGTCGTCGAAGAGGCCCCGCCGGACATCTTCTTCTCGAACCCGCAGCATGAGCGCACCAAGGCGTTCCTGCGCGAGATACTGTAGACGGAGCGGATTCACAGGGAGAGCTTCTCCCGCAACCCGTAGCAGAGAGGGAGCATCATGAAGCGTCTGTTGCTTTTGGCCCTGACCCTCGGTCTGGTTCTCACCGCAGCGGTGGCCCATGCCGGCAAGCTCGACGAGATCAAGCAGCGCGGCACGCTCGTGTGCGGCGTGAAAGACTCCGTCGTGCCCTTCGGTTTCATCGATGAGACGTCCAAGCAGCTTGTGGGCTTCGACGTCGACATCTGCCAGTTCATCGCCGACAGGGCAGGGGTGAAGCTGGAGGTCAAGACCGTGACCAGCGCCACCCGCATCCCCATGCTCACGCAGGGTTCGGTGGACCTCGTGGCTGCCACCATGACCCACAAGTTCGAGCGTGACGACGTGATCGACTTCTCCATCACCTACTTCGACGCAGGTCAGCGCCTGCTGGTGAAGAAGGGCGGTGGCATCAAGTCCGCGGCCGACCTCAAGGGCAAGAAGGTCGCCACCGTGAAGGGGTCGACCTCCGAGAAGAACATGAAGGCCGCCCAGCCCGACTGCGTGGTGGTGTCGTTCGACGAGTACCCGCAGGCGTTCCTCGCCCTCAAGCAGGGCAAGGCCGAAGCCGTCACCACCGACGAACCCATCCTCGTGGGCCTCAAGAATTCCGACCCCGAGCCTGACAAGTGGGACATCGTGGGCGACTTCATCGCCTCTGAACCCTACGGTCTCGGCCTTGTCGAGAACGATTCGAAGTTCCGCGACTTCGTGAACAAGAGCCTTGCGGAGATGTGGACAACCGGTGCCTACCAGAAGTCGTACGACAAGTGGTTCGGCAAGGACACCAAGTACTTCATCCCCCTCAAGTGGAAGATGGAAGTCTGGCCCTGAGGCATGACCGACCTTTCCCGGGGCGCGGGTCGACCGCGCCCCGGTTCAAGTGGATACCGCATTGCAGTACACGTTCGACTGGAATCTCGTTCTCTCGGGTGAGCGTCTCGACTGGATAGTGCAGGGGGTCATCACCACCTGCCAGCTTTCAGGCCTTTCACTCGTGCTCGCCATGCTGCTGGGTACGCTTATCGCCGTCATGCGCCTTTCCGGCGTACGGCCTTTCGTGTGGTTCAGCGTTGCCTTTACGGAGTTCTTCCGTAACACGCCGCTTCTGGTGCAGATATTCTTCTGGTACTTCGGTTCCGACGCCGTATTGCCCGACGCCGTGAACCAGTGGTTGTACAAGCAGAACTTCGAATTCGCGGCGGGGGTCATCTCGCTCACCGTCTATACCGCCGCGTTCATCGCCGAAGAGATACGTTCCGGTATCTTCTCCATTCCCCGCACGCAGCTTGAGGCCTCACGCGCATGCGGCCTGTCGTTCATGCAGGCCATGTCCTACGTCGTGCTGCCGCAGGCCTTTCGCATCATCGTGCCGCCGCTCATCTCGCAGGCGCTCAACCTGTTCAAGAACTCTTCGCTGTGCATGACCATCGGTGTCATGGAACTCACCTACATGGCCCGCCAGATAGAGTCGTACACGTTCCACGGCTTCGAGGCGTTCACCGTGAGCACGCTCATCTACCTGTGCATATCGCTCATGGTCTCGCTTCTCATCAACCTGTACAACACGCACTTCCTGCGGACGATCAAATACTAGGGGGTGCACCATGCAGTGGGATGTCGTCTGGAACAATATGAACTATCTGCTCGTCGGGTCGTACCCCGACGGGCCTCTCGGTGGCATGGCCATGAGCATCCTCCTCGCTATAGGGGGTATCTTCGGGGCCTTCTGGCTTGGTCTGGCCTTCGGCCTTATGCGCCTTTCGGAAAAATGGTGGGTGCGCGCCCCCGCCATCGTGTATGTCGAGGTCATACGCGGTATTCCGCTGCTCATGCTCATCTTCTGGTTCTATTTTCTCGCTCCCATCGCTCTTGGGCACACCCTGCCCGAGGCGGAGAGCGCCCTCATCGCCTTCATCGTGTTCACCGGCGCCTACATCGCGGAGATAGTGCGCGCTGGCGTGCTGGCCCTGCCCGCAGGACAGATGGAGGCCGCACGCGGTACGGGGCTTTCGAAGACGCAGGCCATGCTCTTCGTCATCCTGCCGCAGGCATTGCGCAACATGATTCCCTCGTTCGTGAACCAGTTCGTCAGTTTGACCAAAGACACCTCGCTGGCGTACATCATCGGCGTATCGGAACTGACCCGCACCGCGACGCAGGTGAACAACCGCACGCTCACGGCGCCGACTGAAATCTTTCTGACCATCGCCCTGATGTATTTCGTCATCTGCTGGGTGCTCACGGCCACGAGTCGACGGCTTGAAAAGCAGATGGCGCGGTATCAGGCGCGAACATGAGCCATGCCGCAACTACACAGACTTGATATCATCGTGCCCGAGGAAAGCGCAGAGCTCGCCTCGGGCCTTCTTTCGCAGAAGGTCGCCTTCGGGTGGGAAGAGGAATCGCTGCCCACCGGAGAGGTGCGTCTGCGCGTCCACTGCGAGAACGCCCCTTTCATAGAAGCCCTCGTGGCCGACGTGCGGGCCTTCCTGCCCGACGCCCTGCTTGACCGTGAAGACGTCGAGGCCGCCGACTGGCTTGCCTCGTGGCGCGAGTTCTTCACACCCGTCCCCGTGGGCACGCACTTTCTGGTCATTCCCCCGTGGCTGCGCGACAGTGCCCCTCTCGAAGGGCGCATGCCCATCGTCATCGAACCCAAGACGGCGTTCGGTACCGGACACCATCCTACCACGGCCCTTTGCCTTGGCGTGGTGTCGCAACTGGCGGCGGAAGGTCGCATCCGCGCCGGAATGAGCTTTCTCGACCTCGGCACGGGGTCGGGTATTCTCGGCATCGGCTGCGCATTGCTCGGACTTTCCGGCACAGGCACCGACATCGACCCCCTCGCGGTGGAGAACGCCGATGAGAACCGCCACATCAACGGTGTGGCAGAGGCGTTCGACGTCATGGCGGGCAGCACCGAAGTCGTGCGCGGGCGCACCTTCGACGTGGTGCTGGCCAACATCCTCGCGCAGCCGCTGAAGGAACTTGCCGCCGACATCACGGCCCTCAAGGGTGACGCGGGCTGCCTCGTCCTCTCCGGGCTTCTCGAAGTGCAGGCCGACGGCGTCGAGGCCGCCTACAGGGCGCAGGGCCTCGGCCCGGCCCGACGCATCATCGATGGCGAGTGGGCCGCGCTGGTCTGGGAATAGCGTTCGTGGCGGGCGTGGGGGGAACTTCACGCCCGCCAGTCTTGTGTAGGCGCCCCTGCACCTCGCGGCGGCCCTGCGGCATACGTGGTATGCCTGCCGCCGGTCTTTCGGTCTTCACCCGTCCGGCAGTCCCGTCGTGACGTGTCGGGCTGTCCGGCCCCATCTCCAGCACCTTGCCATGTATGTTCTTGTCGTCAGTCCTGTCAGTCCCGTCTGTTGCGATGCGCTGTCGTAACGGCTAGAGTCCCGTCATGCGAAGCGACAGGCAACGACTTCTCCTTGACATGTACGCGGCGATGTCTGCCCGCCTCGGCCCAAGCGGCTGGTGGCCCGGCGAGACTCCCCTTGAGGTGGCCATAGGGGCCGTGCTCACCCAGAATACGGCGTGGGGCAATGTGGAGAAGGCCATCGCCAACCTGCGTGATGCCGGTCTTCTCTCGGATGTGGGCGCGCTTCTCGCCGCCTCGCCCCAGTTGGTCGAGGCCTGCATCAGGCCTTCGGGCTATTTCCGCATGAAGACGACCCGTCTGCGTGACCTCATGCTCTTCTTCGACGAGGCCTGCGCGGGCGACCTCGACGCGCTTTCGGCGTCTGCCGGGGAGGACGGTGACGCCCTGCGTGAGCGCCTGCTGTCCGTGAAGGGCATCGGCCCGGAGACTGCCGACTCCATCCTGCTCTATGCCTTCGGGCATCCCTCCTTCGTGGTCGATGCGTACACGCGTCGCATCCTCTCGCGGCACGGCCTTCTGCCCGAGGATGTCCACTACGACGAGATGCGCGACTTCTTCATGGATGTTCTCGACCCCGACCCGGTGCTCTACAACGAATTCCACGCCCTCATCGTCCGGGTGGCCAAAGAGTGGTGCCACAAGTCCCGTCCCGACTGCGCGGCGTGCCCTCTCGGTCCCTTCATGGAAGGGTGCGCGTGCTAGGGGTGCGAGTGCTAGGGACGCGCGGCCTGATGGGGCACGGTCTGACCGTAGGCCATGCGGCCCCCTCGGCCCCGGTATGGCTGGCGTTGCTTCTTGTGGCACTGTGCTGCCTTGTCGTCACACCTGCCCATGCCGCCCCGTCCAGTGAGAAGGAATTACGCGAGGCCATCAGTGAAGAGCGTGCCCGTGAGAAGGCCCGTCGCGACAGCCTCGCCAGACTCTCTGCGCAAGAGCGTTCGCTCAACGCCAATCTTGCCGCCGCTGAAGACCGTATCGCCCTGCTGGAGAGCAAGGTGGCGAAGCAGGAGGCTGAACTCGCGCTGCTGGAGTCGGCTGTGGGTGATGTGCGTCAGGCACTGGAACGCCTCCAGAAGGATCGTGATGCGTCAGAGGCCGAACTCGCACGGCTCATGTCCATGCTCTGGCCCCTGCACGTGCGGCAGGAGGGTACCGGCGGGCGCGACATCGAGGACTGGCAGACCGCAGAACGCGAATATACGTGGACGCAGGAGATATACCGCAGCATAGAGACGCATCGTGCCGAGTTGCGTCACCAGCAGGAGGCCATCTCCGCCTCGCTTGAGAAGCGCGAGACCCTCATGGCCGAAGTGCGGACGCAGGTGGCCCGCATCAGCGCGGACAGGGACAGCCTCTTGCAGGACAAGTTGCGGTTCAGGCAGCAGTTGTCCGACGTGCGGCGCGAGAAGCAGGATGCCGAAGGTGAACTGCGCGACGTGCTGGCCCTCATCCAGGAGTTCAACGTACGCCTTGAGCAGATGGCGGGGCGCGACATCTCCAAGATGAAGGGCAGACTGCCGTGGCCTGCGGAAGGGCGAGTGGTCCGCCGTTGGGCGCCGGAGGCCAACCCGCCGGTGCGCGGCGTGGGCATCGCCCTGCGCGAGGGCACGCCCGTGCGTGCGGTGGCGTGGGGCAAGGTGGTGCATAACGACGTGTTGCGCGGCTTCGGTCGTGTGGTCATTCTCATGCACGACAAGGCCTATTACACGCTCTACGCGTTCCTTGCCGACAGCCCCCTGCGGGTGGGACAGGAGGTGGGGGCGGGTGCGGCTGTGGGCGCCGCGGGCTTCTACCCCGGTGCCGACGGGCCCGGAGTCTATTTCGAATTGCGTTTTCATCAAAAAGCCATTAACCCTGATGGGTGGTTAACTAGGGCCAACTAGCGACGTTATCTGGCTTTCGGAGGATCATCGGTATGCGCGTTACGTTATGGGTGGTATCGCTGGGCCTGTGTGCCGCGGTCGCCTTTTCAGGTGGAGCAGTCTTCGCGACCACCGAAGAGTCCAAGTATGACGCGCTGAAGCGCTTCAGTCAGGTGCTCGACATCGTCGAGCGCTACTACGTGCGCGACGTGCCCCGCAAGGACCTCATGAACGGAGCGGTGAAGGGCATGTTGCAGGGGCTTGACCCCCACTCCACCTTCCTCTCCCCGGAAGAATTCAAGGAGATGCAGGAGACCACCTCTGGTGAGTTCTTCGGCATCGGCATCGAGATATCCAGCGAGAACGGGCAACTCACCGTTGTGTCGCCCATCGAGGACACTCCTGCGTTCAAGGCGGGACTCAAGGCGGGCGACCTCATTCTCGCCGTCGACGGGCAGCCCACGCAGGAGATGAGCACGCAGGAGGCCGTATCGCGCATTCGCGGGCCCAAGGGCAGCGAAGTGGAACTGCTCATCCTGCATCGCGAAGCCAAGGCCCCCAGCACGGTGAAAATCGTGCGCGACGCCATCCCCCTCGTCAGCGTCAAGTCGAAGCAGCTTGAGCAGGGGTACGTGTGGGTGCGCCTCACCCGCTTCAGCGAACGTACGACCAGCGACCTGCTGGAAGCACTGCGCGAGGCGAACAAGCGCGGGCCCGTCAAGGGCGTGGTGCTCGACCTGCGCAACAACCCCGGCGGTCTGCTTGACCAGGCCGTGAGCGTGTCCGACGTGTTCCTGCGTGACGGGGGCATCGTCTCCATCCGCGGGCGCGGCGATGACACGGGGCGTGAGTACAACGCCAAGGCGCAGTCCACCGACGTGACCGCGCCCATGGTGGTGCTCATCAACGCCGGGTCTGCCTCCGCTTCGGAGATCGTCGCCGGGGCCCTGCGCGACCAGAAGCGCGCGCTTCTGGTGGGTGAACGCAGCTTCGGCAAGGGGTCGGTGCAGAACGTCATCCCGCTTTCCGACGGCGCGGGACTCAAGCTCACGGTTGCACTGTACTACACGCCCAATGGCCGTTCCATTCAGGCCGAGGGCATCGACCCTGACATCGAGATTCCCTTCGAAGCCCCGCGTGAGGACGACGCCAAACCCATGCAGCGTTTCAACATGTTGCGGGAGAAGGATCTTTCGCGTCATCTGGAGAACGGTGCCGGGGGCAAGCAGGGCAAGAACGACCAGTCTGCCGAGGTGCGTGACCTGCTTGAACGCGACAACCAGTTGCGCATGGCATTGCAGTTCGTGAAGCGGCTGCCCGCCTTGAAGGAAATACGCTAGAAGGCATACCGGAAGACGGTGTGCGAGACGCAGATACGGAGGGGCGCGGGTGACCGCGCCCTCCTTCCGTATGGGATACCATGGCCGCCAAACGACCACAGAAGAAGAGCACAACTGCCAAGGGAGACGGTACGTCAGGCCGTTCGCGCGGCAGTGGCACCAAGTCTGGCACCCGGAAGGGCAGCAAGGCCCCCGCAGCTTCAGAGAAGACCCTGACGCGGCTAGTCATCGCCATCATGGGCGTGTTGTGCCTCGTCTTCACTGTCATGGCCGGGTACTGGCTTTGGCAGGGCGGGGCTGATGCCACACGGCCCGTACCCCCCTCGAAGACCGAACGTCAGAAGACCCCCGCGGCAACCTCTCCCGCGAGGCCGACGCCAGCGCAGCCTTCCGCCACAGCCGGGAAGGTGCAGTCGGGTGAAGCCTCAAGGACGACCGGTAAGGGCGTACACGCCGACGCGCAGTCTGATGCCTCGACACCGGGTGGGGACGCGGACAAGGCCGCGCCGTCCGTGCCCCGAAACGCCACTTCCGACGCCGTGGACGGTGAGGGCGCGGTGCGTGCCCCGGTCAACGCCGGGGCCTTGCCCTACGAGGAATCCCTCGACGCCCCGCTGGAAGAAGGGGTGAAGCAGGTCGACTACGCGCTGGTGCAGACGCTGGTGCGTCTCGGCATCGCGCGGGAGAGGCTGCGCATCGCGAGCGTCGAGACACGCAACGAACAGGGCGAAAGCTACCATTTCCAGCAGATGACACTGGGTGTCGGCGACGCCCCCGACCGTTTCGTCAAGGCGTTCGTCGAAGCTCTTTCCGTATGGGCCGAGCGTGCGCAGATGCGCAAGAAGGCCGATGACCTCATTGAGGTCTACGTGGGCGGGGTGCTCACGCATGAGATCACCCTTTCGTTGTATGAGTCGGTGGAAGAGCCCCGTCCCGGAACCCCGGTGGAAGGCGCGTTGCTTGCCATCGTCATCGATGACATAGGCGAGAGCATGGGGGCGGTGCGTGACCTGCTGAAGCTCGACTACCCCGTCACCTTCGCGGTGTGGCCCAGAAGCTCGCATGCGCGTGAGGCTGCGGAGGCGGCACACCGCGCCGGACGTGAGGTGATGATCCACCAGCCCATGGAACCGCTCAAGTACCCGTCGGTGAAGCCGGGGCCGGGTGCCATCTATGTACGGATGGGGCGTGACGAGATAGAGGCGACGCTGCGCGACAACCTCGCCCGGGTACCCCACGCCGTGGGCCTCAACAACCATATGGGGTCGCGTTTCACGCAGGACGTGCGCGGTGTGCGCGCCGTATGTGAGGCACTGGAGGGCAAGGGACTCTTCGTGCTCGACAGCGTGACGCATTCCGGGTCGGTCTTCTATCGTGAGGCGCGCAGGGCAGGGTTGCCCGCCGGAAAGCGCAACGTGTTCCTTGATGTCATCCACGACAAGCGCAACATCATGTTCCAGCTCGACAAGGCGGCGCGCGTAGCCCATGAACAGGGCGTGGCTGTCGCCATCGGGCATCCTCTCGCCGAGACAGTGGCGGCACTCAAGGAGTGGCAGCGTACGCGCGACAAGTCGGTGCGTATCGTGACCATGCGTCAGCTGCTTGATGCGGAGACGACTGCGCGCCGATGACAGGTGCCGGAGAGACGGGCCATTCCCGGATGCTGTGCCGGGTGCTCATGCCAGAGGCCGATGCAGATGGCGATGCAGCTGTCGGGCGTTGTGGGCGACGCCGGACGCCGACGCCGGATGTGGCGGCCTGTGCGACATGACCTGCGCGTGAACGGCGGGTGTCCGGCGTGAGGTGTAGAGGCAAGCCACTGGCACTACGGTTTTGATCAGATGTTTCATGCCCTCCGGCGGTGTGCCGTCGCCGGATTCTCCCCCCTGCGGGTGGGGGGATAGCGAATCATGTCACCACAAGGCGACGGGTGCGCCGTTGAGGAGCGGAACACCTATACCGCTGATGTCGAGGACGCCGATGATGCCGTTGCTGTCGGGCAAGCCGACTGACGTGCCGCGTCGACCGGGTCGCATGTGTGGTGATGTACGGGCGTCACGGGCGGGAATCCCGTTGCGCCCCTGTAACGCACAGGTGAATGGCACCTGTGTGCAACCCCTAGCGGACGACGCGTCCTGTTCCGTTGACGCGGGTCGTCCGAACTGCAAGTGGAGGTAGTACCGTGGTTGAACGTACATTTTCGATCATCAAGCCCGACGCCGTAGAGCGCAATCTGCAGGGCGAGGTCCTCGCCATGATCCAGGGCGCAGGGCTCAAGGTCGTAGCCATGAAGATGATCCATCTGACCAAGGCGCAGGCCGAAGGCTTCTATGCCGTGCACCGTGAGCGTCCCTTCTTCGATAGCCTGACCACCTACATGTGCTCCGGCCCGGTGGTCTGCTCGGTGCTCGAAGGCGAGAATGCCATCAGCCGGTATCGTGAAATCATGGGGGCCACCAACCCGGCCAATGCCGCGGAAGGTACCATCCGGAAGAAGTACGCCGTGAGCCTCGAGGCCAACTCGGTTCACGGTTCCGACGCCCCTGAAACCGCCGCGTTCGAGATCTCGTACTTCTTCAACGCGCTGGAGATCGTAGGCTAATGCAAACAACACTCGGCTGCATAGGTTGCGGCAACATGGGCTCCGCCATTCTGCGCGGGCTTTCCGGACGTGAAGGACTGCGTCTTGTCGGCTGCGACCCCACGGGCGCCAAGCTGGCTGCGCTTGCCGACGCGGGCGTCGAAGGGGTGGCTGACATCGCCGCCGCCGTGCGCGCTTCGGACATTGTTCTCGTGGCCGTGAAGCCGGGTCAGGTCGGCGCGGTGCTTGGTGCGGCCATGCCGGAACTCGATTCCGGCAAGGTCGTGGTCTCCATCGCCTCGGGCGTGTCCGTCGGCTCACTGCGTGAGATGAGCGGCGGGCGTTGTCCTGTGGTGCGCGTCATGCCCAACACCCCCGCCATGGTGGGGGCGGGCGTCTTCGCCCTGTGCTTCGAGGACGCGACCCTCGATGAGGTACGCCGCACTCTCGTGAAGGAGCTTTTCGAGGCGCTTGGCCGTGTGCTGGTGCTGCCTGAAGAGAAGTTCAACGCCTTCACGGCGGTCGTGGGCTGTGGCCCGGCCTATGTCTTCCATTTCATGGAAGCCGTGGTCGAGGCTGCGGTGACGCTGGGCTTTCCGCGTCATGAGGCGACGGACATGGTGGTCGACCTCTTCGCCGGTTCGGTGAAGCTGGCTGCCACATCAGGCACGCATCTCTCTCTGCTTCGCGAGGCCGTGTGTTCGCCAGCGGGCAACACCATCGCCGCCATGAACCAGTTCGACAGGGATGCCGTGCGCGGACGCATCATCGACGCCATCCTCGCCGCCTACAGGCGTGGGCAGGAGATGGAACGCTAGAGCGTCGGGTGCGGTGCATGTCCATGCGCCGTCCATGTGATTGAAAGAACGCCCTCCGTCGCAAGACGGAGGGCGTTCTCGCAGGCATGGCAATGGGTTCCGGTTGCATCGGCGTCAGGCCGCAAGAGGACGCGGCCCGATCATCTGTGGCCAAGGGCCGGGACGGGGTGTCTCCCTGCCGTCCCCTGCGGGGGGGGGGCCTGAACCCTCCCGCAGTCAGCACCCAGCGCGTTACACAGGGGCGTTGAATCAGGCCATATGGGGATGTCTCGCCGCTGACCTGTCGCCGCCCGGTCTGTGGTGGCGGCCTGTCCCGTGTGTGAGGGGGCGTGCTACATGAACAGGTCTGCGTCGCTGGGTGTTCTGTCCCACTGTATCTTGCCGCGACTCTTCTTGAATTTGCGCAGCAGCACGTAGACCGCCCCGGCACCGCCGTCGGTAGGCTGTGCCGTGCAGAAGGCGAGCACCACCCGTTTGAACGGGTCGCGGGTAAGCCACGATTGCAGCTTCTCACGCAGGATGCCGAGGCCATCCGGCGAATTGCGACCACGTCCCGGAATGACCAGCACGGTACGCAGCCCCTTGAGATAGGCCCCGCGAAAGAAACCGACCAGCGACTGGTAAGCCTGCAAGGCGTTCAGCCCGTGCAGGTCGAGGTGCGCTTCGGGGCTGTATTGCCCGGCGCGAAGCTTGCCGATGGTCAACTCGTCCAGCCCCACCACATGCCCTTCGAGGTATTCTTCCGTGTACTCAAGGGCGAACTCGATGCGTCCCTCAAGAAAGTCCTGCACGGGGTCGCGTCCGGAGGTCGCCGCCTTGCCCGGTGTCACGGCGGGGGGCACTTCGCGCCCCTTGCCCGACAGGGGCGTGATGCCGCGCATGGCTGTGGCGAACGACATGTCATCGTCATCATCGCCGGATGTCGCGCGGGTGGGGTGTTGCGTCCCGTGGTCGCTGACGGCATGGCGTGAACGTTCACGCACGTCGAGGCGTCGCTGCGAGGTCTTCACGTCGGGATGGCTGGCAGGGCCTTGGATTGGCTGTCCATGCGGGGCTTCCGGCAGCAGGACGTCCGCATCCGCTTGCTGTGCATTCTCGCGAAGCGACTTGAACGCCGGGTGCTGCCCCAGTGCGAAACTGCCCTCATCTGCGGGCTGGATGCCAGCCTTGTCGCGCAGTGCGGCTTCCATGGCGGGCGTCGGACGACCATGGGCGTCACGGGCACGGGGCGTCCCCTCATGGCCGGTGGGTGTGGCCGGATTGACGGCGCCGGAAGCAGGCTGGGGGGCATGGGGCGTACCTGAAGCGCCGCCCTCTCTGTGTCCCTTGTTCGTCTTGCCGCCCTTGCCGGGTGAAGGTGCCTTGCCGGAAGGGGCATCAAGACGCTGTACGCCGCCCATGGCTGCGGCGAAGGCTTCGGATTCGTCGTCGGGGAGGGCGACCGAATGGCGTGCTGGTTCGGGTTTCTTTTCCGCAGGGGCGGTTCGCGCATCGCGAAACTGGCGTTTCTGGAGGGCGCGGAAGGGATTGGTGTCGTCTATCGGCGTATCGTGCTTGGACATGACAGGCTCCTGTAAGAGCGCGATTGTTCATCCGCCGGGGGGCGCATGTCAAGACGGCGCGTGCTGTGAGACGATGGCAGGGGGATGGTGAAGGGATGGCGGAAACGTACGCGCCCTGACGCACTCTGCACAGATGGACGGTCGTGCGCGTCATGGAGGCGTGGGTGCATACGTTGAAGCCGAGGGGGGCGCCGTAAGGCGCGGGGCCAGGCACGGAGGCAGGCTCGGAGGCGGGACGGGGGCGGACGCAAAGGGACGGCCCGCCTGTGCGGGCCGCCCCGGGATGAGCGAGAAGTGAAGGGTTATGCCTTGGCGGCGTCCAGCCCCAGCGCCGCGTCGATGACCGGGCGCAGTGCCAGCGCGGTGGGGCGTTCGGGGTGATGCTTGATGTACACCCATCCCTCGTCACCGCTGCGGACGACCTGCGGGTCGAGGGGCAGCGCGGCGAGGAAAGGTACGGCCATCTCCTTGGCGAGGGCTTCGCCGCCGCCTTTGCCGAACAACTCTTCGATGTTGCCGCATTGCGAGCAGACGATGCCGCTCATGTTCTCCACGAGGCCGAGTACGGGAATGCCTATCTCGGCGCAGAAGCCGAGGGAACGGCGTACGTCGTCGATGGCCACGGCCTGCGGCGTGGTGACCACGAGGGCGTGGGCACCGGGGTTGAGCAGCTGTACGGCGGAGAGAGGTTCGTCACCCGTGCCGGGAGGGCAGTCGACGATGAGGTAGTCGAGGTCGCCCCATTCCACATCGCCGACGAGTTGCTGGATGAAGCCTATCTTGACCGGGCCGCGCCAGATGACGGCCTGTTGCCCGTTCGGCAGAAAGAAGCCCAGCGACATGACCTTGAGGTTGTCACCCCACATGACGGGCTTGATGAGGTCGCCCTCAACATCCACCTTCGACTGGTCGAGGCAGAGAAGGCGCGGGATGCTCGGGCCATGCACGTCGACGTCGAGCAGGCCCACGCGCTTGCCGGCAAGAGCGAGACCTGCGGCGAGGTTCGCCGCCACGGTGCTCTTGCCCACGCCGCCCTTGCCGGACATGACGACGATGCGATGTCTGATGCGGGCGAGATTGTCCTTGAGCCGCTTCTGTGCGGCCATGGCCTCAAGGTCTTGGGCGCCGCTACCGCCGCAGCCGCCCTGCGCCGTGCTGGAGCAGCCGGAACATGCTTCACTCATGCCTTGGCCTCCGCTGCGGCGCGCTTGGCCTTGAGGGCCTCGCGCAGCCAGTCGTACCACGGGGTCAACCCCTCGCCGCTGCGGCATGAAAGCTCGTAGATGGTGAGGTTCTGGTTCAGACGGGTGGAGAAGCGGCGTGCCCGTTCCACGTCGAAGTCGACGTAGGGCAGAAGGTCCACCTTGTTGAGCAGCATGACGGACGAAAGGTTGAAGAGCAGCGGATACTTCTCCGGCTTGTCGTCGCCTTCGGTGACGCTGAGCAGGGCCACCTTGTGGTCTTCGCCGCAGTCGAACTCCACCGGGCAGACGAGGTTGCCGACGTTCTCGATGAAGAGGATGTCGAGGTCTGCGAGGTCGAAGTTGCTGATGGCGTCGAGCACCATGTTGCTGTCGAGGTGGCAGCCGCCGTCGGTGTTGATCTGCACGGCACGGGCGCCCGTGGCGGCGACGCGGCGTGCGTCGTTGTCGGTCTGGAGGTCGCCCTCGACGACGGCCATGCGGAATTCGTCGCGCAGGTCGGTGAGAGTGCGTTCAAGCACCGAGGTCTTGCCCGCCCCGGGCGAACTGATGAGGTTGAGCACCAGCACGCCGTGGCGTGCGAAAAGCTTGCGGAGCTGGTCGGCCATCTTGTCGTTGGCCTCCAGCACGTTGCGAATCACCGGAATGTCCATGTCGGCTCCGTCATTCGGCTTCGATGTGTTCGACATAGAGGTCGCGCCCGGAAAGGACGGTGTGACCCACCTCCTCGCCACATGCGGGGCACGGGCTGAAGAGCAGTTCACGTCCCTCCGGCTCGAACTCCCTGCCGCAGCCCCCGCAGGCCAGACGCACCGGGTTCTGGACAAGCTCTATCCGTGCGCCCTCGAAATCCGTCCCGGTCGTGAGCACCTCGAAGGCGAATTCGAGGGCTTCGGGGACGAGATTGGCAAGAGCGCCGTACCGGACGCGCACGAGAAGCAGTTTTTCGACCTCGTGCTTGCCCAGTTCTTCCCTGACGATGTCAAGAAGGCTTGTGGCTACGGACATTTCATGCATGTGCCTTGGATACTGGAAAAGCCAGAGGGCGTCCACCCCGCCCGCCGTCTCCCCCGTCGTCTCCCCTGTCGCCCCGTCCGTTCGATCCTCCCCCTGTCCCTCTGCCTCTTGTCCCCGCCCTCCAGACACCAAGGCCGCCTGCCATCCGCCCTGTCACACCTTCTGTTCCGTCACATTTCAGGGTGCGCAAGGAGCGCTCACCCGTTTGCAAGCGGTGGGAAAAGGGGTATGTCTCCGTTGCCGAACCTTGCAATGCAGGGCCGGGGAGGAGCGATGCACACCGGAGCTTTCATCGGCGTTCATGCCACGCGTCCGCGAGGCGGCGACGGTCGACTCAAGCGGTACTGGTTCGTATGGGATGACGGAGACCGTTATCTCGTCCAGCCGCTCGACGGTGCCTATCAGCCGGCTGGCGATGTCCGGCCTGTGAGCGCGGCCACCTTTCGCGATGATTTCGAGCCGCAACCGGGCATTCTCGCCGTTCCGCTGCGGGATTTCGAACCGCAGCCAGCCCGCGATGGCGTCCAGGGCGGTGACGCGGGGGAAGACGAACTCGAACATGAGTTGCGCGCCGGGTTCGCACTCGGTATGACGCGATTGCGCAACGGAGACCGCGAAGGGGCGCTTCGTCTCTTCGAGCATGTCCTTGCCACCGAAGAGGGTGTCGGGCCTGTCCATAAACATCTGTTCACGGAGTTCGGCATCCATTTGCGTAAACGCAGGCTTCTGAAGACGGCCTGCGACTTTCACCGAAGGGTGCTTGCGCTGTCACCAGAGGACAGCCATGCGCATTTCAACGCCGCTCGCGCCTTGTACGAAGACGGAGACATCGACGCGGCGGTGAGGCATCTCAACCATTCACTCAACATATCGCCCGACCTTGAACCGGCATCGCTGTTCCTTGCCTATATAGAACGGCATCGTCCGGCGGGAGAGGGCGCAGGTTCCGGTGGCACGACGACCGGGACAACGCAGGAGACCAGACGCTGATGAACAAGAATATCGCCATGCTCATCGTCGCCGTGTTGCTGTTCGCCATGGCGCTCATTGCGGTCAACCAGTTCTCTTCCGGCGAGCCAGACCCCACGGCCCCCGCAGGGGTGACGGCGGGCCCTGAGGTCACCGGGCAGGTGACGGAACAAGCTGGCACTGTCGACGCCGGTAACGCCGCGACCGGGAACGGCACCATGCCCGGTGGCCTGATGCCCCTCGATAACGGCACGTTGCGTGAGCTTTCCCCGGCGGGTGAGGCTGGCGGTGCCGGAACGCTGGCAGACCCGCGTGGTCTTGCCGGTGTGCAGCCGGGCGAAGAGGAGGGCCCGCTGGTCGACCAGCCCGGTCTGAAGCCCGAAACGCACAAGGCTGCCAAGGCTGTGCCCAGTCAGCCTGCCCATGCCGCGAAGCCCGCGCAGAAGACGGAACACAAGCCTGCGCAGAAGGAGGCCGCTAAAGCCCCGGCCAAGGCTGAAGCCCCGAAGCCTGCCAAGACAGAAGCCGTCAAGGCCGCACCTGCCAAGGTCGAGCCCGCCAAGAAGCAGGCTGCTGCCCCGGCTGCCAAGACCGAAGCCGCACCTGCGCCCAAGGCCACCTCTGGCGGTCAGACCGCGAAGGCGAGCATCAAGTTCGAAGGCAGCACAGCCGTGCTGCATCTTGAAGGTGCTTCCGGCGCGCAGTACAAGTCGTTCGTCCTCAAGGAACCCGACCGTATGGTCGTCGACCTCGTCGGGGCGTGGACCGTCAACGTGCCCACCGTGCCTTCCAACAGGGTCATCAAGGCCGTTCGCGTGGGCAAGCCCGGAGAGAAGACGCGCATCGTCCTCGACCTCGACAAGGGGCCTGACGGGCATGAGGTCGTCAAGAAGGGCGGAGCCCTTGAAGTCCGCGTGAAGTAGTCTGAAGCAGCGGGGCGTGTCCCCGTTGATGATGCAGAAAACCCCCGTCACGAATGCCGTGGCGGGGGTTCATCGTTGTTTCGTCAACAGCGTTGTCTAGGCGACGTCGAAGCCTATGCGTCGTATGGCATCCTTGACCTTCTCGATATCCACCGACGCGGTCTCCGTCCATGAAGCCTGTGCCTTTTCAAGGCTCACGTCCACGTCCTTGACGCCGGGGATGTCCGACAGGGCTTTGGTGACAGACATCTTACAATGATTGCAGGACATTCCCTGCACGTTGAGAGTGGGCATGTCGTTCCTCCTGATAATGATTATCTTGCCATGTACGCCAATGTGGCTATCTTGAAAAGGGTTTGTCATAGCCTCGCTAGTCGGGGCGGGCATTCTCTTTTCCCCGTGCGAAGGCAGGATAAGCGGCTTGTCCCGGTCGGGACTATGCTCGTCGGCAAGTCTTCGCAGCAGCGGAAGCAACGTAGAGATAGCCACCCTCTTGGACTGTGCAAGCACGGATGTCCGTTGCCGGACACTGCGCGCGCGATGCGACCGGGTGAACAGGAGGAGTCATGGATAGCCGGACCGATTCCGTGAGACACCGTAGCCGGATGCCGGTGCGGGGCATGACATGCGCCGTGTGCGCCGGACGCATCGAGAAGATGGTCGGCCGCATGGAAGGTGTGGAGACCGTGGCGGTGAATCTTGCCACGGAGGTCATGGATGTGACGTGGGATGACCGCACGGACCTCGACGCCATCGTCCGGCAGGTGTCCGCCCTCGGCTTCGAAGCCATGCCCCCGGACGCCGCCCCTGCGGGAGGGGGGAACGACCTGCGTTTCGCCGTTTCGGGCATGACCTGCGCCGTGTGTGCCGGACGCATCGAGAAGGTGGTGGGCACCATGGACGGGGTCGGGGCGGTGTCTGTGAACCTCGCTGCCGAGACCGCACAGGTGACGCCCCTGCCGGGTGTGGACGCCGGGGCGCTGGCGGCCTCCGTCGTAGAACGCATCAGCGGGCTGGGTTTCGGTGCCACCTTGCAGGAACAGGCGGTGGATGCGGCGTCGAGTGCGTCGCTGTGGGAAAGACAGCGGCATGAGGCCGACGCCCGGCTTGCCCGCATGAAAGCGCGTCTTGTCCCGGAATTCTGCTTCACAGTGCCGCTTCTGCTTCTTTCGATGGGGCACATGATGGGGCTGCCCTTGCCCGGCTTCCTGCATCCCGCCCATTCTCCGCTGACGTTCGCCGTGGCCCAGCTTCTGCTCACGTTGCCCGTCATGTGGTCGGGGCGCGACTTCTACCGCATCGGTTTCGGC
>Ga0302246_1000762_pt1 | contig 25909 bp, 18 predicted proteins | sample AAG_UR_Trp_MG_FD_193533 | JGI IMG/M metagenome (GOLD analysis project Ga0302246, IMG submission 193533) | Enriched activated sludge microbial communities from anaerobic digester in WTTP, New Holstein, Wisconsin, United States - AAG_UR_Trp | ecosystem: Engineered > Bioreactor > Anaerobic >... | reverse complement strand
ATAACAAAAAACGGATTCATCTTGGCAAGAACATGCATGGGATGACTCCATATGAAAGATTTAATCAATACCTTAGAAATCGCGATAGTCAGTTAAAAAGAGTCACCCTTGAAGGTTAACTGTACATAGTTCGGCTTTATTTAGATAAAAAACAGTATTATATGGAAAGTAAGCTCAATAAGTGTTATAATAAACTCATTAATAAGCAATAATAAATCAATTAAATATGTCTCAAGAAACACCTTTTGGTCCCACCACACCTGATTCAAAGATCATTCTTCCATCACAAGAATTGCAACCAACAGAAGCTATTCTAACTGACAATGAAAAAATCATGGGAAGAGCTGGCGATGAGGCTGCACGCGCTTCTAAAATGCGACAACAAGGAGGAATAGCAGATGCGGAAAAGCTAATGCATTTGAGACAAGGTATTGCTTCAGGTAGCCCTGCTCCAGGTTCAGGAGATGAAGCATTGCGCGAGAGAGTTGCTCGTAGTGTAGAAGCAGGAATGCTTTTTGGGGATAAGAATGATGGGGTATATAGTCAGGGCGAGGGTTTAAAGGGTATCTCATTAAATCTTGGAGAACCAGTTGCGCCAGCCACAGCTGAATTTCCCCATGGAGAAGGTGAACCATCAGAAGAAGAAGCAGAAGGAGGTTTAATCAATCTCGCGGACCTGATGCGTAACGGTTAGACTTAAAAACAATCATCGCAAAATCAGTAGCTTAAAATTAAAATTATTAATTGTATAAGTTTACAATGCGCTTTAATACAAACAAGTCTTAATCTTGCTAATTCTTATTATCTTATCAATTTGATTAAATCTTTGGTTATATTTGCCTTTTTAGGCGCTGTTCGCTATACTTTCGCGGAAATATTATGTCAAAAAATAATACCATACAAACCGGAGTTTCCAGACAAAAGGTGAAACGCCGAGTGGGTCTAATTATACTACTTTTTTTAATAGCCGGATCTCTTTCGTATAGCACGCCTGCCAATTGGCTAATTAGTCAAGTTAATAATGTTTTGGGCACGCATTTTGGATCCATTAATTTACCATTTTCTTTAGGTCTGGATTTACAAGGAGGTACTCGCTTAGAATATGAAGCTGATTTGTCCAAAGTTGATTCGTCCGAGCGCACATCGGCCATGGAGGGCGTTCGCGATGTTATCGAGCGCAGAGTAAATGCCATGGGTGTTTCCGAGCCCATAGTTCAAATTACTAGAGCTGGCGATGCTTATCGTGTTTCAGTTGAACTAGCCGGTGTTCGTGATATTAATCAAGCTATTAGCATGATAGGCGAAACTCCCATTTTGGAGTTCAAAGTGGTTAACGATGAAGAGTCTCAACAATTGACTGCTGAAGAAATTTTGCAATTAGAAGAATCAGAAAACGAGGCCAAATCTCAGGCAAATACATTTTTAGCTTCGGTTAAAAACTCTCCTGAAAGTTTTACGGATTTAGCTAAAGCCGAATATGCCAAGTTAGGCCTCGCCAATCAAAATGTGGATTTGGGTTTTATTAAAGATCAAATTAAATATACGCAAATTTATGAATCAGCCAAAGATGCGCCGATTGGTTCTATTTTGCCCATAAGTACTGATTCAGCAGAAGCAGTTGTAAAAGTCGAAGAATTCAAAGATGCTGGTCAAGAAATTAAAGCTCGTCATATTTTAATTCAATGGAAAGGTTCTCAATACGCTTCTGAAGCCATAACGCGCACCAAAGAAGAAGCTTTGGCATATACTCAAGAAATAAAACAAACTCTAACTCCAGAAAATTTTGCCGAAAAAGCGTCAGAATTATCCGAGGAACCGGGCGCGAATTCCTCTCGCGGAGATTTGGGATGGTTTGGCCCAGGCGTAATGGTTGAAGCCTTTGAAAACTCGGCTTTTACTTTGGCTAAAGGGCAAATTTCTGAACCCGTGGAAACGGATTTTGGTTATCATTTGATATATAAAGAGGATGAACGTGGTACTAAAGATGTTCGTGTTAGCGCAGTTCTTTATCCAAAATTGACCAGAGATGAAATCGTGCCTCCGTTTAAACGAACCGAACTTACCGGTAAACAGTTAGAAAAGGCGCAACTTGAGTTTAACCCACAAACCGGATCCGCCGAAGTCGGTTTGCAGTTTAATAGTGAAGGCGCTGATTTGTTTGCGTCCATAACCAAAGCCAATATCGGTAAGCCGGTCGCCATTTATTTGGATGGCGAACCAATTAGCGTGCCCACTGTGCAATCCGAAATTTTAGGAGGTCGCGCTGTAATCACTGGAAACTTTACAGTTTCAGAGGCCAAACTTCTCGCTCAACGTCTGCAATCCGGCGCTTTGCCAGTTCCCATTGAGCTTATTGCGCAACAAACTGTTGGTCCGTCGCTTGGCGAGGATTCGGTTAAAGCGTCGCTTATAGCTGGTCTTTGGGGATTTTTATTAGTAACTCTCTTCATGATTGTATTTTATCGTTTACCTGGTTTAATTTCTGTTTTTGCTTTAGCTATTTATGGAGTGCTTTTATTTGCAATATTCAAAGCTATTAATGTAACGCTTACTCTTCCTGGAATCGCGGGTTTGATCCTCTCGGTCGGCATGGCTATTGATGCCAATGTGCTTATTTTTGAACGCCTTAAAGAAGAATTACGTCTTAAAAAAGCTTATACTGTAGCTATTGAGGAGGCTTTTAGACGCGCTTGGCCCAGTATACGCGACGGGAATCTTACGACGCTTATATCTTGTATTGTCTTATATTGGTTCACTTCTTCGATTATAAAGGGATTTGCTTTAACATTGGGTATTGGTGTCATGATTTCCATGTTCACTGCTTTAACAGTTACTCGCAATATCTTGCTCATCATTTCCATTCCAAAATTATACGAATCTTGGAGTTGGTTGTATCTAAAAAAGTCGCCTAAGAACACACAAGAATAAATTTATGAATATAAATGTATTTAAATACCGCTATATTTGGTACACGCTTTCTTTAATAACAGTTAGCGCTAGTATAATCATGTTTTTTGCCTTTGGTTTAAAACAGGGTATTGATTTTACGGGCGGATCCTTATTGTCTGTTCGTTATCAAGAAGAACAACCTCTTGTTATGGAGGTTGAGCAAACTTTGGCTTCCATGGAATTGGGCGCCATGGTGGTTCAACCGGTTGGCGAAACTGATATGAACTTCCGTATGCGTACTTTAAAAGAAGATGAGCATCAACAAATTTTAGCATTACTTTCCGAATCTTACGGTGAAATTACAGAACTACGTTTTGATTCAATTGGTCCGGTCATTGGTCAAGAATTGCGGTCCAAATCCATGTCCGCTTTGGTTATAGTTTTTTTAGCTATTTTGGTATACATTGCTTGGACGTTTCGCCATGTTTCTGTCCCTATTGCTTCGTGGAAGTATGGCGTGATAGCTATTTTTTCATCTTTTCATGATGTGGTAATTCCGGTTGGCGTTTTTGCTTTTTTAGGAAAATATTACGGAGTGGAAATTGGCACTTCTTTTATCGCAGCCATTCTTACCATCTTAGGATATTCAATTAACGATACTATTGTGGTATTTGACCGCGTGCGCGAAAATCTACATAAAACCAGTGGCACTTTTGCTGAAATTGTTTCAAATTCTTTAAATCAAACAATTGTCAGATCCGTAAATACAACCATTACAACACTTTTAGCTTTGATTGCGGTTTATCTTTTTGGCGGAGGTAGTATTCGTGATTTTGCTTTGGTTTTGATTATAGGCATAGCCACAGGAGCATACTCTTCCATATTTGTCGCTTCACCATTATTGGTGACTTTTTACAAAATCCAGCAAAAACGCAAAGCACGTATTAATTGATTTTTAAACGCGGTTTGTAGTAACAAGAGCAAAATAAATGCTCTTGTTTTTTATTAATTTGCTTTGTTTTTAAGTAAATCAAAAATATGATACAATAAGCAAAGTATGAACGAATACTTTACGTTTGACGTAGCATCATTTCTGGCCATGTTGGGATCCAATCCTTTTATGGTTATGTGGACGTTTTTTATCTACGGCGGATGGGTAATTTTTTTGATTATAGGCATATGGGCATCAACTAAAATTTGGTTGGTCTGGAGGCAGACATTGGCTTCAAAAAAAAAGGAGTTTATTACTTTGGCCATCGATATTCCCAAATTAACAGAAAGAGATTCAGGTCAGTCACTACGCGCTGTTGAAAACATTTTTGCGCATTTGGCTGGCGCTCATGCTCCGGCTTCATGGACAGAAACCTGGATTGATGGCAAATATCAAGATCCCATTTCTTGTGAGATAATTTCTATCGAAGGCAATGTTCAATTCATTATTCATTGCATTCGTCCACTTCGCGATTTGGTCGAGGCGTCTATTTTTGCTCAATATCCAGAAGCCGAAATAATCGAAGTTGAAGATTACACTAACAGTGTGCCAACTTCATATCCGGATTCGGAGTACGACCTATGGGGCACGGAAATGGTTCCAGCTGGAAGCAGACCTTCATTTTATCCTCTTAAAACTTATCCGGCTTTTGAGCATTCCATGTCCGGTGAACTTAAAGATCCTTTATCGGTTTTACTTGAGGGAATGTCTCGTATGGGTTCAGGAGAGCAGGTTTGGATGCAAATCATTTGCCTGCCCATTGATGTAGGGGATTATAATAAAAAAGGAACCAAAGTCATTAAAGAGCTAAAAGGTGAGAAAGTTGTCGCTCCTCCCAGCTTACTTGAAAAAATAATTTTAGCGCCTTTCAATTTGTTTATTATGCTCGCGAATGAACTTATCGGCGGTGGATCAGGCTCATCCGCGTCCGCAAAAGGGGATGATCCGTTTAAGGCAAAGATTTTTAATTTATCTCCCGGTGAGCGCAAGGTGCTGGAGGCTGTCGAAAACAAAGTTTCTAAAATAGGTTATTTGTGCAAAATTAGATTTATGTATATTGCCAAAAAGAATGTATTCAAAAAACCCAAAATAGTTCAGTCGCTTATCGGTTTTGTTAAACAAATGAACACTAATGATATGCTGTCGTTAAAGCCAGAAGCAAAACACGTCGGTGTCAACGGAGCTTTGCTTTTTATGCGAGAAAAGCGAAATAACATTCGTAAAAATCGTCTAATGAGTTATTATAAAGGGCGTTCCGCTTTTAATGGTAATCCGCCATACTATCTTTGCACCGAGGAGCTGGCAACATTGTGGCATTTTCCTCACACCTTTCAGGTTAAAGCTCCTCGTCTCAAGAAACGTGATGTAAAATATGCTGAACCACCAATGAATTTGCCTTTCGGATAGTTATAAAATTAAACATTAAAATAATCTTCATTTCACAAAGTTCTGACGCGAAATAAAATAAGATAAAAATTAAAAATGTAATGTTATGAATAGTGCCAAAGGCTAAAAACTATGCCCGTAAAATATGATCATGATCACGAGAACGAAATAACTTTGTTCGCTGAAACCAATTTTCGTAATGAGCGAAGACGTTTTGGTATCAAAACGGATGACCGTCGTCGTCATCTTTATATTATCGGTAAAACCGGTATGGGTAAAACCGTATTGCAAGAAAATATGGTTATGAGCGATATCATGGCTGGCCATGGCGTTTGCTATGTTGATCCTCATGGCGACACGGCTGAAAAAATTCTAAATTATATTCCTTCCAATCGGATAAATGATGTGGTTTATTTTAATCCAGCAGATTTGGAATATCCCGTGGGCTTCAACATCCTCGAATCTGTCGCCGAAGATCAAAAGCATCTTGTAAGCAACGGGCTTATGGGGGTTTTTAAAAAAATCTGGCCAGATGTGTGGAGTCCGCGCATGGAGTACATTTTGCAAAATTGCGTGATGGCATTATTGGATTATCCGGGCGCAACATTGCTTGGCATTAATCGTTTGTTGGTAGACAATGATTATCGCAAGAGAGTTGTCGCTAAAATCCGTGATCCAATTGTTAAAACTTTTTGGATTGCTGAGTTCGAATCCTGGACAGATAAATATAAGGCAGAAGCATTGCCCGCAATACAAAACAAGGTTGGTCAATTTCTCGCCGCTTCTGTCATTCGTAATATTGTTGCTCAAGTCAAATCCACTGTTGATATTCGTCGAATAATGGATGAGGGTAAAATTTTTATCGTAAATTTATCAAAAGGTCGCATTGGTGAAGATAATATGCGTTTGCTTGGAGGAATGATTATTGCTCGCATGCAAATGGCGGCCATGGAACGTGTTAACATACAAGAGGAGGACCGTCGTGATTTTTATCTTTTTGTTGATGAATTTCAAAATTTTGCCAACGAATCTTTTGCTTCAATTTTATCCGAAGCTCGTAAATATCGTTTAAGTCTTACTGTGGCTCATCAATATATCGAACAGCTTTCCGATGAGGTCAAGGCCGCGATTATTGGTAACGTGGGCACTTTGCTGGCTTTTCGAGTTGGTTCCACTGATGCGGAGTTCCTGGAGCGAGAGTTTGCGCCTCAATTCACTTCCGAAGATTTGGTGAATCTTCCAAAATACAATATATATCTCAAACTCATGGTAGACGGAGTGGCTACTTCTCCTTTTTCGGCCAATACCTTGCCTCCAATGGCCAAATTTACGGGCAATGCTCAAAAAGTTATTCAAGTGTCTCGCGAGCGCTATGCCATGCCTCGAGCTATCATTAATGAAAAGGTTTTGCGTTGGAGTGGAATGGAAACCAGTACCATACGAGAAGTTGCTACGCCTTCACTTACAGCCAATAATTCTGATTTATCCAACATCTCTATTGCGGAGCTGACTAATCATCCCGAAGGAATCAAGTCTGCTGAGGCTGTTTCCATAAATACAACCGCTGATTTTTTAGAAAATGAAGAGGAGATTGATGATTCCGGAGAATATTTACGCATTTCGCCCGAGCGTTTGGAAATTTTACAAAAAATGACTTCCGGCGGGCAACAAAAAAAGAAAGATAAACCCAAATTTTCACATACCTGTTCCAGATGCGGTAAGGTGTGGGAGATGCCTGTGCAACTTGATCCATCTAGGCCAATGTATTGTTCAGATTGCATGCCCATTATTCGTGAAGAGCAGAAAGAAAAAGAGCGCATAAAAAAAATTGGTCCGGATCCCGAATCGCAACAAAATATTGAGCATCCCCCTAAATTGAAAAAGCGCAATAAATTACCAAATAAACCTCGCATAGTTGGTAAAATTGATCTTCCTCCCATTTCTTCATTGCCCCTTCCGGAGGAGGATCCTGATGAGCCTCCATTTCCAACAAGAAGTGGATTATTGCAAGACATTGTTAAAGCCAAAGGCAGGCCTGTTGAAACAAATAAATATCGTATCGAAAAACAATTAAATGACAACAAAACAAAAGTAGAATCAAATTTTAAAAAAATTCAATCCACTCCAGCCGATTCTTCAAAACACAATTTTTATTTACCACCCAAAAAACAAAATCAGATTAAAAATCAAGATTTTGAACCTAAAAATGATAATAAGCCCGAATCATTGATTGTTTTTAAAAACAAATCTTCTAATAACAATCAAAATCCATCTTCATCTTCTTATACGCAAGCACCCAAAGTTGGTGGCCATAATCCATCTCTTAATAAAAATAATCAGCACAGCGATCGTTTTGATGACTCGGATCAACAATTTGATCATTCTTCGGGTCCCACAACTTTAAATCCCGGTTCCCGTATAATATTTGACTAATAATCAATCATTGCCTTTATGCCTGAAACAATATCATACAAAACATTAGATAATGTGTTCATAAAAGGGGATTGGTCTCCTTCGCCCACAACCATTGGTGTTGTAATTTTATTACATATGATGCCGTTGGATCGCAAATCTTGGTCAGCATTTCAACAAGTTTTGCTAAAACATCGCATCGCGTCTTTGGCGATTGATTTCCGAGGTCATGGCGAAAGTACTAAAACCGAGGAGGGCGTTATTCTTGATTATAAAAAATTTACGGATGAGGATCATCATAAATATATGTATGATGTGTCCGGAGCTTTGGATTGGTTGGAGTCAAAAAAATATTCTAAAGATCAAATCATGCTTGTTGGCGCGTCATTCGGCGCAAGTATTGCTCTTTGGATGTTGCAAGAGGAGCCAGGTTTGTCTGGAGCGGTACTTCTCTCACCGGGTAATTATCGTGGTATAGACGCTGTTGAAAAAGCCGAATATACCAAACATCATCAAGCAATATGGGCATCCGGATCCGATTCTGATGATCCAGAATCTTACGAGGTTGCTGAAAAAATCATCGAAGCTTCCGGAGCTTCGCGCAAACAATTTGTGCCTTATAAAAACGCGGGACATGGCATACATCTTTTTATAGCCGATCCTGATTTAATGGAAAATTTGGCAACATGGATTGAAGAATCTTTTAGTCGTCCTATTTAAGTTTGCTTAATCGTTTTTTGCGTGGCATTATATTAATCAATCATGAAATATCTACGGATTTTTAATTATCTTACGGCATTTTTTATTATCTTATTGCCTTCATTTGCTTTAGCAAATGTTGTGCCTGAGCGTATCTCTACCGGTAGCTTTTCTCATAAAGCGACTGATTTTGCCTCAGCTATAGTCATAGATACTGCAACTAATAAGGTGCTTTTCGAATACAATGCCGATAAGTCATGGGTTCCAGCCAGCTTAACCAAGTTGGTAGGCGCTTTGGTTTTTATAGATAGTCAACCAGCTTGGGATGCTATAGTGTCTCTAAAATCTGAGGATGAGGTTGGGGGAGGGCGCTTGCGTGTTGATGAAGGCGCGACCATGTCTATTCAAGATCTAATGTACGCTTCAATTACCGGAAGCGCCAATAATGCAGCAACTGCTTTTGGCAGGTTGTCAGGATTAGGGGCTGATGGCTTTATTACAGCCATGAATAATCGCGTAAAATTGCTTGGTTGCACTGATACGCATTTTGATGACGCTTCAGGCATGGCAGTCACCAGTCGTACAACGGCGCGCGACATGCTAATTATAGCCAAGTCAGCTTTCTCAAAACCAGAAATTCAAAAACCAGCTTCAACTTATAAATATTCTTTCACTATCCGTAATACTGGTGAATTAAAAACCATAACCAATACAAATCAGTTACTTGCCGATCCTAATAACGGTTTATATGTTATTGCGGGCAAAACTGGTTTTTTATACGAATCATTGCACAATCTCGTCTATCAAGTTCGTCCCAGTCAAAGTGATAAACGTGAATTACTAATTGTTGTTTTAGGAGCTCCTTCGCGAGATGATTTATTTGCAGTTTCCGAGCGTTTAGCCAAGTGGAGTTGGAGTTCTTACAGTTGGCAAAATACGCCAATATCACCGTCAATTAGCGAAGCTTTATCAATTCCTGATGGCACACTTATTAAAAAAGCAGATTCTTCTGCTGTTTGGTATGTTTGGAAGGGCAAAAAATATGTATTATTGGATGGTATTTTTTTAGATCATTATTTCCCCAAGACCCCGATTAAAATCGTTTCAACAGAAGCGGTCGAAGCTTTAATAACAGCTCGTCCCTATACTTTTGATGATGGCGAGTTATTAAAATCTTCAACTAGCCCAGTTGTTTATTATGTGGAGCGCGGATTGTTGCGTCCAATCTCATCCGAATCAGCTTTTTTATCCATGGGTTGGAAATGGCAAGACATCGTTATAGCTCCTGAATGGCTATTAAATACTTATTCTCGAGGTTTGGTTATAAATACACAAAATACTGCCTCCGTAAAACTTACTAAAAAATAGAATATATTAATCAAAGATTATTAAGATTCAAGTTTATAAAGAATAATTCAACCAAGTGTTGATCTTTTCTCATTTTTATAGTAAGTTCCGCGCAAGAAATAATAATCTTTAGTATTTCTCATTAAATAATTTTCAGATTTTTGACGTTAGATTTTCATTGTTTTACGTTTTTAATTTTATGTTTATTAAGCAACTTGCCGATTTACTTAAAGAAAGCAATCAACCCAAGTATCGTCTTGAGCAGGCTTTGCGTTCTTATTATCAAGAATATCTTAGTTCGTGGGATGAAATTTCCACTTGGCCAAACGCATTGAGAGAATCATGCAAAGAGTTAAATTGGTCTCCGCTTACATTAGAAAAAGTTATTGAAACCAATAAACCAAAAAGCGCCAAGATGTTGCTTCGCACCAAAGATAAAAATTATATAGAATCAGTTATAATGCGTCACGAAGATGGTCGTAATACGGTTTGTGTTTCTTCTCAAATAGGTTGCGCTATGGGATGTTCTTTTTGCGCGACCGGAAAGATGGGTTATGTTCGCAATCTTTCCGTTGAAGAAATCGTGGATCAAGTAATACATTCAGCACGTTATCTAAAAACCAAAGATGCCAAAGTTACCAACATTGTTTTTATGGGCATGGGCGAACCTTTTCATAATACGGATGCGGTTTTTGAATCCATAGATATTCTTACAGATCCAAATCTTTTTGGTTTGGGCGCGCGCCACATTTCCATTTCCACTTGTGGCATAGTGCCGGGAATATTGCGGATGATCAAAGATGCTCCGCAGATAAATCTAGCTATTTCTTTACACGCTCCAACACAGAAGTTACGTGAAGAAATAATGCCTGTGGCAATCGCCTATAGTCTTAAACAATTAATGAAAGCGTTGGAAGATTATATGCAAGCAACTAATCGCAAAGTGATGTTTGAATATATCATGCTTCGAGATGTGAATGATAGTTTGGAACATGCAAAAAAGCTTGTGGAATTGCTTGAGCCATATAAGCGATTATCGCATGTTAATTTGATAAAATATCATGATACGGGCGTTTATAAAGCATCAGATGAAGTAGAACGTCGCGCATTTCAAGATTATCTTAAACATCATGGCATCTCTGTTACACATCGTATCTCATACGGCGAAGATATAAACGGCGCCTGTGGTCAACTCGCAACTAAAAAAGTTCATCAAGAACAAAATAATAAGTCCGTCAAAAGAAAATAAGATTATTCTTGAAGAATCCTAATCCATGTAATATTTAATTTTATATTTCATGTATAGCTTAAATATTTATGTAGGAATCTGTTAATTTGAAAAGTTAATTTAAATAAAAATCAAGATTAAGACAATATGCAAAAAGTCCTTGTAGCCATGAGTGGAGGCGTCGATTCTTCTGTCGCCGCTGCTTTGTTATTACAACAAGGTTATGATGTTACTGGTGGCTTTATCAAAAATTGGTCAGATACAAAAGATCCCATGAGCGGAGAATGTGCTTGGCGAGCCGAGCGCCGTGATGCGATTCGTGTTGCCGCCACTTTGAATATTTCGCTTTTAACTTTTGATTTCGAAAAACAATATCGCGAAAAAATTGTAAATGAGCTTTATCGCAGTTATGAAATAGGAGAGACACCTAATCCGGATGTGCTCTGTAATCAATACATTAAATTTGGTCTTTTTTACGATAAAGCCATGAAGCTAGGTTTTGATTATATTGCAACCGGGCACTACGCAATTATAAAGAATTCAATTGATTCATTAAACAATAAGCGTGAAATACATAATATGGGGCGATTATTCCGAGGCGTTGATCCCGCTAAAGATCAAAGTTACTTTTTATATCGTATCTCTGGTGATATTTTACGACGCACGCTAATGCCTATTGGCGGTTATAAAAAATCTAAAATCCGAACTCTGGCTAAAAAGTTTAAACTTCCCGTAGCTCTTAAGCCTGATAGTCAAGGCATATGTTTTATAGGCAAAGTAAATTTTTCCAAATTCTTAGCCAATAAATTAAAAAGTAATCCAGGAGAAATAATTACAGCTGAAGGCGAAGTCATTGGTCAACATCAAGGGTTGCATAATTATACAATTGGTCAGCGACAGCGTATTGCTATAGCCGATAAACATCCTTGGTTTGTAGCAGTTAAAGACGTTAAGAAAAATCAACTTATAGTTGTAAATTCTGAAAAACACCCTTTATTGTTTTCCAAAGAGCTTATTATAGATGATTTACATTGGATCGCAGGTCATGCTCCAAAAATACCCCTCAAAGTTCAGATTCAGGCTCGTTACCATCAAGAACCTTTGCCCGCAGAGTTATTAACAGGTAGAGATAAAAAAACTATCCACATAAAATTAAAAAAACCGCTTTGGGCAGTCGCTCTAGGTCAGTCCGCCGTTATTTATCAAGGTCAAGAATGTTTGGGTGGAGGGATCATTCGCCGAACTGACCATTCATGTTAAACTGTTCAACCAGCGTGACACACTCATAACGTAGTAAAAACGCAATATCATAATAAGTTCATCAAGATTAAAGTTTATAAATCAATCAACGAAGGCTTGAATTGTCCTGAGATTGTTTTAGCAAGTTTTTGAATATATCAGATATAAATTTTTATCTAAATTAATTATTTAACTCATTATATTAAATATTATAAGCACAACCGGAAATTATTCTTATATGCAAGAAGAAAGATCTAAAAAATTTCAATGGATTTCAGTAGTATATTTGATATTATTTGTTTTAGCAGTTTTTTCACCATCACTGATTGGATCAGGTTATTTTGGGTTTCAAGAGCATCATATAGAAGAGGGTTTGATTTTCTTATTTGGATTAGCAGGAATTTCTATTTTTATGTTATATGAAAAAATGATGGAGAAAAAAGAAAAAGAGCATTTGGTGGTAATGGATGCCTGTGATCGCGCACGTCGCGAACTAGTTTCATCTTATCAATATATAGGCTCGTTAAATCGACAAATGGAGATGTTAAAGCAATTAACCAATGATACAAGTATTTCCATTTATGAACAGGATCAATTAAGTAAAGATTTGCTGGATTCTTTGGTTCGTAGCGCTTCCAGCGCTTTAGGAGGCGCGCCGAGTTTATTGCGCGTTATCAGACTCGATAAATTACGCACAGAGCACGAAGTATTTCACGATATGTCCAAAAGTAAAAACATACCAACTTTGCGAATTGCTAATAAAGAGTTAAAACAAATCCACGATCAAAATAAACAATATCATTTTTTCACCACAGATAATCAACATTTTGTCGCCGTCCCATCTGATAGGCACTCTGGTGATCATAAGGCATTTTTAATTTCTAAAATCAAAGAAGATCAAGAAAATACTTTTGATCCATCCATTCTCAAAGTTTTTGTTAATCAAGCCGAGCTCATTTATCGTGTTTTACAAAAAAATGGACAAATAGCAACCAATGCTCCGCTCGATTTAATCGATACCGTCACCAAAGAAACGATAGGGGAGGTCAACTAAAAAATTACAAACATACAGTCTATTGGTTTTCGTTAAAAGTAATGTAGATAAACATTGGTATATTTGAAGAAGCGCCTTTTAAAGAATTTTGTTTTGCGCTGGCTAGTGGAGTTTTAATATACGCAGGTGAGATTAATTCTATAAACATTATTAACGTAAAATAAAACTTGTCTTATAAGGTTTTTTATAGTATCTTTTTTTTTAATTATGCAAAAACGTTCAACCGATGAAATTAGGCAACTTTTTCTTAATTTTTTTAAGGATCGTGGGCATGCGATTTTACCCTCGGCATCTTTGATCCCTGAAAATGATCCATCCGTGCTTTTTACCACAGCAGGTATGCAACCCTTGGTGCCATATCTTTTAGGCGAAAAACATCCAATGGGTACTCGCTTGGCCAATGTGCAAAAATGTCTTCGCACTGATGATATCGACGAAGTGGGGGATGCTACACATGGGACTTTTTTCGAAATGTTGGGTAACTGGTCGTTGGGAGATTATTTTAAAGAAGAAGCCATCAATTGGTCGTATGAGTTTTTAACCAAGCCTGAATATTGTGGCATAGAGCCAACTAAATTATTTGTTACCGTTTTTGAAGGCGATTCCAACGCTCCACGCGATGAAGAATCAATAAATATTTGGCAAACTCTATTTACGGTTCATGGCATTCAAGCCGAAGTCGGAGAGGTTGGCAGAGATGAGCCCGCTTTCGGATCAATTGGTCCACGAATTTACGCCTATCCAAAAAAGAAGAATTGGTGGGAACCTGCCGGACAAATTGGTCCCTGTGGTCCGGATACCGAGATTTTTTACGATACCGGCAAACCTCATAATTCGGCTTTTGGCCCCATTTGTCATCCTAATTGTGATTGCGGACGATTTGTAGAAATTTGGAATAATGTATTCATGCAATATAGCAAACAAGATAATGGTTCATATGCCCCATTAGCTCAAAAAAATGTGGATACAGGCATGGGTCTTGAACGCATGGCATCCATAATGCAACAAGTTGATTCCAATTATGAAACCGATTCTTTTGTTAAAATATTTCAAGTTTTTGATGCTGTTTTTGATATAAAATACGGTATTGACTCCATTATCGATCGATCTCTGCGCATTATTATGGATCACATAAGAGCCGTAACTTTCATTATAGGAGATCAAAACGGCGTTGCACCGTCCAATATAGGCCAAGGTTACATTGCCAGACGTTTATTGCGTCGGGCAGTACGCGAAGCTAAACGTATAGGCGTTAATTCTCCAATTTCAGCCACAGTTTGCCAAGAAATTATTAATATTTACGGAAGTATTTATCCTGAGCTTATTCAAAACGCTGAACGGATTATCAGGGAAGTAATTAAAGAAGAAGAGAAATTTGCTTTAACTCTTGAAAAAGGATTAAAAGAGTTTGAGCGTATGGCAAGTAATGTTGACTCATTATCCGGACAACAATGTTTTCTGCTTTATGGCACTTATGGCTTTCCTATTGAGCTCACTGAAGAGCTGATGGCTGAAAGAGGGGGTAAAATTGATCGTATGGGTTTTGATGCCGAATATGCAAGGCATCAAGAGCTTTCGCGAACCGCTTCGGCCGGAGTTTTTAAGGGAGGTTTGCAAGATCAATCCGAAGAAACCACTAAATTACATACTGCTACTCATCTTCTACACCAGGCTTTACGCCAAGTTTTGGGTTCGCATGTAACACAACGAGGTTCTAATATTACAGCTGAACGCTTGCGTTTTGATTTTACGCATCCAGAAAAAATGACGGATGAACAAAAGCAACAAGTTGAGGATATTGTAAATGATATTATTCATAGAAATTTATCTGTTTCCATGAGTGAAATGACTGTCGATGAAGCTAAATCAGCGGGTGCCATAGGTCTTTTTGAAGAAAAATACGGCAATAGAGTGAAGGTTTATAGCGTGGAAGATCCAAAGAATCCTAAAGGATTTTTTTCCAAAGAAATTTGCGGAGGTCCTCATGTGTCCAAAACAGGAGACTTAGGAGGTTTTAAGATTAAAAAAGAAGAGGCTGTTTCCGCTGGTATTCGTCGAATTAAGGCTATTATCGGAACTTCAAATTAAAGTCATTAACTACTTAAATTGGGTTCTCAAGAGAAGTTTGGGCTAGCTCCCAATGGATTTTAGGTTCAATGCACTCTTTCGTTGCACGCGCTCAGATACATATTGCACTCTTCTAACCATAGAAGAACATGCAAATACAGCGCAAAGGATACAACATAAAAGGGTTTTGGAAGATAACCGATTATGCCATACGCTTGGCATATATGGTCACAGAAGAAGCTCAAAGAAGAGCTAAAATACTATCGTTTTGGAAGCGATATGGGATTAAAGCTACAATTGAAGCTTTTGAAGTTTCCAGAAGAACATTATTTGCATGGAAAGCAAGATTAAACGCTCATGGAGGCAAACTCGATGGACTAAATAACAAAAGCAAAGTCCCAAAGACAAAAAGAATCAGGCTTTGGCCCATTGAGATTATTCGTATGATCAAGATACTAAGATACGAATATCCAAACTTGGGTAAAGATAAAATACATCCTTTGCTTTTGGAATATTGCAAACCAAGAGGTCTTAAATGCCCTTCCATTGCCACAATCGGAAGGCTTATAGCAGACAGTCCTGACAAGATGAGACGCGAAGTCTCAAAACCAAGTTGCGCTGGTAGAAGAAACAAGCAAAAACCCAAGAAAAGACTTAGAAAACCAAAGAATTACACAGCTAAGCTACCTGGTGAATGTCTGGCTTTGGATAGTGTTGAATATCATAAAAAAGGTCAAAGACGATACATAGTTACTTTGATTGATGTTTACTCTCGATTTGCTTTTGCCTATGGCACAACAAGCCATGCTTCACTTGAAGCCTCCAAGGTTCTTGAAGTGATGCTTAAAACCATGCCAATTAAAGCTTATGAATATCTTAACGGATAATAGCTCTGAATTTATGAAACATTTTGAAGCAACAATACAAACAAACAATCTTGTCCATTGGCATACTTATCCTAAAACTCCTAAGATGAATGCGCATTGTGAGAGATTTAATCGTACAATACAAGAGGAGTTTGCTGATTATCATAAGTATCTTTTATTTGAAGGCGTTGATGAGTTTAATCGCAAGCTGGCTGATTGGTTGGTTTGGTATAACAGCAAGAGGTCACATCGGTCTCTAAACAAAATGACGCCGATTGGGTATATTCTGAATCAAGAATCAAGCAAGGAGTGCAAAGATAGGTGGGCGCGTACAATAAATTGACATTTTCCAATATCCATGATACTGTATTTTCATAATTGAATAACTCTCTTTGCTGATTTACACTAAATTTAGCTAAATTTCAAAGATAGTGATTCCAAAAAAATCAGAAAAAACTCCAAACATCTTTTTTTTGGGTGTTAAAGATTTATTTTGAATACAACTTTCTGTCATTGTTTATTAATTATTTAACCTTATGATAAGCGCCTCTACTTTAGGCGATCTCCGTACAATTCTAACAAGCTAATAAAGTTATTATACAATAGCTTTTATTAAAGTTATTAGCTATGCTACATAATCACACTACATTATTTGTAATTTTATGAAACCTTTTTATAAATACGCACCATCAGGCAAACTCAGCAACCGTCAAAATTTCCGTAAATCTGGATTAGTTAAAAACAAACCTCGTGTGGCAATCACAAACTCCAAATCAAACGAAGTAAAAAAATTCGATCATAAAGATATTATCGCCAAAGCTATTAAACATGCTTCTGAAAAAAACGAATTACTTCGCGCCAAAATTGACGCGCATGATTTCAAATCTGGCAAGTTAATTGTAAAATCCAAAACTCAAAAATCATCAGAAATTGCCAAAAACACTAAACCTAATGACAAGCCAAATTATAACAATAAACGCAACACAGCCAAGTCTCCTTTTAAAAATGAGGAACTTCGTTTGCACACCTATAAACATCGTCCACGTCTTAAAACCGGTTCCGATAAAGACGTATTAAAAGGACAAGATCGTGTTCGCGTTATTGTTTTGGGAGGAAACGAAGAAGTCGGTCGAAACATGACTCTTATCGAATATAAAAACGATATTATTTTAATCGACATGGGTTTGCAATTTCCCGAAGAAGACATGCCCGGAGTTGATTATATTATCCCCAACACTTCTTATTTAGAAAACAAACTTAAAAATATCCGCGGGGTAATAATCACTCACGGACACTATGATCATATTGGCGCCATTCCTCACTTGCAAAAAAAACTTGGCAATCCTCCACTATTCATGAATCCTCTCACCGCGGGAATTGTAAAAAAACGTCAAGATGATTTTAAAGGTTATCCCAAATTAAACATAACTATCATTAATTCTGATGATATTTTACATCTCGGAATTTTCAAAGTGGAATTTTTTCGTGTCTCGCACAACATACCTGATTCTTTCGGTGTGATAATTCATACTCCAGCTGGCATTATTGTTCATACCGGTGATTTTAAAATAGATCCCAATCCTTCAGGCGACAAGCCTACCGAAATCGAAAAAATCAAAGCTCTTGGTAAAAAGAACGTGCTTGCTCTCATGGCTGATAGCACCAACGCTCCCAAAGAAGGTCATCAACTAACAGAAGGAGACATTCAACATAATATTGATGATATTATCAAAAATGCTAAAGGACGCGTTATAATCGGTACTTTTGCCTCCATGCTTGGACGTATTTATCAAATTATTCAAGCTTGCGAACGAATGGGGCGTAAAGTCGCCATTGAAGGTTTCAGTATGAAGTCCAACGTTAAAATCGCGCAACAACTCGGTTACATGAAAATAAGTAAAGGTACTTTAATTGATATCAAAGAAGCTCTTAAATTGCCTGATGAAAAGGTTGTAATTATCTGCACCGGAGCTCAAGGTGAAGATCGCGCTGTCCTAATGCGAATCGCTAATGGCGAACATCCAAAAATCAGCATTCAAGAAGGTGATACGGTTGTATTTTCTTCATCTGTTATTCCAGGCAACGAACGTTCGGTGCAACGCCTCAAAGATACTTTATATCGCGAAGGCGCTGAAGTTGTTCACTATCAAATGATGGATGTTCATGCTGGTGGTCATGCATGCCAAGAAGATCTTAAAAACATGCATGATTGGATTAAACCGAAATATTTAATACCTATTGAAGGCAATCATTCTTTTTTAAGAATGCATGCCAAAGCCGCTATTCAAAATGGCTTCCCTGCAGAAAATATATTCATAGCGGATAATGGACAAATTATTGAATTTGATAAAAATAGAAATGGTCAATTAACCAATAAAAAAGTTCCGACCGAGTATGTTTTTGTGGATGGTTTAGGAGTTGGCGATACTAATCATATCGTTCTACGTGATCGTGTTGAGCTTTCACAAGATGGAGTAGCTATTGTAATGGCTGTCGTTTCTAGTCAAACAGGCAAACTTTTACGTCTACCAGATATTATTACTCGTGGTTTTGTTTACATTCGTCAACATGAAGATTTAATTCCCTATGCCCGCCGTAAAGTAGCCGAAGTCTTAAAAGATAGTGACGCGCGCTCTAGCGCTAACGGTCAGTATCTTAAAGACAAAGTTCGCGAAGAATTAGGCCAACTTCTCTTCGATAAAACAGGTAGAAGGCCAATGATTTTAACTTTGGTGGTCGAGGTCTAATCTATTTTAATTTTGTTGTCAAAATAAAAAAGACTCTCCCATGAGCCTTTTTTTTAACTGTTATGATTATAACTTAATAAAATAGAAATTCCACAAGATATTGTGTATTATATGCTACGCATGGTACGATTATATGATATGAAAGAGACAGTTTTTTCTGGCGTAAAGCCAACATCCATTCCTCATATTGGCAATTACATTGGCGCTCTTTGCCAATGGGTTAATCTTCAAAAAGATTATAATTGCTATTATTGCGTTGTTGATAATCATGCCATCACCATACCTCAAGATCCCAAAAAACTTCGCGAACAAACTTATGCCATAACCGCAACATATTTAGCTATAGGCATTGATCCTCAAAAATCTACCTTATTTTTACAAAGCGATGTTGCTCAACATACAGAATTAAGTTGGATCTTGATGACACAAACCAAAATGGGCGAACTTTCTCGCATGACCCAATTCAAAGATAAATCTAAAAAAACTGGTTCCGAATCCGCCGGTATCGGTTTATTTGCTTATCCTGTGCTTATGGCCGCGGATATCATGCTTTATGACTCGCATAAAGTTCCTGTCGGTCATGATCAAATGCAACATATCGAATTTACGCGACTAATAGGCCGTCGATTCAACGAACGATATGGTGAAACATTTGTTCTACCTCAACCAATAATTCAAAAAATCGGCGCTCGCATTATGAGCTTAAAAGATCCAACAAAAAAAATGTCCAAAAGTGATGATTCATTAATGGGAACCATTTTTTTAACAGATGAAGATGACATGATTCAAAAAAAAATCATGCGCGCGGTAACCGATTCCACTGCCGGCATCACTTATGATGCTGAAAAAAAACCAGCCGTATCCAATTTAATGAGCATCTATCATCACATAACCGGTGATAGCATAAAAAAAATAGAAGCTGATTTTGAGGGCAAAGGTTACGGAGATTTCAAAAAAGCTTTAGCTGAAATTCTAATTAATCATCTCTCTCCCATTCGCGCCAAAATCAACGATTATCTTAAAAATCCCAAAGAATTAAATCGTATCTTGGATGAAGGTTTTCAAAAAGCATATCCCGTTGCAGAAAAAAAGATTAAACAAGTTAAAGACAGAATGGGTGTAGGAAGATAAATTATTTTAATCTGAATTAAAAACGATAATTAACAGAATTGTTTTGTAATGCTATAAATTACCTTCTTGAAATCATAATCTATTCTGATTTTATTTTGTTTTCATGATCCATACACCATCCCAATCATTCGGAGGAGGGTCATTTAAAAATACCTTTGATCTTTCATTAAGCGTTTTTACCGGACCATCATTAGGATATTTTTGCATTAAATTATCGGTAATCTTAATCGTCGCGCTAAAATCTTTAATAGAATGCGTGTGTAAAGCTTGCGTAAATTCCTTAATCAATTGTTTATCATCATCCGAAGCGTCGATGGCCTTTTTCATAACTTCATACATTTTAACCGGTTTGTTTTTCCCTTTAACAGCAACCAAATCAATTTGACGTATTAAATATTCACCTTTCGGCAATTGCTCTTTAACCGATTCGCTTATTAAAAGTTCTATACCATATTGTTTTGTCAATCCTTCCATACGCGAACCCAAATTCACACTGTCTCCTATTACCGTATAATCGAATCTATTATGAGATCCCATATTGCCAACAACCATATCTCCAGTATTAATTCCTATTCCTATTTTCAATTCAAAATCACCAAATAATTTCTCTTGATTCATTATTTTTAATTCGGATAGCATTTCAAGGGCCGTATCAACTGCGCGTTTCGCATGGTCTTTTTGATCAAATGGCGCGTTCCAAAAAGCCATTACCGCATCGCCTATATATTTATCCAAAACTCCTTCATGCTTAAACACTATATCCGTCATCCGTGTTAAATAAGTATTCATTATATATACCAACTCTTCTGGCTTTAATCCTTCAGATATAGTTGTAAATCCACGAACATCTGAAAACAACACAGTCATATTTTTTCTGATTCCTCCCAATTGCAATTTAGAAGGATTTTGCATTATCGAATCAACAACTGAAGATGAAACATAATGAGAAAAAGCCAATTTTAACTCACGTTTTTGTTTTTCAGCGGCAATTTTTCTTTCCAATGCAACGCCAGCAAAAGACAAAATAAATGCAAGGGTGATCCACAAAATATCAACTATAAAACCTTTATCAAAACAAATAAACGCCACAATTACCGAAGCTAGCCATAAAAAAATAATCAAAGGGACACTCCAACGGACTCTTATAAAAGCTAATAATAAACCGGTAAACACGCCAATTAAAATAAGCCAAATAATCATTATTATTTTTGGTATTTCATATAAATATTTTTGTTGCAACAAGGTTGTTGCCATTGAAGCATGCACTTCGACCCCACTCATTGGTAAAGTTATAGAAGTCGGCACTCGTTGATAATCATGCAAATTAGGCGCCGTCGCTCCAACAAAAACTATTTTATTTTCCAATCCCGCGCGAATTGACTCTTTATCCATAATGTCAGATGCTGAAATTATTGGAAATGCCAAACCCGGCGCATTAGGATAATGGATTAACAAACGATTTGAGGCGTCAACTCCTTTAATTAAAGGAATTGATATACCAGCCAATTCTAATACACGATATGAAAAAGCAGGCACTATTGATCCATCTGGCAAAATCGCTGTTAAAGGTACTTTGCGCACCACTCCATCCGCATCTTGCGGAGTATTTGTATGACCAATACCTCCGGCCACAGAAGCTATTAAAGAGATTGATGGTAATATCAATTTAGCGCGCGTTTCTTCATTTTTTGATAATAACAATTCCAACTCCACCGGCAATACCACATTTCCCGCTTTTTTTATGGCATTAGCTAAAGCCATATCATTTTCTTCATCCTGCGGTTCTGGAAAATTTACATCATAACCTATAGCCAAAACGCCAGCTTCTGCAATTTTTGATATTAATTCCGCATGTACAGATCTATCCCATGGCCATCTGCCCAATCTTGCCATTGAAGCATCATCTATGGCCACTATAACGATCCGTTCATCAGCAGTATAAGGAAGATACAACCTATCTGAAACTCTTTTACTCCATGTTTCCAAAATCCCAAAAGACAAAGCTATCGCAGATATCAACCCAATAACTAAACCCGTTAATAATGATTTTTTCCAATCTCTTTTATCAAACGTCGAAAAGTTTTTTTTCATATTGATAAAATTAATTGATTCTATTAGCATCAATTTGCAAAGTCACCTGACTTTCCTTAGTAATACCTTCTTCCTCATACGAAACAGTAATAACAACTTGCCCATAAGCATTGGCCGAAGCTGTAAAAACAGAACCATTCATATTACCCATTCGTCTATCTGAGACAGAGTAAGAAGCAAAATTCGTAACATCCCGACTCTGTCCATTGCTATAATATGCTATAGCTGAAATATTTTTCGCGCTACCTGGTGAAAGTGTATTTCCTGAAACAGCCGAAGCTGAGATATATGATAAAATCAAAGGCTCTATAATATTAAGCGCAATCTGCGAGATATATTCTTGTCCGTCATCTACCACTTTAGCCGTAATATTTACCGAACCAGCTTTTTTTGCGGTAAACGTAATTCCCAAAATAGATCCCAAACCTTCCGTTTGTTCAAATTTTGCATATCTTGTCGCATCAAATTCATCGCCGTTTCTTTTAATACCTTTTACATATAAAATCGAAGATTCTCCTTTAAATACTGGATTAGGTTGCGCAAACAATTGAATACGAGCCAAATTCAAATTATTTGTTTGATCACGCTCACTAGTTGTATTATTTTGTTGATTTTCTGCAATCGTATTATTTTGTTGATTTTCTACAATTGTATTCTTGTTATCTACATCTTGATTCAACGTACCACCGCCATAACGAAATATGTCTTCCGTTGAAGTTGCCAAATCCATCTCCGTAGAAGTAGTCGAAGTAGCAGAAACATCTATATCTTTTTTCTGCTCCAAAGGCTGTTTGCATATTTCCAAATTATTCAAAAAATCATTCAATCTTTTATTTTGCGCAAAAGTTTTTTGTTCTAAAATCTTTTTTGTGCTCAAATTCAAATTTTTCGACAACATTTCAAAGTCACGATCTTGTCTTAAAATTCCTTGAGTAACAACATCAAGCGATTGTTGCATACTGCCTTGTAAATTATTCTTACAATCAAATCGTTCCAATTCATCCAATCTCGAATCCAGCGCCAAAGCGCGAGCCCAAAAAGATTCAGGAGAATGCTCATCAAAAAATGAAGTATGCATTTCTTCAATCAGCATTTTTAATTTATACAACTCACTTTCCGGAGTCACATCCGATAATGCAAGCAACATGATCCCCGATTTATTCGCGTAAGACAATTTATCAGTGCATTCATTATTTAAAAAATCTTCATGAGCCTGTTTTTGTAATTCTGACAAGTACTGATAAGCTAATCCAGATTTGCCCCTTGATACTAAATCATAAACATAATACAATTTGCGTCCAAAATAAGCCGATTTCAAATCCGCACATTTTTCTCCACTGAAACGCAAATGCCAACTCTCGCTTAAATTAGCCAATGAACTCTTCCAGTTATCTGGCGCCACTCCATTTTCACCTTTTAAACTATCCAATAAATATTTTTTCGACGCTTCATTAAATTTTACATCAGCCATTCTTTGATTTTCTACCCACTCATGATCTATGGGCGTTGTTGTTGAATATTCATTACCCGTATTGATCAAAGCTTTATCAATATCATACAAAATCCATTGTTTTGAAGTATATATTTCTGAACCAGATTTATCTCTTTCCTCTACCGCAACAGCTGCTTTATCAACATACAATAAAATATTAGCATTATTTTTTTCTAAGCCATAAGATGTGCCTCGAACCGTTGCCACAACATTATCAGATCGCGATTCATAAATATTATTAAAATCTAGCAATTTCATAACCCTTGACCATACTCTGCCAGTATACAAATCAAATTTAAATGTAAATTCACGGTCTGTACCAATAACAGCTTCGTTAATTGCAACTTGAGTATTCTCACTTAACCGCAAGTCTGATTTTCCAAAAGCTGTTATCGTGGCTTCAGAATTTTCTCCGGTTCTAACAATGTCGCCTTGTCTTAAAATCATTCCGTTTTTTGCCTGTTCTTCAAAGCCGTTATCAGTTTTAACATAAACAGTTCCTTGTAAAATCACCAAACGCAAAACAGATTTTTCAATCTGTTTTATCGAACCCAGTGACCAAAATATCCAACCCAATGTCAAAAATAGCGTAAATATCGCTAATATAGCAATAGTAATTCTCTTCTTTTTCATATAACCCCATAATAGCAAGCTAAAATGGGTTAGTCGAGTAATTTTATTCAGTTTATTTCTGCTCATCATCTGCGGGTATTGGAGCGTAATACATTCCATGACCTATAATCTCTTGAGTCATGTATTTCATTGTTTTAATTAAAGATTCTCTAGTAACTCCAATTGCCTCAAAAGGCTCATCATCAGAAAATCCTTCCATATAACCTTCAAGCATTTTATTAGCCAATGAATAAGAATCGGACAACCTTTTTAATTCGGGAACATTTTTTAGCAACATGCGAAAAGAAAAACAGACATCTCTCAAGTCTTTAATCAAACATTTTGGTAATCCAAACCGTTCATCAGGCAAACGATGCAATCCAAGATCCGGATTTATATAAGCATAACCTTCCAAGTTTCTAGTAAAAAAAGGCTCGGATTCAAACATTTTTCCTTGACCCTTGCCTCTCTTAACAACCGATTGTACAGAGTCCAAGTCAACAACCTCTCCCGCCAAAGTCAAATTACCCATATGTAAAAATTCATGTACTAAACCTTCACGATGCATGATTCCTGTATTTTTACCAATCCAAAAGGTTACAAATTCCAACCATTTTTTTATCCCTTCACGACTTTCAGGATCAAATCTTCTTTCTTCCCCCAAATACTGCATCTCAATGTTCAAACTTTTTATTGCTTCTCGAATCAATTCCATCCTTGCTTCCGAGGGAGCATCTTTTAAATCCCTCAATCTTAAAACACTTCGCATGCATCGAACTTCTATAACTGGTCTAAATCCATCAACAGATCTCAAATTAGCAATCTTTTCTTTAATGATCTCAATTTCCTGATCATGTTCTCCTCTAACAAGCTCCTTTAATTGTTCCTTTAAAATTTCAATAGCTTGTTTTTTAAAATCCGAAATACTCACTTCTTTACCATCCATAAGGATAATGTCAAATTCATATATTCCGGCTACGGTTTCAGTGCGCATGCCTTTAGCCGATAATTTTCGTGATTTTTCTACAGTTGTTTGAACCATGCCCGCATCAAGCAATCCCAAAATATCGTATCCCATCGGGGTTTCTACTGATTCTGGCACAAATACAGCTTCTGGGCTACCCGCTAATTCTCCAGCGGCTAAACCATGTTTTTTGGATTCATGCTCTTCCGGAAACACAAATCCTGATCCTTTAATATCAATCTGCGTATAAACATGATGCATTCCTGATTTGCCATCTTTGGATGGAAAATATTCATGTATCGGAGTTATTATTCCCAGGTCAGCGCTACGATGATGATACGGTATAGTTCTGAATCGACGAGCTTTATCCGCCTCCGTTTGTTTTGATGCTCTATCCAAAAACATTACCAAATCCTTAGGATCAAAAGGTAATTTTAATCGTGGATTACGATAGATTTCTGCAATATTTTTTTCAGGAATATTTTTATAATATTCTTGTTTAAAAGGATTTTCCATAAATTATTTTTCTTATAAATTTTTCATTATTTTATTATGCATATCATATCCTAAAAATCTCATTCAAAAAAGGTTTATTTTTGAGGAATTATCCTTCTTTTTGCCAAACACGATAAACCCTGCAGAATCCTGTATTCCAAACATCGTATTTAAATGTTGTTTCCGATGTCTTTTCCAA
>Ga0302246_1000753_pt1 | contig 26175 bp, 20 predicted proteins | sample AAG_UR_Trp_MG_FD_193533 | JGI IMG/M metagenome (GOLD analysis project Ga0302246, IMG submission 193533) | Enriched activated sludge microbial communities from anaerobic digester in WTTP, New Holstein, Wisconsin, United States - AAG_UR_Trp | ecosystem: Engineered > Bioreactor > Anaerobic >... | reverse complement strand
GTACTGACTTTGTGCTCGACCAGGCTATTTAGAGGGACAAGGAGCTTCTTCCCGTTTTCCCGAAAAACGGCAAGGCGGATATTTTCCACCTGGGTCAGATCCTGGCGCTGGCTCTCTGCCATGCGGAGCCGCACATCGACGGCATCGCCCTCCTCATCCTCGTAGGTGGAGACGGCTTTGCCACCAATCAGGACACCGACGGTCCGGGCGATATCGCCTGTTGTGACTCCGGCATTTACCGCTCGTTCCCGGTCCACGATCATTTTATACTCCGGGATATCCAGCTCCAGAGGGACTTCGATATCGACGACCCCTGGAATGCGGTACAGGGCGTCCTTCAACTGGACGGCGTATTTTTTCAGGAGAGTTACATCTTCTCCCCGGATGCTGACATTGAGCGGTTTTTCACCTGCCATCGGGCCTCCCGATTCAACCATGGCCGGAATGATACCGGGAATATCATGGAGGCGTTTTCGGATATCACGCTCCACTTCCTCCTGTGACCGGTCCCGCTCCCCCTTGTCTGAAAGCTTAACGTAGACCTTGGCGTCACGGACGGTTCCGGCGTCCCCAGCGCCGATACTGGCGTAGGTTTGGCGTGCCTCGGGAACCTTTGCCAGCATGGCAAGTACCGCACCAACCCGCCCTTCGCTTTCCGCGATAGAGGCATCGGGAGCGGTCTGGAAATTGATCTGGAATTCGGCCATATCCTGGTCGGGGATGAACGACTTTTCAAGGCTTCCGAAAGCGGCAATGCCGACGAAGAAGGTTACGGCAACGATCACAAGAACCAAACGGCGGTGATCCAGGGACCAGCCGATAAGGTAGCGGTAGCTGTCTGCCATCAGATCAAACCTGCGGTTAAAGGCGTCCAGCCTCCGTGCGAGAAAATTCCGCCTCCCCTGGCGGGCAATATCGGGGTCGAACCAGCGGGAGGAAAGCATGGGATCGAGCGTAAAGGACACGAAAAGGGAAACGAGGACGGCAAAGGCCACGGTAATGCCAAAGCTCATGAAAAACCTGCCGACGATCCCCTTCATGAAGGCAACGGGGATAAATACCGACATAACCACCAAGGCTGTCGTGATGACGGCGAGGCCGATTTCATTTGTGCCTTCCCGGGCTGCCGTAAAGTGACTCTGACCCCGTTCAAGGTGGCGAACGATATTTTCCCGGACGACAATGGCATCGTCAATGAGCAGCCCGATCGAAAGTGACAGGGCCATGAGGGTCATGACGTTCAGGGACATCCCCATGAAGTTCATGACGATGAAGGAGGAAATGACCGAGATCGGAAGGGTCAGGCCCGTGATGACGGTGGAACGCCAGGAGTTGAGGAAACAGAAAACGATGAGGACAGTCAGAAGACCGCCAATAATCAGGGTCATCGAAACATCGTGAACCGAATCCCGGATCTCGATGGAGCCGTCCCGGACAAGTTCGATCCGTACCGCAGGAGGAAGATCCTGCTTCATACGTTCAATTTCCTGCTTGACGCTGTCGACGACATCGACCGTATTGGCACCGGTCTGTTTCATCACGTCAAGGGCGACGGCGGGGGACCCATTGACCAGAGCGAGGGTACGCTGCTCTTCAATGCCGTCCCGAAGTTCGGCGACATCGGAAATGTTGACTGGCCGTCCCTGACGCTGGGCGATCACCATGGTCCGGAACTCTTCCACCCACTCGGGTTTACCCGAAACGCGAAGAGGCACCTCTTCCATTCCCCGCCGCAGACGCCCCAGGGGAGTGTTCACGTTTTCCGACTGCAGTCCTCCGATGATCTCGTTAATCCCCATGCCCAAAGCTTCGACCCGCACGGGGTCAATAAGGACATTCACCTCTCGCTTGAGGGAACCGACCAGGTCGACCTTGCCGACCCCATAGAGGCTTTCAATGCGCCGTTTGACCCGCTTCTCGACAAGAGTCGTCAGTTCCCGGGGAGACATGACTTCGGAACGCACGGCCAGACTGACAATCGGCATGGCCGAAAAATCGAGTTTCTGGATGATGGGCTCTTCGATATCTTCCGGCAGATCTCCACGGACGGCATTGATCTTAGCCCGCGCTTCCTGAGAGGCCTCGTTGATTTTGACCTCAAGGCGAAATTCGACAATGACGGTGGAAACCCCTTCGCGGGACATGGAGGTAACGTGCTTAACCCCCGAGATGGGATTGACCGCTTCCTCGATCCGCTTTGATACCTCCCTTTCAACCGTTTCGGGGGAGGCACCGGGATACACGGTGACGATCGAGATGACCGGCATCTCGACATTGGGAAACATGTCGATTGGCAGGCGTTTCAAAGAGAAAAGACCCAGGGTGAGAAGAATCAGCATCATGACGGCGGCAAAAACCGGCCGTTTGATGGATACGTCGGAGATCAGCATAGGGCTCTCTCCTAACCGTTCTTGATGATTTTGACGCGGTCACCTTGTCGGACATTGAAACCTCCCCGGGTGATCACGGCCTCGCCTCCCTGCAAGCCGGAGACAATTTCCACACGCTCGTCATCTGTGGATCCGGTCCGGACGGGTGCCAGTCGGGCCGTCGTCTTATCGACGATCAGAACCTGTCCCGTGTTCTTGATCCGATCCCAGTTTACCAGGGCACTCCGGGGTACCTGCAGAACGCCCTTCCGGGTTCCGGAAACGATCTGCCCCTTCACGAAGAGGCCGCCCTTGAGAACCTGATCTTGGTTCGGAACTTCAATCCGGACCTGGATGGTGCGATCGGTATCGTTGACGACAGGATTGATGAAGGCCACCTTACCCACGAAGGTTTTGCCGGGGAAGGCATCGGTGGTGAATGTGACGGGAAGACCGACGCGAATCTTTCCCAACGAACGGCTGGCCACGTTGACGGTCAAATCGAGGAGCCGGTTATCAACAATCCGGAAGAGCGGTTTCTGCGCGCCCATTTCACCCACGAGATCGCCGACATTAATATCCCGGTAGGCCACGATCCCGTCCATGGGAGCAACGATCACCATCTTCGACAGGCGGGTTCCGGCGTAATGGACCCCTTTCTCGGCAGCATTGGCCTGGGCTTTTGCTGAGGCAATCGCCGCCTCGGCGGCTTCACTCACCGTCATCGCATCATCGAGATTTTGCTGGGTCACGAGGCCCGCCTCTTTCAGATTGATAGCCCGCCGATACTCCCGCTCCGCCCGTTTTCCGGACGCCTCGGCCTGGAGCAGGTTGGCTCTGGCCGCGGCACGGTCTGCATCGGCCTTCTGGAGCACAACGTCCTCCTCCCGGGCATCGAGCTTTGCCAGGATTGAACCCTTGCGAACAGGAACCCACTCGGTCACGCAGACTTCCCGGACCAGGCCCGTCATCTGGGACTTTACATCCGTCTGGAACTTGGGAGAGAGCGACCCGACCACGTCGATGACTTCCGTCAAGTCGGTGGGAGAAACCTGCAACACCTCGACCGCCACCAGCGGCCTCGCAGAATCATTTTTACCGCTGCTTTCCGCAGCCCCCTGGGCAGAGCAACCGTATAGAACTCCCCCCCAAAACAGTATCACCCCAAAAACAAACCACTTTTGCACTGTCATTCTGTCCCCCCCCCAACGTATCTTTTAAGACGAACCCTTAATCTTTCCAGATCTACCCGGGGAAAAAAGAAACTTCCCCACGCCCCCAATTTCATTGACCGCCCGGTGAATTTTATGGGTTATGAATTCGGCTTCTCACCGATTGACATTGCAGGTAACTTATCCACAGCCTCAGCTCATCATGACGTCGATACGGCAAATCCGCGGAGGATCAGATCGACCATACGGATGAGGCTATCGCGGCCGTTGCACAGTTCCGGGCGGAAAAGCATCATTTCCATCGTAAGAGAGATGGCGCCGACCAGAACCCATCGCATGATCTCGGGATCATTCCCGATAAATTCCCCCCGCTGGATACCTTCCTTCACCAGCACCAGAACGGCGTCGTCGAAGCGATCCTCAATATCCTGAAGATTGACAGGGGGCAATTCACGGCACCCGCCATATTGTGCGGCATACAAAAGCCGCATGATCGGCAGGTCTTCCTGAATCATCCAGATCGTCCGTTCAAAAAGGTGCCGGATCTTCGGCAAAACGGAACCATTCATGGCCGCAACTTCCAAGATCAGGTTATCCACCTTTTCAATACCGAATCGGACGATTTCCTGAAAGATTCCCTCCTTGTTCTTGAAATAGTAATACAGAACGGGCTTGCTTACACCGGCCGCCGCAACGATTTCTCGAACGGACGTGGCCGCGTAACCCTTCCGGGTGATAAGCTCCGTCGCGGCCTGCATCAGACGTTCCCGGGCGGTGCTATCTCCTGATTCTTCCATTTGCAATGGCTGCTTGTTATCTCTCAATTCGGATACCCCTTGTTCTTTACCTACCGGTAGGTAGGTTGATACAGGAGAGGGAAAAGTTTGTCAATATCATTTTTCATGCATCGAATGACCGTGTCGACGTAAAAGAATTTACGTAATGGGCCCTTTCGCCCTGCTCCATATCTTTTGTACAAACACCTTTCATATTGACAGCCCGCTTTTTTTGTTCTTATGATCACTGACGAAAAAAAAGAACGGTCGGTCCCATGAAGAACGAGCCCCAAAAAACGAAGGTCGTCGAAACTCCCGAAGAAGATATGACAGATTTGTACCTCCATTTCTTCGAAATGGCGGTTCTTTACCCTGAGGGTGAACGGACGGAAGATCTCCTGAAGAAACAGAAGATCCGTCTCCAGGAGCAGTCAGAGCTGATCGACCTGGCAGAGGACATCATCATGGTTCTGGATATGGATTTCCGGATCCTCTTCTGGAACCATGGAGCGGAAAAGAAATACGGCTGGCCGAGGAACGAGGTTATCGGCCAGCTTACCCACGATCTCCTGCAGACCCAGTTTCCCGTTCCCCTGGAAGAAATTAACGTGGATTTTCTTGAAAAAGGCTTCTGGTCAGGGGAACTGATCCAACAGACGCGAAACATGACCCCGATCATCGTCGAAAGCCGCTGGGCTCTGCGGCGGGATCTGGAAGGCAATCCGACAGCGGTCCTGCAAATCAATAACGATATTACCAAAAGGAAGGAAACCGAAGAACTTCTCCAGAAGACCCTGGAAGATCTGGAAAACCGCGTCCGGGAAAGAACCTCGGACCTCACCCGTTTAAACGCCGAGCTGGAACAGGAAGTTGAAGAACGAAGGCGCATGGAAGAGGTGCTCAAGAAGCGGGAAAAGGAACTGGAAATCAAGTCCCGCAATCTCGAAGAACTCAACACGGCCCTCACTGTCCTTCTGAAAAAACGTGAAGAAGACAAGAACGACCTTGAAGAGCGGGTTTTGACCAACGTCAAGGAAATGGTCATGCCGTATGTGGAAAAACTCACAAACACCCACCTTAGTGCTGACCAGGACGCCTACCTTTCCATTCTGGACAGCCACTTGAACGACATCATTTCACCATTTCTGGTTAAGATGTCCACCAAATACAGGCGCTTTACCCCCAAGGAAATTCAAGTCGCGACCTTGGTCAAAGACGGCAAAACCACCAAGGAAATCGCCTCCATCATGAATGTCTGTTCGGGTGCCGTGGAACTACACCGAAACCATATTCGTAAGAAGCTCGGCCTGACGAACAAAAAGATAAATCTCCGCTCCTATCTGCTTTCCCTGCCATAATATAAGTATATCACTTATATAATTCCTATATTCTTATTAGATACAGGTAAGATCTATTCACTAGCAGCGGTCACATCAACAGATCCCTCTAATAACGCTAACTCACAGGTATAATGGAAGTATATAACATATACTAATACTATATTTGCCTTATGTTCCATAAAAACCATTCTATTGTATAAGGAAAGACAACCGTTAGGTCATTTGGTTTTAAGAAGGGAGTTTAATATGAATTTTGATTGGGGAACAATTTTTCAAGTTCAGTTTAATGCCGCCTTTTTCATGGCAATATTGAACATCATCTTTATCAACCTGATTCTGTCGGGTGATAACGCTGTTTTGATAGCCATGGCTGTCAGAAATCTACAAAAGAGCAATCGTGCTAAGGGAATGATTTTGGGAACAGGTGCCGCCGTCGTATTGAGAATCATTCTCACATTTTTTGTGGCCCTGCTGCTGAAGATAAGTTTTCTGAAACTTGTGGGTGGACTCCTGATTTTCTGGATAGCACTCAAACTGTTTACCGACGCAGACTCAGGCGAGGATGTCAAACAGGCAACGACTTTGAAACAAGCCATTCAAATCATTCTGATTGCCGATTTAACCATGTCCTTGGACAATGTCCTGGCGGTTGCCGGGGCTGCCGGAGGAAGCCTCTTTCTCCTGATATTCGGCCTGGTACTCAGTATCCCTATCGTCATCTTTACGGCCCAGTTATTGTCGATACTGATGGATCGTTACCCGATCATCGTCGTGTTTGGTGCGGCAATTCTGGGTAGAGTGACGGGAGAAATGATCATGACGGATTCGGCAATACTATCCTGGCTGCATCCATCAACTACCTTGATTTACTTCTTCGAAGGCTTCTGCATGCTGGCGGTTGTCTTGGTTGGAAAATATCTCGCACATCGCAATCCGGTAAAGACCGGGAAAAAAGAATCCATTCCTGTACCGACAGGTATCAGGCTGGAGAAAAAGCTGATTCAGCAGTAGACGTAGCATCCCCACCCTCTCTCCTGGTGTTACCCCTGCTGATCGGCTTACCCTCCTCAAACATGGGTGGCAGAAAAATCTGCCACCCATGCCCTCTTTGCTAAGACGAGTTATTTCTTATCCAAGACTTCGCGGACCCGGCCGGAGAGATCCGTAACCGTGAAGGGCTTCTGCAGGAAGAAGCGTACGCCTCTTTCGAGAATATCCATGGCTTCGCCGTTGATGCTGTAACCACTGGACAGAATCACCTTCACATCGAGATTCATTTCTTTCAGACGGTCATACACCTCACCGCCTCCGATGCCGGGCATGATCATATCCAGAATGACCAAGTCGATATTTTCTTTATTCCGACTGTAAATCTCCACGGCCTCCTCACCGCTGCGAGCAACCATGACCTGGTATCCCAATTCTTCGAGAATCTCCTGGGTTACCTCGATAATGATATTTTCATCATCAACAAGAAGGATTGTTTCGTGGCCTGCCTGAAGCTCCGTACGAACCTCCGTTTCAGAGTCCTCCTGGTCGGAAGCCGGCAGATAGATGTTGAATGTCGTACCGTGACCGCGCTCGCTGTAGACATTGATCATGCCGCCGTGGCCCTTGATGATCCCGTAGGTGGATGCCAGTCCGAGACCGGTACCGCGCCTCATCTCCTTTGTCGTGAAAAAGGGTTCGAAAATCCTCAGGCAGGTCTGCTCATCCATACCGACACCCGTATCCGTCACTGACAGCTTGGTATAGGGTCCGACATTGATTTCGTAAGGTTTGACATAATTCTCGTCGAGAACCACGTTGCTGGTTTCAATGTAGAGGGTTCCGCCGCCGGGCATGGCCTGCCAGGCATTGACAAAGAGATTCAGGAGGGCCTGTTCGATCTGCCCCTGGTCCACATCAACCGACCAGAGTGCCTCCTCATATTTTTCCTCTATGCGGATATCTTTCTTCGTCCGTCCGAACATGCCGGCGGTACGGCAAACCAGGTCATTCAAATCGGTTGTTTTCACTTCATAACGCCCCCTTCTGGCAAAGCCCAGGAGTTGTTTTGTCAGATCCGCACCGGTTAAGACCTGCTGTTCAATGGACCGGAGTCTCTCGTAGCAGGGTTGTCCCGGTTTTGCATTCATCAGCATCAGCGACGTATATCCCTGAATACCCATCAGGAGATTGTTAAAGTCATGGGCAATTCCACCGGCCAGAGTACCGATGGCTTCCATCTTCAGGGCCTGCTGGACCTGAGCCTCCAGCTTTCTCTTCTCTTCCTCTCCTGTCTTCCGTTCAGTGACATCCCGGACAACAGCGACAATACAGTCCTGTTTTTTCAAGGAGGCTTTCTTCATGCTGACATCCATCCAGACGGTTTGGCCATCCTTCGTTTTTCCCGACCAGGAGAAGATCTGGGGGCCCTCCGAAGCCGCCTTGCGGATATAGTTCAGAGCATTTTCCGCAATATAGGAAGGTTCGTTGGTACTGAAGGCTTCCATGGTCATGCCCAAAACCTCTGATTTGGATCGGTATCCGAATATTTCAAGAGCCTTCGTATTGACATCCAGAATCTCTCCCGTTTTGAGATCGTGAATAAAAATAGCATCGTTTACGGCTTCGAAAATCGTCCGGTAATTCTTTTCAGACTCCCGGATAATCTCTTCCATCTCATTGCGGTCCGTAATGTCGCGGCCTTCGGCAAGGAGCATCCCGACATGGCCTTGCGCGTCCCGGATCGGTTTCAACGAATAATCGAGATAATGGATTCCCCCGGCATGATCACGGCAGGTGGTTTCGAAAGCGGATAGCTCCCCCATCGAACCTCTTTCGACTGACTCCCGGATCACCCGCCTTTCCTTCTCGCTGTGGCTCCACCAGGGATTCTCCCAGAAGAGGCTGCCGATAAGCTGAGATGGCGCCTTGCCGACAAATGCCGCTGACGCGTCATTGACCTCCAGCAGCGTTCCCGCCAAATCGACCAGGCCCATAAGATTAACCGCCTGGGTAAAAACAGCCCGAAATTTCTCTTCACTGTTTTTCAGGGCCTCTTCCGCCTGTCTCACCCGGGTCACATCGGTAGCGATTTCCACCACCCCGGCCAGTTTTCCCCTGTCGCTGAAGACCGGGTAGGCCCGGAGTCTCCAACGGCGCCCGTAGGAGGAAAAATCGTCCAGTTCCCGGGGCTTACCATTGAGGAGAACGTCTTTCACCAGGCAGGTTTTGCACGGCATCTCACGATGGTGCAGGGCACGGTAACAATACTTCCCGAACACGGAGTCGGACGGCACGTTAAAGACTTCTTCGGTCACGCGGTTGGTCCAGTTGATCTTCAAATCAGGATCAACGAAAATAACCACATCCGACATGGCATTCAGAATAAGGGCCCTTTCCTTTTCCAAACGCTGCAACTTCTCTCCATCAACGCGGCCCTTCTCGATCTCCGTTTCAACCCTGGCGTGTGCCTCTTGCAGCTCCGTTGTACATACCTTCACCTGCCGATCCAGGCTTTCGTTGACCTCTTTCAGGCGATTCTCTGCCTTCAACTGCTCCGTTACATCCCGATAGGTGGCAACAATCATTTTCTCCCGCAGATCATCACCGATCCGGGAAACACTGACATGGCAGATGATATCTTTCCCGCTTCGGTGACGACATGGGAAATGGGCATCAAAGGTTCTTTGGTTATTAAGGACGGTGTAAAACTGCCGGCCGATCTCCTCATATTCTTCGTCGGACCGGTAAAGGATGCGGGTACTCTGACCGACCAGTTCCTCGATTTTCCAGCCGAATACACCTCCAACGGCATGGTTGGCGAAGGAAACAACTCTTTCCCGGATACACAGAACTGCATCGGGTACGGCATCAAAAATAGAGGATAGGAGCACCTCGGAACCCTGTGTCCCATCGGAAAACGGCATTGGAGTGTTATCAGAGCGACCCATAGTTAAAACACTTTCTTATCTCTGTGATTCCTGAATCGGACAGAATATCCCGAATGCATATCCGCCCATCATTGAGTGAACATACGAAGCAATTTATAACGCCCCCGTGTAAAACTTTTCGAAATAAACAAAAAGTATGTTCCGAAAGTGAACAGGCCGCGAACTGAATAAAAACCCGCGTCCGGCCCCCTTGAAGGAAACCTCACCTTTATTTCGGTTTCTTCGCACCCACGGTCTTGAACTTCAACAAATCTCCCAGTGAACCTAGGGACGATGCCGGTTTTTCGATGTAAGGGCGGTAATCTTCTCCTTCGCTGGGAGCAGTGTTTCCTTCTTTTTCGGTCCGGACCGGGGAAAGGGAAACGCGTTTTTGTTCCCGGTCTGTACTTTCGACCTGCACCTGCAATATCTGCCCGACGGCGACCACCTCTGACGGATGATTGATCCGTTTTCCCTTCCCCAGCTTCGAGATGTGAATGAGGCCGTCGATACCGGGGGCCAGATTGACAAAGGCCCCAAACTTCATCAGGCGAACAACCCGGCCCGTATGAATGGACCCCTCAAAAAAGGCCTGATCAACCGTATCCCAGGGATCGGCCAGGCATTGCTTCAGACTCAGGCTGATTTGATCCTTCGTCCAATCGAGCTTAATGATTTTGACCTCAACTTCCTGGCCGATGACCAGGACATCGTGGATATTCTCCACACGGTCCCAACCGATTTCCGACATGGGAATCAGTCCCTGAATGCCGTCCAGGTCGACAAACGCACCGAATTTCTGAAGCGAGACCACCTTGCCTTTTAAGACCATGCCTTCTTGCAGAGTTTCCTTGATCTGTTCTTTCCGCTGCCTCTGCTCCTCTTCCAGGATCGCCCGACTGGATAAAACGAGCTTCCGGCCCCTTTCGCCGTATTCCATGATCCGGAAGATCAACTTTTTCCCGACACAGTCTTGGGGGTTCTCCACTTTCTGGAGTCCCATCTGGGAATAGGGGCAAAAACCACGGGTATTTCCGACAACCCTGATTTCGAAGCCGCCCTTGATTTCCTTTTCCACCAAGCCTTCGATGGGAATGCCGTTGCGATAGGCCTCTTCAAGAAAGGCTTGGCCCGCTTCGCCACTCCCGACTTTCGTGGTGAAGAGTTTTTCGTTATGCCTCGACGACAGGAAATAAGCAGAAAGGCGATCCCCCTCCTTCACGGACAGGTTCCCCTCCTCGTCCTGCAACTCGCGCCGGTCCAGATAACCTTCGCTTTTCCCGCCCAGGGCGAGAAAGATCCACTCGGGTGTAATCTTGACGATAACGGCCTCCACCTTTTGTCCCGGCCGCAGAAAATCGTTTCCGATTCCCGATTCCTCAAGCAGTTCGGCAAAACTTTTTCCGTCATCCGGACCAACCAATTCATTGTTTTCTTCTGTCATGTTTGTCTCACAATTTTCATATTATTTAAAACCGCCCATGGGGCAAATTACCTCACACCAGCCCCTACATATCTTCGTCTTTTTCCCGCAGCACCCGAGTAAAACAGAATACCGTCAAGGTTATGATCAACGTCCAGGATACAGCCATGAAAAGCCAGCCGAAAAACGTCATTTGCCCTCCCCCTGAAAGACTTTTTTATGCCATATATGGACCAGCATGGCGAGAATCAGAAACAGCACCAGCAGTCCAAGCCGGGTACACAACACATAGGGCACATCGTCCGGTTTGACATTCGCCATCACCATGGTCGACCAGCCCTGCTGAACGATCCAGGTACCGAGAATCACCAGGAGCAATACCGGTGTCACATACTTGATAATCCACTTGTACACCCGGGGAATATTGAGTTGCGCCCCATGATGAATCTCCTGCCACGCCCGGTCGATCCCGAAGGTCCAGGCGAACAGGATAGACTCGATCGTCCCGAAAAGAACGAGGCAGAAGGTCCCGCCCCAGAAATCGAGTTCATCGACCACTCCGTGTCCCAGGAAGAAAATCGCAGGTTGGCAGAGAACAAAGGCCACAATGCCCACGATCGTGGCTGCTTTTTTCCGTTCAATCTGAAAATCGTCCCGGATAAAGGCCACGGCCGGTTCGATCAGGGAAATGGACGAGGTCAATCCGGCAAGAAACAAAAGGAAAAACCACAGGAAAGAGAAGAGCGCCCCCAGGGAAATCTTTGAAAAGATAAACGGCATGGTCACAAAACCCAGGTTGAAGGCCCCGCTGGCGGCCACTTCCTTCATCCCTTCCGGACCGAAAAAGGCAAAGGCAAGGGGAATGATGATGCTCCCTCCCAGGATTACCTCGGCGAATTCGTTAGTCGACGCCGCCGTGAGTCCCGAAAGGGCGATGTCGTCCCCTCTTCGCAAGTAGCTCGCGTAAGTGAGGATCACGCCGATGCCCACGCTCATGGTGAAAAAGACCTGTCCCGCCGCGGCCAGCCAGGTTTTCGCATTCAAGAGGGCGGAGAAATCGGGGTTCCACAGGTACCCGAAACCGTTGAGGATATTCCAGTCCGGCTTGTCCGGGTACGGCGCATCGAGGGTCACAACCCGGATGAGAAGCACAAAGGCCGCCAGAAAAAGCATCGGCATGGCAAACTTGCACAGCCGTTCTATTCCTTTGGTCACACCCCGGAAGATGACAAAATAATTTAAACCGATAGTGACGATAAAAAAGAGATAAGCCGGAATGAAACTATGGAAATAGGTATTCGTTTCGAGACCCTGGTAGGCGGACAAAAATTTCGCCATGGATTCCTTATCCGGAACATCGGTTAAGACGCCTGCGAGAGAATAAACGCTGTATCCCAAAAGCCAAGATTCGATGTAAAGATAGTAGATGAAAATAACCAGGGGACCGAAGACCCCGATAACACCGAAATACTTCCCGAGACGGTTATTCCACAAGCGGTTGAACATACCCGGCGCCGTCGTATGGCCATGGACACCACCGTAACGCCCGATGGCCCACTCGATCCACATGAGGGGAATACCGATCAGAAGCAGAGAGATAAAATAGGGAATCATGAAGGCGCCGCCGCCGTTGTTGGCAGCCTGCACGGGAAACCGCAAAAAATTACCCAGGCCCACGGCGCTCCCGGCAACCGCCAGAATAATACCCAGTTTCGAACCCCAGACCTCTTTCTTGAGTTTTTCAACCATAACCCTACCGTCCCCTTTTCCCGGCTTTCCTGCGCTGCCAGATGCTCCGGCATCCGGCGAATGATTCCGCATGATCACGGCGGGGTACCGGATCACATCGGGGGAAGATCTCAACTTTTCCTTTTGTTTGCGGTCGGGGAACTTATCAGATACCTGGGTGAAACGAAAGGAAAAAAATGATCGTGGGCGATGCAAACCGCCCTCAATAACTTATAAAAATCCGATTTCACCCGCGTAGGAAAACTGCCTCTTCCAGGGTATCCCCGGATGTGCTTTATCCACGGGACAGGAGCCAATAATCTTCAGGGATTCCCGGTCCAATGCCACGGGGTGATACCCGCCGACAAATCCTGCGTCGGGGGCGATAATCGGATGTTCGCCGGGCATGCAGTCGCATTCGCTGCAGATGTTCAAAAGGGCGTTGACCAGCAACGTTTTCCCCCGGATCACACGCCAGACGGCGGCGGCCGTTTCGATGAGCTTCTCCTGGAAAACCGCTTCATCCGTTTCCCAGTATAGTTTCAGAGCCACTTCAGGGCACAGGCCGATGCACTGGGCACAGCCGATACACAATTCCAGATCATAGCAGGGGTAGGAATCATCTCCCCACTGGGCGGCATGGCTGGGACAAACCTCGACGCAGGTCCCGCAGCGGGTGCAACTTTCCCGGATCAGAACCGGAATCGCATCGCTGTGCATGCGCTGTTTCTGCGCCCGGGACGCGAATCCCATGGAGATATTCTTGATGGCGCCGCCGAATCCCCCTTCCAGATGCCCTTTGAAATGGGAAAAGATGAAAAAACCCGAAGCCTTCTCGAAGATGCGGGCCACCTGGACGGTCTGGAAATGCCTGTAGCCGGCGGGAAGATCGATGAGACTGCGGCCGTCCATCCCGTCGGCAATAACCAAAGGACAGCCCAGATAATCCTCGGTAAAACCGTGCTCGGCGGCGGTCCTGAGAGAGTCCACCGCATTTCTTCTCCCACCGGAATAGAGTACCGTCGTGTCGAAGACAAACGCCCCCACCCGCTGGTCCCGAAGCCAGGTCACGATCGCACGGGCGAAAAGAGGGGGCAAAAACCGCAAATTCCCCCGTTCACCCCAGTGGAGCTTGATCCCCACTACGTCGCCCCTTTTGTAAGGGCTCTCCAGTCGCGCCAGCAAATCACCAAGCGCGTCGAGATGGGTTTCCGCAGACCCCGCCGAGGGAATAAAAATCGTTCGTTTATCGGGTATCGCGACTTCTTTCATCTTTCTTTAACAATTCATGTCCCATCTTGTTACAAACCCAAGTCATCGCTTATCCCCTGCATGGCGCCCAGGCAGGTCTCGGCAAATTCACCCAGAGGAATTCCAATGACCTCGCACTCCATAATGGTCTCCCTGTTGACAGATACGATGGATTCACCCTCTTCCTCCCGGGAAATACGGACTACGATATCCGTCAGGATTCTTTATGAAACGGATATAGATTGATGTCAAGACCTATCCTGTGATAATCACTGAACCGTTGCCGAGATCCATATCAAAAGAATCACACCCTCGTCAAGGGTAACAACCGGCAAACCGTAACCATCCTTGCACAGAAAAAATTTTGAAGGAAACGTGTAAATGGAAGATGTAGATATTCTGATCTCAAACGGCAGAATCCTCACTCTCGACGAACAGGACCGGATCATCCAAGGCGGCTCTGTCGCGATCAGGAACGGGGAGATCGCTGCTCTAGGTAAAAAAGAGGCACTGCAAGCGCGCTATCGCGGGCAAAAGCATATCGATGCAAGAGGCGGCATTGTCATGCCCGGTTTGATCAACGCCCACACCCACGCCGCCATGACCTGCTTCCGTGGCATTGCCGACGACATGGAACTGCTGGAGTGGCTGAATCACTATATTTTTCCCGCGGAGGCGAAAAACGTCAATCCCGAGTTGGCCTACTGGGGAAGCCTCCTGGCCTGCGCGGAGATGATCAAATCCGGGACGACCACTTTCTGCGACATGTACATCTTCGAGGATGAAACAGCCCAGGCCGCCAAAGAGGCCGGAATGCGCTGCCTGGTCGGCGAAGTTCTCTTTGACTTCCCCTCCCCCAACGCCAAGTCTCCTGCAGAAGCACTGGCCTACACACGCCGCCTCATTGAAAAATGGGCCGGGGATCCCCTGGTTCAGATCGCAGTCGAGCCACATGCCCTGTACACATGCCAGGAATCGCTTCTGCTGGAGGCCAAGGCCCTTTCCCGTGAATACGGGATTCCCCTGGCCATCCATCTCCTCGAAAGCAAAGGGGAGATACAGATTCTAACCGATAAACTGGGCATGAAAGCGACAAAATACCTTGAGCGCCTGGGCCTCCTTGCCCCCGATTTCATCGCCTTCCACGGCGTATATCTGGACGATGAGGATATGACGGTTTTCGCCGGCCATGGCTGCAAAGTTGTCCACAACCCGGAAAGCAACATGAAACTGGCCTCGGGCATCGCCCCCGTGACGGCCATGATCGGCAAGGGTATTCCCGTCGGGCTCGGTACAGACGGCTGTGCCAGCAACAACAATCTCGACCTGTTCCAGGAGATGGATACGGCGGCCAAACTGGGAAAGTTCGCCTTCCTCGATCCGACGGCCATGTCCGCCCGGACGGTCCTCCGCATGGCAACCTGCCAGGGAGCGGATGTCCTGGGATTGGGAAACCGGATCGGCACGCTCAAAGCCGGGATGAAAGCCGATCTGATCATCATCGATACGGAAAAGCCCCATCTCACCCCACTGTACCATGCCTATTCTCATCTCGTTTATGCCGCAAACGGCTCCGACGTGGATACCGTCCTGATCAACGGCCGGATTGTCATGGAAAACCGAAAGCTTTTGACGATCGACGAGGGGAAAGTCATGACCGAGGTCCGCCGGATCGCCGAAAAAATACAGGACAGCCTGGGCATGATGACACCATGACGACCCCGCCTGTGGAAATGCTCGACATTCTCATCACCGATGCGTCGGTCCTGACCATGACGGACCACCCGTCGTTCATCGCCAGGGCGGATATCGGTATCCGCAACGGTCTTATTCTTTTCATCCGGGACAAGGAAACACTCCCGGAGTTTGACATCCCGGACACGGCGCGGGAGGTTATCCGTGCCCGGGGACAACTCGTCATGCCCGGATTGGTCAATACCCATACTCACCTGCCCATGGTGCTGCTGCGAGGACTGGCGGATGATCTCCCCCTCATGGAATGGCTGAACGGCTTCATTTTCCCCGCCGAAGGGCGCTTCATGAACGAAAAAACCGTTTATGCCGCATCGCTTCTGGCCATGGCGGAGATGATTCTTTCGGGAACGACTACTTTTTGCGACAGCTATTTTTTCGTTGACCGGATCGCTCAGGCATCCCTGGACACGGGCATGCGAGGTGTCGTTTGCCAGGGATTCATTGATTTCTCGGCGCCGGACATGGCGGATTCCCGAAAGAAGGCCAAGCTGGCCCATCAATTCCTCTCCCGGTGGCAAAACAGCCATTCCCTGATTAAACCGGCCCTGTTCTGTCATTCTCCCTACACCTGTTCGAGCGACACCTTGAAGGAAATTAAAAGGGTATCCCTTGACCGGCAGGCTCCTTACCTCATCCATCTCGCCGAAACAAAGGATGAGGTCGCCATGATCAAGGAAAAATATCGCAAAACACCCGCTCTTTATCTTGACGATCTGGGGGTTCTCGATGCCGATACAATTGCCGTGCACTGCAACTGGCTTACCGATGATGAAATCGAAATGCTTTCCCTTCGGGGGGTCAAAATCTCCCATTGCCCCGAAAGCAACATGAAACTCGCCGCCGGCATGGCGTCGGTTCCTAAACTCATCCGTTGCGGCATCACCGTTGGCCTGGGCACGGATGGCACCGCAAGTAACAATAATCTCGACCTGTTCCGCGAGATGAGCATGGCCGCTCGTATCCACAAGGTGATCGAGTCGGACCCGACGGTCATGGATGCCAAGACGGTTTTGCGTATGGCCACTATCGACGGGGCTAGGCTTTTGGGTCTTGATCGGCAAATCGGGACCGTGGAAGCAGGAAAAGCGGCCGACCTGATCCTCATCGATCTGAATCAGCCTCACCTGACACCCCTTTATCACTGTCTCTCTCAGTTGGTTTATGCCGCCTCCGGCTCCGACGTGGTGACGGTCATCATCGACGGGAAACTCATTCTGCACAACCGGAGGTTTGTCCATATCGATTTGCAGGACATCATGAAAACTGCCAGGGACATGGGCGACATCATTTCCCGCGAGTTGCCTGCCTCATGATCAGGTTATGGTATTTACTGCGAGATTAAGATAACTTCCTTAAGAAGCATGTTTTTTTTACACCCCCGTTATTGACAAACCGGGAGGTAATCGCTATCTTCCGATTCAAGCCATGCGTCGATTTGTGTTAATACATCCGCTTTATAGAGGAAAAAAATAATGAAAAACCCGAATTCCCTGCTCAATACGTACAAGTGTAAGAAATACGGTCATCTCATTGAAGAAGTCTGCCAGGATACAACCTGCGAATGGCGCATCAAGAGCGAGAATTTCCTGAACTGTACCTGGATTGCCTGTATCTACGGCCCGTTTACGCTGGAAGAGGTGGGGGAAATGATGGGGGTCACCCGGGAAAGGATCCGTCAGATCGAAGCCAAGGCCCTAAAAAAGCTCCAGCACAAGAAAAGGCGGGATCAGCTCAGAGATTTCGCCCTGTCCAACGAATGGGATGTTTAGTCGCTGGTTCTGCGTCTACGTTTTCTCATTTCTTCCGAAATGAGGAAATCCCGCATGTGCGTTTTTCTTTCAGGCCTCGAAAACAGGAAGGTGCTTAACTCGAACTCCAGGGAAAGGGCCGCGCCGACCTCCAGGTGAGGCACCATGGACGACACCTTCTTCACCACCTCTGTGGCTTTGGCCGACCGTCTTGAAATCTCCTTGGCCATGCCTTCCACTTCCATCATCAGTCTTTCGGGGGCCACGACCTTGTTCACCAGCCCGATTCTCAGAGCTTCGTTGGCGGGAATGGGCTCTCCCAAGAGGGCGATTTCCTTGGCTTTGGCCATGCCGACCAGTCTCCGGATGGGATTGAACAGGGGGTTCAAACCCAGTTTCAACTCCGGATGGCCGAATATAGCGGTCTCAGATGCCACGATCAGGTCGCAGACAACGGCCAGATTGAATCCGCCGCCAATGGCGATGCCGCCTACCGCAGCAATGACCGGTTTCGGGAAAAGGCTGATCCGCCGCAGACAGACGAAGATCGACCTGAAATACGCTTCGATTTCACTGTCCGGCAGGGCGGACATCTCCTTGATATCGCCCCCGGCAGAGAAGACGAAGTCGCCCCCTGTCAGGATGATGGCTTTTACGGACGTATCCCCTTCGAGCTGCGTAAAGCAGTCGGTCAACTCCAGCCGCATATCCTTGGACAGGGCATTGAGTTCTCCCGGGCGATTCATCGTGATGATGACATATCCTTCCTCTTTTCGCTCGAGCAGGATTGTTTTATACGTCGTCATGATTCAATAATCCTTTCCTGATCTCCAGTGCCGTTCTGAAAAAAGGGACCCTTTGCGGGGGCACCTGTACCGGCTGACCGTTTTGCGGATTCTTCGCCGTCTTTTCTTTCCTGCTGCGAACGGAAAAGACGCCGAATCCTCGGATCTCGATCCGCTCTCCCCGTTTCAAGGCATCCGTCATCATCGCGAACAGACTGTTGCAGGCAAAGGCAATATCCTTTGCCGGGTATGTTTCAAAACGATCCTGCACGGTTTTGATCAACTCGTTCTTCGTCACGGCCCAACCTCCTGTCCTGCAAGATAAAGAAAGTTCAAACCCTCCAACTTCTGCCTTTCCTGCACGAGGGCCTTCCTGACGGACATGGCCATATTTTCAACCAGTAAATCGAGAAAAAAGGGCTTTTCTTCGGAGGGATAGACCACTTCCGGCTCCCCCTCGATACCGGCCAGTTTTCCTGCAAGGCGAACGGCATATTTCTGGTTGCCCAGAAAATCGACCAGTCCTGCCTGCAGGGCCTGCCGGCCAGTCAGGATGCGTCCGTCGGCAATCTGCCTGACGTTTTCCCTGGGCATTTTTCTCCGCTGGGAAACGGTATCCAGGAGTTGTTCATAAACATCGTCAACCAGCTGACGGATCAGGGTCTTTTCCTCATCCGTCATATCCCGGACGGGGGACCCGATGTCCTTGTATTTGCCGCTCTTGATGACAGAAGAGGTAACGCCGACTTTCCTCATCAGTTCCTGTACGTTGGCGAAATGCATAATGGCGGAAATACTGCCCGTGATCGTCCCGGGATTCGCCACGATTTTTTCGGCGCCACAGGCAAGCAGGTATCCCCCTGATGCGGCGATGGAGCCCATTGACGCCACGATTTTCTTTTTCTTGCCGACCTCCAGGATCGTGTCATAAATTTCCTGGGTCGGGGCGACACTTCCACCGGGCGAGTCGATCCGAATCACGATGGCCTTGACCCCGTCATCTTTGGCAAGTTCCTCAAGCTCCCGGATGATCTCCTCGGAACCCGTAATGACCCCTTCCACCTTGACCACCCCCACCTTGTTCCCGGCCGGAAAAGAATATCCGTCCCTGGCAGGACTAAGAAAGGCTTGGATCAGGAAGAAGAAAATAAGACCGGCAAAAATTAAAAGGAGGATGCCGAAAAGAACGGGGTGTCTCTTCATGTCATCCTCCTGTTATGATGATTTACTGCCAAAAGACGTGTATCCACGTAAATTTACTCGTTAGGTTCCGACTCTCCTATCTTGACATCAGCCAGAGCATCTCCGAGGGTTGAGGACACGCTTTCCTTGTTGTTCAGATATTGATTGGCCCGGTAAGTCTCCGGCGGGGCTTCGTTATCCTTGAGGCTGAGACGGATCTTACGGTTTTTGGCGTCAATATTCTTTACCGTTGCGGTCACGGTATCTCCCACGTTGTGTAATTCCGCAGCGGCCTTCACCCGCTTCTGACTCAACTCGGAAATATGAACCAACCCTTCAATTCCTTCCTCGATTTCCACGAACATGCCGAAGTCCGTGATGTTCGTGATCTTTCCGTTGATCGAGGAACCAACGGGATAGCTCTGTTCCAGCATTTCCCAGGGATCCTTTTCCAACTGCTTAAGCCCCAGGGAGAATTTTTCGTTTTCCGGATCGATATTTAACACCACCGCTTCGATCGTCTGGCCCTTCTTGTACATCTCAGAGGGATGAACGACCCGGTGCCGCCAGGAAATATCCGACACATGGATCAAGCCGTCAATTCCTTCCTCAACACCGACAAAGATACCGAAGTTCGTAATATTCCGGATAACCCCCGTCAGGACGCTCCCTTCGGGATACTTCTGCTTGAGCGCTTCCCATGGATTCGTCGTCGTCTGCTTGAGCCCCAGAGAAATGCGCTTGAGATCGGAATTAATGTCGAGAACCATGACATTAATTTCCTGACCCAGGGACAAGACCTTGGAAGGATGCTTGATTTCACGGGTCCAGAACATTTCGGAAATATGGACCAAACCCTCCACACCCGGTTCGAGTTCCACGAAAACACCGTAATCGGTCAGATTCACCACTTTTCCCGTCACAATGGACCCCACCGGGTAACGTGTTGTAATCGTATCCCAGGGATTGTCCATCATCTGCTTGAGCCCCAGAGAAACCCGTTCTCTCGCCCGATCAAAGGACAGGACCTTGACCTTGATCTGATCGCCCTTGGAAAAGGCATCGGAAGGCCGGGTCATCCGTCCCCAGGACATATCGGTCACATGGAGGAGTCCATCCACGCCACCCAGGTCGATGAAAATACCGTAATCGGTGATATTCTTGATGATCCCCTCGACGATCTTTCCTTCTTCGAGATTCTCGAGAGTTTTTGCCTTTTCTTCTTCCCTCTCCACTTCGAGAATCGCCCGTCTGGAAAGAACGACGTTATTTCTCTTCCGGTCGTATTTCAGGATATTGAACAGCATGGATTGCCCGACGTACTTGTCGAGATCCCGCACCGGCCGGATATCAACCTGGGACCCGGGAAGAAAAGCCGGGATACCGATATCCACGGACAGACCGCCCTTCACCCGCTCCACAACCACGCCATTGATCAGCGTATTCTGATCAAAGGCCTGTTTGATATCGTCCCAAACCTTCAGTTTAGCTGCCTTATCTCTCGATAAAATCAGATTGCCTTCCGCGTCCCGCCTGTCCACAAGTATTTCAATCTCGTCTCCTACATTCAACGAAATGTTACCTTCGGAATCTTTTAGCTCCTTGATGGGAATGTGACCTTCGGTTTTCCATCCGACATCGACCATAACCACGTCATTGGTGATCTGGATGACTTTCCCGGTGACAATCTCTCCGAATTGTACATTCTGGAGACTCTGCTCATAGAGTTCCCCGAAATCCATCGATTCATCGTTTGACTGGCCGGACGCCGCGTCTGACGACGCGTCCGCCTTGACTTCCTCTACTTTGTCCTGTTGCGAAATTAAGTTGTTGTCGTTAACCATGTACCTTTACCCCCATCGTATTTTTGTCATACCACCACGAAAGTAGAATCGTTAGCATATTGGCCGCAGAATAGCAAGACAAAACACCCGGATTCCTACGTAAATCTCCTGCCGGACGGCAAAATCAAGTAGGATCACTTAAACAAGACGGCATCCCCGGAAAGCAGAGAACGGCGTCCAGCACCTCTTGAATCGTCATCCGCGATGAATCGATCACTTTCGCATCTCCAGGTATGCAAAGCGGGGATACGGCCCGTTCCGTGTCCTGCCTGTCCCGTAAAACGATACTGGCCCTGATCTCCTCGAAATCCGGGCTCATGTCTTTTTCAACGAGTTCCAGATACCTTCTCCGTGCCCGCTCTTCAGGAGAAGCATGGAGGTAAAACTTGAAATCCGCCTCAGGAAACACCACGGTCCCCATATCGCGCCCCTCGGCCACCACGCCGACACCGTTGGCACATTCCCGCTGGATCGGCAGGAGGGCTTCCCGAACAACCGGGATCGCCGAAATGGTCGAGGCCAGGACTGCGATCTCCTCCGTCCGGATCTGCCGGCTCACATCCTCCTGATCGACGAAGACGGCGAGGCCGTCAGGTTGCTTCTTCAGGCTGATCGTCGTATTCGCAAAGAGATCCCGCAGAATAGCGTCCGATGCTAATGTTTCGGTCATTCCCGACATCCGGATTTTATACGCCACGGCCCGATACAGGGCACCCGTATCCAGATAAAGAAAGTTTAATTTCCGGGCCAGGAGCTTCGCCACGGTGCTCTTCCCGGAGCCGGCTGGACCGTCAATCGTAATCACCCATTTTTTTTCGATCATACATTGTCTCGATTCGTTCAGGTAGTGGCCGAATTTTACAGGATAAAAGCCTGAATATCAAGATGATTGCCGGGTTCGCTCTCCTTTATTTAATAGCCGCGGTGAAAGAAAAAAAATGGCCTCCACTGCAAATTTTCTCTTGCTTAAATCAACATGTAGTATTATTTTCACTATTAGACCACAATATATTGATATCAAAAACAAGGTCTCGGAATAACTCAAACGGCTTGAACAGAAAGCTGTTTTTCCAATTTAGGTGATTTCTTATCCGAAAGGATAATCGAAGAAGCGTATCGATCAAGATTCAGTTCAATAAAAGGGAGGGACCGATGCACATCAAAATCAGAAAACGAGATGGAAGACTTGTCAAATTCAATGCGGAAAAGATCACGAACGCCATCGCCAAGGCAGGGTCTGCCACCGGTGAATTTGATATGGCTACGGCGAAAAAGCTCACCATCAAGGTACTGAACCTGGCGGAACAGCTTTTCGATCATAAGATCATGACCGTCGAAGAAATCCAGGACATCGTCGAAGAAGTCCTCATCGCCTCCCCGTATCGCAAGACCGTAAAAGCCTATATCCTCTATCGGGAGCAACACGCCCGGTTGCGGGAAATCACGAACCGCATGGAAGTCGATCTTGTAGACCAGTACCTGAAAAAGAAGGACTGGAAAGTTAACGAAAACAGTAATATGGAATATTCTCTCCAGGGTCTCAACAACTATATCTCATCCGAAGTCAGCAAAATCTACTGGCTAAATGAAATTTACACACCCGAAATCAGGGCGGCCCATATGTCGGGTGATTTTCATATCCACGACCTGAGCATTTTATCCGTTTACTGCGTTGGCTGGGATCTCTATGATCTTTTACTGGAAGGGTTCAAGGGTGTTTCCGGTAAAGTGGAAAGCAAGCCGGCCAAACACTTAAGAAGTGCTCTGGGGCAGGTGGTCAACTTTTTCTATACCCTCCAGGGCGAGGCGGCCGGAGCCCAGGCCTTCTCCAATTTCGACACCCTGATGGCCCCCTTCATCCGATATGATCATCTGACGTTCAGCGACGTCAAACAGGCGCTCCAGGAATTCATCTTCAATATTAACGTACCCACGAGGGTCGGTTTCCAGACCCCCTTCACAAATGTAACCCTCGATATTACCGTCCCCAAGTACTACCGGGATCAGAACGTCATTATCGGCGGTCAGCCGCAGCAGGAAACGTACAAGGATTTCCAGGAGGAGATGATTCTCTTCAACCGGGCCTTCCTGGAGGTCATGGAGGCGGGTGATGCCAAGGGACGGGTTTTTACCTTCCCCATTCCCACCTACAATATCACCAAGGATTTCAACTGGGATGACCCGAACCTGAAAGGCCTCTGGGACATGACATCCAAATATGGGGTCCCCTATTTTTCCAATTTCATTAACTCCGACATGAATCCCGAGGACGCCCGGAGCATGTGCTGCCGGCTCCGGATCGATAACCGTCAGCTCGAACTCCGGGGCGGGGGACTTTTCGGTTCCAATCCCCTTACGGGTTCCATCGGTGTCATTACCATCAACATGCCGCGAATCGGTTTCTTCTGCTCAACCGAGGAGGAATTCCTGGCCCGTCTGGAAAAGCTCATGAATATCGCCAAGGAAAGCCTGGAGACCAAACGAAGGATCCTGGAGAAGTTTACGGACGGGAATCTCTATCCCTATACGAAATACTACCTGCGAAATATCAAGGAACGGTTCGGCGAGTACTGGAAGAATCACTTCTCCACCATCGGCCTGGTCGGCATGAACGAAGCCTGCCTCAATCTGCTGGATAAAAATATCGCAACGAGCGAAGGCCAGGCATTCGCCAAAAAGGTCCTCGATTTCATGCGAACAACCCTGATCCAATTCCAGCGGGAAACGGGAAACAACTACAATCTGGAATCCACCCCCGCCGAAGGCACGTCATATCGCTTGGCCAGAATCGACCGGGAAAAATACCCCGACATCATCTTCGCCAACGACGAGGAGGTAAAATTCCATCAGGCCGAGCCCTTCTACACGAACTCGACCCAGTTGCCGGTCAATCACACCGACGACATCTTCGAAGCCCTGGACCTCCAGGACGAAATTCAGTCCAAGTACACGGGGGGAACGGTATTCCATGTTTTCGCCGGCGAAAGGATAGAGGATCCCATGGCTCTGAAGGGCCTCGTCAAAAAGATCTGTACGGGCTACCATCTTCCCTATATTACCTTCACACCGACCTTCAGCGTCTGTCCCTCTCACGGATACCTGAAAGGGGAAGTGGACGCCTGCCCGGTTTGTCAGGATACCTGCGAAGTGTACTCCCGTGTCGTGGGTTATCTCCGCCCCGTCAAGCAATGGAACAAGGGCAAACAGGAAGAATTCAGTCAAAGGCAGGCGTTTAGTTTCTGATGCTGAATATCGGCGGTTTACATAAGGTATCCCTGATCGACTATCCGGGCAAGATCTCCGCTATCGTGTTTCTGCAGGGGTGCAACTTCCGGTGTCCTTACTGCCATAATCCGGAACTCGTCAATCCCAAGTTATACGGGCCCTGCCTCGATGAAGAAGCGGTTTTCTCTTTTCTGGCCAGGAGAGTCGGAAAGCTGGATGCCGTAAGCATCACCGGTGGGGAACCGACGCTCCAGGAAGGGCTTCCGGAGTTCATCCGCAAGGTTCGCTCCTTGGGTTTCCAGATCAAACTGGATACCAACGGCTCCCATTCCGCCATGATCAAAGCCTTGATCGAAGGAAACCTGCTGGATTATATCGCCATGGACATCAAGGGTCCTCTGTATCGATACGACCGTGTCTGCCGCGTCAACGTCGATAAAGACGAGATCACTAACAGTATTCGCACCATCCTGAATGCGTCCATTGATTACGAATTTCGCACCACTTTCGTAAAAGACCTCCTCACCGAAGAAGACGTCCCGGCCATGGGGGAACTTATCCGGGGCGCCCGTCTCTTTGTTCTGCAGAACTTCGCCCCGTCGAAAACCCTGGACGAACGTTATCTTTCCCGAAAATCCCTTTCCTCCGCAGATCTTGAACGAATCAAAAACGAAATAGGGCGATATGTCGAAAAGGTAACGATTCGCGCCTGAAACAGCGCTTCTTCAGGTTACTCAGATAGGGAACAGTTCAAACGACAGCCTTTGTTCGTGTACCGGAACAACAAACCGAAGGGATAATCAACCGGAAAACCCGACAAACCGGGGCGTTGCCTTATTTCGCCTTGACTTTTTTCGGCGATCCCGTCTCGTTTGAGAGGAGTCGGATTTCTCTTTGAATATCCTGGGCCCGGAAATCATTTTCTGGGTAGTATTTCAAGGCCTCCTTGAAATGGAAAAGGGCCGTTTCCGTTTTTCGCTGCTTCTTGAAGTAAATACCGAAATAATAATGGGAATTACCCATGTCCTTGAGCTTTCCGTAAATCATGCCCATGCTGTAATAGACTTCTTCGTCATCCAGTTCCTTTTTCTCCAGGGCACGATAGTACTCGAGGGCCTTTTCATAGAATCCCATCGCTTCATAGGAGTTGCCCAGATAGGCCAGTGTCCTCCAATCTTCCCGATCCATTTGATAGGCCCGTGACAAATAGTCGATCGCCTCCGGATACTGACCCAGTTCAAAGCAGTCAACCCCCATGTCCCGCAATATCTCCTTATCCCCGGGTGCCAGGAGAAGAGCCTTCCTGAAAGTTGCCGCAGAGTCCCCGTAGAGACCCTTGCGGGCCTGCACCGCTCCCAGACCATATAAGCTGTCCACATCCGATGGATTCTTTTTCACCTCGTCTTCAAAATACCTTATCTTCGCTTCCAGATCCCCTCCCCCTGTCATCAAAACCGTCTTGATCCGACGGAAGGAGGACCCGACAATCTGGTCTTTGCCTCCCCCTTTTGCATACGTCGTCTGCAAAAGGCCATCAATATAGCGAATCCGGTCATCCGTGCCGGGATGGGTCAAAAAGTAGGATGGAACGCTGTTCGAGTAAAACTCGTACCGCCTCATCAATTTTAAGAGATTGAGGGTGGCCTCCCCCTTGTAGCCC
>Ga0302246_1000752_pt1 | contig 26180 bp, 21 predicted proteins | sample AAG_UR_Trp_MG_FD_193533 | JGI IMG/M metagenome (GOLD analysis project Ga0302246, IMG submission 193533) | Enriched activated sludge microbial communities from anaerobic digester in WTTP, New Holstein, Wisconsin, United States - AAG_UR_Trp | ecosystem: Engineered > Bioreactor > Anaerobic >... | reverse complement strand
TTCACCGACGCGGTGTCCTCCATGAGCCCCGCTATCGCGCCTATCTCGGTGGCCGTGCCGGTGCCGGTGACCGCCGCCTTCGCGCGGCCGGAGACCACGGCCGTGCCCATATAGAGCATATTGTGCCGGTCCCCTATCTGCGCCTTCTCGTCCGCGACCGGGGCGGTATCCTTGGAGGCGGCCACCGACTCGCCGGTAAGCATGGCCTCCTCCACGCGCAGGGAATTGGCCTCCAGCAGCCTGGCGTCGGCCGGGACCTTGTCGCCGGAGGCCAGCAGTATGATGTCGCCGGGCACCAGCCCGGCGGCCTTTATGACGGACTCCGAGCCGCCGCGCAGCACCCGCGCCGAGGCCACCACCATCTTCTTGAGGGCGCGCACGGACCGCTCGGCCCTGTACTCCTGGTAGAAACCGATGGCGGCGTTGACCAGCACGATGAAGGCGATGACGCCGGCGTCGGAGACCTCGCCGAGAAGCAGGCTTATCAGCGCGGCGCCCAGCAGGATCCAGTTGAGCGGGCTGCCGAACTGCGAGAGGAAGATCTTCAGCGGCCCGGGGCCCTCTTTCTCGGGCAGCGCGTTGGGGCCGTACTCGGCCAGGCGCCGCTCCGCCTCCGCGGCCGACAGGCCTTTGGGCGACGAGCCCAGCCCGGCGAGGGTCTCTTCCGCGGTCTTCAGATGCCAGTCTTTTTTCATAGGCCCTTCCCTCCGTGGTACGGACAATATTCTACCACAGCCCGCCGCCGCCTTTGATATAATTATTCCTTATGAACACCCATTTCAAGGACCTCTACTCCAGCCTGGCCCATACCGCCTCGCAGGAGCCGGAGAACACGGCTTTCATAACGGGGGACAAGCGCACCACCTACCACGAGCTGCTCTATTCCGTGGACAGGGGCGCGGACATGTTCTGGCAGCTGGGCGTGCGCAAGGGCGACCGGGTGGCCATAGCGCTGCGCAATTCGGTGGAGTTCGTGGTCTCCTACTACGCGCTGGCCAAGCTCGGCGCGGTCGCGGTCCCGGTCAATTTCATGGTCTCCAAGCCGGAGGAACTGTTCTTCATCCTGGACAATTCCCGCGCGAAAGGCGTGGTCACCGAGAAGGAGTTCGCGAAGAACTACCTGCGCGTCCGGCCGCGCCTGCCGGAAATGAAGTTCATCCTCTCGGCCGATTTCACGGGGCTGGACGGGGTGGAGGAGTTCTGGCAGCGCCTCAAGAAGGCGCATTACCATCCCCAGACGCAGAAACCCTGGGCCGACGAGCACGACATCATCTCCGTCCTTTATACCTCGGGCACCACGGGGAATCCCAAGGGGGTGCTGCTCTCGCATCATAACCAGCTCGAGAACGCCAGGGCCGCCATCGACGGGCTCAAGCCGGTCCGCAAGGACGTCTTCATGTGCCTGCTGCCGATGTTCCACACCTTCGCCTGGACCGGCAATGTCGTGACCCCGCTGCTCATCGGCGCCAAGACGCTCATCGTCAGGGGCCTGACGCCGCCCAAGCCCTGGCTGCAGGCCATGGGCCGCGAGGGCGTGACCATCATGATAGCTGTCCCGCAGATCTACGCCGTGCTGGCCAAGGAGGCCAGGGGCCTCAAGAAGTTCTTCCTGAAGTACTGGGCCTTCCGCCGCGTGCGCTACTGCCTCTCCGGCGCCGCGCCGCTGACCCACAGCACCAGGAACCTCTTCGAGGAGGCCTTCGGTCTGCCGATACTCGAGGGCTACGGCCTCACCGAGACCAGCCCCGTCGTCTCCATCAATCTGCCGGACGCGCGCAAGCACGGCTCGGTGGGGCGCCCGATATCGGGAGTGAAGGTCAAGATAATAGACGAGCGGGGCCGCGAGCTCTCCTGCGGGGAGGAGGGGGAGATCTGCGTGCACGGCCCCAACGTGACGCGCGGCTACCACGCCAACGACGAGGCCACGAAAGCCCTGTTCACCGACGACGGCTGGCTGCGTACCGGAGACATAGGCGTGGTGGACCAGGAAGGATTCATCTTCATACGCGACCGCAAAAAGGACATGATCATCGTGAAAGGGCTCAAGGTCTTCCCGGCCCAGGTGGAACAGGTCATCTGCCACCACCCCAAGGTGCAGGAAGCCGCCGTCATAGGCATCCCCGACGAGTTCGGCAACGAGACCATCAAGTGCTTCTGCGTGGTCAAGGCCGGCGAGACGCTGGAACGGAACGAGCTCAACCAGTACATGAAGGCCAACCTCGACGGCTACAAGCGCCCGCGCGACGTGGAATTCGTCGAATCGCTGCCCAAGAACAGCCTGCAGAAGGTGCTCAAGCGCGAGCTCATCCGCCTGGAGCTCGAGAAGCGCCTGAAGACCAGGCTCGCGTGAAAAAGGACGCGGCGGCCGCGGTCGAAAAGATCTTCGGCCCCTCCTACCTGGTCGGCGGGGCGCCGCGCGACCTGCTGCTGCGCCGCCCCGTCAAGGACCTCGACTTCGCCGTTCCCCCGTGCCGCGACTTCCGGGCGCGGGCGGCCTCCCTGGCCCGCCTGCTGGGCGCGGCGGTCTTCCCGCTCGACGAAGAGCGCTCGATCTACCGCCTCTCTCCCCGCGGCGCCGAAGGCGCGCAGATAGACCTCGCGCCCATGGAGGGCGGCTCGATACTCCCCGACCTGGGCCGCCGCGACTTCACGATAAACGCCATGGCCGTCCCTGCCTGGAAGCTGAAGGCCCGCTGGACCGGCGCCTCCTTCGCGGTGTCCGGCGTGAAGCCGGACGCGCTGATCGACCCTTTCGGCGGCCTCAAGGACCTGCGCGCCCGCCGCCTCAGGCTGGTCTCGCCTTCGGCGGTGCAGGACGACCCGCTCAGGATGCTGCGCGCCTTCCGCTTCGCCGCCGAACTGGGCTTCGCCCCCGGCCGCGGCCTGCTGGCCGAGACCGCCGCCCGGGCGGCGCTCATAAAGTCCGCCGCGGCCGAAAGGGTCCACGAAGAGCTCTCGCGCATCTTCGCCACGCCGGTCTCGGCGGACGCGCTGCGCGCCATGCACAAGGCCGGGCTGCTGCTGGAGATCTTCCCCGAACTCGCCCCGCAGGCGAAATGCGCCGAGGTCTATTACGGCAGGGGCGGCGTGCTCAAGCACACTTTCAACGTGGTGGAGAGGATGGACTACCTGCTCTCGCATCTGCCCTCCGCGATATCCGGGGGGAAGGCGATAGCGGCCATGAAGCCGCCGGCGCGCGCCCTCAAGACCGCGGCGCTGCTCCACGACATCGCCAAGCCGGCCCGCGCCAAGGTGATGGGGGACCGCCTCCGCTTCTTCGGCCACGAGGAGCACGGCGCGGCGATGGCGGAAAAGGTCATGGAGCGGCTGCGTTTCTCCCGCTCCGACATACGCCTGGTCTCCGCCGTGACCGCGCAGCACCTGCGCGTCGGCAACCTGGCCCACAACGACGAGATCTCGGACCGCGCCGTCTACCGCTTCTTCCGCGAGATGGGGGAGTACTCGCTGCCGCTGCTGCTGCTCTCCTGGGCCGACCATTCCAGCTATGTCCGGCCGGCCGACCTGCTGCGCGCCCTGCCGGAGACCAGAAAACCGCCTTTCCGCATCCCCCCGAAGGGACTGCCGCGCACCGGGCTTAAGAAGACCCTGCGCTTCCTCCAGGCCGTCAATATGCTCTTCAGGACCTACCTGTCCAAAGGCATAGCGAAGCGCACCGACCGCCTGCTCAACGGCAACGAGGTGATGAAGGCGGCCGGCGTACCCGAGGGCCCGGAAATAGGCCGCCTGCTGGACCAGGTCAACCTGCTGCATTTCGAAGGCCGCCTCAGGACGAAGAAAGAGGCCGTCGACTGGCTTAAAAAGCGCCGCAAGTGAATCACCTTCCCTGCCCGAAAGGCCCAGCCGTCCCTGGGCCTTTTTAAGGACCGGCGGGGGGAAAAATGACCCGTGAAAGCCTTCCCGCCGGACGCTAAACTATGGATGCAGGGACCCGGCACCGGAGGCGTGTGATGGAACTGAAGAACAAAATACTTATGACGGCCGTAGCTGCGGCTTTGACTTTCTCCTCTTTACCGGCCTTCGCCGGCGCCGCCGCCGGGGAGTCCTCCGTCCGGGACACGGACTCCGTCGCGGCCGGGGACATAGCCGGGCTCAAGGACATCCTTTCCAAACTGGTGCGCCAGGACGGGCTGCTCGACGAGGCGATAGAGAACCTGGAAGGCGCCGGCGGCCCGCTCACCGTTAAGGACCTCGCCGGCATAAAGAAGACCCTCGGCGTGGTGCGCAGGAATCTCGACCATATCTCCTGGCTCGGCAAAGAGCGTCTCGCCGCGGTGAAGCCCGGCTCCGGGACCGAAAAATACACCCGCGCCATACTCAGTTACAGCGGCAGGATAAGCCGCAAATCCGCGCGGATAAGCGCCATCGCCGCGCGCGCCGCCTCGGCCAAGAGCAGGTCCGCCCTGCGCGACGCTCCCTCCTCCAAAACCTCCCGCGAACGGGCCGGCGGAAAGAGCGTCAAGCTGATACTGGCCGAAAAGGACGCGTGGGCCGGCATCGCCGCCGAAACGAAGAACCTCAAAGGCTCCTCCTACAAACTCAACGCCACCAGCCGCTGGCTCCACGTGGCTTCCAGGTAAGCCCGGGGGGACCCTTCCCCGCCGGAAAAGCCCGCCCGCTAGGCGGGCTTTTTTTGTAGAATTTATCCCATATATGGCTCTCAACATCGAACCCCTCGTCGAAACTATATTGAAAGAGATAGGCGAAGACCCCTCCCGCGAGGGCCTGAAGCGGACCCCGGCCCGCGTGGCGAAGGCGCTGCAGGAAATGACCTCCGGCTACCGCGCCGACATAGACGCCATCTTCAACGGGGCTTTCTTCACCGTCCCCTACCGCGAAATGGTGGTGGTCAAGGACATCGCCTTCCATTCCATGTGCGAACATCACATGCTGCCGTTCGCCGGCAAGGTACACGTCGCCTATATCCCCGACCACACGATAGTGGGCCTGTCCAAGATCCCGCGGCTGGTGGACGCTTTCGCGCGGCGCCTGCAGCTCCAGGAGCGCCTGACCATACAGATAGCCGAGACGCTGGAGCGGAAGCTCAAGCCCAAGGGCGTGGGCGTGATAATAGAGGCCCGGCATATGTGCATGACGATGAGAGGGGCGAAGAACGAGACCTCGCTGGCGGTGACCAGTTCCCTGCTGGGCTGTTTCGGCAGCGACCCGAAAGTGAGGCAGGAATTCCTGGCGCTGGCGGGCCCGGGCGGACATTAAGGGCCCGCTCCGCGGCGGTTACAATATCTTTTATTTTTACTATAATAGTTCCGCGGTAATAAGCGGGCGTAGTTCAATGGTAGAACGAGAGCTTCCCAAGCTTTAGACGTGGGTTCGATTCCCATCGCCCGCTCCACCGCGCAACTTAATTATTAAAGGAAACCCTCTTTCTGCCCTCCCGACCGACCGACAGCAAAACCTTCTGGGCCCTCTCGGCCCTCATAAGTTTCACGATACTGGGCGCGGCCGCCTGGTCCCTTTACGACCGCGTCAGCCTCTACTTCAGCGAGGACATCGTGAGCATCTCCCCGAAACCCGTCCCTTTGCCCGGCGCCGGCGAAGAGGAGAAGGAGCGCGGGGCCGCGCCGGCCGCCGCTGCATCCGAAAAACCGGCGGAAAAGCCGGAGGAAAAGGCGGCGGAGGCCGCCCCGGCCAAAGCCAGGGCCGTAAAGACCGTCTTCGAGTACAGGGGAGCCGGTAAAAAGGTCGCCCTGGCCGGAAGTTTCAGCGTCTGGCGGGAACTGCCCATGTCGCGCAGGGACGGCGCCTGGAGGACAGAGGCCTACATCTTTCCCGGCACCTACACCTATCATTTCATCGTCGACGGCGTAAAAACGGCGGACCCCGGCAAGCCCAGGGCCCGGACCGGCGACTCCATCGTCGCCGTTGAATAAGGGCTTAATTTTAAAGAATCGTTAACAATCCTGTAACAGGCTTTCGATAGACTATCACCGGACGCGGCTATATGAATTTCAGGAAGACCCTGGCATTGTCCCTGCTGGCCCCGGCCTTTATGGCCGCGGGCGCTTTCGCGCTTTCCACCCCTCGCCATAATCACGCCGTCACCCTGCTGCCCGACGGCAATATCCTGGTGACGGGGGGGAACACCGCCGAGAACACCTACCTGGCTACGGCGGAAATGTGGGACATGACCGCCAACGCCTGGTCGGTGTGGGGCGGCGGGCTCGGGGTCGCGCGGTCCTCCCATACCGCCACGCTGATGTCGGACGGCCGCGTCCTCGTCGCCGGCGGCTTCACCACCGGCGGCACGCCGACGGGCGACCTGCGAATCTGCGATCCCCTGACCAGGACCTGCGCCGACGCCGGTGTGGACATGGCGGCCCGCGGCGGTCACACGGCTACGCTGCTCTCCGCCGGCCCCAGGTCCGGACACGTGCTGCTCTGCGGCGGGCAGACCACAGTCTCCTCCGCGTCCATCACCGGGTCCTGCGAGACTTTCGACCCCGTGGCGGGCGCGCTTTCGCCCGCCGCCTCCATGGCAAGCTCCAGGATAGGTCATGTCGCCCTGCTGCTGCGCTCCGGGAAGATCTTCGTCAGCGGAGGCGGCAGGCCGGGCGGGCCCGGAACGGAGCCCTGGATATTCGAGCCGACCAACGAGATGTACGACCCGGTAGCCGGCACCTGGAACCCGGTGGACGCGCTGCTCCAGGGCAGGATAAACCATACCGCCACGGTGCTCAATAACGGCAAGATCATGATAGCCGGCGGTTATAACGGCAGGGACAGCATGGTCTGCCTCCTCGATCCCGACGGTCTGGACGAGGACTGCTGGCACCTCGCCCACCCGGACGCCGCCCTCGCCCAGGGGGTAGGCAGCAAGGGCTACCTGGACGGCGCCGAGTTCTTCGACCAGGACAGCGGCGCCCGCGTCACCCTGATGGAAGATGTCTTCAATCTCATGCCATACCGGGTCGCCCGTCACTCGGCGGTGCTCGAGACCGACGGCCGCTGGCGCCTGCACAGGGGTTACGGCAATATTTTCCCGACCTTCTTCAACTTTTCCCCCGGGCTCGCCAAAGGCGGCGTGCTCCGCCTCAGCCCCACCGCCGATGAAAGGGTGGCGGACATACTGCCGACCAGTACCATAGGATTCCCCCTGGATTTCAACCTGTCCCGGCCCGTGTCGGGGCGCCTCGTGGACGCGGAGATCTTCTTCTCCCCGCCGACCGAAGCCGACGATCCGTCCATAAAGCTGGCGGGCGCCGAGTTCTACATAGGTATCAGCACCGCGAGGGCGGACGGCTACGCCGTGGGGAAACTTATAGACGAAACTTACTCTCACGGCCGCTTCAGTCATATAATCAATCTCCCCCTGCCCCTCGGCACGGCCTCCTTCCTGCCCGTCAGAGCGACCTCCCAGGGCAACACCGTAAGTTCCAGTTTAACGCTGCCGGGGCCGATCTATCCCGAAAGCACCGGCGATATCACGGGCGGGACGCTCCAGACTTCCGTGCGCTTCTGGCTGCCCTATAATTACCAGAGCCATGTGATGGGAACGGCCAGGATAGACAGCGCCGCGATCATGGACCCCGGCGAGCAGTTCACCATAAGCCTGACTTCCGGCTCAGCCGCCTTCGACATACAACAGTCCGGCTGCGACTACCTTGAAAAGCTCTGCCTGTTCACGGCCGCCATCACCTTTTCCAACATAGAGGGGGAACTCACCAATCTTACGCTGCTGGACGAGGGAACGACTTTCTATACCGGATTGAACATAGGCGTGAAACCGATCGAGATGGGTCTTGAACTGTCCTTTACCGCGGACGAGGTCCACGTCATGGAGGAAGCCGAAACGACCTATGATTTCGACAGGTCCACCATGGTCGTCCGGGAAATGATATTCTCCAACAACCTGACTTACGTTCCCGCGACCAACCGCTGGGGGGACCTGAACGGCGGCGAAGAGGGGCTTGACGCCCCGCCGCCCACCTTCGACCATACGGCGATCTATACCCCGGCGGGCGATACAGTACTGCTGGGCGGCCGGAACTGCGAGGCTACTCCGTTCACCGACTGCCGCCACGATGTCAAGCATTTCCTGGCGGGCGACCTTGAGGGCGTACTGATCCCCGTGGTGGAGGGCTCCTGGCTCGCAGGGCCCTCCCTGCTCTCCAGACGCGCCGCCCATACCAGCACGGTGCTGGCCGACGGCAGCATACTGACCTGCGGCGGCAGCGACGGGACCCGCCCGCTGGATTCCTGCGAGCGCATGGACCCCGGGACCATGCAATGGAAGCAGACCGGGCCCATGACCTCCCCGAGGTCCAATCACACGGCCACGCTGCTGCCCAACGGCAATGTCCTGGCGGCCGGCGGCATCGTCCCGGGCGGAACGGCGGTAGCCACGGCGGAGCTTTATTTCCCGGAAACGGGCACCTGGGTACGCACCTCTTCCATGACGCATATCCGGCAGCTGCACACCGCCACGCTGATGCCGGACGGCAATGTCCTGGTCACGGGCGGGGCGACGGCCAGCACCTATTCGGCCACAGCCGAGATCTACATAACCTCCGCCGCCCACTGGGTCCCCGGCGGCGCGCTCGTCGAGGGCAGATCGCAGCACACCGCCACGCTGCTCAAGAGCGGGAACGTGCTGCTGGCCGGCGGCGTGAACGGCTTCGGCGCGATGAGACAGACCGAGATCTACGACTACCTCGCCCGGGCCTCGGCGGCCGCGGACGACCTGGCCGAGCCCCGCTACGGCCATACGGCCAGCCTGCTGCGGGACGGCCGGGTGGTGGTGGCGGGCGGCTCCGACAATATACAGAGCCTGAACACCAGCGAGATATTCGACGGCGCGAACTGGTACGCCGGGGGCGGCCTGACCTGGCACCGCGCCAATCACAGGGCCGCGCTGCTGCCCAACGGGAAACTGATGCTCACGGGCGGAGAGGTCTCCGGCGCCGTACGCACCGTTCCGGAAGGCTTCGATCCCGACTTCAATGTCTGGAGCGAACAGGGCCAGACCTCCGGCCGGTCGCGCCACACGCTGGTGATGACCAGGGACAACAAGATCCTCAACATAGGCGGCTGGGACGGCGCGCAGTACCTGGACACCACGGAATACGTGGACTTCAATTTCGACCCGGACTCCAAGGGCCTCGCGTCGGATACGACCAGGCAGGCGACGATCTCCGACGCCACCCCCTATTTCAACCAGGGTTCCACCATAACCCTGCTCAGCGCGACGACCGATTTCCACGGCGTCACCGAAGCCTCCGGCGGCGGGGCGGGCTCCCGCAATTCCTCGCACAGCAATCCGCGCGTCTACCTGCAGCAGATAGACAATCCCAGCGGCTTCATGATCGACCTCTCCACGCGCATCTACTCCCGCTACATGAGCCCGGAGACCAACCCGGTCTGGAGCAGGACCACTTCCTCCATAACGATCAAGACCCCGGACCTGCCGGGCGAGATGCCTCACGGCTGGTACCACCTGCGCGTCGCCGCCAACGGCGTTTTTTCCATGCCCTTCACGGTGCAGGTGACCACCCCGCGCCCCGCCGGCCTCCCCGCTTTCACCTCCCCGGCCGGCACGGTGCTGGGGACCAGTTCCATCACCTGGACCTGGAACAGGGGGACCATCCCCGAATACGGGGCGGACGGCTTCGCGATCTACGCCGCCAGCAACAGCGTCTTCATCACCACCCTGTCCTTCGTCAACGGCAGCGACATAGCGTCCTACACGCAGACGGGGATGGCGCCGAACACCCCTTCCTCCGTCATGGTGGCCGCCTATAACCAGGGCGGCTACGGCGCCCTGGCGCGCTCCTCCACCCATTACACGCTGGCGCTGCCGCCCTCGGACCTCGAGATAACGGACTCCGGTTTCGAGAACATAACGCTGGAATGGGACCGGCAGGACAATACCCCGCTGACGCGTTACGAGCTCAGCATGCAGAAGTCGCTCAACGTCATAACGCCTGATTTCTCCGTCAATGTCTCGACCCCCGTCGCTTTCGAGGACGCCTTCACCGGTTCCAGCTACACGATCACCGGCATAGAGCCGAACTACAATTATTACGTCAGGGCGCGGGCGCGCAACGGCGACGGCGTGCTGACCGCCTTCTCGGACTTCGTCTCCACCATCACGGTGGGACAGGTGCTCAACGTGCAGGGCGTCCCGCTCAGCGGCCACGAGATCAACTGGTCCTGGATGCAGTCGGGCGGCGCCGATTATTATGAGCTCTTCGACATCAGCGACGGCACCGAGACCGCGGTCCTGATCAGCTCCCCGGTCTACGCCAACAGTTACACCCAGACCGGCATCTCGACCAACACGCCGGCGCAGGTGGTAGTCTACGCGGTGAAAACGGTAGGGGGCGACCCCGTCAAGGGGACGCCGGGCTTTTCGCCCGAGGTCTATACTTTCGCCCTGGCCCCGCTGCCCTGGACCTTCACGAACATTTCCACCGGCTCCCTGGCGCTGAACTGGCTGCCCAACGGCAACCCGCCCGAGACCAACTACTGGGTGGAGCTGAGCTCCAGTTCCGACTTCAGCTCCTCTTTCGTGACCGAAGTCAAGGGGCTGTCGACGGCCAAGTTCTACGGGCTGATCCCCAACACCCGCTACTACGGCCGGGTCCGGGCCCGCAACGGCGACGACGTGGCCACCGCGATAGTTTCCCTGGGCTCCCGGTACACCCTGGCCCAGCCGCCGATCCTGGTGACCGCGCCCTCCATCTCGATGTCCGGCGTCACGCTGACCTGGAGCGGGGCGGACAATTCGGACGAGACCTTTTTCGAGGTGCGCAGCAGCACCAGCAGCGCTTTCGTGGCCGTCTCCACCCATATCCCCTTCTCCGCCCTTTACAACGGCGACAACGCCTTCATCTCCGGCCTGCTCACCTCCACTTCCTATTATTTCGACGTCGCGGCCATCAACGGCGAAGGGGTCATCACCCCGCGGACGCAGTGCGTGCCCCTGGTCTACACCTCGGCCGGCCCCGCCGGCACGCCTTCCGGGGCGGTGGGCGGGACCAGCGACCCGAACGACGACACCACCATAGCCGGCACGCTGCCCAACGGCCACACGGTCTCCATCTTCGTCCCGCAGGGCTCCTTCCAGGCCAGGACCGGCATAGCCATCGCCTCCCATTCCGTGGCGCTTTACGGAAGCAATCCCTGCGGCCAGAGCGCCGCCGACCTTCCCACGCTGGTCTTCGACATCTACAGCGAGGGGGAGTCCCAGCCCTTCGAGCCGGTGTCGCTCACCATCGGCTACGGCAACCTTTCGTCCGCCCAGATAAGCCAGATCAACCAGAACATCTCGAAGCTGGTGCTGGCCAGGTACAACCCGGTCTCGGGCCAGTGCCTGCCCCTGGAGACCGTGGTGGACCAGTACGGCTCCGTCAACGGTTACCCGAGGACCATACGCGCCTCGCTGAACCATTTCAGCGTCTTCCAGCTCATCATCAAGGAAGCCGCGACCAACCTCGAAGGCACGCTGATCTACCCCAATCCCTTCTATCCCAACCGCGGCCAGGGTTTCGTGACCTTCACCAACATGCCGTCCCGCGCCAAGGCCACCATCTACACCATCTCGGGCACCAAGGTCTGGGAGGGCACCGCCACCGGCTCCGGCGTGCTGGTCTGGCGCGGCGTCAACGAAAGCAACGTGCCCGTGGGCAGCGGCGTCTATTTCGTCTCGATCAAGTCCTCTTCCGGCGATAAGATCTTCAAACTGGCGGTGGAGAGATGAGCGCCGTGAAGACCGTCCGCCGGTACCGGCGCGCCGTCCTCCTGGCGGCCTGCGCCGCGCCGCTGCTCGCCGCGGCGGCCGCCGCGGCCCCCAACTATTTCACCTCCAAGGCCATCGGCATCACCTCGGGGGACTTCCTCAACCTGCCGGTCGGCGCCCGCGCCATCGCCATGGGCGGCGCCTACACCGCCGTCAGCGAGGAGGCCTCGGCCATCTACTGGAACCCGGCCGGCCTCATCCAGATACCCAAGCTCTCCGCCATCTTCATGCGCTCCCAGTACGTGGCCGAGACCAACTACCAGTACGCCGCCTACGCGCACCGCATAGGCTTCGACTCGGTGGTCGGCGGCTCGGTCTTCATGACGGATATCGGCAGCATAGACCACACCGACATCTCCGGCACCAGGCTGGGCAGCTTCACCCCGCGCGACCAGGTCTACACCATCTCCTACAGCAAGGCCATACTCGAGTTCTCGGACAAGGACATGGACGTCTCCATAGGCGTCTCCGGCCGCTACATCTCCTCCAGGATCTACCACAGCGCCAAATCCTACGCGGCCGACGTCGGCGTGATGACCTACAACTTCACGGCCATTCCCTACCGCCTGGGCCTCGTGGTCTCCAACCTGGGCAACGGCCTGCGCTACGACCAGGAGTCCTCGCCCATCCCGCTCACCGTCCGCATGGGCGGGGCGGTCAACCCCTTCCGCAACATGCTGGTCTCGGCCGACGCCGTGTTCTCCAAGAGCAACAGGCCGTACATGAACTTCGGCGGCGAACTGGCCACGGAGCCCAACGAGCTGACCCGCCTCTCGCTGCGGGCCGGCCTCAACACCGCCCGGCTCAGCGACGGCCTGAGCGGCTTCACGCTGGGCGCCGGCGCCACCATGCATTTCTTCAGCCTGGATTACGCCTTCGTCCCGATGGGGGAACTGGGGACCACCCACAATATCTCGCTGACCTTCGACTTCCCCTTCCGCAGCCCCATCTTCCAGCGCAGGGACCGCTCGGTCTTCACCAGGGTGGAGAGCCTTTCCATACAGAAGTGACCCCTCTGTTGATTAGCGGCTCCTTTTTTTTATAGATTCTCTAACCGGACCTGAGCGTAGGCGCCTGCCTTCGGCGGCGCCTGCCGGATTTTTACGGACATTCGCGAGCCATGAGATCTCTCGGACAGCACCTCGTCGTCGAACTATACGATTGCCCTCCCGGGCGCCTTTCCGCCGTGGACGAAGTACAGGAGGCCATGGTGAGAGCGGCCAGGGCGGCCAAGGCGACGATAATCGACTCCGTCTTCCACCATTTCCAGCCGCACGGCGTCTCGGGGGTGGTCGTCATAGCGGAGTCGCACTTCGCCATACATACCTGGCCGGAACACGGGTACGCGGCCATAGACCTTTTCACCTGCGGGAACTCCACCAGGCCCTGGGAGGCCTTCAAAGTGGTGAAGCGGCTTTTCGGGGCCGGTCATTCCAGCGTGATGAAGATGGAGCGGGGACTGCTGCCCCGGTAGGCGGCGCGGACTTATGAAGGCCGGAACTTTCTCCTGGATCAGGGATTCGCGCGACGGGCTGCCCGCGGGCCGCTGGTTCGTCGAATTCTTCTCCGCAGGCGAAATGCACGCCCACCGGCTGAGGAAAGTGCTGGCCTCCTCCAGCACCGCCTTCCAGGACGCGGTGCTGGTGCGTTCCGCCGCTTTCGGCAAGATGCTGATCATAGACAGCGAGACCCAGTCCAGCGAGAAGGACGAGTTCATCTACCACGAGGCGCTGGCCGTCCCGCCGCTGCTCTTCCACCAGGACCCGGGCTCGGTGCTGATCCTGGGCGGGGGGGAGGGCGCCACCGCCAGGGAATTCCTCAGGGGCCGCGGCGTACGCTCGGTCGTGATGGCCGACATCGACCACAAAGTCCTCCGCTTCGCCCGGAAGCACATGGCCTCCTGGCACCGCGGCGCTTTCGACGACCCCAGGCTGCGCCTGCTGGTGCAGGACGCGCGGCTCCCGGTGCTGCGCTCCCGCCGCCGTTTCGACATCGTCTGCTCGGACCTGCCCAGCCCCATCGAGGGAGGGCCGGCCTTCAGGCTCTACACCCTCGAATTCTACCGCCGCCTCAAGGAGCGCCTGGCCCCGGGCGGCCTCTTCGTGACCCAGGCCGGGCCCGGCCTGCCGTCGCAGTTCGGCCTGCACGCGGCCCTGGCCGCCACCCTGCGCCGCGTTTTCAGGCGCGTCTTCTCCTACTCCGCTTTCATCCCGTCCTACGACATGCCATGGACCTTCCTTCTCTGTTCGGACTCGGCCGGCCTCGACCCTCTGCGCCCCTGCGCGGGGGAACTCGACCGCAGGGCGGCCCGGAGGCTGACCGGGCGGCCGCTGTTCGCCGACGGACAGGCCATAGAGGGGATGTTCCGGACGCCGGTCCATTACAGGGAAGCGATGAAGAAGAACCGCAGGATGATCACGGAGAGGTCGCCCATGTACTTCACGACCTCTCAAGGCTGATTCCGACAGGCAGGAGGAACCATGAAAACCAGGAAGATCAGGCCGCCGAAGAAGTCCGTCAAGCCGCGCGGCAAGGCGGCTCCGGCGAAGACGAAGCGTCCCGCGAGGAAGGCCTCTCCCGCCGCCACGGCGCACGCCAGGGAGCAGGCGGGAATAGGCCGCAAGGAAGCGGAAACGATAAAGAAGAAACTGCTCGAGCAGCGGGAGACCATCTCGCGCACGGTCGAGGCCAAGAAGAACCTGGACCTCAACGAGCCGGAAGTGGGCGACTCGATAGACCAGGCCACCCAGAGCCTGGACAAGGAGATACTCTTCGAGCTCTCCGACAACGAGCGCCTCATGCTGGAGGATATCGAAGCGGCCCTGCGCAAGATAGACCACGGCATCTACGGTCTCTGCGAGCAGTGCCAGAAGCCCATAGCCTCCAAGCGCCTCAACGCGCTGCCCTCGGCGCGCTACTGCCTGGTCTGCCAGGCCGGCGCCGAGAAACGCCGCTCCTACTGAGCGCGCGGAAAAAAGGAGGGAGGCCGCCCGCTCGACGGACGGCCTCCCTTTTATGCGCCCCGCCGAGGCGGGGCTACTTTTTTTTGACGCTGGAGGCGCTGACCTCGGTCTTGCGCCAGTTCCTCGCCCTGGCCTTCACCAGGAAATTATCCCCGTCCGTGGCTATCTGCAGCGAGGGGGGGTCTATGCAGTCCAGCAGCTCCCGCCTGAACCGGGCCACGTCGCCGCTCAGCGCCGCCAGGCGCCGTATATCGTCGGTATAGACGCCGTACCTGTCCATGTGCATGTCCTGCAATTTCGCCACGGCGTTCACGCCGCGGCGCGCCTGGGCCACCTGCCTCTTTTCCGAAGGCGTCATGGAGAGGAAGGTCTGGTTCAGCCAGGTCACCCCGAAGAACAGCATCAGCAGCCACGAAAAGGCGAAGACGACCCCCTGGGCCGCGTCGCCGCGCTCTTTCACGCTCACGACGCGGCTGCCGCCGATATAATCGTGCAGCGCCCGCTTCTGCCGGGTGAAGAGGGCCAGCAGGTAGCCCAGGTTGAGCGGGATGGAACTGGCGAAGTAACCGAGCGAGCGGAAGAAGGCCCTGGGGACGGAGAGGTCGGAGCCGTCGGCCGCCCTGACCCGGATGCCCATTATCAGTTTGCCCACGGTGGCCCTGCCGCCGGAAGAGAGCCAGGTCTCGTAGACCAGATAGAGGATTATCCAGAGCAGTTTCCATTTCAACTGCCCTCCGGGGGTGTTCTCCAGCCGCCCGGCCGAGACCAGAAGCCCCATGGTCCAGTAGGCCGCCAGCACGAAAGGCAGCGCGTCGATGACGTAGGCGATGAAACGTTCGTTGAACCCGGCCGGTCTGGGCCCGGCCTCCGCCGGGACCGCGCCGATCGCGGCGGCGGCCGGCATGATATCGTCCTGCTGCATAAGACCCTCCTCCCGCGGACGCGCGGCCGCGGTCGGCGGCGGGGCGCGTCCGGAATTGATTATATCAAAACGCGGCCCGGCCGGCGCAACGGTCCGCGAACTATATTTCAATGCCTCCTTGATGCGCCCGGAGGGAATTTGATTAAATAATGGCGCTTCTATGTGCAGAATGGCCGCCTATATCTCGTCGGGAAAAGGACCGGTCCCGGCCTGCCTGGCCGAAGGTCCGCGCTCGCTGGCCGCGCAGGCCTCCGCGGACCCGTCGCGGCCGCAGGCGGACGGCTGGGGGGTAGGCAGGCTCGCCCCCGGCGGCCGGCCCGCCGCGCTGGTCCGCCGCGCCGCTCCGCTCGCGGAAGAACCCCGCGCTTTCTCCCGCGCCCTGCGCGCGGCGGCCGGGCCCGGCGTCCTCATCGCCCACGCCAGGGCGGCCTCCAACCCGCTCGGTCTCTCCCGCTCGCGCCTGGTGCGCCCGGAGAACAGCCACCCTTTCCAGGCCGAAGGCCTGCTCTTCGCCCATAACGGCACCCTCGACATCGCCGCCGAGATCCGCGAGAACCTGGGTTACGGCGCGGGGCGCCTGCGCGGGGGGAGCGACAGCGAGGTGCTCTTCCGGCAGGTGATCAAGATGCGCGACGCCTACGGCGACCTGGCCCTGGCCGTGGAAATGGCCCTCGACGAGATCTGGACGGTCTGGGGTTCCTGCGCCGGCGACAGGCGGGACCTGAAGGCCCCGTACCGCGGCCTCAACCTTTTCGTCTCGGACGGGACCCGCCTGTGCGCCCTGTGCCATTATCCCGGCGCCGGAAAGAAGCGTTCCCTGCTTACGCCGGGCTGGGGCTGGGGCAGGCTGGCCTGGCGGACGACGCCGGGCGGAGCGCTGTTCTCCAGCGAACCGCTCGACGCGGGACGCTGGCGGGGGCTCGGCGACGGGCAGCTGGCGGAGGCGGTGCTGGAAGGCGGCGCGGTCAAAATATCCGTGCGCGGGCTGGGCGCCGCGTCCGGCAAGGCGGCGGCCATATGAAATGGATACTCTTGCTCCTCATCTTCATCGGCGGGATCTATTACCTGGTACGGCAGGACAGGCAGGAAAAGGTCCTCGTACAGCAGGCGGAACAGCTCAAGAAGGACCAGGCCTCGGAAACACTTCCCATAAAGACCGAGAAGCAGGTCAACCTCCGGTTCTCGGCCGATACGGTCCAGACCCTGCGCGGGCTGACCCAGGACGCCAATGAAAAGGTCCGTTTCGCGGCCGCGGAACTGCTCTGGCAGCTGCAGGACGAACAGGCCCCTTCGGTCATCAAGAAGATGCTGCAGGAGGAGACCGACCCGGCCACCAGGCAGGCGCTGATCGCCCTGCTGTCGGCGGAAAAGACGAAGATCAGCCTGGCGCTCCTGGCGGAGGCCCTGAACGATTACGACAAGGAAACGCGGCTGAAGGCCGTGGACGCCATCGGCGGCTTCACGAGCAAGGAAGCCCTCCCCGTCCTGGGAAAGGCCCTGAAGGATTACGACGAGGACGTGAAGCTCAAGGCCCTGGAAGCCATAAACAAGGTGCGCAAGGACCTGGAGACGCAGAAGGCCCAGCAGCTGCAGCAGCTGGAACCCGACCCTCTGTTCAAGACCAACCCCTGAAGTTTCACCGGCCGTCCGCCGCGCGGCGGACGGCGAAAGGAGCGTTCGGATGGAACTAGACATAGCCCAGCTTAACAGGAAAGTCCGGGAGGAAAGCCTTTTCCTCCAGGACCTGCGCAGGGAGATCGGCAAGGTGATAGTCGGCCAGGAGGACCTGGTCAACGGCCTGCTGGTCGCGCTGCTCTCCAACGGCCACGTCCTCGTGGAAGGCCTGCCCGGACTGGCCAAGACGCTGACCGTGAAAACGCTGGCCGAGGCGGTCACGGCGCAGTTCCAGCGGGTGCAGTTCACGCCGGACCTGCTGCCGGCCGACATCGTCGGCACGCTGATCTTCAACCCCAAGGAGGGGACGTTCTCGGTCAAAAAAGGCCCGGTCTTCACCAATATCCTGCTCGCCGACGAGATAAACCGCGCGCCGGCCAAGGTGCAGAGCGCGCTGCTCGAGGCCATGCAGGAGCGCCAGGTGACGATCTCCGACTCGACCTTCGGCCTGCCGGAGCTCTTCCTGGTGCTGGCGACGCAGAACCCGATAGAGCAGGAAGGGACCTACCCGCTCCCCGAGGCGCAGGTGGACCGCTTCATGCTCAAGATCAGGATAACCTATCCCACGCGCGAGGAGGAGTCGAAGATACTCGAGACCATGTCCCGCGCCGAAAAGCCGAAAGTCGGGACCTCCATCCCGGTCGAGACCGTGCTCAAGGCGCGCCGGACCTGCGACGGGATATACATCGACGAGAAGATCAAGAAATACGTGCTCGACCTGGTCCTGGCCACGCGCCGCCCGGCGGACTACGGCCTGGAGAAGCTCAAACCCTGGATACTCTACGGCGGCAGCCCGCGCGCGACCATCTTCCTGGTGCAGGCCGCCAAGGCCTACGCCTTCCTCAACGGCCGCGGCTACGTCACGCCCGAGGACATCAAGGCCGTCGGCTACGACGTGCTGCGCCACAGGATCCTGGTGACCTACGAGGCCGAGGCCGAGAACGTCAGGTCCGAGGACATCATAAAGACGGTCTTCGAGACCATCGAGGTGCCGTAAGTCCGGCCGGCGGCGGCGCTCCCCCGATATGAATACCGCGGAGATACTCAGCAAGGTCCGCCAGATAGAGATCCGCACCGGCAAGCTGGTCTCCGAGACCTTCGCCGGCGACTACCTGAGCGTCTTCAAGGGCCGCGGCATGGAGTTCGCGGAGGTCAGGGAATACACGCCGGGCGACGATATCCGTTCCATAGACTGGAACGTGACCGCCCGTTTTTCGCGGCCTTTCGTCAAGCAGTTCATGGAAGAGCGCGAACTTACGCTGATGGTCCTGTGCGATCTCTCGGCCTCGCAGTTCTTCGGCAGCCGCGGCCGGTTCAAGAACGAGGCCGCCGCCGACCTGGCGGCGCTCTTCGCCTTCGCCGCGCTCAAGAACAACGACAAGACCGGGCTGATGACCTTCACGGAGCAGCCGGAGCTCTACATCCCGCCGCGCAAGGGACGGACCCACGCGCTGCGCATCATCCGGGAGATGCTGGCGCACGTCCCGAAAGGGCGCGGCACCGATATCACCGCCGCGCTCGACGCGGTCAACAAGATACTCAAGCACCGCAGCATCCTGATACTCATCTCCGATTTCGACGGCCCCGACTACGAGAAGGCCGCCCGCCGCGCCGCGCTGCGCCACGACCTCATCCCGGTCATGGTCAACGACGAACTGGAGAAGGAACTGCCCCCGCTGCCGGCCGTCCTGACGGCGCGCGGGCTGGAGGACGGGCTCCTCTACACGGCCGACCTCTCCGATCCCGCCGTGCGCCGGGCCTACGCGGAGGACCGCGCGCGCAGGATAAGCCGCGCGGAACAGGTCTTCCGCCTCTGCGGGGTGGAACCCATCCGGATAAGCACCGGGGGGGAGATCTTCGACCCGGTGGTCAGGTTCTTCAAAAAGCGGGAGAAGAGGACCTGACCCGTGGCGCCCGGACCGCTCGCCGCTCTTTTCCTCTGCACGGCGGCCGCCGTTGCGGCCCCCGGCGTCTCCATCTCCGTTTCCAAACCTTCGGAAAAACCCGTGCTCGGCGAGCCGTTCCGTCTCGAGTACGAGGTCTCCTGGCCGGCCGATTACGCCATAAGCCTCGACACGGCGGCCCTCCCCTCCGGCTCCGGCGACTTCGGCGTCCTCGAACATTCCTTCAAGGGCAATGGGCCGGGCGGGGGGAAGTTCCGTATAAAAGCGGTCCCGTTCGCCATGGGGATCTCCACCTTCCCCCCGCTCTCCCTCCTTCTCTCCGGTCCGGACGGGGAATTTTCCGCGGCCGCCCCGGACGTCCCGCTGGAGATCGAGCCGTTCATAAAAGAGCGGACGCCTCCGAACCTCATACGCGACATCTACCCGCCGTTCAGGTTCGGCGTACCGCGCTGGGTCTGGTGGCTGGCCGCCCTGGCGGCCGCAGCCGCCGCGGCCCTGTGGTGGAGGCGGCGCCGCCGCGGGTTACCGGCGGGGGACGCGGCCGCCGGCGGGGAGCCCGCGCTGCCGCCCTATGAGAACGCGCTCCGGGAACTGGACCGCCTGCTGTCCTCCGGGCTCTGGGACCCGGCCGCGCCCAAGGCTTTTTACGTGCGTCTTTCCGCCATCCTGCGCGACTACCTGGACGGCGAGGGGGGAATGGAAGCGCAGCTGATGACCACTTCCGACCTGCTGAAGGAGCTCAGGAGGAAAACCCTCACGGCCTCCCTCCTGGCCGACTCCCGCGCCTTCCTGAACAAGGCCGACCTGGTCAAGTTCGCCAGGCTCCCCGTATCGGAGCGGGAGAGGGACTCGGACGCGGACAAACTGCGCGCGCTGCTCGGCGGCCTGCACGGCTTCTTCGCGCCACCCCCGCCGCCGCCCCCTCCGCCGCCGCCCGGACAGGGAGGCGCGCGGTGACGGACCTCTCCTTCCGCGACCCGCTCTTCCTGCTGCTGGCGCTGCCGGCGCTGGCCGCGGCCCTTTACGCCTGGCGCGGCAGCCGCGCCAGGGGGGCGGCCATCTCCCTGCCGGCGCCGCTGCCCGCCGGGACCACACCCAGGGCGCGGGCCGTCCTGCTCCTGCCGGTACTCCTGCGCCTGGCGGCGCTGCTCCTGCTGGTCCTGGCCCTCGCCAGGCCCCAGAAAGTGACGCGCGGGGCCCTGCCGCCGGCGCAGGGCATAGACATACTGCTCACGATCGACACCTCCCTGAGCATGGCGGCCACCGACTTCATCCCCAACCGCCTGGGGGCGGCGAAGAAGGCCGCGCTCGATTTCGTAGCCGGACGCGCCAACGACCGCATCGGCGTGGTGGTCTTCGGCGGCACCGCCATGCTCGCCTGCCCGCTCACGCTGGACTACGAGGCCGTGACCGAGTTCGTGGAGGCGATAGATTTCGACATGACGCGCGTCGACGGCACGGCCATAGGGGACGCGATAGTCACTTCCGTCAACCACATAAAGGACAGCAAGGCGAAGAGCAAGGTGGTCATACTGCTCACCGACGGGCGCTCCAATTCCGGGATGATAACGGACCCCGCGGCCGGGGCCAGGGCCGCCGCCGCCTACGGGATAAAGGTCTACACGATAGGCACCGCCGGCAAAGGCCCGGCGCAGATACCGACCGGCGACCCGGCCATGCCCGTCGTGGCCATAGAAGAGGACCTCGACGAGCCGACGCTCCTTGAAATAGCGCGCCTGACCGGCGCGGAGTTCTTCCGCGCCAAGGACCAGACGGAGCTGCAGCGGATCTATTCGCAGATCGACTCCATGGAAAAGACGGAATTCCAGGCGCGGAGCCTTTCCTCCTATCACGACGCGCACATGACGCCCCTCGCCGCCGGGGCGCTGGTCCTCGTCCTCTGCTTCGTTCTGGAGAAGACCTGGCTGAGGAGGCTGCCGTGATGGACCTCTTCCGCCATCCGGGGCTTTTCGCCTGGCTCCTGGCGGCCCTGGGCGCTCTCTTCTTCTTCCGTCTGTCGCAGGATAAAGTGCGGGCGGAACTGCTCTCCCGGCTGGCGCGCACCGGCCTGGACCGGCTGGTCCCGCAGGCCGAACTGGCGCGCGCCAGGAGACGGGACGGCCTGCTGCTGACGGCCTTCGCCCTGCTCGCCCTGGCCCTGGCGGGCCCGCAGTGGGGCGTGGAACTGGAGGCCGTGGGCGAGCTCAGCGGGAACGTCATGATAGCCGTGGACACCTCGCGGTCCATGGACGCCGCGGACGTCAAACCTTCGCGGCTGGAGAACGCCAAGCTGATGCTCAAGGCCCTTTCCGAGGACCTCTCCTCCTACCGCATAGGCATAGTGGCTTTCAGCGGCGAAGCCTTCGTGCAATGCCCCCTGACCACCGACACGGAGGCCGTGAAATATTTCGTGGACGCGCTGAGCACGCGCATGCTCATGACCCAGGGCACGGAGATAGCCGGCGCGGTGGAGACCGCGGCCGGGGCAATGCGGCGTTATCCCGGCGAGAAGACGCTCATCCTCATCACCGACGGGGAGGATTTCTCGGATTACATGGACCGCGCCATAGAGAAGGCGAAGGAAGCCAGCCTCCGCGTCTTCGCGGTCGGCATCGGCTCCCCGGAGGGGGAGCTTATCCCGGACCCCGAGGGCGGCTACCGCAAGGACGCCTCCGGGCGGCCGGTCGTGACCCGGCTCGACGAGAACACCCTCATCAGGCTGGCCCAGGCCACCGGCGGGGAGTATATGCGCTACACCGGCCCCGAGCGGGTCAGTTCGGAACTCCGCAGGACGCTTTCGTCCCTCGAGCTCGGCGGCGCCAGGCTCAAGGGACGCTCCTCCTTCAAGAACCGCTACCAGTTCCCGCTAGGGGCCGCCGTGCTGCTTCTTTTGATAGAATTATCGGTCATGGCCCGGCCTTTCGGCTGGCGGGGATTACTGGGCGGTGTGGGCGGCCCTTCGGCGCCGCTGGCCGGCCTGCTCCTGCTCTGCCTGCCGGCCGGCGCGGCTGCCGGCCCGGCGGACAGGGAGGCGCGCCTCGGCAGCGGCCTGTATGAGAAAGAGGAATACGACAGGGCCCTGGAACATTTCAGCAGGGCCGGCGAACTGGCTCCGGACGACCCCCGGATGAAGTTCAACGCGGGCGCCGCGCTCTACCGCCTGGACGACCATGAGAAGGCGCGGGAAGCTTTCGAAGGCGCGGCCGGGGACGCGGAACTCAGGCCCCGCGCGCTCTACAACAGGGGCAACGCCCTCTTCAAGGCCGGGGATTACGCCGGGGCGGCCGAAAGCTACAAGCTGGCGATAATGGCCGACCCTTCCGACGACAACGCCCGGCACAATCTCCAGAAGGCGCTCGAGATGAAGAAGCTCAAACAGCACGGCGGTGGGGGCAAGGACAAGAAGGACTCCCCGGGGAACGAAAAGAACGACAAGCGGGAAGGCGGCGGGAACGACCCCAAGGACGGCCGGGAGAAGCAGCAGCCGAAAGGGGGGGACGGCGGGAAGGAGAAGAAGGAAAGGGAGAAGCAGAACGCGGACAGACTGCTGGAACTCATGAAGGAAAAAGAGAAACAGAGCGCGCGCCCCGAGGTCCTGAACGCGCGCAACAAGCCCTTCTCCAAGTCGCCGGCCTCGCTGAAGAAGAAGGAGAAGGACTGGTGAAACCGGGCAAGGCGCTGCTGGCGCTCTCCCTGCTCTTCCTCTCCGCGCCCGTCCGCGCGGGGCTGACCGTGGCCGCCTCGGTGGACCGCCACGAGGTGGACATCGACGGCAGCGTGCGCCTCACCGTCACCGTCTCCGGCGACACCGCCAATGTCCCCGAGCCGGAGATACCGCGGCTGGACGCCTTCAATGTCTACTCCTCGGGACGCAGCCAGAACATTTCCTTCATAAACGGCCGCGTCAGCAGTTCGGTCTCCTTCACCTACGTCCTGGAGCCCCGCTACATCGGCAAGGCCGTCATCCCGCCCATCTCCGTTTTCACGGGAAAGGAGAAGTTCCTGACCCGGCAGATAGAGATAGCGGTGCGCGGGACCGCGAAAAGGCCCCAACCCCAGCCCCGCCCCGCGCCGCGGCCCGGCGCGCCGGCCGCCCCTCCGGCCGGCGGACAGAGGGCGCAGGGCTCGTCCGGCGGTACCAAAGTCCCGCAGGGCGCGGAAGAAGCCCCTATTTTCATGGTGGTGGAGGCCGACAAGGATTCGGCCTACGTCAACGAGCAGGTCACCATGAGCGTCAAATTCTTCACCTCCGTGCCGCTCACCTCCAACCCGCAGTACGTGCCGCCGTCCCTCAAAGGGCTGCTGGCGGAGGACCTCCCTCCCGTGCGCACCGGCGAGACCGTGCTCAAGGGCCGCCGCTATTCCTACAGCGAGATCAGGACGGCCCTCTTCGGCCTGCAGGACGGCCAGGCCGTCATCGGCCGTTCCAAGATCATCGCCCAGATCACCGGGGATAACTTCCTCGACCCGATGGACCCCTCCTTCTTCCAGAAGTTCTTCTCGATGAGCATGGGCCAGGGCCGCGCGCACGAAGTGACCAGCGAGCCGCTCTCCCTCAGGATCCTGCCTCTCCCCGAAGGCGCGCCGCCCGGCTTCAAAGGCGCGGTGGGCAATTACATCGTCTCCGCGTCCGTCGACCGGAAAGAACTCAAGGCCGGGGAGGCGCTGACCCTCTCGGTCAGCGTCAGCGGCCGGGGCCATCTCAACACCGTGACGGCGCCGGACCTGCCCGAGACCGGGGACTTCCGCTACTACGACACCGCCAGCTCCTATTCGCTCACCAAGCACGACGATATCGTCGGGGGGAAGAAGGTCTTCACGACGGTCATGATCCCCCGTTCCGAAGGGCGGCAGGTCATCCCCCCGGTGAAGTTCCCGTTCTTCGACCCCGGGACGAAACGCTACCATACCGCGGAGACCAGGCCCATAGAGATAAACGTCCTCAAAGGGGACCCTTCCGCCAGGGCCTATTCCTTCGTGGGGGCCAACGGCGGGGGAGGGGAGATAAAACCCATCTCCAGCGACATCCGCTACCTCTCGCGCAGGGAGGGTCTCCCCGCTCCCGCGCGCCTGGCCCTGCTCCTGACCGCTTTCCCGGCCCACAACGCCGTCCCGCTCCTCCTCCTGCTGGGCGCCCTGGGCTACGCGCGCCTGCGCGACGGCGCCCTGGCCGACCCGCGGCGCCTCCGCTGGCGCAGGGCGTTCAGGGCCGCGATGAAGCGGCGCGACGAGGCCCTCAAGGCCATAGAAGCGGGCGACAATCCCAGGGCGGTCGGCGTTCTCTACGACGCCCTGACCCGTTATCTTTCCGACAAGAGCGGCGACGACATCGAGTCCTTCACGCTCAAGAGGACGCTCGAACACGTCCGGAAGCGTTTCCCCGCGACCGGCGAGTTCTCGCTCGGGGAGATACGCACGCTCTGGGAGCAGCTGGAGTTCTACCACTTCTCCTCCTCGTCGATAACGAAGGAGAACGCGACGGACCTGGTGAACAAGTGCGCCGTGCTGCTGGAAATACTGGAAAAGGAGTTCGACGGAAAATGAGGACCGCGATCCTGGCAGCTCTCCTGTTCGCCGCGCCCGCTCCCGCGGCCGCCGACGGCGCGGACGCGGGCGGCAGGGCCGGGGCCGACAAGCTCTATAACGACAGCCTCTACCAGCAGGCCGCCGCCGCCTACGAGGAGCTGCTGCGCGCCCTTCCCGGCGACCCTTACCTGCTCTACAACGCCGGCAACGCGCAGTTCCGCGTGAAGCGCCCCGGCCGGGCCCTGCTCTACTACGCCAGGGCCTGGCGGACGCTGCCCCGCGACGCCGACGTGCGCTATAACCTGGACTTCGCCCTGAAGAGCACGGGGCAGTCGCTCGTCCCGGAGGGCGTTCCGCCGTTCCTGCACCGTCTCTACTACTCGGCCTCGGACCGCGAGATCGCGGCGCTGGCCTCCCTGGCCTTCTGGGCCCTCTGCCTGCTCGGGGCCGGCGCGGCCCTGAGGCCGGCCCTGAAAGACCGGCTCCTGCCGGCCGCCGGAGCGTCGGCGGCCCTGCTGCTCTTCTTCTGCGCCTGGGGTGCGGCGCGCCTCTCCGCCCCGCTGCGCGGCGCGGCCGTCGTGGTGCAGCACGAGGCGACGCTGCGCAGCGGCCCCAACGAGACCTTCAACGCCTACGCCGCGCTGCCGGAGGGCCGCGTGGTAAAGATAATCGACGACTCGCGCGAGGATTTCTGGGAAGTCGGGGTCCAGAAAGAGGGCATAAAAGGCTGGATCACCCGCGACGAACTCGAAAGGATATAGGAGACGAAATGAAAATAGCCATCGCCAGCGACCACGCGGGCTTCCCGCTCAAGGCGGCCCTCATCCACAAGCTCCGGATGCTCGGCCACGAGATCTCCGACCTGGGCACCAGTTCGCCCAACGAGTCCGTCGACTATCCCGACTTCGCCGCCGCCGCGGCCCGCGCGGTGGCCGGCGGCCAGGCCCGCCGCGGCATAGTGGTCTGCGGCAGCGGCGTGGGCGCCTGCGTGGCCGCCAACAAGTTCAAGGGCGTGCGCGCCGGCCTCTGCCACGACACCTACTCGGCCCACCAGGGCGTGGAGCACGACGACATCAACGTCCTCTGCCTGGGCGCCCGCGTCATAGGCGAGAGCCTGGCGCTCGAGATCGCCTCGGCCTTCCTGGGCGCGGAGTTCAGCAACGAGGAACGCCACGTCCGCCGCCTCGACAAGGTCAAAAAGTTCGAAGAAGGCCTCTCTTCCTGACAGCGGCCCCCGAAGCCTCCAGCTAGCCGGCAGGTCGGCTCACCCCGGGGATATGCGGCGAGCCACATGAGGAGCAACTGTAATGTCTGACAGGCGGATTTTCACGGGTTCAAGCCCCGCAAAGGCATTTCGCCGCCATCCCGCTGTCCCAATGCTGCCCTCTCCTGACCATCGTGTTAAGTATCACCAG
>Ga0302246_1000747_pt1 | contig 26253 bp, 18 predicted proteins | sample AAG_UR_Trp_MG_FD_193533 | JGI IMG/M metagenome (GOLD analysis project Ga0302246, IMG submission 193533) | Enriched activated sludge microbial communities from anaerobic digester in WTTP, New Holstein, Wisconsin, United States - AAG_UR_Trp | ecosystem: Engineered > Bioreactor > Anaerobic >... | reverse complement strand
CACTTCCAATACTTTTGGCGGTTCCGGACGGATCGATCTGATTCTCATCACACCCGGGACTTTCTGTGAATCCCTGAAATCTTATTATGACGGATGTTTTGGCTTCCCGGACATGAAGGCCACAACCTCTTCAGAGCTTGAATATGATGAAATGAAAGGTATTTTACCGGATTTCGGTGAATTCGCGAAGAACCAGACCATGTTCATCCAACTGCTGAGCTATCAGGGGGACTACGCGTTTGACCGGGATCTCGCAGGAGACTTCAATCAAGCGGCGCCATATGCCGTAGGGCATGTGGAAGAGGTCGGAGGCAGTCCATGGCTTTTTCCCATGAAAGACGTGGTAAAGGATCTCAAGAAAAGCTGTAATTTGAAGCCTGACAAAGGGCCATGCAAGGCGATTTTCTGGCATTACTTTTTCAATCCGGAAACCCGGAAATGCGAGAAATTCCTTTATGGCGGATGCGAGGGATCGGTACCCTTTGAAACAAAAGAAGAATGTGAGGGGTTGTGTGAGAAGGACAGCGGTGCATCTTCACCGCACAACAATTTAAATTTCGAAGAATTTACCCCAGCGAGTAAATCCTTCACCCTGCAGGTCCCGGTAGGATGGTCGCGAGAAGAATTCAACATCCAGCGATATAGCCGCCTGAGCGAAAACAACAAATATGAATTGACGCTCCGGGCGCCTGGTCATGAAGGTTTGGCATATCTGATGGTGAGGGTTGCCTACCATTGGGATGCATCCGCAACCCCGGAACGGTTTCTCTATGACCTGTTACATCCCCGCTTCGGTTCTCAAAGAGCGGATGCAAAGGTTTTACCGATGACCGGGCCGGAAACCAAGACACTGGAGATAAAAAAGGTCAGGCAGCCATTGCCAGGGATGAACGAGCCCGTGAACGCACAAGAGAGATATGTGGTTATCCCTGCCCATACGGGTTTTTACGTGCTGGTTTACGATGCGCCCGAAGCTTTGTTCAAGGAAAATAAATGGGTGTTCGACAGAATTGTGAGTTCATTTCAACCAATGGTTAACCTCAAAGCGAAGCCCAAACCCATCGCGGAAGTCAGCCACGACGAATACGAGGTCTATGCCGATTTCTTCAGCACGCAAACGGAAACGATGAGCGGTTTTGAAATTCCGCCATATTTTACCAATACTTATCGAGCGCGACAAGTTTATCATGAGACATCAACCGGGAAGAATCTGGAGAAGGAAACGCTGAAATTTCTCTTGGAGAATTTTGGTACATTAGATAAATCCCTGATGCAGGATTACAGGGAGAAGAACAAAGGGGTCAGTATTCTCAGGGACAGAATGGTGGTTCGATGGCTGCAAATTGTGCAGACCAATGAACCCTACCGCGAGGGGCTACGTGGCGTGGAACAGCCTCTAACGGTTTTTCCTGACGAGGTTTTTCTCTCCCGGATCGGATTTAACAAACAACAAGACACCGCTCTGTTCTATGTTTCTCAAAATGGCGCGCCCATGACGGGATATTTTGTGCTGATGGTAAAAAAGGAAAACAGATGGGTCATTAAAAATGCCGTTCTTGAAGACTTTAAAATTCCATAAACTTCCGGGAAGGGGATCATTTATGTCCAGAAATCCAGTTATTTTGAAAACGATACGGGTAGTGTTTCTGTTTGCGTTCATTCTGATCGGCGTTTCCTGTTTCGCCTCAGATCTTCCCGAAACGACCGGTATTGAAAAGGTACCGGTATTGCCGTCAAATTTATTGCTGGACGAACCGGTTCAGGGCACGGAAAAAAAATTGCCAGGTAAAAAAGAAAATCCCGCCGACATTGATTATCCGCCCCCCGTTAAAAATTGCGGAAAGGATTATACCTGTCTTGAAGAGGCCATTATTGCCGGCGAGAGAGCGCAGGTTGTCACTACCGAGCCGGTTGAATCCCTGTCCCTGATCGAAACCAGCGAGGTGATGATCCAGCCTTCCCGGGATCATTTCGAAGTCATCATGACCGTTATCGATCTGAAACCGATCCAGAATACTCCGAAGCCGACCAAGTCGGTACTGGGAACGGCGGTTGGTGTATGTCCCCGGATACGCTTCAATACATCACGGATTATTTCAACCCGAGCCGTTTGTCACACGAAAACGCCTCAGCAAGCAATGTCGCTGGCCGTCGATGGCCTTTCCGACGAAGCGATTCAACGATATTCATGCACCGGCGACCTGATCAGCAATATCAAAGCGATTTGTCGGAATGATCACTTTCCGCAATTTCCTTATGGCGTGAAGAAACCGGCCGTTTATCTTTATCCGGTTGAGAAAACCGACATTGACGTGCGGCTGTCGGTCAACGGCATCATCAATCAAAGTGATCCGGCCTATCAATCGGGATGGCACGTCAAGGCCGATCCGTCCGGGCTGATCAATGACCGGTATGAATATCTTTTTTACGAAGCCCAGTTAAAGCAACTGGCGCTTCCGGAAGAGGGGTGGGTGGTTGAATACCGCAATTTGAATACATGGTTTGATACGGTCTTAATCAAACTCGGGCTAAATGAAAAAGAAAAGAACCATTTCAAGGAATACTGGCTGAAAGAACTTCCTGTATCGGAACATTATGAGATTAAGCTGCTGGATCGGGCATTTCTTAAGGAGCATATGGACTTGCGGATCAAGCCGCAACCGGACACGCTCATTCGGCTTAACTTTCATTTCAGACCTTTGAAAAAAAGCATATCGATCAAGGCACCTGATATCATTCAGCCTGTCCGGAAAGGTTTTACCGTTGTTGAATGGGGAGGCTTGTTATATCAAGACCCAAAGGATTGAATGGGGAAGTCCGGGGAATTCTTCCGATAACTTTCTTTGATTGACCTTACGGAGGCGGCTATGGGCATCATCAAGGAATCTTTGAAACAGGAAATCAAGCAGCTCCCTTTTACGCTGGGAAAACTTCTGGGTGTTGTAATGGCGGTAATCGGCATCCCGGCTGCGATCTGGATCGCGACGAGAAACCCCGGCGCATCATGGCAGGAGGTGCTTCCGTATGCGCTGCAAGGCATCTTCGGGATATTGATATTCTATGTGTCTTCCATTTTGGCGCGTCATCGCTTGAGAGCCCTTCCCCCTCCCGTCCGGAATCAGACGGAGAAAAACCGGGTAAGTATCGTGGCCTGGAAAATATTCTTTGGTGTGGTCGGCCTGGCTTTCTTGTCGATTTATCTGATGTGGTATCTGGGCTGATGCGGGCATAGCCGCATGGTAATAGCAGCATAAGTTTTCCGGTAACAAACGTGCAAAAGGGATTGACAAAAAAACGTATGGTGACTTTTGATCCTTGATTATTTGGACTACTGACAGGAGGTAAAAAATGAAAAAGATTATGTTCGTGGTAAGCGCATTGGTAATCTTCACGCTGTCGGCAGGATTTGCTTTCGCAGGCTGTGAAGAAGAGTGTGACGGCCCCTTCCAAACCTGTCTGAAAATCTGTAGACAAACCACAACGGAGGATAGTCCGGAAGCGGCCGATTGCATTGACAACTGTTTAACCGGCGTTTCCGGTTGTCTGAAAAGATGCAAAGACAGTGAACAGACAAGCCAAAACATGACAAGGACAAGGAACGTTTCGAAATTACTTAACGATTCCCAAGACATTGAAGACCAAAAACTCTCAACGGTAATGTCCGACAAAGGGTTTTCCAAGAAGCCGGTACCTTGTACCGCGGTCAATGCCGTAAAACCGATCATTGTTGCAGCCGAAGACAACCCATGCCCTGGAAAAGTGTACTGTTCCTACGATCCATGCGAACACTGCTGCGAATGGGGCTATTTCTATTCTACGCCGTGCGATTGCCTGTGTTATAAATCCAGTGATGATGCGAGCGCGTCAGGGTGCAGTACTTATTTCAGATGCAACTAACGCTCATTCCTATACACCGACATGATGGAATATCAGGAGATAGATTGGTGAAAGAAACAAAACTGGCTATCATGTTCTCTGCAATTTGTTTCATCATTATGGCGGGCATCGCCAGTGCCCAGGCAATCCCTGAAGAAGCACGTCGTCATCTGGCTCGAGGCGAGGCTGCTATGGAGATGGCAAAATCACCGGATGAGTATATGCCGGCCATCGAAGAATTCCAGAATGCGGTTCGCCTTGCTCCACATTGGCCTGCGGCGCATTACAATTTGGGACTTGTTTATGAAAAAACAGGGAAGCTCACCGAGGCCATTGCCTGTTTTAAGGAATATCTCCGCCTGTCCCCGAATGCATCGGATGCCGCACAGATACGGGAGCGGATATATAAGCTTGAGTACAGGGCAGAACAGGTGCTCACGGTCCCGGAAATCATAAAGGTACTGACTTCTCTTTCAAATGAGCAGGCCTGGCGGAGAACCGGAAATTGCGGTCCACACCTCATTGAATTCCGAGGTGCCGATATCAATAGCGATGAATATGTGAATGTACGGACAGGATTTTCCTTGGTTGGAGGGGATATATATAAACCCATACAGGTTCAGGGACCTGTATTGGCATACAGCTTTTTTGCCAATACCTGCCCTCCGGGAAAATATCAGATGGATGACGACTGCTTCGGCGAAGCACATATAACAGTGGAAATCGTATCAAAAAAACTTGTCAGGGTCCGACAAAAGTCGGTTAGACAGGACCCCAACAACTTTATTTCCAAAGGTGAACGGTCGTGCGTTTTCCAGAAGCAATAAAAGATAGAAAAATGAAATTTACTTTTTGAGATTGTTGAGTATTGAGGGAGAAAAAAAGATGAAAGTGTTCCGTAAAGTAACGGCCGCGGTTTTGTTGCTGATATGGTGTGCCATGTTTTCAGGTATTGCCTGGAGCGCTGAAAAAGCGACAGCCGACGGATTTGTCGGCGTACCCTGGGGTGCAGGCCGGTCCCAGGTGGCTGAGATTATGAAAGAAAAAGGCTTTACGATCATCACGGACAAGGCCAAGGACCTTTACGATGCCGAAATATACCGGGGCACCTTCGCCGACCAACCTGCCCACCTGTACTTCCATTATAACGGAAGGGACTTCTTTGACAGTGGTTGGGCGATACTGCTCCCTTTCCAGGGACAAGAGGTCAATGTTGCAATGGCTGGCTACTACAGCATCATGTCGTTATTTAAAGCGAAATACGGCCCGTTTGATAAAGAGATCGCAGGTGAACAGTTCCGAGCGGCCACTTGGAATACAGTGCCAACGAAGAAAGGAGCCGGTTCCGGCGTGGTAGAGATTAAGGTGCAGGGCGGCAGAGTCCCTGATTTCCTAAACAATCAAAAATTATATGGAGTTTGGATACAATATCGATATCGGTCAACTGATGACATTTAACGTCATTTTTTCGGGATGTTCCGCGAAGACAAACCGCATCACAACCAAAGGGGACGTTTCAAAACCATCTTAACGCCCCGTCCAGCCTGATGTGACTTTCTTGCCGACGCCTCCTTGGACCTCGAACCAATCATCCGTAGGAAAGGACATCACATAAATCAGTCTGAATGATTGAGGTTTAATGCTCTTTTCATTATTCTCACTTCCTGGAATGGGAGTCGTGATGTACAGCATTTGCCCCTTTCTTAACCTTCCGTTTTCACCTTCCCAACTTTCGAGCATTAAAGGGCAAGAACCTTTCGCATTGCATAGATTATTGATAAGGGCTGCCGTTTGGAGTATCTCTTTTTTTCCACCAAAATAGAATTCGACAAAGCCATGCCCTATAAGAAGGTACATTGTTAAAAGAATAGAACTAATAATCAAAGTGTTCACAACGGTTTTCAATTTCATAGTATCCTTCTCCATGTCTTATGAACATAACGTCTGAACTTAGCGGCATGTTCATGGCATCTATTTGGGTGGGCTCCGCCCCCCTTAAATAGTTTAATCGGCTAAAATGGGCCGTAATTTTGTGCTGATCTCAAAGAATACGACTGGTTAGCTTGGTCCGACCCGCCTCAACCGTTTTAATTTCTTAAGAACGTTTCCCCCCTTTTAAGGACCAAAGAGCCATCCGCATGGTTACTTACTACCGATCTTGCCGCAACATCTTTCCCCATCAGATTTATAAAAAGAGCCGCCGCGGAAGTACCACTCCAGACTCTCAATCAAAGTAATTGCATTGTCAGCACGCACGTAGCTTGCCATCTCCTCCGTGATCAGTCCTCTGTACCAAGTGCCTGAGTGTCCCAAAAGTGGATGTTCAAAAAAATACCGAACCCATTTCGCCCCACAGGATTTACATGTCTCGATCGTGACCTCGGTGTAGTTTACTTCATCTGTCACATCCTCACCAAGGCTGGTCGATTCAAAATCAAGATAGTAAAATGGCGGCTTCATGCATTGACATTCAGACATATCTTACCTGCGACCCCACAATTAATATACCCAATGGGCTTTTTCCGAGATTTTCGCCACCCTATTTCATTTTTAAAAAAATAAAAACAAGAATTTATGTCATAAAATCAGCATGATTGAGTTTTTACCATTGGGTATTCCGTGATGATAAAGATCCAACTCTTTCATGAAGTTATTGATAGTCGTTTTTACAACCGGTGTCCGGCAAACTTCGTCCATTGACAGATGAATAGATCATTAAGTCCAATGGGTTGTGTCGGGAGTTGAAACCTGCGGAATACGTTATTTGCAGATCAGTCTTTTCAATTCGGCCGCGAACGTTTCGGGCCTGATGTGAATCCAGTCATTTTCAAATGATCCGGTCGCTATCAGATCGCCTTCCATATCGAAGTCACTGAATTCAACAATTTGATATTTTGCTTGCACGCAATGAATTTCAATCAGGGAAATCATGTAGGCAAATTTCTTATTATCAGGCGGATGCATCTTGTCTTGTCGTTCTGACCGGCTGTAATCAGCCCCATTGCCGAGATGATCCATTCTATCTCTGACTTGAACGATTTCGGCCGTTTTGTATTTTATACTGTCCCTGTCATAGGAAAACAGGTTCCCTTGGTGGTCTTTCCAGTATTCGACCCAATCTGCGCTGGACACCGGTATCGCAACGAGCAGAACAAATAAAATATTGAACATAACCAGGGTGTTCAGAGTTATTAGCCTCAATTTCATGGATGAAACAGCCGGTGTCTTTATGTGCATGCGGTAATCAATTCTACCTTTCGCTGTGATCTGATGCTCGTGATGTCCCATTTTCATGCGCGGAATATGTGCGACAGTACCGAAAACATGCTGTTCTTCACGAATACACCGATCTATCTTTATATTATCACCTTATCCCATTCCAAGCGCAGGGGCAACCCTGGCGGTTGCCCTCTTGGATTATGAGACGGGCAATTAAAGGTTTGAAATGGGCGGTTTAAAACTGATAAAAGCCCTTTATTTTATGCTGCCATCAATGAATACAGCTATTTATCTTGGTTCAACCCCATTGTTCCAAGCAATGATGGTTCGACAGAATATTCATAAAATATTCTACCAGTTAGAGTGCCTGCTCTTGTCAAAGGCGAAATGAGTATTATGTTGCCGGTGGATTGTAAAAAAGCTTTCCCGGCATGTACGGGGGAAAGGATATTTCAGCTTGCCCCATCGATCCATGCGGTGACCTTTTCTTGCAGTAAGTCCTGTTGTGTTGTTAGAAGATTTTTTTAGAAATCATGTTCCCTGAACAAGGGCAAATTGATAAGGAGAATTTATGATGTTTTTAAACAGTAACGATACATATCGGGAGAGCGCCAAAATAATTGCAAACCTGTCGTTTTCCTTAGGCGTTTACCGTCCGCCCAGTGAGGGCGGCAGCGCTTCACTGCTCCTCAGGATTACGGAGAATTGCCCGTGGAACAAATGTACATTCTGCGAAATGTACAAGGGGCACACCTTTGTGTATCGCAGCGTAAAGGACATCAAGGCGGATATCGACACCGTGAAGCACATCAGCGATGAACTTGCCGCCGTTTCAGTAAAAATGGGCCATGATGGCCGGATCACCCGGGAGGTGGGCAGTGTCCTGTTACAGGCCGAGCCTTCTCTTTACGAAAACGACTGCTTCATCACGGTTTTCAACTGGCTCGCTTCGGGAGGGAAGACCGCCTTTTTGCAGGATGCCAACACCATCATCATGCGCCCGGATGAACTGATCGAAGTGCTCGAACACCTGCGGAAAACGTTGAAGACGCTGGAGAGGGTGACCTCCTATGCCCGGTCCAAGACATTGGCTCAGAGAAAGTTGGAAGACCTCAAGGCCATCAGGGAAGCCGGGCTTGATCGACTGCATGTCGGTATGGAAACAGGGAATGACGAAGTGCTGGCCAGTATTCGCAAAGGGGTGACGAGTGCCGAACTGATTGAAGGAGGCAAAAAGGCCATGGCAGCGGGTTTTCAGCTTTCCGAATACTGGATGCCCGGTCTGGCCGGCATCGAGCGCTGGCGGCAGCACGCGGAAGACACGGCGCGTGTGCTCACCGCCATTAATCCCCACTACATAAGATCCCGTCCTTTCATTCCCAGCCGCCGCACGCCGATTTACGAGGATTTTGAGCAGGGAAGGTTGAAAGTCAGTTCACGGCATGAGCGCCTTGAAGAGTTGCGCGTGACGATCGAAGGGTTGGATGTAACGTCACGTGTCTGTTTTGACCATATGATGAACTCCTGGAAAAACCGATACGGCGGTCTGCTCTTTCACCAGGATTACGAGGGCTACAAGTTTCCGGAAGAAAAACCACGTGTCCTGGAACTGATTCAAGAAGGTCTCGCCGTGGGCGAATAAAGGCACATGGATGTAGGGGCAACCCTGTTGGTTGAAAAGAAGATTTAAGTATTTATAAGCGAAATTTAGTGTTTTCCTTTTTGTATGCCGCTAAGTATATGACGAATTTCAACTTCATTGTGAAACATCATAGTCGGGAGTATCGCTTGCAATAGGCCAACCATTTTGTCTATCCATGAGTTGGCTTCATTTATGCGTACTTGCGTTACAGTCTTATCGTATAATGCAGGGCATCTCAGCAGAAAACGCTGATGATCCCAAATAAAAGACCATTTCGCACTTAGCCAGTTGAATGCATTCTTAGCCATAACGTGGATATTGTCTGTTGTGCAGGCAATCTGGAGTACCTTAATTGCTAATTCAAAAATTCGCTCCGGTGATAGAGTTTCATTTTTATCAATAGCAGTCTTATAAACAGCTAAAAGTTCCGCTAGAGAAGTATTGAAGTCTTTGGTAGTGTTTTCCCCACGTAGGGAATTTAAAAACTCCTTTCTAACCTTGAAGCCCTTTCCTTCTTCAAGGGGGTCTATCAAAAGGTCAATCCCATTGATGGCGTCTGTAAAAATGCAGTTAGAAACAAAGCATAGAACAAGCTGCTCGGTAAATTCAGAAATTTCTGACTGTTGCTCGGTCGTTGGTATCGGGAGTAATCCGTATGTTACATTCTGTATATTGAAACTCTTTTCAGGGTCGCCTTGCTTTTTGAAGTAAGTGAACATAGCTACAGTATCTTGTAATGCTTCAATGAAAAGAAAGGTTTCATGCATTAAAAAAGCCTTTCTCATTTTTGAGCGGAACAACATAAACTGGCCCTCAAATACTGGACCCTTTGGTAGAAATGATACCAGATTTGTGTTTATTCCAACATCTAAGCAACTATGGTTCTCTACAGCAGCCAGCATATACCAAGCCATTTCTATGGTTGTGATGTATCGATTCCCAATTTCAGCATGAGGTTCAGGGTTGCTTACAATGCCGGGATAGATTTTTGTTTCTTCCCCATCTGCTAGCAGTCTTTTTTCACCAGTTGCATCTTGATCCAGCCACAATAACGCATGGCGACATACGGCGTGGCAATGGGCGGCACGTAGAGAACATTTTGGATCGATATCATTGAGTTCGTTGAGAACTGCAACGAAATCGCGTAGGCAAGTTCCGCGATCCCCTGCGTGCCAACTGGCCAAAGCTGCATCCGCCATTAAGCCGACCCGCATAGGTGCCATACTCTGAATGCTACAATTACGCGCAGCATTACTACCATAAAGATAGTAACGCCTAGCTGTTTCAAAGTCGCCTTGTTTTTCCGCGCTGATAGCAGCATCGCGGCCAAGGAAAGCCTTCTCGGTTTCGCTAAGCGTAGCGTTCCCATCAATCAACGCCTTTGACAGCTCCAGACTGCCCTGGTGGTCTTCCGCCCTGTAGAGAACTCTTGCTTTTGCTCTTACGAGTTCCGAATTGGTCTCGCCATAGAGTTCCAGCCCTTCATCAAGCACTGAAAGCGCCTGATCTTTGTCACCGCCGTATTCGTCGATGATAATCGCGCGGTACTTTCTGCAGCATACAGCCAGAGGTGTGTGACCCCACGAATTGGCGAATTCTTCCAGTTTAGCAAAAACGTCAGAATGACTGGGAGGGTCAATCGTGTTTGCTTCGTGTTCTTTCAACCACGCGCCCGATACCAGCATGTCCACGTCATAGTCGTGATTGCTATAAGGTTTCAACAACTTCTGCCGAAGTTCCTGCCTGCAGGAATTGAGAAACTCAAAAGTAGGGAGTAATTCATTGATCAGCTTGATTTGCCGTGCTTGGTTTAGAAACAAGAAGCCCACAACTGAGACACCATCCAGTTCCCGTAAAGCTACTTTTCCCGATAGCTCTGGTGGGAGGTGTTTGTCCTGATTTTCAAGCAATACATCTAGTTTGCGAATCAAATCACAAAAATTTGGAATTGCGCCATATTTTGGTGTTGAGAGCAATAGTTTTGCGTAAACCAGCAGGGCCATTGAAGTTCTTATACCCTCATGCTCGACGCGTTCTGTTTCTGCTTCAAAGCGATCAAGGACTTCCTGCACCTTTTCTCTTCTCGCCTCTTCATGGCAGATCAAAATCAGCTGCGCACCACGCAACATTTGACTAACAGCCGGATCATCATCATAGGCAAAAGCATTAGTTCTCATGAGGGTAAAGATTATGAGGTGTGGAGCAATCATAACAAGGTCATTGTGATCTGCCAAGAGCACAGCCGTGCATAAACGGAAGATAACCTGAATGTTTTTTCCAGACAAGGCGGCAAGTAGAGCAGAATTGGCTTCGATGGGGTCTATTGACTGTCCTTTGATGAGAGAATTCGCTATTTCGAAGTTTATTTCCCGCTTTTGTACATCAGTCAGAGTATTGACAGCAAAGTTTGACAGAAGCGGAGACAATGCAAACCGGTCTCGTTCATGCTGGTCTACCCAAGAACCAATCAATCGGTCAAATTCTATCCCGCCATCTGGGACTGCGGGCGCAACTTGTGCCATGTCGAGGACAAAACTCCGACGGAAGCCACCAGACTTGAGTGACAAACGTTCAAGCAGTCTCCGACAACCTTCAGGTAATTCATTTAAAAGCCTTTCTCTTGTTCTTGTGCGTACCTGTTCAACCGCAGTGTTGCCGCCAAGCAAGGAGTTCAAGGTTCTAAGCTCATTCATGTCCCACCCACTATTTTGCATGCTCTGGATTGCAGCGATAGCGAGTTGCGGGTGTCCGCCTCCTGACACTATATGAATATATTTCGCCCAGTTTGCGTTATGTATTCCTAAGCTAACCAATATTTCCTGGATGTCGTGTTCAGAGAATTCGGCAAGTTTTTGACCTATTGAATCTGGTAGGTTTGCAGAGAAAAGGAAGTCTGAAGTAGGTTGCCGCGGTGAAATAAAGAGTAGAAGAATGTCGGCACGATCACATGTTGCTAATAAAAATAATAGAATATCGATAACGTGCGGTTCGAACGAGCATTCAAGGTCATCCACGATGAGACCATCGATCTGTTGTTCTGTGAGGACATCGATGGCACTTGAGAGCACTGCATTCACTTGATCTGCGTTTAGACCTCTTAAGTTGAGAATGGCCCAATTACCCCCTAAGCGCCGTGCCGCGATTTTGGCGCCTATAGTCTTGCCAACTCCAGCGGCTCCAAAAATCCAACTTATACTATATCGGGTTAGTGAAGACACGATGTTGTCCATCGGAATAGTCCGACTAGCTATTGCAGCTGGAAACGGCACCTCATGGATGGGTCTTGGCACTGCCAGCCGCGTAGTGACCAGATTTGTTGTTTGTGGAACAGACGCTGCCAGTGCTTTGCTGATAAGTTGGTTTTGCGCCTCAAACTGAGCGCGGTTAACCGGGATGTGCGTAGCTTTCTCAAGCAACTCTTCCAGAGTGTTTTTATCAACAAAACGGAATGTCTTTTGTGTAGCATTATGCAAAAGAGCCATGAATATACTGTTAAGGCAGCCGTCCACCTGAGAGTTGACCCCTCCACGCTCCAAAACAAGCTTTAATAGTTTCAAACGCAATTGGCGCACAAGAAATTCTGATTTGAGAGCGCCGCAGTCGAAATGGATTCGTTTTAGAAAGTCCTCCCTGAATTCTGTATCGTCGAGTTTACGTATGTAGTTCTTAGTTTGTGTCGAGAGTTTTGAAGTATCGAGTATCTTTCTAAGAGGCACGAGGTCTCCCGTTTTTGCTAGCTTCCTCCATGCCTCCAAGGTTGGCATATCACCAACTCGGTGATCTTCGGACTTCTCTTTCCCTATCTTTGACGTTGTGAGGTGGCGTAATCTGACTTGGAGTTCGGGGTTTTCTTCACGCAGCTTAACAAAGCTATCAATTGAGGCGAGAATATCGTCGGAATTGATTGTTACATTCTGTTGCGTTTCTTTAACCTGAACGGCGTTTAATGCATCAGCAGCGACGACTGCATAGTCTTCCGCCACTTCCAAGAAGAGGAACCCTTCGGGTTCAAGTTCTATCCACGCAAGAGTTGATTGATATATTTGGTAAGCGTATCCCCTCAAAGCATCGACTGCTTCTCGGGCTTCATTGCCCTTTGGAATCTGAGTAATCGACATGGCAAGATCCGTGGAAAATCCAGTACATCCTTATTTCTTAATGGTTATCAGTATGTCTTCGTTTTTAGATGTTTATCTTCAAGACGCTTCTAATCAGCATCATCAATGTTTGTTGTGGGAAATGGTCATGCCCCCGTGCAGGCAGAGGAAAAGTAAACCGTGCATGGCAGAAAGTCAATCTTTTAATTGCGTTAAAACGCTTTTAATTGCGGTCGGTTCGGTTATCCGGAATGGGAGATTTTGGGGGGTAGCCGGGTAGGGTGGACTCTGTCTACCGATCAGATTACTTAATGGTGGGCGGAGCCCACCCTACTAAATCTGGCTACTCGAACCATCAATTTTTAATAAGGTGATCACGGGCTGGTCCATGTTTATGCCAATATTGGCCATCTGTGCCTTCAATGCGTTTTCTAATGTGCGCACAACATCTGCCGTCAGCATCGGCGATAGTTGAGGAATGAGAATGTCGGCGGACATTCCCCTGTTGAAACGGTCAATGGTATCCTGCATCAGTTTACCCGCTTCAGGGAGGAACTCATCCCTGTCCACTTTCACCCCCACAATGGTTCCAAACTCATTCTGGGAGATACCGGCCAGTTTCACGCCAAGATTCTGATTTTGCATACTTATCTTCTCAATCAGCGCATTCAATGTCAGCAGCCCCAGGAGACTCAGTCCCTTTTCAAACATCAGTTCTAAAATTGGATAAGTCCTGTGCAACGCCTCAAACTGCCCGTCCTCATAATCCTTTCTGTATTTCTCTCGCTCTTTTTGAGACCCCCGGCAAAAATAGACATGACTGGCTTTAATGCCGTCGATTTTCCACCCGGCATTCGAGATGCCCCAGAATGAAGCACCGGATACATCTGCCCCGGATAAGTTTGCCTGGTTAAAATTGACGCCATCCAGAATACACCCGGTCATGTCTGCCGCGCCGAGATCGGCCTCTTTGAGATTGGCCCCGCTGAGATTAGCCGTTCTAAGGTTGGCATGACTGAGATTGACCATTTTAAAATTGGCCTCGGTAAGGTCGGCCTCGGTGAGATCGGCTCCACTGAGATTGGCTCCGATGAGAAAGGCTCCGGCGAGATTGGCGCCGCTGAGATCGGCCCCACTGAGGTTGGTTCCCCTGAGATCGGCTTCACGGAGATCGGTTCCTCTGAGGTTGGCCTCGCTGAGGTCTGCCCCGTTGAGATTGGCTCTGCTGAGATCGGCCTCCGTCAGTTTTGCGTATTTGAGGTCTGCCTTATTGAGGTTTGCCTTGTAGAGGTTTACCTTGCAGAGGTCGGGATATAGCGCGCGATTTTCCAGTCTCAACTGATTCCAGGTTTCCACGCTTTTTCTGATGATCCTGAGTTGTTCGTCTTTCTTCATATGATGCTCCCAGCGGAGATGCTTTCAATCGACCTGGCCGTTCGTTGTCTTGGGGAATAAATGTGACCCCGTGAAGGCGCAGCAAAAGTAAAACGCCATGCATAGAAAGTTAAAATTGTCTTTCCGGCATGGATCAGTAATTCTGATTGCTTCCTTCGTCCACTTTCCCGCGAAAGACACGGTACTGAAAGACGTTATATATAATGATAACGGGCAGAATGAAGCAAAAGGCAATCAGCATCGAAATCTGGGATTTGGCGGAGGAAACGAACAGCGGGATGGACGCAAGGGCCGGGATGAGTCCCGGATACGTGCTGAGCAGGGCCAGAAACAGGGCGATAAAGCAGGCCACCGACAGAAAGAAAAGGGGTTTTTCCTTCCCCTGCATCAGGCAGCGGAACAGGATGAGGGATAGGATCAGGGTTGCGCCGAAAGCGGCGTACAGGATGATCGGATGCTGCGGTTGGGGCATGCTGAGGCCGACGATGACGCAAATGGCGGCCACGATGAGAAAAACGGCGACTTTGCGGGCAATGATGTAGAAAAGGGTCTGGTTGTCTCCCGAAGTTTTGCCGATCAGGTACGTGGCGCCGAAAAGGATATAGGATAGGATCAGGGTCGTTGTCAGGCCGAAGGTGAAGCCGTTGACCATCAAGGCCGAAGCGGGCAGCCGGGAAAAGGCATAATAATAAATAATTTGAAGGGTTAGGGCGACCACCATCGCCTGGGAAAGCGTGAGAACAATGCTGCCCAGGGCGAAAAAGAACGTCCAGAGGCGACGGGACTCGTTCAATTCCAGGAGTTCGACGGCGACGCCACGGACGACCAGCCCCAGAATAAGCAGAAAGGCCGGCAGATACAAAATCGACAAAACACGGCCGAAGACCATGGGAAAAGATCCGAACAAAAGACCGGCGAAGACAACCAGCCAGGTCTGGTGGGTGTGCCACACACCGGAAAAGCTTTCCGTCATGTCCGACAATACGCGCTGATCGCGTATCCACAAACTCAAGATGCCGATGCCGGAGACCAGGCCGTCCGAAATCAGGTAGGTGAGGAAAACCAGGGCCAGGATCAGAATCCAGGCGTAGCCGATATAGGGTTGCCAGCATTCATTCATCATCATTCGCTCCCTGCCGGGAAGAGGTTGCATGGCCGCCGGTTGCCGCCGGTGATTCCAGATCGGGTCCTCGGGCGATGATGCGCGCCGCAACATAGAGAAAAATCATGAAAAGGATCGAATAACCGATCACATAGGCGCTGAAGGTCAGACCGACATGTCCCGCCGGCAACTGGGAAACCGCGTCGCGGGTCCGCATCAGCCCCTGAATGATCCAGGGTTGCCGCCCCATTTCCCGGACGATCCATCCCGCCTCCACCGCCGTATAGGCGGCGGGGATAGCCAGCATCCAGGCGTAGAGAAACCACCTGTTTTTGACGAGGGCCTCTTTATTCAGCCCTCCCTTGTACCACAGCCAGGCGGACCAGAGCGTGAGAAACATCAGGGCGAAGCCGATGGAGAACATAACCCGGAAAGAGTAAAACGGCACAGCGATAGGAGGAATATCTTCCTTGGCGAATTCGTTCAAGCCGATGACCGTGCCGGTTGGGGAGTAGGTGAGTATGAGGCTCAGGACGTAGGGCACTTCAATGGCCCAGTCGTTTCGCCCTTTTTCCGGGTTCGGCCAGGCGGCGAGAATCCAGGAGGCCCCTTCACCGGGCGGATTGGTGTCCCAATGGGCCTCGATGGCGCCCAGCTTGGCCGGCTGATGCTTGGCGACGGCCTTGCCGGAGAAATCGCCCTGCACCACCTGGAGGAAAGCCAGGGCAAAAGCCGCGACGACGGCCATTTTAAAGGAACGCAGGAAGAAATCCGTATGCTGCTGCCGCAGCAGGTACCAGGCGGAAATGCCCCCGACAACGAACACGGTGGTTTCCAGACAGGCCAGGTACATGTGCAGAAAAGCGACCCCAAAATCGGGATTGAAAATCGCCTGAAAGTAATCGGTTACGACATAATGGACGCCGTTGAAAACGACGCCGGCGGGCGTCTGCATCCAGGCGTTGGCCGACATGATCCAGAAAGCGGAAATCGTGCTCCCCAGGGCCACCATTCCCGTTGAAAACAGGTGCAGACCTGGGGGCAGGCGTTTCCAGCCCCAGACCATGATGCCCAGGAAGGCCGACTCCAGCATGAAGGCCGTCGTGGCCTCGATGCCGAGCAATTCGCCGATGAATCCCCCGCGTTCCGCTGCGAAACGGGCCCAGTTCGTGCCGAACTCAAACGACAGGGGGATACCCGTCATAACGCCCATGGCGAAATTCAGAATGAACAGTTTTGTCCAGAACCGGGCCTGCCGGTAATAGAAGAGGTCCTGCCGTTTCTGCCAGAGCCATTCCATGAAAAAGATATAGAGACTGAGACCGATTCCCAGGATTGGCCAGGTGATATGAAACAGGGCCTTGAAAGCAAACTGCATTCTGGACAGGATCAGGGTGTCGGAGAAAACATCCATAAGACCTCCGCAGGCGAAACCGCCTGATGGTGAGGATACCATGCGTAAAGACTGAATTATTTCGCCATTTGCGTAACAGGTTTGCCGGACATCGTCAAGACCTTTGTGGCGAAAACGGGACGAATGGTATAAGCAGGATTGGAAAAGGAGATTCTCGCCAGGTATGAAAAAAATCCGCATCGTGACCGATTTTGAACCGCGGGGGGACCAGCCCAAGGCGATTACGGAGCTTGTCCGGGGAATCGAGGAAGGAAAGAAGCATCAGGTCCTCCTGGGGGTGACGGGATCCGGGAAAACCTTCACGATTGCCAAAGTCATTGAAGCCATCCAGCGCCCGGCCCTGGTTATCGCACCGAACAAAACCCTGGCGGCCCAGCTTTACGGCGAATTCAAGAACCTTTTCCCCGAAAACGCCGTCGAATATTTTGTCAGTTATTACGATTACTACCAGCCCGAGGCCTACATTCCCAGTACCGATACTTACATCGAGAAGGATTCCTCGATCAACGACATCATCGACAAGATGAGGCATGCCGCGACGCACAGTCTGTTCGAAAGAAACGACGTGATCATCGTCGCCAGCGTTTCCTGCATTTATGGACTCGGTTCGCCCGAGGCCTACTCGGGAATGCTGGTCCGCCTGGAGGAGGGGATGGAGGTGGAACGGGAAGACCTTCTCCGTAAACTGGTCGAAATTCAGTATGAGCGAAACGATGTGGATTTTCACCGCGGCACCTTCCGGGTTCGGGGCGACATCGTGGAGATCTTTCCCCCCTATGAAGAGGACCGGGCGTACCGCATCGAATTCTTCGGCGATACCGTCGAGGCCATCTGGATGACGGACCCGCTCCGGGGGAAAAAAATCGAAGAACTGAAGCGGATTGCCATTTACCCGGGCAGCCATTATGTGACCACACGGGACAACTTGAACCGGGCGATCGGCGATATCCGGGAAGAGTTGGCCCTCACCCTCCGCGACCTGAAGGAACGGAATAAGCTCCTGGAGGTCCAGCGACTGGAGCAAAGGACCCATTTCGATATCGAAATGATGGAAGAGATGGGCTATTGCCAGGGTATCGAGAATTATTCCCGCCATCTGACAGGCAGAAGGCCCGGTGAGCCCCCTCCCACACTTATGGAGTACCTGCCGAAAGATGCGGTGATCATCATCGACGAAAGCCATGTGACCGTCCCCCAACTGGTCGGCATGTACCGGGGAGACCGGTCCCGCAAGGAAACCCTGGTTAAATTCGGGTTCCGTTTGCCGTCGGCGCTCGATAACCGGCCCCTGCGCTTCGAGGAATACGAAAAATTTCCCCAGCCACGCATTTACGCTTCGGCGACGCCTGCCCAATACGAGTTGGCAAAGACAGAGGGGCAGGTTGTGGAACAGATCATCCGGCCGACGGGACTGGTGGATCCGGAAATCGTTATCAAGCCCGTGACCAGCCAGGTCGACGATCTCCTGGGGGAAATCCGGGAACGGATCAAAAAGGGGGAACGGGTCCTCGTGACGACGCTCACGAAAAGGATGGCCGAAAATCTGACGACTTATTACCAGGATCTGGGGGTCCGGGTGAAATATCTGCATTCCGATGTGCAGACCCTTGAACGGGTTGCGATTATACGCGCTCTGCGACTGGGGGAATTCGATGTTCTCGTTGGGGTCAACCTGCTCCGGGAGGGTCTCGACCTGCCGGAGGTGTCCCTTGTCGCCATACTGGATGCGGACAAGGAAGGGTTTCTCCGGTCGGAGCGTTCCCTGATTCAAACCAGCGGCCGCGCTGCCAGGAACGTATCCGGACAGGTCATCATGTACGCCGATCAAATAACAAAATCGATTCAGGCCTGCCTCCGGGAAACAATCCGTCGCCGAAAGATCCAGAATCGATATAACGAAGAACATGGGATTACGCCCGAGACCGTCAAGGCGGATATTCACAACATTCTGAACTCGATTTACGAGGCCGATTATGTCGATGCGGCACCCGTTTCGGAAAAGATTCTTCCATACCAGACGACCGGGGATCTGAAAGAGGAAATCGCCAGACTGACGGGAGAGATGAAAACACTGGCGAAGAACCTTGAATTTGAGCGGGCTGCCGAAATCCGGGATCAGATAGCGGAGTTGCGCAGCTGGATCCTGAAATAGGGGACGCCCGGTGCAATATTTCATTGAAACCATAGACGGATTTTGCTAGCGTGACGGCGAAACAAACAAGCCGTTGAAAGCTGAAACAGCAAAACAAAATATGTTGACCTCGGAAAAAGTCCGCTTTCCGCTCCCCTTGGAGGCTGTATCATCATTCGCAATATACTGTCCGGGGTCATTCTGAGCGAAGCGAAGAATCTAATCATTCCGGTATGTTATTATCAAGAGATGCTTCGGCTGGCGCCTCGGACATAATGACATGACGACACAGCCTCTCAAGGGGGAGGGAATTTTTTAAGGGTTCGATAGCAATATACAACAAGAAAAATGATCGACCTTTTAGAGCGATGCCAAAGGAGTCCGATTCAGATGGAACAAAAGATCACCGTTCTTTCCCAGGATGTGGCCAACCAGATTGCGGCCGGTGAAGTGGTCGAGAGGCCGGCCTCTATTCTGAAGGAACTCCTGGAAAACGCGATCGATGCCGGTTCCACTGACCTGGCCATCGAACTGGAACAGGGGGGGTGTAAAACCATCCGGGTCGTCGACAACGGTGAGGGGATCGATGGCGACGAAATGGCCCTGGCCTTCCAGCGGCACGCTACAAGTAAGATTCGTTTCATCGGCGACATCTACCATATCGTGACCTATGGCTTCCGCGGGGAAGCATTGCCGAGCATCGCTTCGATTGCCAGGGTGGAGATGATCAGCCGATGCCGGGGAAAACTTTCCGGCAACCGTATCGTTCTGGATGGAGGGAAAATCGAAAACATGGCCGAAACGGGCTGTCCGGAAGGAACGTCGGTCAAGGTGACCCATATTTTCGATCACGTTCCCGCGAGAAAAAAATTCCTCAAGTCGGTTGCGACGGAGCAGACGGCCTGCATGGAAGTCCTCGTCCGGGTTGCCCTGTCGCGCCCGAGTATCCGGATGAAAGTCACATCCAACGGCCGGGAAATTCTCCAAGTGCCCTATACGGCCGGCCTGTCCGAGCGGTTGCCCCTGATTCTCGGCGAAGATGTGGCGTCCCACATGGAGCCGATCGAGTCCCGGAGGCAGGGCATCCGTTTGTCCGGTTGTATTACCAGGCCGGAATATTCGAGATCCAACACGAAGGGGTACCACTTTTTCGTCAATGGCCGTTTTGTCAAGGACGCCTTGATCAGTCACGCCGTCATGACGGGGTACCGGCGGGTCATTCCGGAAAAACGCTACCCCGTTGCGGTTTTTTTCATCGAGGTGTCACCCGAGGACGTGGATGTGAACGTCCACCCGGCGAAGACGGAAATCCGCTTCCGTAATCCCCGAGACCTCTACGATTGCGTTGTTGAGGCCATCGTGTCGAAGCTCGCCGTTGTGCCGGGAGAAAAGCATCCATGGCCCGCTGCGGAACAGAAAAACGAGGGAAACACCTATCACCAGAGGGTAGAAGAGGCCCTGAAACGCTATACCCTGGTGACGGGGGGAAGTCGGCCCACCTTCCATGTCCGGAATGAAAAGACTGGAATGGAAACCCTCTTCGATTTGCGGCCTGCAGGTATCCCGCAAAAGAGCGGCGTGATGGAGCAGCCCGCAAGCCGGAGCACATCCGGTGTACGGTTTTCCGGGCTCACCTTCCTGGGACAGGTCGGTGCGACCTACCTGATTTTCACGGATGGGGAGAATCTCGTCCTGATGGATCAGCACGCCGCCCATGAACGGGTCCTCTTTGAAAAGATTCGCTCGGCCGCAGTCGGCCGGGAGTCGTTCCGGCAGAACCTCCTGGTGCCGGAAGTTATTACTCTGTCGCCGCCGGAATACGCCCAATTCATGCAGTTGACGGAACCCCTTTCCGGTGCGGGTCTCGATATCGAACCTTTCGGCGGGAATGCCGTCATTCTGAAAACGATCCCGTCTCTTCTGTCGAACCTGTCTCCCCGGAGATTCCTGTTGGATATGGTCACGGAAGTGCTTGACGGGGCAAGTTCCATCTCGCCTGTCGTCCTCAAGGAAAAAATGTTTGCCGTCATGGCCTGCAAGGGTGCCGTCAAGGCCAACCACACACTGAGTTCCGAAGAAGTAAATTCCCTGTGTGCAGAAATGGACAAAATTCCCTTCAACGCAACCTGTCCTCACGGAAGGCCTGTCTATCTGATCTATTCCATGGGAGATTTACAGAAGCTGTTCAAGCGGACATGAAACCCCCTTCTCCGCCGTCCCTGATCGTGATCGTCGGTCCCACCGCCAGTGGAAAGACCGCCGTTGTTCATGCCCTGGCGGAAGCCCTGCCGGGTCACATTATCAACGCGGATTCCATGCAGGTATACCGGTACATGGATATCGGTACGGCAAAGCCGGCGCAAGCGGACCGCGAAAAATACCCATATCATCTGATCGACGTCGTCGATCCCGACGAGGCGTTTAACGCGGCCATGTTTCTGGAAATGTCAGGGGCCGTCATCGAACGGGAAGTGCATTCCGATTCGCCCGTTTACGTTGTCGGGGGAACGGGCCTGTATGTGAAAATTCTCCTCGGTGGGCTCATCTCCGGACCGGGACCGGATGAACAGTTGCGGTCGAAATATAAGGGGCTGGTTGAAAAGTACGGCAAGCCCTGGCTCTACGACTTACTGCGCGAGCGGGACCCGGCGGCGGCGGAAAGGATCAAGCCCAATGATTCGGTTCGCATTATAAGGGCTCTCGAAGTCCTCGATTTGACCGGGGAATCCATTACGAGAAAACAGGCGGACCATGCCTTCCGGGGGACCGGGTCATATCGGTATCTGAAAATCGGGATCAAAACGGACCGGGACGCTTTGCAACAGCGTATTGAAAAAAGAGTCGAACAGATGATCGACCTGGGCCTTATCGGAGAAGTGGTAAATCTGATGAAGATGAACTACGGTGCCGACCTGAAACCGATGCAATCCCTGGGCTATCGTCACATGGTTCGGTATATCCGAGGCGAATGGGGGCTTGATGAAGCGGTCTCATCCATGAAACGGGATACCTGGCAGTATGCGAAAAGACAGATGACGTGGTTTAAAAAGGACGGTGAGATACAGTGGGTCGAGATGGACGACCTGGCTGGAATCAGGAATCGGATCGAGGCCTTCCTGCGAAAGGAGCGGGCTAAGGGTGAAAAACCTTGACTTCAAGAGACGTTAAATATATGGAAATACCCGAAGTCAAGAGGTTCGCGGCATAAAATCGAAAGCTTCGGATTGGTGAAAGGAGAACGCCTTGACCGGTCAAAGTAAAACGAGATGGTTTCTGATCATTCTGGCGATTTTCATCGCCGTGTCGATGATGGCCTGTGGTGCCAAGAAGAAAAAGCCGACCGTTAAGATTGAGCCGCCGGATATCTATACCGACGGGGGGATGCAGCTTCTGGAGCGGGGGCGGTACGAAGAGGCGGATCGCGAATTTGCCTGGGCATTGAAGCGGAATCCAAAAAACGCCAGGGCAGCCATCGGCATGGGGCTTGCCAAAATTTATCAAGGCGATTTCGATGCGGCTTCGGAATCGCTGAAGGCAGGATGTAAGTATGCGAAATCAAATGACGAAAAGCTGTTATGCAAGGTAGCCCGGATTCGCATTTACACCTTGAACAAACAGGATAAGAGATGGTTTCTCGAAAGCAAGAATGCCTTTGCCGAGGCCGTCAAGATTGATCCGCAAAGCAGCGATGCCTTCTATTACATGGGCTTGGCGTACAGGGACAGCCTGAATTTTGATGAAGCCGGTAAGATGTTCGGAGAAGTCATCACCATCAACGATACCCATGTAAAAGAGGCGCAGCAGGAGCTGGAGCAGGTTCAAAAAATTCAACGATCGATGGCAACCACCAAGACGGGGAGGAAAATCGCCCTGGTGGACCGTATCACCCGGGCGGATTGTGCGGCTTTGATCATGGAAGAAATGAAGCTGGAAAAAGTATTGAACCGGCAGACGGCACCCGATGGGAAAGACACCCTAAAGGTGAAGAAATCGGATAAACAGGCGGCCGCCTATACCGCCAAAGACATTGCGGATCATCCTTTCCGGGTGCATATTGAAAGCGTCATGCGTCTGGGCGTTGCAGGACTTCAGAAGTATCCCGATGGCACGTTTCGTCCGGAAGAGTATCTCAACCGGGCAACCTATGCCGTGATCATGGAAGACCTTATCGAGAAACTGACGGGGAACGGGGAATTGAAAAAGCCCTTTGAGGGAACCGAATCTCTCTTTACGGATATCAAAGCGGATCAGCCCGGCTATCATGCCATCATGGTGGTGACGTCACGGGGGATTATGGAACCGAAGAATAAAACCAGCGCGGAATTTGCCCCCCTCGGGCCGGTTTCGGGAGCGGAAGCGCTCTCGGGTATGAGAAAGCTGAAAGAGGAACTGAAAATATATTGAGATAAGAACCACCGTTGAACAGACGATAGATCTCCGATGGGAAGATCATCGGCGTTACTCCCTCTGAATCCGCCACCGGCGTCGATATCAGGGGGATCGTGATTTTTACGCGGTTATTTCGCGGTGGAAATATAAGACGAATCAGGAGCAGGTCATGGGAAACGAAGAACTCAGTAAAAACTATGAACCCCACCAGGCGGAAGAACGCTGGTATGCGTACTGGCTGGAAAACCATTTCTTTCATGCGGAAGATAAAAGTGAAAAACCCCCCTTTGCCATCGTCATTCCGCCGCCCAACGTGACGGGCATTTTGCATATGGGGCATGCCTTAAACAACACCCTGCAGGACATCATCATCCGTTACAAAAGGATGCAGGGCTTCAACGCCCTGTGGATGCCGGGAACGGATCATGCGGGGATTGCCACGCAGAATGTTGTCGAGCAGGAATTGGCCAAGGAAGGACTTTCCAGGCACGATCTGGGAAGAGAGAAATTCATCGAACGCGTCTGGGAATGGCGCAGCAAATACGGCGGCGCCATCATCAACCAGTTGAAACGCCTCGGCAGTTCCTGCGACTGGGAACGGGAACGCTTTACCATGGACGAAGGCTTGAGCAAAGCCGTCCGGGAGGTCTTTGTCAAACTGTACGATGACGGGCTGGTCTATCAGGGGGATTATATCGTCAACTGGTGTCCCCGCTGCCATACGGCCATTTCTGACCTGGAAGTCGAATATCACCAGGAGGCGAGCAACCTCTGGAATATCCGCTACCCCTATGCCGACGGAAGCGGCGATATCATCGTCGCCACGACGCGCCCCGAGACGATGCTGGGAGACACGGCCGTGGCCGTCAATCCCAACGACGACCGCTATCGTGACAAGATCGGCAAGGAAGTGATCCTGCCCCTGGTCAACCGCAAGATTCCGGTTATCGCCGATGACTACGTGACCATGGAATTCGGTTCCGGCGCCGTCAAGATTACGCCGTCATCTGATCCGAACGACTTCGCCATGGCCGGGCGGCATAACCTGGAAATCATCCCGATCATGGACGGTAATGCCATGATCAACGCCAACGGCGGACCCTATTGCGGTCAGGATCGTTACACCTGCCGCGAAAACGTGGTCCGGGATCTGGAAGAGCAGGGTTATCTCGTCGGAATAGAACCCTATGCCCATAACATCGGAAAATGCTACCGTTGCAAAACCGATATCGAGCCCACCGTATCGAAGCAGTGGTTCGTGAAGGTCACGCCCCTGGCGAAAGAGGCCATTGCCGCCGTCGTCAAGGGAAATACGCGCATTATCCCCTCCACCTGGGAAGCCACTTATTTCGAATGGATGAACAATATCCGCGACTGGTGCATTTCCCGCCAGATCTGGTGGGGGCACCGGATTCCCGTCTGGTATTGCGACGGCTGCGGCAAGGTCATCGTGTCCAAGACCGATCCCGACCGTTGTCCGGAATGCAACAGCACAACACTCAGGCAGGATGAAGACGTCCTCGACACCTGGTTCAGCTCCGCCCTCTGGCCTTTTTCCACCCTGGGCTGGCCGGAAGAGACGGATGCTCTGAAGACGTTCTACCCTACCTCCCTTTTGGTTACAGGATTCGATATCCTCTTTTTCTGGGTCGCCCGGATGATGATGATGGGGCTGTACAACATGAAGAACGTCCCCTTCCGGGATGTTTACCTCCATGCCCTGGTGCGGGATGAAAAAGGGGAAAAGATGAGCAAATCGAAGGGAAACAGCATCGACCCCTTGCAGATGATCGATAAATACGGTGCCGATGCCTTCCGCTTCACCCTGGCCGCCTTCACCGCCCAGGGGCGGGATGTCCGCATGTCGGAAGAGCGGATCGAGGGTTACAAGTTCTTCATCAACAAGATCTGGAACGCCACGCGCTTCACCATGATGAATCTGGAAGGTTTTTCCGGAAGAGACGAAAAGCCCGGTGAAGGAAGCGGGCTGCTCCCTGATCGCTGGATCCGTGCACGTTTGAATCGGACCATCGAGGAGATAAGTCAGCAGCTCGACGAGTATCGCTTCAACGATGCCGCCGCCGGCATCTATCAATTTGTCTGGCATGAATTCTGCGATTGGTATCTGGAGCTGATCAAACCGGTTCTCTACGGAAAGGAAGAAGAGGGGAAGAAAGAGGACGTGCTACGGACGCTCTACATGGTTCTGAAGCAATCATTGCAGTTGCTCCATCCCTTCATGCCGTTCCTCACGGAAGAGATCTGGCAGAAATGCATCCATGACGGCACATCCATCATGATCAGTCCCTTTCCGAAGACCGTGGCTTCTTACCAGGACCTGTCGGCGGAAAAAGAGATGTCTCTGCTCATGGAGGTGATCACGAAAATCCGGAATATCCGGGGCGAAATGAACGTTCCGCCGTCCAAAAAGATCACGGTCACCATTTCGGCCCCCGATCCGGGCATGAAAGCCCTGATGAACAGGGACCGCAATTATATCGTCAATCTGGCCAATCTGGAGCAACTGACCATCGGCGGAGATATGGAAGAACCGAAGGGGGTGGCGACCGGCGTGGTCGCGTCGATGCGGATCTTCGTCTTTCTGGAAGGGGTTGTTGATATTTCAGCGGAGAAAGAGCGCCTGAAGAAAGAAATGGCGAAAATGGAAAAAGAGCTGAAAATGGTTTCAAATAAACTTTCCAATCAGGATTTCCTCCAAAAGGCGGCTCCTCAGATTATTGAAAAGGAAGAACTGAAATACAAAGGGTTACGTGATAAATTCAGTATTCTCGAAAACCTCTATAAGAAGTTTGAAGAGATCAAGGAATAAATGCTAAAACACAAAGAAAAAGGGATCGCTTTAGGAAAACAATGGTAGAACTGAAAGTCAGAAGACTGATCGAGGAAGCCCTCGACGAAGACCTGGGATGGCGAGATGTCACGACCTCCTCGATTCTTGATGGGGGAGAGAAAGGCGTCGCCGTGGCG
>Ga0302246_1000745_pt1 | contig 26271 bp, 27 predicted proteins | sample AAG_UR_Trp_MG_FD_193533 | JGI IMG/M metagenome (GOLD analysis project Ga0302246, IMG submission 193533) | Enriched activated sludge microbial communities from anaerobic digester in WTTP, New Holstein, Wisconsin, United States - AAG_UR_Trp | ecosystem: Engineered > Bioreactor > Anaerobic >... | reverse complement strand
CCGGGGGCTGCCGGGGCTGTCAGGCCCTTCTCGAGTCTGCCATGAACGACGCATGTCCCGGCTCAAATGCCGGGGCACGACCGCCAGAGGGGCGTCGCTCGACGCCCGCAGGCTGGCATCACCATCCCAAGGCCATACAGACTAGGACTGACCGAAGAGCTTGCGCCGGATGGCGGGCCACACCATGTCGGGAGTGACGTCGGTCATGCAGCGATGATGGCCCAGAGGGCACTGCTGCGGCCCGTGCAACCCGCACGGGCGGCAGTCGAGGTCGACTTCGAATACTGTCGTGCCCTCGCCGCGCGGATAGAAGCCCAGTCGGCGCACGGTGGGACCGAAGACAGCGGTCACGGGCGTACGCTGCGCCCACGCGATGTGCATGGGGCCTGAGTCGTTGCTGAGATAACAGTCGAGTCTGCCAAGCCATGCCGCAAGGTCGACAAGCGACAGGGCTCCCGCCATGTCGAGCAACGCCGGAGAACCCTCCAGCCCCGCCATCGCGACCACGGACCGTGCCACCGTCTCTTCACCGGGCCCGGCGAAGAGCATCACCTGCGCCCCTTCTGCGGCGGCACGACGGGCGACCTCGGCGAAGTGCGCCGCCGTCCAGCGTTTGGTGGCCCATACCGAACCGGGGTGCATTCCAAGGACAGGGCCCCGCACATACCGCTGCCAGTAGGCTTCTGCCCGTTCACGGGCATCGGCTGGCAGAACGAGTTCAGGCCATGTCTCCCGGTCTTCGATGGCAAGAGGGCCGACCAGTTGCAGCAGCCGTTCTATCTCGTCCAGTTCGTCGAACCTGCGGTCTACCACGTGCGTATGCAACAGGCGATTGTACCACGGCCTGTCGTAACCGATACGCACAGGTGCCCCTGTGGCCCGCGCCACAAGACCGCTTCGCAGGCTGGTGTGGGCGTTCACCCAGATGTCGAAGCCCTGACGCGCCAGCGCCCGGCCTAGTCCGAACACGGCACCGCCACCGCCCTGTGTGCCGCGCTTGTCGAATTCATGGACAGCGGCGAGGCATGGCACGGCGGTGAACAAGGCCCCCACCCCCTTGCGCACCCAGAAATGGATTTCCGCATCCGGAAAGCGGCGGTGCAAGGTCTGCAACAGGGGCAAGGTCAACACCGCGTCGCCCAGAAAGGCGGTGTTCCAGACGCCGATACGGCGCACGGCTTCCCCCCTGACGGGACCGGACTGACAGTTCACAGCGCGTTTTCCTGACGTATGCGAGGGCGGCGTCGCCCTTTCATCCATAGGCTGCGAGGCAAGGACTCCCGCTTGCAGGCAGGCGGATGGAGAGGGGCATGTCCCCTCTATGGCCGTCATGGACAATCCGGCAGACATGGTATCCGATGGCCATAGTCCACGCGGGGTGTCCCCTCTGCGCAAAAGATCACCTGCGGACATCAGCAAAGTTCCTCCAGAGACGGCGCACTACGCCGGGCACTGACGGCCAGAAGCCAGTCGGCCGCGGCAACGAGGTCGCACGCCACCACATCGGGCCGTCCAGAGGCATCGCCCCCGGAGGGGGCCACATCAAGGCATGCGCCCCCGGCAGGCACGGAAAGGCCGATACTCCCTGCCGCCCTCGCCCCCTTGCCCGTGAGCACGAGTATGGCTGCGGCGAGTCCGGCGTTACGCGCAAAGAGCACATCATCCAGTTTATCCCCCACCATCGCCGTCTCGCCAGCGACAAGGCCGTGGCGGTTCTGCAGCACATCCCACATGCCCGTACCCGGTTTGCGGCACGAGCATTCCTCATCGGGGGCATGGGGGCAGCAGGCCACATCCACGAACGTCACCCCGTATGGGGCGAGCAAGGCTGCGAGTCGGGCCTGACACGCCTCATAGTCCGGGACGGTGAAGTATCCCCGGCCGATTCCCGACTGGTTGGTGACGAGGAACAGCCGGAGACCTGCCCGCGAAAGACGACCGAGGGCAGGGCCGACTCCGGGCAGCAGGGTCACACCCTCCGGGTCGGACAGGTAATGGCGGTCTTCGATGACCGTGCCGTCCCTGTCCAGCAGCAGATTTCGCAATGCCATGGCTTTCCTCGCACTATATGATGATGGTTGCGGCACCTTGTGGCATGAGGCAGAAGACTTTGCAAGCCACGCGATTTCACCTGTTTCTTCACGCCGGGCATTGCCTTCGGGCCTTCCAGCGCTTACGATTCATGCCATGCTTCTCGGCAATACGTCTGTCCCTGCGTGCCTCCGGCCGCATCGGTATTTCACATCATGCTAGCACTCGTCGTGGCCGTCACCCTTTCGGTCGTGGTCTCGGCCTCGTGTTCCATCACCGAGGCCATCCTGTACTCCGTCCCCTGGAGTCACATAGAGCAGTTGCGCAAATCGGGCAGCCCCGTCGGAAAACTGCTGTTCGCCATGCGCTCGCGCATCGAACAGCCCATCACAGCCGTCCTCACGCTGAACACCATCGCCAACACCGCCGGTGCCGCCATCGCCGGTTCCTACGCGGCCGAGGTCCTGTCACCCGACCAGATGCCCGCCTTCGCCGCGGGGTTCACCGTCCTCATCCTCGTGGTCTCGGAAATCCTGCCCAAGACCCTCGGCGTGGCGTACGCCCGTCCTCTGGCTTCCGTCATCGCGTACCCCCTGCGCTTTCTGGTCATCCTGCTCATGCCGGTCATCTGGCTGGGCGGATGGGTGACGCGTGCCATCATGCCCGCCTCATCGGGCCCCCATGCTACAGAGGACGACATCCGCGCCATCGTGAGCCTCTCGCGTCAGGCTGGCGGTATCCAGCCGCATGAGGAGATGTCCATACGCAACATCCTCTCTCTCGACCGCAAGCATGTGCACGACATCATGACCCCGCGCACCGTGGTGTTCTCGCTGCCTGCCGACCTCACCGTGGAAGAGGCCTACGAAAAGCCCGACTTCTGGCATTACAGCCGCATACCCGTCTTCGGCGAAGGCAACGAGGACATCGTGGGCATCGTCATGCGCCGCCGGGTGTTGCAGGAGGTGGCTGCCGACCGGGAGGGAACACGCCTTGCCGACATCATGCAGCCCGTGCATTACGCACTCGAATCGCAGACGCTGGACAGGGTGCTCTTCCAGTTTCTCGACGCACGGGTGCATCTCTTCGTCGTTCTCGACGAATACGGCGGTCTTGCCGGTGTCGTGTCGCTCGAAGACGTCCTTGAGGAGATACTCGGACGTGAGATCGTCGACGAGTCAGACCGTGTGACCGACCTGCGTGAACTTGCACGCGAACGGCGTGACGCCGCCATCAAAGCTAATCAGTAACCATTATCCTCTTGCAAGAACGTCACAAAACCCGTATCAGATGTGCACTCCGGGTCATCCCGTCCGCTTGAACCCCGGCACGCCACACGTCGCCGGGTCGCCATAGATGCACGTTCAACATTCCCAAGGATCATCGCATGGCGCAAAAGAACAGCAAGAGCCTCTACCTTGTCGCCCTGGCACTCTTCCTCGGCGGCATAGGGTATCTGCTCTTCTCGGGCTTCACGCAGAACAGCGTCTACTTCCTGAATGTGTCCGAAGCCCTTGCCACTCCCCAAGACAAGCTGCACTCCGTGAGGCTTTTCGGCACCGTTGCCGCCGACGGGCTGACCATGCTCGACGGCGCACCGGGTGTGCGGTTTCGCCTCGAAGACAAGGACAACACCTCCAAGACCGTGTGGGTCCTTTACAAAGGGGCTGTGCCCGACACCTTCAAACCCGGTGTCGAGGTCATCATCGAAGGCGGTCTCGCCCCCGGTGAAGACACCTTCAAGGCACGCACCCTCATGACCAAGTGTCCCTCGAAATACCAGAAGGAAAACCGCGGATAAGGCGGACGCCGCCCCCCATGGGCTGTCCGCTGCGCGTGGCCTTGGGCCATCCGCGTTGATGCCGTTCGCGCAACGGCCGGAGACTCTATGCACCTTTCCGCCTACCTGCTTCTCGTAGCCTCGCTGCTGTTCGCGCTCTTCTTTGCGGGCACGGCGGCCATACAGATATGGCAGGGCAGAACCACGGCGCTGCCGTGGATGGAGAAGGGGCACCTCATGCTCACCGCGTTCATGTCGGTGGCATCAGCCGTGCTTCTTCATGCCCTTGCGAACTTCGACTTCTCGCTGGTGTACGTCGCCAGCTACACCGACAGGGCATTGCCCCTGTTCTACCGTCTCACCGCATTCTGGGCCGGGCAGGCCGGGTCCATGCTCTTCTGGGGCTGGTCGGTCGCGCTGTTCGGTGTGTTCTTCCTCTTCTCCCCCGTCTATCGGCGTGTGAGCGAACCGACCCGCATGTGGTTCTGGTTGCTCTTTCTCGCCATGATGGGCTTCTTCCTGCTGGTTCTCACCTGCTGGAGCAACCCCTTCACCGTGGTCGACCCCGCCCCGGCGGACGGCAACGGCCTGAACCCGCTCTTGCAGAACCCCGGCATGATCTTCCACCCGCCGCTGCTCTTCCTCGGCTACGGCGGCTTCGCCATTCCCGGCTGTCTTGCGCTGGCACAGTCGCTGAGCGGCATGCGTCTCTCCGAAGGCGCATGGGCGGACCATGCACGTCCCTTCACCCTTGTTGCGTGGCTCTTCCTCACCGCCGGCATCGTGCTTGGCGGCTGGTGGGCCTACATGGAACTCGGCTGGGGCGGCTACTGGGCATGGGACCCGGTCGAGAACGCATCGCTCATCCCGTGGCTCATCGCCTCCGCGTACCTGCATACGGCCGTCATCGAGGCCCGACGCAACAAGCTGCACCGTGTGAACACCTTCCTGATGGCCCTGACGACCATCTCCGCCTTCTTCGCGACCTATCTGGTCAGAAGCGGCGTGGTCGAATCGCTGCACGCCTTCGGCGACGGCGGCGTGGGCACTCCCCTGCTCATCTTCATCATCGTCTTCACCGCGGTCGCCCTCGGTGGCTCCATCCTGTGGAAACACCCGGATGCCAAGCCCCTTTCGGGTGTCGAAAGCCGCGAGGGCTTTCTCGTGATGGTCGCGTGGGTGCTGCTTGCCCTCGGTGCCATCATCCTCGTCGCCACCATGTGGCCCGTGTTCAGCAAGTTCTGGGTCGACAAACCCGTGGGGCTGGAACCGGCGTTCTACAACCGCGTATGCCTCCCGCTCTTCGCCGTGCTGGTCGTCATGCTCGCCATATGCCCTTGGCTTGGCTGGAAGGGCGGCCTGCGCAACAAGGTGGGTGCCGTCACGGCACTGGGTCTCTTCGTCGGGGCCGCTGGCGGCATATGGGCCGCTGGCTACACCATCCCCACCGCAGTCCTCGGTGCAGCCGGTGCCATCGCGGCCCTTGGCGGCATTGTCATGCTGCTGGCGACCGAACCGCACCTGAGGCGCTCGCCGCAGTCTCTGGCCGCCTACGGCGTCCACATCGGCCTTGCGCTCACCGCCCTTGGCGTGGCCTTCTCCGGCCCGTACAAGACCGAGCATGAGGTCATCATGCAGCAGGGCGACACCGTGCAGGTGGCCGGATACGACGTGACCTTCAAGGCGTTGTACGAGGGCGAAGGCCCCGGCTACATCTTCATCGAGGCCGAACTCGACGTGAAGAAGAACGGCTCCGATGTGGGCATGGCCCAGCCGCAACGCCGCATCTACTCCAAGTTCGGCAAGCAGGCGTTCGCCGAGGCGTCGACCATTCCGGGTCTCGGCAACGAATTCTATGCCGTACTGCTTGGCGTCGACCGCGAAGGCAAGGCCACCCTGCACCTCAACGTCACCCCGCTGATCAACTGGGTCTGGATAGGCAGCATCATCATGTGCCTGTTCCCCTTCATCGGGATGCGTCGCCGGAAGACAGCGGAGGCGTGATGCTGCTCAGGCTTGAAAGGGTCGCCAAGTTCTACGGCACCCGGCTGATCATCAAGGACGTGAGCCTCACCGTCGAACAAGGTACGGTGACGCTGCTTGCCGGTGCCAACGGTGCGGGCAAGTCGACCCTGCTTAAGATCATGGCCGGATTGTCGCGCCCGAGCGCGGGCACCGTGGAACGTTCCGTCCCTGACGAGAAGCTGGGCTATCTCGGCCACCAGACCTTCATCTATCCCGACCTGACCGCGCTGGAGAACCTCGCGTTCTGGAGTTCGCTGCACGACCTCTCCGCTGACGAAGGACGGCTGCTGAACGCGCTCGACCGCATGGAACTCAAGCGTTTCGCACACGAACGGGCGGGCGGCTTCTCGCGGGGTATGGCCCAGCGCCTGAACCTTGCGCGGCTTCTGCTGCTCGAACCGAAACTGATTCTGCTCGATGAACCGGGGACCGGGCTTGACGTCCGGTCCCTCGGCATCCTGCACCGTGAGATAGACGCGGCCCGCAAGGGCGGCGCCGGGCTGGTGTGGATAAGCCATTCCGTGGCCTCCGACATCGTCCGTGCCGACAGGGTGGTCGCCATTGGCGACCGCCGCGTGTCCTACGACGGCCCCGCCGCCGACTATACGCCGGAGGTGGCCGTATGCTGAAGGCCGCATCCGCCATCGCCATGAAAGACCTGCGCCTCGTGCTGGCACGGGGTACGGGCCTTGTTCAGGCACTGTTGCTTGGCTTGCTGCTCATCTTCGTGTTCAGCCTGTCGCAGCAGGTCGGCGAGACCATGACGCCGCAGGGCGCCGCCGCCATCTTCTGGCTGGCTTCGGCGTTCTGTCAGGTGCTCATCTACAACACGCTCTACAGCATCGAAGAGGCCAACGGCACCCGCTACGGCCTGTTGCTGGCCCCTGTGCCGGTGCAGTCCGTGTGGCTTGGCAAGGCGCTTTCGGGGCTGCTGCTGCTTCTGGCGGCGCAGCTTGTGTTCCTGCCTGCCACGGTGGTCTTCTTGGGGCAGAAACTGTCGTCACTGTGGGATGTGGGATTGCTGACCGTGCTGCTCGCCGACGTGGGCATCGTAGCCCTCGGTTCGCTGCTCGGGGCCCTTTCTCAGGGGCAGGCCGCGCGCGAGTCGCTGCTCAGCATCGTCCTCTTCCCGCTGCTCGTGCCCGTGCTGCTTGCAGGCATCCGCGTGGGTGCCGGGGCATTCTCGGAGGAGATGGTCGAAGGCTGCGCGCAGTGGCTTGGCATCATCGGCGCATTCGATGCGCTCTTCCTCGGCACGGGCATCGTCCTCTTCGGCTTCCTCTACGGGGGCGAAGACTAACCGCGGCCCTGCCGCGAAGACCGGTCGTCCACGACCGCAGGACGCGACACCATGCGCAACAACTGGCTCGCTCCCCTAGCCCTCGCCGCCGGTGCGGGGTTGGCCGTGTGCCAATACCTGATCTACGTGTACGCCCCCGTCGAATCCATGATGGGCCTCGTGCAGAAGATCTTCTACACCCACCTGCCGCTGGCATGGTGGTCGTTCGTGAGCTTCTTCACGGTGTTCATCGCCAGCATCGCCTTTCTGCGTACGCGCGACAGGCGCTGGGACAGCCTCGCCGGTGCCGCCGCCGAGGTGGGCGTGCTGTGCAGCGGACTTGCGCTGGTCACGGGTTCCATCTGGGGACGACATTCATGGGGCGTATGGTGGACATGGGACCCGCGTCTCACCACCACGCTCGTCATGTGGTTCGTCTACGCCGGATACCTCGTCCTGCGTTCCATGAACCTCTCCCGCGACAGGCAGGCCACGGTCTCCGCCGTCGTGGGTATTGCCGCCTTCGTCGACGTGCCGCTGGTCTTTCTCTCGGCGCGTCTGTGGCGCTCGATACACCCCGCCGTCTTCGCCTCGCGCGATGGCGGCCTCGAACCGGAAATGAAACTCACCGCCGTCGTCTGCGTCGCCGTCTTCGGCCTCATGTGGGCAGCCCTCACCGGGGTGCGCTACATGCAGACCCGCCAGACAGACAGGCTCGACACCCTTGCCACGCGCGAGGCACTCTAGGAGTCCACCATGCAAAGCACCGACTGGCTTCTCTACGCCAACGCGGCCGTATGGCTCGGCATAGGCGCGTATGTGTTCATGCTCGCCCGCGCCCAGAAGACTCTCGAAAGGCGCCTGCGCCAGATGGAGATGCTCAACGATGACTGATACCCGCAACGCACCTCCCGCCGCCATGCCCGACGGCCCCCGCAAGGCCATTCTCGCAGTCATGGGGCTTTCGCTTCTCGTCATGCTCGGCGGTTCGTTCCTGTACCGCCTCAACCACCCCGGTCTCGTCGTGGAAGGCAGGCAGCAGCCCCCGGCCGCCACGCAGGGCCCCTCAGAGGCCGAAGTACTCGGCCCCATGATGCAGCGGCTGCAGCAGAACCCCAACGACCTTGAAGCCCTCGTCTTCCTTGGCGAGCACTTCCTGGGTCATGAGGACTGGGCACGCGCAGAGGCCTTCCTGCAACGGGCGGTCATCGCCGCCCCCACAGAGGGGCGTCCGCTGTATCTGCTCGGCATAGCGCAGTACCACCGCGAACAGTTCGCCCCGGCGGCAGAGACCTTCGAACGGCTGCTCGCCATCAACGACGAACCCGCCGCACGCTACAACCTCGGGCTGCTGTACCTGCACTACCTCAACGACAAGCCCAAGGCCCTGCAACACCTCAAGGCCGTCGTCGCAGCCAAGGACGCCCCTGAGGAACTCCGCAAGCGCGCGGGCGAGGAACTCGCCAAGGCCACCGGCAACTGACAACCAGACTGACCAAGACAGCACTACGGGCAGCGGCAAAACGCTGCCCGTAGTTTATGCAATCACTTTTCCGTAGTACCATCCGTCGCATGGGCCCGAAGTGCCCCACGCCTGTGCGGTTGAACAGTATTGACAGACGACACGTGTAGACATAAAATAGTTGATTATTCTTTGACAAAATTGTCAAAGAATGGCTTTTCCAGCCCTCATGCAGGGACATGGGCCGCGGCCCGCGACAACAAACACCCTGGAGACCGATATGTCCAAGATCGTGTGCAAGGCGTTGACCTTCGACGACGTTTTGCTGCAACCCGGCTATTCCGAGGTGACCCCCGACCAGGTGGACGTGGCCACTTGGCTGACGCCATCCATCCGCCTGAACATCCCCCTGCTGAGCGCAGCCATGGACACCGTCACCGAATCGGGGATGGCCATTTCCATGGCCCGCAACGGCGGTATCGGCGTCATCCACAAGAACGTCCCCATCCACCGCCAGCGTCTTGAGGTCGAGAAGGTCAAGAAGTCCGAAAGCGGCATGATCATCGACCCCGTGACCATCGCCCCCGGTCTCACCGTGCGGCAGGCACTGGAAGTGATGGCCGAGTACCGTGTCTCGGGTCTGCCTGTGGTCGAGAACGACAAGCTTGTGGGCATTCTCACCAACCGCGACGTACGTTTCGTGAAAGACCTCGAAACCACCTGCGTCAGCGAAGTGATGACCAGCAAGAACCTTGTCACCGTCCCGGTGGGCACCACACTCGAAGAAGCCAAGCATCACCTGCATCAGCACCGCATCGAGAAGCTGCTGGTCGTCGACGGCAACAACCGCCTGCAGGGCCTCATCACCATGAAGGACATCGACAAGGTGGTGAAGTACCCCAACGCATGCAAGGACGAGAACGGTCGCCTGCGCGTGGGTGCCGCCATCGGCATCGGCCGTGACTGCGAAGAGCGCGCCAGCGAACTCATCGCCGCCGGTGTCGACGTGCTCGTGCTCGACTCGGCGCACGGCCATTCGCGCAACGTCCTGCGCGCCATCGAGATGGTCAAGACCTCATTCCCGCAGTGCCAGCTCATCGCCGGTAACGTGGCCACCTACGAAGGGGCCAAGGCCATCCTCAAGGCTGGCGCCGACGCGGTGAAGGTCGGCATCGGCCCCGGTTCCATCTGCACCACGCGCATCGTCGCCGGTGTGGGCGTGCCGCAGGTGACGGCCATCATGGAAGCCGTGAAGGCTGCCAACGAGATGGACCGCTGCCTCATCGCCGACGGCGGCATCAAGTTCTCCGGCGACGTGGTCAAGGCCCTCTGCGTGGGTGCCCATACCGTCATGATCGGCAGCCTCTTCGCAGGCACCGACGAAAGCCCGGGCGAGACCATCCTCTATCAGGGCCGTACCTACAAGATCTACCGCGGCATGGGTTCCATCGACGCCATGAAGGACGGCAGCAGCGACCGCTACTTCCAGGAGAAGAGCAAGAAGCTCGTCCCCGAAGGCATCGTCGGGCGTGTGCCGGTCAAGGGCCCCGTCGCCGACAGCCTCTACCAGCTCATCGGCGGCCTGCGCGCCGGCATGGGCTACGTCGGTGCCGCCAACATGGAAGAACTGCGCGAGAAGTCGCGCTTCGTGGAGATATCCGCAGCGGGTCTCCGTGAAAGCCACGTGCACGACGTCATCATCACGAAGGAAGCGCCCAACTACCGGGTCGAGAACTAACGTACCACAACGGCGGCACGCCGCCCGAGGTTACAGCATGGACGCACAGACCAAGGTCATCATCATCGACTACGGCTCGCAGGTTACGCAGCTCATCGCACGGCGTGTACGCGAAGCCGGTGTCTACTCCGAGATACACCCCTGCATCGTCACCGCCGAGCAGGTACGGGCCATGAAGCCCGCCGCCATCATCCTTTCCGGCGGCCCTGCCAGCGTCGGCGAGAAGGACGCCCCCGCCCTCGAGAAGGGGCTGCTCGACCTTGGCGTGCCGGTGCTCGGCATCTGCTACGGCATGCAGCTTCTGGGGCAGGACCTCGGCGGCGAGCTTGCCACCTCCGAGACCCGCGAATACGGGCCTGCCGACCTCACCCTCACCGCCCCCTGCCCCCTGTGGGACGGTCTCGACCTCGGCACAACCTCGCGCGTGTGGATGTCCCATGGCGACAAGGTGAAGACGCCGCCCCCCGGCTTCAAGGTCGTGGGCCGTACCGCCACCCTCGAAGTGGCCGCCATGGCCGACGAGGCCCGGCGCATCTACGCCGTCCAGTTTCATCCCGAAGTGCACCACTCCGAGGACGGGGCCCGCATCATCAACAACTTCCTCTTCCACGTGGCCAAGCTGAAGGCCGACTGGACCATGTCGTCGTTCGTCGAACGCGCCGTGAAGGAGATGGCCGAAGTCGTGGGTGACAGGCATGTCGTCTGCGCCCTCTCCGGCGGCATCGACTCCACCGTGGTCGCCGTGCTGCTGCACAAGGCCATAGGCAAGCAACTGCACTGCATCTTCGTCGACAACGGCGTGCTGCGCCTCAACGAGGGACAGGAAGTGGTCGACTACCTGCGCGAGCATTTCGACCTCAACCTCAAGTACGTGCAGGCACAGGAGCGTTTCCTCTCCAAGCTGCATGGCGTCGACGACCCCGAACAGAAGCGCAAGATCATCGGCTACACCTTCATCGAGGTGTTCGACGAAGAGGCCAAGGCCCTCGGACATGTCGACTTCCTCGCGCAGGGCACGCTGTACCCCGACGTCATCGAATCGGTGTCGCACAAGGGTCCCTCTGCGGTCATCAAGAGCCATCACAACGTGGGTGGTCTGCCCGAGAAGATGAACCTGAAGCTCATCGAACCGCTGCGCGAACTCTTCAAGGACGAGGTCCGCAAGGTCGCCGCCGAACTGGGCCTGCCCGACTTCATCATCTGGCGTCACCCCTTCCCCGGCCCGGGGCTTGCCATCCGGGTCATCGGCGAGATAACCGAAGAGAGGCTCGACATCCTCCGCCGTGCCGACAAGGTCGTGCAGCAGGAACTCATGTCCTCCGGCTGGTATCGCAAGGTGTGGCAGGGCTTCGCCGTGCTGCTGCCGCTCAAGACCGTGGGCGTCATGGGTGACGGGCGTACTTACGAACACGTCATCGCCCTGCGCATCGTCGACAGCGTCGATGCCATGACCGCCGACTGGGCACGCTTGCCTTCCGAACTGCTTGAGCGTATCTCCAGCCGGATAATCAACGAAGTCAAGGGCGTGAACCGGGTGGTCTACGACATCTCGTCCAAGCCCCCGAGCACCATAGAATGGGAGTAATCCCGCAGCACCCGTAACCAAAGGCGGTATCAAGGCATGTTCGGCATCGGCAGCACCGAGCTTCTCGTCATACTCGTCGTGGCCCTCATCGTGCTGGGCCCCAAGAGCCTGCCCCAGATGGCGCGCACCCTCGGCAAGGCACTCGGCGAATTCCGTCGCGTGTCCACCGACTTCCAGCGCACGCTGAATGCTGAGGTCGACCTCGAAGACCACCAGCGCCGCAAGAAGGAAGCCGAGAAGGAGTTCTTCTCGGAAGAGGCCAAGGCCGAGAAGCCCGCGGCCAAGTCCAGCGCCGAGGCTGCCCCCAAGTCCGATACCGCCGATGGTGCCAAGCCTGACGTCGTCATCGACGCACAGGCCACCAGAACCGAAACGAAGACCGCCGCCGGAAAGGACGCTGCATGACCGCAGGGGATGCAAAGCACCCCTCGGCCACAGTGGACGAGGCGGCAGACAAGAGAGAAGACCGCGAAGGGGAGGCCACCGAGGTGGCCTCCCCCTCGACCGTACCGGTGAACGAAGGGACGGAGGCCTCTGCACAGGAACCTGTCAGGGACGATGCCACCGGCAGCCCGACCGACGGCATCGAGGCATCCGGTGACACCGCCCCCGCCGAGGGCGAAGCACCCCTCGGTGACGAGACGGATACCGGCGATGCTCCGGTGTCTGCCCCCGAAACGGACGCCCCGGCATCCCCCCCTCCTGGCGAGGCCGACGGGGCACGTCCCGACACCGCGGCGACAGTGAACACTTCCGACGAAATTTCCTCCGATACTCCCGAAGGGGCTGACGGCCCCGCCGACACCACATCCGACAGCGCCCCCGAAGAGGAGCCTGCGTCGCCTCCGGCCCCGCGGACGCTGGCAGAGGCCCTTGCGGCGACGTCGACCGAAGACGAGGATACGCCCGAAGACGAGACACCGGGCATGACCCTTCTCGACCATCTGGGCGAGTTGCGTGTGCGCCTCGTGCGCTGCCTCATCGCCGTGGGTCTCGCCTTTGCGGGCTGCTACTCATTCGCCGAAAAACTCTTCGACCTGCTGATGCAGCCGCTGGTCAAGGCCATGCCGCCCGACAGCAAGCTCATCTTCACAGCCCTGCCCGAAGCCTTCTTCGTGTACATGCAGGTGGGTCTCGTGGCAGCCACATTCGTGGCGAGCCCTTTCATCTTCTATCAGATATGGGCGTTCATATCTCCCGGCCTCTACGAAGAGGAGAAGAAGAACGCCATCCCCATCGCGCTGTTCTCCGCCTCGTTCTTCATCGGCGGCGCGGCGTTCTGCTACTTTCAGGTCTTTCCCTACGCGTTCGAGTTCTTCATGGGTTTTGCGACAGACCGCATCCTGCCCATGCCCTCACTCAGCGAATATCTGGGCTTCGCGCTGAAGATGCTTCTGGCCTTCGGCATCATCTTCGAGATGCCGCTATTCACCTTCTTTCTCGCCAAACTCGGCATTCTCACCGCCGGGATGATGCGCCGCGGAAGGAAATACGCCATACTGGGCATATTCATCGTGGCCGCCATACTGACGCCCCCCGACGTCTTCTCGCAGATGCTCATGGCGTGCCCGATGCTGGTGCTGTATGAGATAAGCATCTTCATCGCCGCCGCCGTGGGTCGCAAGGAGAAGACCGACGAAGAGGAAGATGGCGACGCTGACGAAGCCACCCCGGACGAACGCCCCGAACAGGGCCACTAGACAGCGGAGAACGCCCATGGGCAACGGTATGCAAACTGTCGCACGAAAGGCATCCGTCGAGCGGGTCACCAACGAGACGACCATCGCCCTGACCCTCACCATCGAGGGCGAAGGCAATGTCCGCGTGACCACCGGCTTCGGGATGCTCGACCACATGCTCACGCTCACGGCCTTCTGGGCAGGGTTCGACCTCGACCTCACCTGCAAGGGCGACATGCACATCGACGCACACCATACCGCAGAGGATGTCGCCCTGTGCCTCGGGCAGGCACTCGCCACGGCATTGGACGACCGCAAGGGCATCGCCCGCGTCGGTTTCGCCCGTGTGCCCATGGACGAGGCGCTGGCAGAGGTCACGCTCGACATATCCGGGCGTCCCTGGCTTGAATGGCGGGGCGACGAGTACCTGCCGCCCGTCATCGCCGGAGAGGAGAAGGACCTGTGGCGCGAATTCCACAAGGCGTTCGCCTCTGCCGCACGCATGAACCTCCATGTCTCCTATCTCTATGGCAAGAATGGACACCACCTGCTGGAATCGGCCAGCAAAGGCCTCGGCCTCGCCTTGCGGCAGGCCGTCCGCCGTGACCGCCAGACGGTGCTCAGCACCAAAGGAAGCCTCGACTGATGCGTACCGCCATGCGCCTCCCGCTCATCGTACTGGTATTCGCGGCTCTTCTGTTCGCAGGCTGTCAGAAGGAACAGCGCGGCCCAGCGCCGCTGCCGCAGCTTAAAATCGGCGTGACCGGTTTCACCCAGCCCACGACCACCGTCGACCTCATGGCCGGGTACATCCCCGAAGGGCAACACAAGGTGGGCCCCGAGAAGATGTTCGACCTCAGCAAGACCTTCGCCGAAGAATTGCAGACACAGACCAAACGCACCTACACGTTCGTACAGCAGGGCGCACAGGACATCGACACGTCCACCCACAAGCCCGGTCAGGGGCAGGCCCTCGCCTACTGGGTCGAAGTGGGCCGCACCGCCGGGGTCGACCTGCTGGTCGTACCGCAGGTCATCGACCTCGTCGAACGCGATGGCGGAGACGCCGGGGTCGTCACACCCGCCAGCGTGGTGCTCGATTTCTACCTCATCGACATCAGGGAAGGCAGCCTCGTGGCCCGTTCGCGCTTCGACGAACGCCAGACCGGACTTGCCGAGAACATGCTCGACATGCCCAAGTTCCTCATGCGTGGGGGCAAGTGGCTTACGGCACTCGACCTCTCCCGCGAGGGGATGCGCAAGGCCATCAAGGAGTTCGGTCTGTGATCGTCTTTCCCGCCATCGACCTCATGAACGGCGTATGCGTCCGGCTGCGCCGTGGCAGGGCCGACGACGAGACGGTCTTCTCATCCGACCCCGTAGCCACTGCAAGGCACTGGCAGGAACAGGGCGGGCGCTGGCTTCATGTCGTCGACCTCGATGGCGCATTCAGTGGCCAGCCGGTCAATGCCCCCCTGATACGCAGCATCTGCGACGCGCTGGACATACCTGTCCAGCTTGGCGGGGGCATCCGTGACGCAGCCACCGCCAAAGCCTACCTCGAAGCCGGGGTCGAACGCCTCATCATCGGCACCATCGCCCTTGAAGAACCTGATGCCTATGCCGCACTCTGCGCGGAATTCCCCGGTCGCATCGGCGTTTCGCTGGATGCCGAGGGCGGCAAGCTGAAGACAAAGGGGTGGGTCGCCGACTCCGGTCTCACCGTGGACGAGGTGCTGCCCAGACTGCTTGAGGCGGGCACGGCCTTCATCATCTACACCGACATAGACCGTGACGGGATGCAGACCGGTGTGAACCTGCCTGCGCTCGAACATCTTGCCAAGGCTAGCACGGTGCCCGTCATCGCAGCCGGGGGCGTCGCCACGCTTGAAGACGTGAAGGCACTCTACCCGCTGTCACGCACCACCAACCTTCAGGGGGCCGTCTCCGGACGTGCCATCTACGAAGGGACCCTCGACCTGCGTACCGCCATGGACTGGATACGCCAGCAGGAGAAGGCGGAAGCATGCTGACCTCGTAGAGGCAGTTGCGCCCACGCCACTGACAAATGCAAAGCCCCCCGCATCGCCGATGCCGGGGGGCTTCCTGTTTCTGCGCCAGTCGGACAGAAGACGTCAGCAGCCCTTGCCGCGGTAGCGGAAAAGAGTACAGAGCACATTGCGCACCTTGTCGGAGAACAACGCCTCGGAGACGATGTTCCCCGCCACCCGGCGGGAAATCTCACCCAGTGTGGGATAGGGCATGACCCCTCCGGCGAGGGTGGTCAACCTTACCCCGCCGCCAAGCGCCATGCACCAGCCGTTGATGAGTTCGCCTGCGTGCGGTCCCGCAATCTGGACACCAAGCACCCGCTGCGTCCCGCGTGCGAGTACCAGCTTCAAAAGCCCGCAGGCCGTTCCTTCTGCCAGCGCCCTGTCATTACTGGAGAACGATTCGGTATGCACGTCCACGCCGATGCCCTGCCGATGCGCTTCGCGCTCATTGAGCCCCACAGAGGCCAACTCCGGGTCGGTGAACGTGCACCACGGCATCCGGTCGTACTTCGCCTTTCGCGGCAGACGCAACACGGCATTGGCGACCACGACCGACCCCTCGTACCCGGCTGCATGGGTGAACTGCCACGCCCCTGTGACATCGCCCGCCGCAAGGATATGCGACTGCGACGTCCTCATCCGGGCGTCCACCGGCACGCCACGTTCAGAGAAGACCACACCGGCATTGCCAAGGTGCAGTCCTTCGACATTCGGCGTACGACCGAGCGCGACAAGAAGACGCTCTCCGTGAACGTCGACATGCTCATCGCCCACCCGCACGGTCACGACAACACCGGCGTCCTGACGACGGGCAACCTCGACCGTCGCCCCTGTCATGATGCGCACGCCATCCTGTTCTAGGGCCTCATGGACGACCGCCGCCATATCGGCATCCTCACGCGAAAGGATGTGCCCCCCCCGCTGGACGAGCACCACCCGTGAGCCCAGACGCGCGAAGGCCTGTGCCATCTCGACAGCGATGGGGCCGCCCCCCAGCACAATCAGGGATGCGGGCAGCGTCTCAAGCGTGAAGATGTCACGATTGGTCAGATAGGGGGTATCTGCGAGACCGGGGAAGGCGGGGATTTGCGGAGACGACCCCGTTGCCACCACGATGCGCCTCGCCGAAATGCGTCGTCCTTCCACCGCCACGGTATGCTCATCGACGAACACCGCATCGCCGAAGCGCACCTCGACCCCCAACCCGCTGAAGCGCTCGACGGAATCGTGCTTCTGGATGACAGACTGCACCCCCGCGATATGCGCGGCTACGGCCTTGAAGTCCACGGGGGGGAGTGCCACCTCCGGCAACCCGAAACGTGGGGCATCACGCATGGTCCTCCGTGCCCTTGCCGAGGCGATGAGCGTCTTGCTGGGCACACAGCCATGATGAAGGCAGTCTCCGCCAAGGGTCGGCCCCCTGTCGGCCAGAACCACACGGGCACCCAGCCGGGCCGCACCGGCGGCCACAGTCAACCCTGCGGCCCCGCCCCCGATGACCAACAGGTCGGCGTCGTAGTCCATGGCATCTCCGGCAGGCTGGAGGTTGACGGGTCAGTCCATCCGTCGACCACGATACCATGCGAGTGCACTGCGGGTCATCCACGGAAAGACGGCAAGCAGCACAAAGGCCGCGACGAGTCCGGGCGAGAAGATGTCCGCCGTCGTCCTGATGCGCCCCAACTCCTGCCCGGCGTAGACGTACACGGCCGTGCCGGGCAACATGCCCACCTGCGACACCCAGTAGTAGGTGCGCGTGGGCATGCGGGTCAGCCCCATGAGCAGATTGACCAGAAAGAACGGCACCACAGGCACGAGGCGCAACGAGAACAGATAGAAGAGCCCGTCCTTGCGCACACCTTCGTCGACCCGTCGCATGGGTTCCATGAAACGACGGGCCACCCAATCACGGAATACGTAGCGGGCCCCCATGAAGGCGAGGGTCGCCCCGACGGTGCTGGCGAAAGAGACGGCGACCAGCGACACCCAGAAGCCGAAGACCGAGGCCCCGCCAAGCGTGAGCACCGCCGCCCCCGGAAAGGACAAGGCCGTAGCCGCCACATAGACGAGGGAGAAGACGAGCACGCTGGCAACCGGAGACTCCCTGTAGATGGAGACCAGCGTGTCGTGTGAGGCCCGCAGGCGTTCGAGAGTCAACAGGTCACTCCCCCCCGCGAACCAGAAACCCGCCAGTGCCACGCCGACCAGTCCCAACAGGGCGACACGCACGAACGTTCTGCCGCGCCCCCCTGAAGCTGCGGAAGGCGACACAGCCTCGTCGCCGGTCTGCCCCGTCCCCCCGGGCAAGACGATACGCTCCTCTGCGGTGTGTCCCCGGACGGGAGTATCCCCATCCGTTTCACCCGCACTGCCGCCGGGGCCGACGGTAACCGCCTCGCGTGCTCCATGCTTCATGTCGCCAGAATCCCCTGATGTCATCGTGGCGTTCTCCTTGTCCCGGCATGAAGCAGGGCAAAGATGGCCGCCCCCCATAGGCCGGCGTCGGCATTGGTGACCAGTGAGACGGGGATGGTGCGCAAGAGGTGCGTGTGCGTGGGGCAATCGAAGAACGCCTCGGCGAAGGCCCCATGCTGCACCAGCATGGGGTTGGCAGCCGCCACTCCCCCCGCGATGCGCACACCGCCTCTGGCAAGGGTATGCAACGCCCAGTCACGGCAGGTGCGCCCGTAGAAACGCGCGAACCACTCGACGACGACGTCACTTCCGGTGAGACGTGCCGCCACCTCGTGCGGGGGTAGTGTCTCGCCGTGATGATAGGCGTACAACAGAGACAGCCCGGGCCCGGAAAGCACGTCATCGCCAATCAGTCGTCCCACGCCAAGGCGGTCGGCAGCAAAGGCGGCGTATTCGGCCTCGGCACGCCCCTCGAAGGCGAACGTGGCGTGCCCTCCCTCCGAGGGCAGCACCCTGTGCGGCGTGCCCGGAAGCAGAAGGCATTTGCCAAGCCCCGTGCCTGCCCCGACGACAGCCACAGGTGCCGTCGCGTCCGGCTTTCCGGGCAGTAGCTGAAGGCACTGTTGCGCCCCGGGCAGCAGACAGGCCCATCCCTGCGCCTCGAAATCGTTGAGCAGCGACGCTGCACACGGCAAACCACGCGTGGTGGCGAGGTCGATATGCCAACCGATGTTGGGAGGCAGACAACGCGCCCCCTCCTCTACAGGCCCTGCCACGGCAAAGGCGGCGAAGGCGGTGACGCTTGCATCGGGCGTATCCGGAGCATCATTCCCGGTGTCAGTCTGTCGCGTCAGTCGCGCCCATGCACCGGGCGCGGCTACGCGCACCCTGTCAAGCAGGTCGTCGAACCCGGTAGCCTCCGCCGTGGGGATGCGGACGACATCGCCCATGCCAAGCTCCCCTCCGGCATAGTCGAAGTAGGCAAAGCGGCTGCGTGTCCCGCCGATGTCTGCGGCAAGGATACGGCAGCCCTTCTCCATGCCGGTCGCGACAAAGGGAAAGCTTGTCACCGTGTCACGATGCATCATGACACCTCCGCAAGTCGTGAAAGCCTGTCCAGCAACGCCATGACACGGCGCCTTTCGGCGGCGCAGATGGCACGGCCCTCGCTACGGATGACACTTCTCACGGCATCGGGAGACGGCAGGGGTTGCACCGGGCCGAGGCCAGCCGCACTGCCGTCCACATGGTGGAGGTTCAGGTTGTCATCAATGGCGTCACTGTATCCGTTGATGGCCGCCCCCACCACCCGTGCCTTTTCGGCCCCGCTCATATCAAGGCCACGGGCAAAGCCAAGCACCGCAGAAGGCGACTGGTTGGCGTTGACGGCATCGATGCGGGCGTTGAGTTCTTCCGCCCATTTCTGGTAGCCATCCCACCCCACAAGCCGACTCCGGCCCATCCCGTCAGTGCGCTGATAGTCCGTACCACTGCGGTAACGTTCCACCGCGAGCACCAGCGATGCGTACAACCGTTCGAGGAATTTCACGTACCTGCGGCACAAGGTCAGAGCCCATGGTACGGCATGGTAATGCGAGACCCTCTGCCCCGACGCCAATGCGACGAACGATTCAGGCACGTTGATGGCAGCCCAGAACCGTTGTGCATGATGCGGCTCGATGAAGGCCTCGTTCAGCAAGGCCAACAGGCTCGTCACCCGCTGTCCCGCGAGTTCGAGGTCGGCGGCACGGGCCTCGAAGAGTTCAACCTCGTCATCTATGGAACAGCGCGCACCGAAGAAACTGCATGCCATCTCGCTGAGCACTTCTTCATCAAGGGCATCGACCATCTCGTCCCGTGTGTGTACCAACGCCCACCTCCTGAAGCCCGCATCTGACCGACATGTGGACGGCTTGCGGGTATGCCGCCAAGACTAGCCGCAGCACAGCGCCAACGCAAGGCGCGACTTGTCCGAAGCCGCTTGCGATGGTAACTCCCACCTGCCATAATCAACTGTAAACCTGCCACAGCCTCATCCCGGACGCGACACGGCAAGGACGAGACGAACGGAGCCCTGATGAAAGAAGAAGCCGTCATAGACCTCATCGCCCTGCTGGGTGCACGCCTCACTGCCACCGGGCGCCGTTTTGCCACCGCGGAATCGTGTACGGGCGGCCTCATCGCGGCATGGTGCACCGACATCCCCGGTAGTTCCGTATGGTTCGAAGGCGGTGTCGTCGCCTACGCCAATGACGTGAAGCGTGACCTGCTTGGAGTGCGCGAAGGCACTCTGGCGGCCCACGGTGCCGTCAGCGAGGAGGTCGTCCGAGAGATGGTCGCAGGCATATGCCGTATCACGGGAGTGCAGGCTGCCGTGGCAGTGTCGGGCATCGCCGGCCCCGATGGCGGCACCGCCGACAAACCCGTGGGAACGGTATGGATAGCTTCGTCACTGGATGGCGTCATCGAGGCACACAGGTTCCACTTCGCGGGCGACAGGCGAACCATCCGTGAAGACACGGCCGAGGCTGCCCTGCGCTGGACGATGGAACGCATGGAGGACGGGGGCTAGCGAACCGCGCCCCGGCAGAGAGGCACCGCCTCCGCAAGATGACAACAGGCCGCCCGTTCACCTTCATGGTAGCGGGCGGTCTGACGTTGCTGGCGACGGGCGATAACCTGCGAAGAGGCGGACAGGCGGTTTCGCTCCCCTTCCGCACCGCACCGTTCTCGTCAGGCCGATGCGCAAGGGAAACAGCGCCATAGCCGATTCAGGCTTCCAGTGCAGGGGAGGTCATCGCCAAGAGACCGTCCGTTCACCATCAGGTGTCGGGACGGTCTCTGATTTCCCTGCGAACGGGGACAGGTACCGGCAGCACCGCCGCCGCACCGTACAGAAGGACACAGCATACGACAGTCACGTCAGGAATACCCTGCCGTCTCATCGCAACGACACCAGCACCGGACACGCCGCAAAAGCAGGGCCTGTCCGGGCTGACGTCGGTTATGCCACGTAGTCGCCCCTGTTGAACTTGAACTTCTCGGTCGTGGTCATCACCTCCAGGTCATTGACCAGAGAGGCCAGACCGGGGTGACGACTGGCGAGGTCGGGCGACTGTTCGCGCAGGGAACGCAACTGCCCGTCAAGCCCTTCCAGCATGGCATAGGCATTGCGCAACCCGCCGGAACCGGACTTGCCCAGTTCCTCGGCGTAGGCACCCCATCCGTCGAGAAGCCCGCCGATGCTGTCTGCCGCTGCGGCAACGGACGAGGCGTCCGCCTCCTCCACAGCAGAAGTGGCCGCTGTCGCCTCCCCCCCCTGCAACAGCAGGGGAGAGACGCCTCCGGCCCGTGCACCCGGCGGCGGAACGGCCGGCAGCACCTCTTGTGCCTCTCCGGCCTCACCCAGTTGCTGCGAGAGCAGTTCGTCGAAGCCCCCCGCGTCAGCGGGCTGCTTGCGCCGTGTCTGCTCCTGTTGCAACAGGGCATCCAGATGCTCGCTACGAATCTTCATGGCACCCCCATAGGTTAGGGTTTGCCTGTGGCGGAGCAAGAAGCACGCCACCCAGACAAACAGCCATAACACACTGAAACAACAGCTATACACAATCAGGATACAGGAAAAAACTGCCGCCCGACCATGCCATGGCACCATGTACGACACATGGGACGGCTTGTCTATTTGCCCGGAAGGGCCTATATATGTTGATAGAGCTTTTGCTCACAAGCTCATCCCGGCATGATGCGCCGGCAACCCCCACATGGAGGGAAACCATGACTGGTTACAAGACTATCCTGTGCGCCATAGACTTTTCCGACCACAGCAAGACCGTCGCCGAACATGCATCCATGCTGGCCGCCAGCATGGGAGCCTCGGTTCTCGTCGTCTACGCGGCCCCTTCTCTGAGCCAGTATGTAGGGTTCCATGTACCGCCCAACTCCATCGAGAACTTCGTGGGTGAAATCGTCAGCGGTGCCGAGAAGGCCATGGAGAACTTCGTGGCCGAGAACTTCGGCAACGTCCCCGCCAAGGGCAAGATCGTCATCGGCTATGCGGCCGAAGAAATCCTCGCCCTTGCAGAGAAGGAGAAGGTCGACCTCATCATCATGGGTACCCATGGCAGACGTGGCATCGACCGCATCCTTTTCGGGTCCGTGGCCGAGAAGGTGGTCAAGAGCGCGGAACAGCCCGTGCTGACCATCCGCCCTGTTGCCTGATGGCATCATCGCATCGTCCACTTCGGGCCGTCGCCATCTGGCGGCGGCCCTTTTACGTTCGTTGTCGGGCGGTACAAGGGTTCTGAACCGGCAAGTCCCGGACAGTCTCCGGCAGCACGACTAGACACCTCCCCGGCCGTTAGGGACTTCATCCCGCCCATGGCCGCTCCCTGCCCGCCACAAACTGTCGGCTTGCGAAACCCGCGGCCGTGGACTATTTCACGAGGTCGCACGTATTCCGCGCCACCCCGCAGAAGGAGCAGATCATGACCGCACCAAGCATGAGCAGGCCGGACGATGTGCGGCCAGAAGTGCTCGACTTCAAGCCCTACGTTCCGGGCTTGTCCATCGACGAGATACGCGACCGCTTCGGACTCGCCGACGTGGTGAAGCTGGCAAGCAACGAAAACCCCCTCGGCACTTCGCCCGTCGTGCAGCGTACCCTCAAGACCAAGGCCGACCTCGCCTTCCGCTACGCGCAGTCGGGCAACCCCCGCCTCACGCGTGCCATTGCCGCCCATCATGGTGTCGCGCCGGAACGTGTCGTGGCGGGCAACGGTTCAGACGAGATCATCGACCTGCTCATCCGCGTGCGCGCCACCCCCGGCAAGCACAACATCGTGGCCTTTCGCCCGTGCTTCAGCATCTACGAGCTTCAGGCGAAGTTCTGCGGTCTGGAATTCCGGCAGGCCGACCTGCGACCCGATTTCACCTTCGACTGGGACGCCTTCCTCGCCGCCACGGATGAGAACACCGCCATCGCCTTCGTGACCACCCCCGACAACCCCTCCGGCTGGTGTCCGCCGGTGTCTGAACTTGAACACGTCGCCCGCACACTGCCCCCGTCGTGCCTCTTCGTCATCGATGAGGCGTACATGGATTTCTGCGGCGACGAAGCCGCGCATTCGCTGCTTTCTCGGCTTGACGCCTTCCCCAACATCGCGGTGCTACGCACCTTCTCCAAGAGCTTCGGGCTTGCGGGACTTCGCCTCGGCTACGGCATCCTTCCGCAACGTCTGGCCGACTACCTGCACCGGGTGCGGCTGCCGTTCAGCGTGAACATCCTCGCCGAAGAAGCGGGGCTTGCCGCCCTTGAGGATACGGTGTTCAGAAGCGAGACCCTTCGCGTCACCGCCGAAGGCCGTGCGTACATCGCCGAAGGGCTGACGGCACTGGGGTGCGAGGTCATGCCTTCGTGGGCCAACTTCATCATGTTCCGACCGCCCACGGATGCCACCGACCTCTTCGAGGCGCTTCTGCGGCGCGGCATCATCATCAGACCTCTCAAAAGCTATGGCCTGCCCCAACACCTGCGGGTGAGCGTGGGCAACGCCGACGAGAACAGACGTTTCATAGAAGCCTGCAAGGAGATTCTGCCTCATGCCTGATACCACTGGGGGCCACCCGGCCGCACTCAAGGTGGTGACCCTCGACGGCCCCGCCGGTGTGGGCAAGACGACGCTGGCACGCCGCGTGGCGGATGCCCTCGGCATCCCGTATCTCGACACGGGGGCCATGTTCCGCACCATGGCGTGGAGACTCGGCCCCGACGGCCCCGATCTGGATGAGGCACTCCTGCGCGACCGCCTTGCCGGGTTCGTCTTCACGCTACGGGGTCGTGGCGGGGCATCGGTACTCTCGTGCAACGGTGAGGACATCGGCAACGAGATTCGCACTGAAGAAGTGGGGGCCATGGCCTCGCGCATCGCCGCACTGCCCGTGGTGCGCGAATGCCTCAAGGCAGCGCAGCAGCGCATGGGCGCAACGCAGCCTCTGGTCGTGGAAGGACGCGACATGGGCACTGTGGTCTTCCCGGGTGCACGGCACAAGTTCTTCCTTGATGCCGCCCCCGAAATACGGGCCATGCGCCGGTACACACAGTTACAGACCATGGGCGAGGCCCACGACCTTGCACTCCTCACCGAACAGATTCGCAGCAGGGACGAGCAAGACCGCAACAGGGCCGTCGCCCCACTCCGCCCCGCCGCCGACGCCATCATCGTGGACACGGGGGACCTCGACATCGACGGTGTTTTCGGTGTCATCATGCAGCACATCAGGTCGCGCGACGGACTATAGCCTCGCACCTTTGCCAGAGGGGCATCTCGTGGCAGGAGTGTCCCACAGTGTATACAGGGCTCACGCTCACCGTGGCGGCAAATATGACGTCCCTTGATGAGAAAGGGGGGAACCTGACGGTTCCCCCCTTCTTATCGTTCCGCTTCGGCGAGTCGGCCCCGCCCGCCTATGGTCGCTCATGAAACCGGAGTCGGGCGACAAGCCGGCATCCACGCCCGGTCAAAGCTCAAGCTATCCTTTCGCGCCTTCGTCAGCCTTCTTCGACGCGGGTTCCACGATACAGGCATCGACCACGTCACCATCCTCCGCATCGGCGGAAGCACCAGCGGCCGTGGGGGCAGGGCCCTGTTCCGCAGGGGCATCGGAGGCGACGATGGTCACCGTGGTGCCATCCTGCGCCGAATCTACGCCGGAAAGACCGGTGTCAGCCCCCCCGCCTGAAGGGGCCGAGGGTGCGCCGCCTCCGGCGGGCAATACCTCGACAGTACCGGCAGGGAGTTCTCGCATCCCCTGTCTGCCGGGTACTTCACTGCTGAGCATGGCCTTCTGGTCGAGGATGACCATGCCCGTCTTCTCGAACACTTCGCGGCGGAACGCGAACTCCTCTTCGAGGTGGCGCGTCTTGTACATGAACCACGCGCGGGCAAGATAGCTCACACACCAGGCGACGACGAGGCCCACCGTTCCCCATATGGCGATGGTCTCCACAGAGTCGCCCAGTTTGAGCAGGAAGGTCATCACACCGTCAAGGTAGTACAGCACGGCACCCAGAACGAGCACGCCGCCCAACAGGACGATGGTAGGTGCGCCGCGCACGAGGGAGAAGAACGACCGCATACGCTGCGGCATCTCCTTCATCTGTTCCTCGTCGAGGACAGGTTCACCGTGCACCGCACGATAGAACCCCATGCCGATGAGGTTCACCAGCAGCATCACCACCACGGGCGCCACCACCACGGAGACGAGATACCCCGCCCACGGGAAGCTGAAGCGCATCATGCCGTTGGGCTGCTGGTGCGCGTTGGCGATACCGTAGATGAGCGCCCCCACCGTGACGGCGAACTCGACGATGATGATCCCGATGGAAAGATAGAAAAGAAGGTTCTTCTGTTCCTTTTCGTTGAGCATGGAACCGAGGCTGCCCAGCCTGAAAAAGGAGCGGCTCTTCTTTTCTGCGGAATCGTTGGCGTTTTCTTCCTGCATGGCCCCACCGAAAGCTGTATGACGTCACATATGTGTGCTATTGTTAACAGAATTGGCTATCATACCTGTGTGTTCGCCATAGTGCAATCCCGCTGACACCCATACGCCGCAAAAGGCCCCACCACGAACATACTCGACGCCGTGTTTCTTGACCTGACGGCCCGCGCAAAAGCAGGAAAGCCGCCCGAAGGCGGCTTTCGAAAAGACGGGTACTCCGTCGGACAAACGGCGTACTACCTGCCGGAAGCGGCGCGTCTGCCCGGAAGCACGAGGTTGAGAAGCACTCCGGTGATACCGGCGAGGCCGATGCCCTGAAGCGAGAATTCGCCCACGTTGAAGGCCATGCCGCCGAGACCGAACACGAGGATGATGGCGACGACAGCCATGTTGCGGGGCACCATGAGGTCCTGCCCTGCGCGCACGAGGCTGTTCATGCCCACAACGGTGATGGCACCGAAGAGCAACACCATGATGCCGCCCATGACAGGCGAGGGGATGGTGGTCAGCAATGCGCCAAGCTTCCCCACGAAGGCGAGGCAGACGGCGGTGATGGCTGCCCATGTGAGGATGGCGGGGTTGAAGGCGCGGGTGAGCGCGATGGCCCCTGTGACCTCGGCGTAGGTGGTACAGGGCGGCCCGCCCACGGATGTAGCCACCATGGTGGCGATGGAGTCGGCGAAAAGGGTACGGTCGATACCCGGGTCTTCGAGGTAGTTCTTGCCG
>Ga0302246_1000736_pt1 | contig 26386 bp, 18 predicted proteins | sample AAG_UR_Trp_MG_FD_193533 | JGI IMG/M metagenome (GOLD analysis project Ga0302246, IMG submission 193533) | Enriched activated sludge microbial communities from anaerobic digester in WTTP, New Holstein, Wisconsin, United States - AAG_UR_Trp | ecosystem: Engineered > Bioreactor > Anaerobic >... | reverse complement strand
CAGGACAGAGTGGTCTGCTCTTCCGTGACATGCGTGACAAGCAGGGACTCGGCTACACGGTGACTGCCATGAACTGGCAGTCAGACCTCGCAGGCTTCATGGTGCTGTACATCGGCACAGAACCCGGAAAGCTCGAACAGGCCGAGGCTGGGTTCCGCAAGGTCATCGACGAACTGCACGCGACGGCCCTCCCCGACGAAGAACTGCGACGCGGCAAGAACCAGTTGCGCGGCGACTACTACCGCGAGCATCAGCGTCTTGGCAGCCGCAGTTCCGAAGCGGCCATGCTCACCTCGCAAGGCTATCCACTGCTGTTCAATCGCGAGGTCATCGACAAGGCCGAAAAGCTCGCGCCTTCCGACCTCGAGCGGGTCGCCCGCACCTACCTCGACATGAACAAGGTACGCGTGGTGAAGGTGCTCCCGTAGGCTCTGAAGCCCGAAGGTGCGAGGCAGAGACCCCGCACATGGACAGACAAGCACGACAAGGGCGGGAGGCGATGAAGCCTTCCGCCCTTCATACTGGCGCTCCACTCCATGCCCTCTGTGCCATGTCCGCTGTGCCATGTCCGGCACGTGCGCGCACTATGGTGGGACACGAAGGCCATCACGCAGGCGGAATCCTTTCTCGCCGCACAGCCCTCCCACGACAGCCGAACACCAGCGTCAGGGCACGGACGGGAGAGCCCCTATCCCGCCACGTTGCACGCCTTTCAGGGGCATCCACCGCCCCCTGCCCCCCCCGGCTACAAAACCGGGGCTAGGCAGTCCCGCGAAAAACGGCTATGAAGCCTCGCGCGGCACAGCCGCCCACCACTAGTCTCCCGGAGAACAGCACATGGCTCTCAGCATAGGTATCGTCGGGCTGCCCAACGTAGGCAAGTCCACCCTCTTCAACGCGCTGACCAAGGCACAGAACGCGGAAGCGGCAAACTACCCCTTCTGCACCATCGAACCGAACAAGGCCACGGTCGCCGTGCCCGACAAGCGTCTCGACGCCCTCGCTGAGATCGTGAAGCCCCAGCGTGTGCTTCATGCCACGGTCGACTTCATCGACATCGCCGGGCTCGTCCGCGGGGCCAGCAAGGGTGAAGGGCTTGGCAACCAGTTCCTCGCCAACATCCGTGAATGCGCGGCCATCCTTGAAGTGGTGCGCTGTTTCGATGACGAGAACATCACGCACGTGGATGGGGCCATCGACCCGCTGCGCGACATCGAGACCATCGAGACCGAGCTTCTTCTGGCCGACATCCAGAGCGCAGAGAAGCGCTTCGAACGTCTCCAGAAGATGGCCAAGGGCGACAAGGACGCCAAGGCAGCAGCCGAAGAGGTCGCACGCCTGCTTGAGCACATGAACGCGGGCAACCCCGCCTCCACCTTCGAGGCCCGCGAAAGCGACGCCTTCCAGCTTGCATGGCGTGAGATGGGGCTTCTGACCGCCAAGAAGATCATCTACTGCGCCAATGTCGACGAGACCGGCATCGGCGAAGAGAACGCCCACGTGCTGCGGGTGCGTGAGCTCGCCGCCTCGCGCGGAGCCGACGTGGTCAAGATCTGCGCCAAGATCGAAGAGGAACTGCAAGGCCTCTCCGATGAGGAACAGGCCGAGATGCTGGGCTCGTACGGCATCGACGAAAGCGGCCTCGTATCCATCATCCGCACCGGCTACCACACCCTCGGCCTTGCCAGCTACTTCACTGCCGGGGAGAAGGAAGTGCGGGCATGGACCATCAAGCAGGGCTGGAAGGCCCCGCAAGGCGCAGGCGTCATCCACACCGACTTCGAGCGTGGCTTCATCCGTGCCGAGGTCATCGCCTACGACGACTACGTGAAGCACCGTAGCGAGGCGGCATGCCGTTCAGCCGGGGTTCTGCGCGTAGAGGGCAAGGAATACGTCATGCAGGACGGCGACGTCGTCCACTTCCTTTTCAACGTGTAGATTCGATCCGCTTCTCGCGATGCCACACCTTCAAGGTCGGCCATCGCATGACGTGACAGGAACGGGGGGACGCATCGCGATGCGTCCCCCTTTCACATGCCGTCCACTGCAATTCGCCTTGCATCGCCATGAGCGAGTCATGGACGCAACTTCTACGATGGTGACGACAATCCGCGGGGCATGATAAGAATCCGGCACGGGTTGTGCTTCACACCACAGGCGGGTAGACTGCTGCACGGAATGATCGAAATTGCAAACCACGCAACAGAGAGCCCCGCATGTCAGTCCATCCTCTCGCCGGAGAACGTCCCAGCCACGACAGGCTCGTGAACATCCCCGCCCTCATGGGCGAATACTATACCGGACACCCTGACACCACCGCAGTCGAACGGAGGGTGGCTTTCGGCACATCGGGGCATCGGGGGTCTTCACTGCACGGCACGTTCAACGAGGAACACATCCTCGCCGTGACACAGGCTGTCTGCGACATCCGCCGCGAAGACGGCATAGCGGGCCCGCTGTTCCTCGGCATGGACACACATGCCCTCTCCGAATGCGCCCATCGCACCGCGCTTGAGGTGCTCGCAGCCAATGGAGTGAACGTCCGGCTTCAGACTGGCGGCGGATTCACCCCCACCCCCGTCATCAGCCATGCCATCCTTTGCTGGAATGCCCACCGCGACCGGCCCCGTGCCGATGGCGTCGTCATCACCCCGTCCCACAACCCTCCAGAAGACGGCGGCTTCAAATACAATCCGCCCCACGGCGGCCCTGCGGACACGACGGTCACACGACGCATCGAACGCCGCGCCAACGAACTTCTCGACAACGGCCTTGCCGGAGTGAGGCGCGTCGTCCTGCACAAGGCCCTGCGCACTCCCGGAATCGAAGCTGTTGACCTTGTCAGCGCCTATGTGAACGACCTCGCCTCGGTACTGGACATGGACGCCATCCGTGGCGCAGGCCTTCGCATCGCAGCGGACCCGCTGGGCGGTTCATCCCTCGCCTACTGGGACCCCATCGCCGAAAAGTACGGGCTGGACATCACCGTGGTGAACCGCGAAGCCGACCCCACCTTCCGCTTCATGCCGCAGGACAAGGACGGCAAGGTGCGCATGGACTGTTCCTCGCCCTGGGCCATGCGCGGGCTCATCGACCTGCGCGAGTCCTACGACATCGCATTCGGGAACGACCCCGATGCCGACAGGCACGGCATAGTCACCGCACAAGGTCTGCTCAATCCCAACCACTACATCGCGGCGGCAGTGTGGTACCTCTACCGCCATCGTCCCGGCTGGAATACGACGTGCGGGATAGGCAAGACCCTTGTGACCAGCAGCATGGTCGACCGCGTGGCGAAGCTTCTGGGACGCAAGGTCGTCGAGGTGCCCGTCGGCTTCAAATGGTTCGTGCCACTGCTGCTTGATGGCTCATGCGGCTTCGGCGGTGAAGAGAGCGCCGGGGCGTCGTTCCTGCGTAGCGACGGCACACCGTGGTCGACGGACAAGGACGGCATCATCATGAATCTTCTCGCCGCCGAGATGATGGCGGTTGAGGAACGCTCGCCATCCGAAATCTATGCAGAACTCACCGAACGTTGCGGCACGCCGTATTATGAACGGCTGCAGTCTCCGGCGACGGCGGCGCAGCGGGCCGTCTTCGCGGGGCTTACCCCGGAACGGGTCAAGGCCACATCACTTGCGGGCGCACCTATCACCGCCATGCTCACCCATGCCCCCGGCAACGGTGCAGCCATCGGCGGCCTCAAGGTCGTGACCGATGACGGCTGGTTCGCCGCGCGGCCTTCCGGCACGGAAGACATGTACAAAATATATACAGAAAGCTTCGTGAGCCCCGAACATCTGCAACGCATCCAGAAAGATGCTGTGGATATCGTGGCGTCTATCTTCGCTGACGCTGATGCTAGTTCCTGATAATCATTGATGGTTGAAGGCTCACGGCTGGACAGTGGGGACTGTCTGGGCTATGGCTCAATGCGTATAAAACACGTATCCAAGACAACATCGGGGGAAACACTGCAATGAAGTTTCTTGTCGTAGACGACGACTTCGACAGCCGCAGGCTCGTCCAGAAGCTATTGCACCCATACGGCTATGTGGACGTCGCCACCGACGGTGAGGAGGGCGTCGAGGCCTTTCGCGCCGCACTCGGCGACGGCGAACCCTATGATGTCATCACGCTCGACATTCTCATGCCCAATGCCGACGGGCAGCAGGCACTGCGCGAGATACGCGAGATAGAGAAGGAGCATGGCATCGCACCCGAGAAAGCTGCCAAGATCATCATGCTCACCGGTCTCGACGACTCCAGCGAAGTGCATGATGCATTCTTTCTCGGCGAAGCCACAAGCTACATCGTCAAGCCCATACGCAGACAGATTCTGCTGGACGAGATAGAGAAACTCGGCGTGCATCTGTCCAAGAACGAAGCGTGATACCCTCACGACGCGTCCTCTCCAGCCCTCCTGCGGGGGGAGCGCGCAGCCATCACAAGATGCGACAAAAGGCCGGAACCATCCGGCCTTTTGCTTTACGCATCTAGCACTTGCCCCCGCAGGGGCGAGCGGGTATCTACCAACCAAAACCAAGCGTCCACGACCACGGGCCGCACAACAGGAGACAACCCATGAGCATCCCCGCCGAACTCAAGTACAGCAAGACCCACGAATGGATTCGCATCGAAGGCGACGAAGCCGTCATCGGCATCACCCATTTCGCACAGGAACAGCTTGGCGACCTGACCTTCGTCGACCTTCCCGGTGTGGGCGACACCCTCGACGTGGAACAGGAGATGGGCTCCGTCGAATCCGTCAAGGCTGCCAGCGAGCTCTACGCACCTGTCGCCGGAGAGGTCATCGCCGTCAATGACGCCCTCGCATCGGCTCCCGAACTGGTCAACCAGTCGCCCTACACCGAAGGCTGGATGCTGCGTGTGAAGCTTGCCGCAACCCCTGAAGACCTGCTCGACGCCACCGCCTACGGTGAACTCGTCGCCAGCGAAGCCCACTAGGCGGAGGAGCCGTCATGCCCTTCGTCCCGCATTCGCCCGAAGACGTCAGCGTGATGCTCGACGCCATCGGCGTGAACACCATTGAAGACCTCTTCGCAGACATCCCCGCAGAGATGCGCCCCAAGAGCTTCGCCCTGCCCAAGGGGTTGAGCGAGATGGACGTATGCTCGCGTCTTGAAGCCCTTTCCGCCAGAAACCGCACCGACGTGGTGAGCTTCCTCGGTGCCGGCTTCTACGACCACCACATCCCCAAAGCAGTGGACGCCCTCTCCTCTCGCGGGGAGTTCTACACCGCCTACACCCCCTACCAGCCCGAAGCCGCGCAGGGCACGCTACAGGCCATATTCGAATTCCAGACAGCGGTGTGCCGTCTGCTGGACATGGACTGCGCCAACGCATCCGTCTACGATGGCGGTTCGGCCCTCTTCGAGGCCATGATGATGGCGGTGCGCGCCACCAGAAGGCGCAAGCTGGTCATCGACGAGGCCCTGTCGCCCATCTACCGGACGATGCTGGCCTCCTACACCTCGAATCTGCAACTCGAACTGGTGACGGTGCCGCATCGTGACGGTCTGTCCGACATGGATGCCCTGAAGGCCTCCGTCGATGACACCTGCGCCGCCGTGGTGGTGCAGAACCCCAACTTCTTCGGTGCCATCACCGACTTCACCGACCTGTTCACCCATGCACGTGCCCACAAGGCACTCGGCGTCATCTCCGTCTACCCCGTCATGCAGTCGGTGCTGAAGACACCGGGCGAGATGGGGGCCGACATCGCCGTGGCCGACGGCCAGTCCATCGGTCAGCCCCTGAGCTTCGGCGGGCCGTATCTTGGCATCATGACCTGCACCAAGCCCCTCGTGCGCCAGATTCCGGGGCGCATCGTCGGACGCACGCAGGATGTCGACGGACGCACGGGCTATGTGCTGACGCTGCAAGCGCGCGAACAGCACATCCGCCGCGCCAAGGCCACGTCCAACATCTGCTCGAACCAGGCCCTGTGCGCCCTGCGCAGCCTCATCCACCTCACGTTGCTCGGCCCCGAAGGGCTCGTCCGCACCGCCGAACTCTCCATGGAGCGGGCCAGATACGCCGCAGAACGGCTTACCGCCCTGCCCGGCGTGGAACTCCTGCACGACGCCCCCTTCGGCAACGAGTTCGCCGTTCGCCTTCCGGTGAGCGCATTCGAGGTTGTGGACAGGCTCACCGCCCGCGGCTACGTGCCCGGCTTCCCTGTCGGACGCTACTATCCCGGCATGGACAACGTGCTGCTGGTGGCCTGCACAGAGAAACATTCGTTCGAACAGGTCGGTATTCTGGCCGAAATGCTCGGAGGCATCCTGTGAAGACCGTATTCGCCAAATCGGTGCCCGGCAGAAGTGCCGCCCTTCCCTCGGCCCCTTCCAGAAAGGCTGCCGACATGCTGCCCGCCGGACTCCTGCGCTCGAAGTCGCCCCGGCTTCCCGAGGTGAGCGAACTCGATGTGGTTCGCCATTTCACCGGGCTTTCCAGACTCAACTACAGCGTGGACGGCAATTTCTACCCGCTCGGCTCATGCACGATGAAGTACAACCCCAAGTTCACCGAGCATGTCGCCGCGCTGCCGGGCTTCACCCGCCTGCATCCGCTCATGGCACAGCTCAAGGGGGCCGGGCAGTACACGCAAGGCGCTCTCGAAGTCATGTGGGAGACGGAGCGGCTGCTCTGCGAAATCAACGGCATGGCCGCCTTCACCCTGCACCCCATGGCCGGGGCGCACGGCGAACTCACGGGCGTCATGCTCATTGCCGCCTACCATAAGGACAAGGGCAACCGTAAGACCAAGATCATCTGCCCCGACTCGGCACATGGCACCAACCCCGCCTCCGCCGCACTCGCCGGGTACGAGGTGGTGAACATCGAATCGAAGGACGGCCTCGTCGACCCCGACGCGCTCGAAGCCGTGCTCGACGACGAAGTGGCAGCCCTCATGATGACATGCCCCAACACGCTGGGCCTGTTCGAGAAGCACCTGCCGCGCATCGTCGAGAAGCTGCGCGCCGTCGATGCCCTGCTCTATTACGACGGGGCGAACCTCAACGCCATCATGGGCAAGATGCGCGTAGGCGATGTGGGCTTCGACGTGGTGCACCTCAACCTGCACAAGACCTTCGGCACACCGCATGGCGGCGGCGGCCCCGGTTCGGGCCCCGTGGGCGTGAGTGCACGCCTTGAACCCTACCTGCCCATCTCGCGGGTCGAGAAGGAACGCGACGGCCACTTCTTCCTCAACTACGACTACCCCAAGTCCATCGGGTATGTGGCCCCCTTCTACGGCAACTTCGGTGTGCTGCTGAAGGCGTATGCCTACATCCTGCGTCTCGGGGCAGAAGGTCTGACGCGCGCCTCCGAATTCGCGGTGCTCAACGCCAACTACATGCGCTGCAAGTTGCGCGGGGTGCTCGACATCCCCCACGACCGCACATGCATGCATGAATTCGTCGCCTCCGCCTGCAATACGGCCGAATGCGGCGTACGTGCGCTGGACATCGCCAAGGCGTTGCTCGACAAGGGCTACCATGCCCCGACCATCTACTTTCCGCTCATCGTCAAGGAATGCCTCATGTTCGAGCCTACCGAGACGGAAAGCAGGGAGACTCTCGACGCCTTCATGGACGACCTTGCCTCCATCGTCGAACAGGGACGGCAGACCCCGGACGCGTTGCACGACGCGCCGCTGCACACTCCCGTGCGACGCCTTGATGAGACGGCTGCAGCCCGCAACATGGTGCTGACCGATGACCTATGATGTCGTGATACTCGGAGCAGGGCCCGGCGGAAGCCGGGCCGCCCTCGAAGCTGCGGCGGCGGGCCTGCGCGTCGCCATCGTGGACAAGGGCAGTTTTGGCGGCACCTGCCTCAATTGGGGCTGCATTCCCACCAAACTGCTTCTCGGTGGAACGGCTGCGCATCCACTCCTTGAAGTCCAGAAGAAGCTCAAGACGGCACAGGGAACCATCGATTTCGACCTGACCGCCCTTCAGGCGCGCAAGACGCGATTCATCAACGGAACCCGACAGGCCCTTGAAAAGCAGCTTCGTCAGGCCGGTATCGAGGTCATCACGGGTACGGCCAGACTCGCAGGCCCGGGACATGTCGAAGTGGTCGACGGTGAGGGAACACGGGAACTCGCAGCTCGTAACGTCATCGTCGCCACGGGCTCGGTGCCAGCCTCCTTTCCGGGCCTCGCACCCGACGGGGAAGCGGTTCTCGACTCCACGGCGCTTCTGGATGTCACCGAAGTCCCCGACAGCCTGATCATCGTCGGCGGGGGAGCCATCGGCCTTGAGATGGGCGATTTCTTCTCACGTCTCGGCACGGCAATCACCATAGTCGAAGGGCTCGACAGACTGGCGCCGACGGAAGACCCCGAGATAGGCCAGACGCTCGGCAAGCTTCTCAAGCGCGAGGGATGGGCCATCCATACAGGACGGCGCGTAGCCTCCCTGTCCACCGTCGAAGGCAAGGCGCAACTGCGTTTTGAAGACGGGACGGAACTCGTGGCCGACAAGGCGCTCATGGCCGTGGGCAGGCGTCCTGCCACAGCCGGCCTTGGCCTCGAGACCGCAGGGGCAACCCTGCTCGGCGCAGGATGGGTGGAGACCAACGACCATCTCCTCGCGGCACCGGGGCTTTACGCCATCGGCGACGTCAACGGACGCACCCTGCTTGCCCATGCGGCCGACCATCAGGCGCGCTTTGTCATCAGCCACATCGCGTCCGGGTCCGCCTCTTCGGCCTCCGGCTACCCTGCCCCTGTGATGCCCTCTTGCATCTACGGGCACACCGAGGTCATGCGCGCCGGTGCCACGGTTGCCGAACTCGTCGCATCGGGACACGATGTACACGTATCCACCAGCCAACTCATTGCAAATCCCATTGCCCAGGCGTATGGGACAACTGGCGGATTCATACGCGTCTTATGGGTCGAAGGGCAGGTACGCGGGATTTCGGCCGTCGGTCACGGCGTGTCGCATCTCGTTACGCTGGCGACCGTCATCGTCTCGCAACGGTGGCGACGGGAAGATGTGCACGGCATCATCTTCGCCCACCCGACTCTTGATGAGGCCCTTGAAGCCGCACTGCTTGCACCTTCGCAGAAGGTTTGAACAGGTAGGGGTCGTTCGCTGTTCCGGGGAGGAACGAATTATTCTCAACCTGCTTGCGCGGATGTATGATTGCAGCTATGTTATTGCACATGTTGTAATCTCATGCCGGAATCAGGCGAAACTTCAGATTTGGAGGCTTATATGAAATTTGCCCGTTATCTCGCACTGCTGGCAGCGCTGGTCTTCGCTTGCGCCTCCAGCGCCCTGGCCGCGTCCCCCGAAAAGGTCCTCGTCCCCAAGATTTCGAGCTTCGACTTCTTCGTGGACTACTCCGGCTCCATGGCGATGAAGCACGCCAAGCTGGGCAAGGACAAGATCGTGGTCGCCAAGGAACTGATGACCGCCATCAACGCCAAGATTCCCGCCCTCGGCTACAAGGGCGGCCTGCACACCTTCGCGCCCTCTTCCGAAGTGATCGCGCAGGGTCCCTGGGATCGTGCCGGCTACGAAAAGGGCATCAAGTCCCTCAAGTCCAACTTCGACATCTTCGGTCGCCTGACTCCCATGAGCCAGGGCTTCGAAAAGGCTCTGCCCTACGTCCAGAACATGCAGCGCAAGGCCGCCGTCATTCTCATCAGTGACGGTGAAGCCAACGTGGGCATGGATCCCGTGACCGCCGCCAAGGCCGTTGCCGCCCTCAAGGACGTATGCATCCATGTCATCTCCCTTGCCGACACCGCCAAGGGTCAGGCCACCCTCGACGCCATCTCCAAGCTCAGCCCCTGCTCCGTCAGCGTGAACGGCGCCGACCTGCTGAACAACGAGAAGGCCCTCGACAAGTTCGTCCGCGACGTGTTCTACGACGAGCAGGCCCCCAAGGCTGCCGCCGCCCCCATGGAAGAAGTCATCGTGCTGCGTAACGTCCAGTTCGCACTGAACTCCGCCAAGCTCGACGCTTCCGCCACCAGCATCCTCACCGAGGCCGCCCGCATCATCAAGGCGAACCCCGGCAAGAAGCTGCTCGTCGCCGGTCACACCTGCAACCTCGGCACCGACGCCTACAACCTCAAGCTGTCCGACGCACGCGCCAAGTCCGTCAAGGACTTCCTCGTGAAGCAGGGCGTTGAGGCCAGCCGTCTTGACACCTTCGGCTTCGGCGAAAGCCAGCCCAAGTACGACAACGGCACCGAACAGGGTCGCAGCATGAACCGCCGCGTGGAACTCTCGTTCCGCTAACGGTACACACCGCATGAATGTGGCCCGGCGGTTATCCGCCGGGCCACTCTTGCACGAGATTACAATGCACAAGCGCATCATTCCGCTCATCATCGCCGGGCTTCTGTTCGGCAACGTATCCCTCGCCTCTGCCGCCGATGCGGCCAAGCCTGCCAAAAAGGCAGCAGCGAAGGCCGCGACCCCTGAAGAAAGTCAGGAAGCCGTGCAATTGAAGCTCAACTCCTATGCGCAGCGGCATGTCCGCACCATGACGGAGTGCCTCAAGCCCGGTGAGAACAGCAAAGCTGTCGAACAGGAAGGAAGCGAGTTCGTAGCCCGCTACCGCACTGTCGACCCGTCATCCGTATCGACCGATGTGCACCCCGGAAGCGCGGGTGCAAAATTCATCGGGCTGCTGGTCTACCACGAAGTAGAATACGAGAACCGTGCACCCAGCCGCGAAGTGGCTCTCAACGGTCCTTTCGTTGCGGTAAAGACGCGCAAGGTGACTGAGATTCTCCGATACGACAGGGGAAAATGGCAATAAAAGGCAAGGGCGCGAAAGCGCCCTTTTTTCTTGCCATCGCGACTGTTTTCCACCAGAGACCTCGTGCCCGACAACAACAGGGCGTCGCGAGAAAACCATGCCTGCACACTGCCGTGGGCGAGGCTCAGAACCATGAGCCCCTCGGGAAGCCCGTTCCCGGGATGCAAGACAGCCTGAAGGCAGCAGCAGCCGCCCCCCTTGTCAGCTGTTCGCAGGAGAACCAGCGGCAGCCCGTTCCTCTGCCAGCCACGCCAGCATTGCATCACGGGCATCCTGCGCCGCATGAACCACCTTGCCCCACTGGCCGGGAATCTCATCCTCTTGCCTGTTACGACACAGGGCGTCGAGCGAGGCGGCGGCAAGATGAAGGTCGGTGGCACCAATCGTTGCCGCCGCCCCTTTCAGACTATGCGCCTGCCGGGCCAGCGCTTCGCGGTCACCGGACGAGAAGTCGGCTGTCATGCGGGACATGCGCCGCTCGAAGTCCTCCAGAAACGTCTCATAGAGTTCTCCGAGAAATGCCCGGTCTCCGTGCAACCTGTCGAGCACGACCTGAACGTCGAGTGTCGCCATAGCGCTCTCCTCTGCGGTACCACACGCCGACGCCGCAAGACCTTACAGGGTGCAGAGCGTCTAGGCTCGTCGTGTCAGCCCGAATTTCTTGAGCTTGTATTGAAGCGTCCTGCGGCTTATGCCCAGAGCATCCGCCGTCTTCTCCCGATGCCCTCCGTGCACATCAAGTGCACGAAGCAACTCACCCTTTTCAGCCTCATCCAGCGAGCAGGGTCGCGAATCATCATCGACCACAGGCCGTTCCTGCTGCATGTCCGCCACCTGCGGTTCATCTCCGAACAGTTGCGGAGGCAAGGCATCCGCAGACAACGAGTCTGTCCTGCTCAGGATGAGGGCCCGCTCAAGGACGTTCTCAAGTTCACGGACATTGCCCGGCCAACTATGCCGCGACAGGGCCTCGAAAAAGTCGGCACTGATACAGCGTATGCTTTTCCTGTTCTTTCTGCAAAGCTTCCCCAACAATTCTTCGACAAGTTGCGGCAAATCCTCCATGCGCTTGCGCAAGGGTGGCGAGACGACTTCAAGGACGTTGAGCCTGAAATACAAGTCCTCCCTGAACGTTCCCTTCGCCACTTCGCGGCGCAGGTCGCGGTTGGTCGCGGCAATGATGCGCACATCCACCGAAACGGGGCGCACACCGCCCAGAGGTTCGACCACGCGTTCCTGCAGTACGCGTAACAGCTTGGCCTGCAACTCGAGCGGAAGTTCGCCGATTTCGTCAAGGAACAGCGTTCCTCCCCGGGCAAGCTGAAAACGTCCCGGCTTGTCTTTCACGGCACCAGTGAAGGCCCCTCTGACATAGCCGAACAACTCGCTTTCAAGCAGATGTCCCGGCAGTGCCGCGCAATTGACCTTGACCAGTGGCTGTCGGGCGCGCGTGCTGGCATCATGAAGTGCCTGTGCGATAAGCTCCTTGCCTGTGCCCGACTCGCCCATGATGAGCACCGTCGCCTCACTCGGCCCCGCCTGTCTGATGAAGTCACGCATGCGGTGCATGACCTGACTCGCCCCCACCAACGGGGCGGTCGGGTCGTTCTCGACGTACCGCTTTCGCAACTCTTCGTTCTCGACCACGAGCCTGCGATGTTCCCATGCCTTCTCAAGCACGGCCACCAGTTCCTCATTGTCGGCGGGTTTGGTGAGGTAGTCGAACGCTCCGCACTTCATGGCTTCTACGGCCGACCCCACGGTGCCATAGGCGGTGAGCATCACCACCGGAAGTCCGGGCTGTATCTCGAGGATGCGGGCAAGCGTCTCCTGCCCGTCCATACCAGGCATGCGCATATCGAGCAGCACGACATGAACCTGCTCATGGACGAGGAGTTCAAGCCCTTCTTCGCCGCTACCGGCCTCGACCACATGCCAGCCCACATCCTCCATGACGGCACGCACCATGAGCCTGTGACCGGGTTCATCATCAATCACCAGAAGATGCTTCACTTGCGAACCTCCACGTCAGGGGAACAGGGCACGACGCCCTCATTGCCCGGAAAAAAGAGTGAAACGGTGGTCCCGCGTCCCATCTCCGAATCTATCTGGGCGCGACCATCATGCTCGCGCATGGTCTTGTGGACGAGTGCCAGCCCAAGCCCCGTCCCTTTCTTCTTGGTGGTGAAGAAGGGCTCGAAAGCCTGTTCGCGTTGCAGGGCACTCATCCCCGGTCCGGAGTCGCCAACGAAAACCCACGTGCCGCCATCGCCCTGTGCAGAGGAGACATGGATCTCGCGTTCGCCGGTCGCCAGTCCCTCAAGCGCGTCGATGCTGTTGAGAACGAGATTGAGTACCGCCTGCTTGAGGGCGTCCTCATCGGCCCATACGATATCCGGCCCGAGACTCACCTTCAGGGCGATATTGCGCTTCTCGAGGTCGAAACGGACAAGGTTGCCGATGTCTGCCACAAGCTGACCGAGGCTCACGGCCCGCGCATCCATGGCCCGCGGCCGCGAGAGGTACAACAGGTCGGTGATGACGCGATTGAGCCTGTCTGCCTCGCGCACCATGGTCTGGGCGTAGGTTTCATCGGGCTGACGCCCCACGAGCTTCTTCGCGAAATACTGGGCGAAGCCGCGCAGGGCACTCAGCGGGTTGCGAATCTCGTGGGCGACGCCTGCCGCCAGAGTCCCGAGCGCCGCCAGTTTTTCGGCCTCACTGAGGTTCTTCTCAAGTTCCCGAATCTGCGTACGGTCACGGATGATGACCAGCCTGTCGTGATCATCATCGCCCTGCCGGATGGGCAGGGTAAGGACTTCAAGGTGCGCCCCCCCGACTGAACGGGTGAACCATCGCCCGGCTGCCGCCTCCGGTTCAGCGGAAGAGCCCCCTTCCGCAACCCGCGCGACAGGGGCGACGATACCTTCCGGCAGTTCGGCTATGGACATGCCCGCCAGCCTTCCGGGGGCGATGCCGAGAATGCCGTGGGCAGCGGGATTGGCAGCACTGATGGTGTCAGACCGTGAAACGGTGATGAGCCCATCGGGAAGGTTGTCGAGAAGACGCGCCTGAAAGCGTTCGAGAACGGCCGCGCGCCCGGCCTGTTCACGTCGCTTGAGGAAGCTCATGGCCAGCGTCCAGATGAACACGGCAGCAGCGAGGATGTAGGCAGCCTGAAACAGGGCATTCTGGCGGAAGCGGTTGTAGACGCCGAGGTGCTTGGTCATGTCCAGCCCGACCACCAGAAAGGTCGGCAACTCGTCCTCATCCTGCGCGAGTCCCCTGCCGGGGACGATACGCTTGCCGTAAACATAGGTCTGACGTGCACCGAACGTCGCCCTGCCATACCACTCGCCCTTCTGGGCAAGCTGCTGCAACGCTTCCGGGGGGAAGGCAAGAGGCCCGGCCTCCTGTGCGGGACGCGACGACAGCACCCGGCCTCCGTTACGGTCGATGACCCCGACGAAGAGTACGTCTCCGGTCTGCTCAAGTTCCCTGAAGAACTCTGCCGTTCCCGGACTGAAGAGGCCGGGCCCCGTGGGACGAACGAACAGCCCCCGGCGGAGTGAACTCTCGACAGCCTGTAGCACGGAGCGCGAGGTCATGGTCAGGTACTGTGTCCCGGCCTCCTCCTGCTGACGCAGGGTCTGCCCGGTGGTGACGATGAGTGAAAGCCCGATGGTAACGAGCGTGAGCACGGCGATGATGATGGTGCTGCGTTCGGCATTCTTGTCGGCGATTTCCATGAAGACTCCGGTGGTGTCTGGCGGGACATGAAAGAACTGTGCCGAAGGGTGACACCCCGGCAGATGCTGATGCCGGGTGCGCCACCACAGGCCAGCCCTTGCACCATGCCGCATCGCAAGGTCTCTGCGTTGCCTCGCAACGCGGTGCCGTGCACCATGAATGTGCAAACGATGGCACACAACGCCACGGCGTGCAATAAGATGCACACCACCTGCACATATCAAGCCTCATGTGAAGGAAAAGGACGGCAGAGTACGACCCGCCCTACGAAACCGGCTGCACTTCATGCACCACACCGACGACAGCCGTGAAAAGAGCGTTCGCCGCGCCCGCCGCACAGAACGTCCGAAGTACGCCCCGGAGGCCTATGACTGACCATGGGGAGAACCCTGCCACGTCAGACATGAAAGCAAGCCACAGACGCGAGGGAGTGCACGGCGCATTGCTAGGGCACGGTCTGGGCAGGTCGCCCGCCATCTCCGCCAAGCGGTGGGGAGACGCTGCGCCCGCCCGTATCATCACCGCGCGCCCCGCCAGCCCCCATAGACTCGAGTACCCGTAACGGGGCTGTGAGCACTCCCTCCAGCAGACCGAAGACTCCCGAACCGATGTTGCCGATGGTACCGGTCACGATACCCAGTTCACGTACCGTCGCCTTTGGCGAATGCAGGTCACCGTGAAACCGGATAGGCAGGTTGGGTATCTTCGCAAGGGTTATGTCCGTTGTATAGTCGATGCGCTTCAGCCCAAGGTCCACCCAGCCCCTTCCGCTCATGGACATGAGCAGGCTTCGCAGGCTGAAGTCGTCGTTGTGCAGCACACCACGCATCATCGTACCCTTCGCCGATGCGAGGGAGAACGGCGTTCGCCCTTCCTGACCGGCGGCACCGCGAAGACTGTAGAAGCCGTCTCGCACTTCGAAACCCCATGTCCCGTCGAAGACACGGGGTATATCTGCGCTACTGACGACAAGCCCTTCCACATCGAACGAGAGATGCGCCTTGCCTCCGAGATAGTCTCGATTCCAGTGCCGCATGACCAGAGGGGAAAGGTCGAAATCGACAGCATCGAAACGAAGGCGGGTAGTGAGCCCTGCCCCTGCTTCCGACCGCAGGCTGGACGTGACCCGCCCGCCGCTGAAACCGGCTGTGGCAGGGATGACCTCGAGCACTCCGGCATTGAGGGAGACGGGAATGACCACACGATTCAAGGGCTGCCGCCTGAATACGGCCTCACGAATCCTGATGAGCCCCTCGGCATCGACGCGGCGCATCCAGCTTACATCCCACGGTTCTTCTGAAGGCGGGGAGTCCTGGACGGGCGGGGGAAGGTGGGCGTCGACGTCTAGCCGGTCCAATGACACGTCGAACGTCCATTTGGGCCGTGCAGTATCAGACGTCGCGAAACGATAGCCCATGGTTCCTGTCATGCGGCTGCCGTCGGCCTCTGCCTCAAAGGAGGAAAACTCCCACCCTCTGGCATCACCAGCCAACGTACCTCGTAAGGATACAGGCCCGAAGGCATCAGGGTCTGCCGTCTCGCCCGGGTCAAAACCGAACCGGGACAGAAGGTCGCGCAGACGCGCATGGCGCGCAACGAACGTACCCGCCCATTGCTCAGAAGAACCGCCCCGGTCGCTGACACGAGCGTGCCCCGTCACCGATGCGCCTGCGACTTCACCCTTCAGGTCCGAGAATGTGAAGGAGTGCTGCGCGGTATCCGCGGAAAGGTTCCCCTTCAGAAGCAGCTTCGACGTGGCGGCGTTTGCCGTGTCCCCCGACGGAAACCGCATGGACAACATGGCGGGCACATCGGAACAGGACTCCGGCAATCCCGTCGAGGTCGAGAATGCAAGAGGCCCGTCAAAGGTCAGGGAGCCCTCCCAGCCTCCGGGGGCCGCCCATGACGCCTGCCACGCCCCCGACCACCATAACCGTGAGGGCAAGGCGGCGCCCGCCTGCAATCCCGCCCCTTGGGCACGGGAGGAGACGCGAAGGAGTTGCAGCGGAAGCATTTCGGTGTGCCCTTTACGACGGGCCTCGATACGCCCGTCCTTGATCGTGGCATCAAGAGAACCGGACATGGAAGCGAGCACAGACGCCAGCGGCCCGCCCTTCGCCGTCAGCTTCATATCGGCATCCAGCAGCCCGGTGAGCACCTCGCGCCCGGCGAGGATGGATGCAGGCTTCGCGACACGAACCCGGCGCAGCGTGGCGTCGAGGGCATACCCCACGGGGAGGATGTCCAGTAAAGCCCGGATGGCCCCGCCATACGCTTCCGGTGCGTCGAAGAGCAGTGCGGTCCCTGACGCGGAGGGCGAGCACCTGAAGTCGAGACGTCCCACGTCGAAACCGCGCACCCTGGCAGCGTCGGTATGGATGCGGATGTCGTAACCCACGTCGGGGATATCCATCGCAGCAGCACGTGCCGTCCCCGGCACAGGCACTGGCGGCGGCGCGTCATGTCTGGGAGCGTCGGGAAAACGCCCGGTGATCTCCGGCACGATGCGGTTCACGTCAAGCGCCGGGGCTCCAGCCTCGATGAAGATGACGGGGGCGGCGAACGATGTGACGCCGCCACGCCCTCGCAAGACATAGTCCAGCACACGGGCTTCCAGGCGGGAGACTTCCACGCCTTGGGGCGTCAGCCTGAAGTCGAGTGTCCCCTGCAGGGCGTCAAGGGCGTGTTGCAAGCCCGGCGGCAACCTGCGCGCGAAGCCGAACCAGCGAGGCAGACTGAGGTGACCGAGACGCAAGGCCCCTTCCATGACGGGGACGTCGCCCTCAAGAGTGCAGACGGCATCAAGACGAGCCGAATCCCCTTCGAGGCGCAACGCCGCATCCTGAACCACGAAGGCTTGCCCCGCCCCGCGATGGAACGGGATATCCAACTCGAAGGGAACGGGAACCCCGCCCAGCGCAACGGTACCCCGCCCCCCCAATTCGCCGGCATCCACAAGCACGCCATGCCCGTGCACAAAACGGACATCGGCGGCGAACAGGACCTCTCCTTCCGCAAGTGAGCCTCCCACCCCCGAAGCGACGCGGACGGCAGCACCTATCCCCTGCGGCGTTGCCTCTGTCACGGGTTCAGGCGTAGCGCCGCCCGGCATGGCAGACAGGAACCGCATGTCATCGATTTCGACACGAACGTCCTTCAGATGCAGCCCGCCAAAAGGTCCAGAGTGTTGCAAGACGCCTCCGGAAGACGCGGCCTCTCCCGATACGGCAGCCCCCGGTACCGCGAAGCCCGCACCCGGTGAGACCACCGACTGTCCGACTCTGGAGACCTGAAGATTCAGGTGGGCAGCCGCCCCTGCACGACGAAAAACGAAGTCGATGCCGTCTGCGACAGCATCCGATACGACGATACGTCCTCGAGTGATGCGGATGAAATCGCAAGGCAGGTCACGCAGAAGAAAGGCGGCGACTCCCACGGGCAGGTCTCTCCAGACCGGCACCCCCGGCGCCTCCGGTGACCCCGGTGAATCCGGTGAACCCGGCGCATTGAGCACACTGTCGCCAGCAGGCGATACCGGAGTCGCCACGGCGGTGCCATTGCCACCCGTACCGCCTTGGGGGGCTGGTGCCCTGCGCATGGTCTCTGAGGCTTCACGGTATGCGCTGCCCGCCACTGTTCCAGAAACAAGGCCATCCGTTGCCAGCGCCATCTCAAACTCTATGACGGCATCTTCCAGTTCAAGCCCGGCTAGCAGCAGTCTCCCTTCAAGCAGGCTTCGCCATGAGGGACGGCAGACGATCACGCTGGCATGCCCCTTCGCGGCATTGCCGAACATGGATTCGGGTACGGTGGCTGTCACGTCACGGAGTATGACAGCGGGCTGCGGCAGCAACGAGAATGTCACGCCCCCCCTGCTGTCAAGTACAACGCCTGTGCGTTCACGCACCAGCGCGCGCACCTCTTCAGCAAGCCTCTCGGGGGAAACCAGACGCGGCAGCAGCACACCTCCCACGACCAGCAAGGACAGCAGGAGACAGGCGACACCAATGAGGAAACGATTTCGATGCATTTGCTACCGGGGGAAAGCGGACTTGTGATGCCCGCCTAGGCTACCCCAGTCGAGACGGAAACGCCATAACCCGCGACGGCTGCCTCTCTGAGACAAACGAAAGGGGGTACCCGTTCAGACAGGAGAGGCTTCGCGTAAAGGAAGCCCTGCCCGTAGCGGCAGCCCATATCGCGCAGGAGCACGGCCTGTTCTTCGGTTTCCACGCCTTCCGCCACGACCTCGAGTCCGAGATGCAGCCCCAACGTGAGGATACCCCGGACAAGGGCCCTTCCAGCCTCGTCCTTCTCCATGCCCCAGACGAAACTCCGGTCTATCTTGAGACTCTCCACGGGCAGGCGACGCAGGTACCCCAGCGAGGAATAGCCGGTACCGAAGTCGTCCAGACACAGTCGTATACCGAGTTCGCGCAACTGGTGCATGACGGAGACAGCCAGTGTGCCATGTCGCACGAGAACGCTCTCAGTGACCTCGAACCGCAGGCACGACCCGGCGATGCCATGGCGCCGCAGGATTTCGTCGACCATCTGGGCGAAGCCCGGACGCATGAGCTGGCGCCCCGAGATGTTGACGTGGACGATGCCGCAATCGCACGCCGTGTCCTGCCACGCCGCTACCTGCCTGCAAACGTCCTCGATGACGAAAGCTCCGATATCTGCGATGAGCCCCGCATCCTCCGCGACCGGAATGAACTCCGCCGGAGAAACGTCCTCGTTGCCCCGACGCCATCGAAGCAACGATTCAAAGCCGTGCAGGCTACCGTCTTCGAGGTCGACGATGGGATGATAACGGAGCGACAATTCACCCCGTTCGACAGCGAAACGCAAATCGGTCTCCAGCGCCATGAGACGGAGCGTATCTTCACGCATACGGGCATTGAACACCTTGAAGCGCGACTTGCCCATCTCCTTTGCCCGGTACATGGCCGTGTCGGCATCGCGCAGGATGTCTTCGGGCGTGAGGTAGTCCCTTGTCTGCAACACGATGCCGATGCTGGCCGTGGTGAACACCTCATGTCCGGCGATGTTCACCGGCTGGGCGAGGCTTTCACGGATACGTCGCGCGATGCGCACCGCCCCGGCGCAATTGCCCGTGTCTTCGAGCAGGATGGCGAACTCATCGCCCCCGAAACGGGCCACCGTGTCCACATCACGGACGCAGCGGCGCAACGTACAGGCGACCTCGCGCAACAGGGCGTCGCCGATGCCATGCCCCAGGCTGTCGTTGATGATCTTGAATCTGTCGAGGTCAAGATACAGCACGGTGAACATGGCGTCTGTCCGTCGCGCCGCCCGCTGCATGGCCAACTGGAGATGGTCGAGGAAAAGCAGCCGGTTCGGAAGCCCGGTGAGAGGGTCGTGGTACGCCTGATGCGCCAGTTGCTGGCGTGAACGATGGCTGATGGTGATATCGGTGAGAAACCCTTCGTAGAACAACGTGGCATCATGCGCGTCGGCCACACGGCGCGCATTGACTCTCAGCCACAACTCCCGGTCTTCCCGATGGCGGGCCCGGAATTCGAACCCTGACACGTTCCCCGTCATTTCTAGCTGGTGAAAGAACACGTCCGAGGAGGTCGCCTCGGCGAACATGGCCTCCGCCATGCTGCCCACCTCACGCAACGACTCGATGTCGGAGTACCCGAACATCTCCGCCATGGCGGGGTTGCCGCGAAGGAGCATACCGTCCGGCGCAATCTGGAAAATACCCTCGACGGCATTCTCGAAGATGCCCCGGTATCGCTGTTCGGCCCGGCGAAGCGCCTGTTCCACGCTCCGGCGTTCGGCGTTCTCGAGCAGCAGTTGCGCGTTGGCCCGACGAAGGTCTCGGGTGCGGCTGGCGACCTCGGCCTCAAGCTTGTCGTAGGCGTCGCGAAGGGCCTGCTGTGCCTCGTTGCGGGCCGTGACATCCTGCACAAGACACACGATGCATGGTTTTCCGCCGATGGTCACAGGCTCTATGGTGCACCCGACCCAGCGCCGGACACCGTCGCCGCAAATGAACGGATACTCGCCGGAATGGCGTGCGGCTTCGCCCCGGGCCATTGATTGCAAGGCATCTTCAAGCACGCCGCGCAAACCCGAATCATCCTGTCCGGACAGGGGCAACAAGGCATCAAGCGCGACCGGGCACCCGAAGGGTTCAAGGCAGAACAACGAAGCGAACGCCTCATTGGAACGAAGCACCAACCCTTCGGCGGAAACGACAAGCAAGCCCTCCCCCATACCCCCGACGATGGCCGAAAGCTCACCCAGGGCAGTGCGCAACTCACCTGTAGACCGTTTGACCTCCGCCTCAAGCCCGCCGACGAAGCGGGCAAGGTCAGCCGCCATGAACCCCATCACACGTGCCAGCGTTCCGATTTCATCGCGACTCTTCACTTCGACCGGCGCAGGAAACTCGTGCGCCGCGACCTTGCGGGCATAGTCGGTCAGGGCGGCAAGCGGACGCGATATGGACTGGAGGAAGAACCATGAGGCGAACGCCGCGACGCAGAAGAAGACGAGGGCAAGAATCTGCTGACTGCGCACCACGTGCCCCACATGGCTGTCGAGGGAACTACGGTCCATCCCGATGTGCACATACCCGCCAAGCCCCTCGTACACGGGCATGACGCAGTGCAGGGCCGCCGAACCGTCAGGGAGGTCCACGTCGTATTGCTGGAATGTGGAGTCTGCCTTTCTGGCATCGGACAGGGAGCGCGCAAGTGCACGGACGTCCTCCGGAACGACCGGTGCAAAGGTATGGGCGACGATGTCCCCCGAAGAAGCCGTCACCAGGGCATAGCGGACACCGGGAACAGACAGGTACTGGTCGATGCGCGACTGTATGGTGATGGGGTCGAGGCCGTAGAGGCTGTCCATGCTGCTGCCGGCGATGCTCTGCGCGACAGCCCGCGCCGTGGCCTCACTCTCGCGCATGAGCTGACGGCGCGTGAAGATGTCGGACCCCGCCGAAACGGCCAAGGCATAGAAGCCGAAAAGCACGAGCATACCAAGAAGGGTACGCCTGAAGAGACGCGAACGGATCATGCCGCCCCTCCTGAGACACTCCCTGCCCGGCTCATCGGCGCCACCGCTCGAAGTCGTCCACCGTCTTCTCGTCAGCACCCTCTATGGTCACGAAGCGCACATAGGGCCGTGCTTCGTCATGGCCCTGAAACTGGGTACAAAACCTTGAGAACACCCCCCGTGCACCCCCGAGCCTTGTCCATGCCGCGCGAAGGGCTTCGAGGTCTGTACGCGGGGCCGCCTCACCGAACAGAAGGACGGCGGCACGTGCCGCGAGATACCCTTCGAAGGCCACTTCATCCAGCTTGCCGGCACGAGACGAAACGGTCCCGCTGTGCACTCCGTCCGGCTGCGCCTCACGGTCACCCGCGGGCGCTCCCACGGCGTACCGGGCCATGGCGGCCTCGAAAGCGGCTGCAAGCGCACAGGACGGTGACGCGCCATCCCCTGCCCGGTCTGCCGGGCTGGCGCCATATTCCGGCATGACCTCGCAGAAGAGAAGGTTGTCAGGAAGGGTCACCGGGCACAATGCGTTGAAGCGATCCTTGAAACCTCGGTTCACGACAAAGGAGGGCATGATGATCGGGCCGACAAACCCCACATTACGAAGATTGCAGGCAAGCGCGGCGCACGAGACATCTGTTCCCATGCAGAGGACTGCCTCGGGATGAGCATCGACGAGGATGCCGGACTGAACCGAGATATCCTCGACGCGGAGGACTCCATTGCGCTGGAAGGCCGCATCGGCGACCATGTCCAGCCCGTACCTCCGCAACGACTGCCGCAGATCGTGCCATCCCTCTCGACCATAGGCGTCAGCCTGATAGGCGATGGCGAAACGACGCACCCCCACCCCGACAAGACGCTCGACCACGGCATCGATCTCGTCAGCGTAACTGGCACGGAGCGAAAAAATATGCGAGGCTTGCGGTTCGAGTGAAAGAGGATAGGCCCCGGTAAGGGGAAAGAGCATGGCAGACGCCGCAGAACGCCCATGCACGAGCAGGGGCAGCACTCTTGTGACGGTCGGCGTTCCGGTGAAACCGAAAAGCTGATCGACCCTCTCCTCCTCCACAAGACGGATGTAGTTGTGGATGACCCTATCCGGGTCGTATCCGTCATCAAGGGCGACGAGTTGTATCTTGCGCCCCCCGACGCCCCCGGCCTCGTTAACCTCTGCAAAGCCCGCCCTGACGCCGGCGAGGTACGAAAGGCCCAGGGCGGCAGTAGGGCCCGTCAGGGCTGCCGACATGCCAAGGCGCACAGGCTCGTAGCCTGAGGCCATGACCGGAAACGGGAACACGGCGAGTATCACAAGATAGACTGTCGCCACGAAGAACCGCATGTTCCCCCCTGTGCCGGGACTTTACCGGGCAGTTGCGGTTACGTACATTTATCGAGTCAGTAATCACATAGTTCGCCATCCCAATGCAACTGCAAAACGTTAACGGAGAAGCCATGCGCATCGTCGCCCTCGACGGCTACACCCTGAACCCGGGTGACATTTCATGGGCCCCCATCGAAGAACTGGGAGAGCTTGTCGTCCATCCCCGCACCCCGTCAGACAAGATCATTGAACGTGCTGCCGGGGCCCATGTCGTGCTCACCAACAAGGTGCCCCTCGACATGAGCGCACTGCAGGCATTGCCCGGGCTGCGTTTCGTCTCCGTGCTTGCCACGGGCTACGACAAGGTGGATGTGGCTGCCGCCGGTGTACTGGGCATCCCCGTCTCCAACGTCCCCGGCTACGGCACCGACTCGGTGGCGCAGCATGTGTTCGCCCTGCTTCTTGAACTCTGCCGCAGAACGGCACTCCATGACCATCGTATCCGCGCCGGGGCATGGACACAGAGTCCCGACTGGTGCTTCTGGGACTCTACGCAAGAAGAGCTCACGGGCAAGACCATGGGCATTGTCGGCTTCGGCAATACGGGTCGGCGTGTGGGCCGTATTGCCAATGCGCTGGGCATGAACGTTATCGCGTATGCTCCACGCAGTCGTTTCGACCCGGATTATCGCCCCTTCGAACATGTGGGGCTTGACGAACTGTTCACCTCCGCCGACGTGGTGAGTCTGCATTGTCCGCTCACACCCGAAACAGAGGGTCTGGTCGATGCCAGACGTCTCGCATCCATGCGCCCCGGCAGCTACCTCATCAACACCGCACGCGGCCCCCTGCTGGACGAAAGGGCCGTTGCCGAAGCCCTCGACAGCGGGCGTCTCGCCGGTGCCGGACTGGATGTCCTCTCGCAGGAACCACCCGCGGCAGACAATCCGCTGCTTTCCGCAAAGAACTGCCTCATCACGCCGCATCTGGCTTGGGCGTCGCGCACGGCGAGACGGACACTCATGGACTCGACCGCAGCCAACATCCGTAGCTTTATCGAAGGAACCCCGGTCAATGTCGTGAACGCGGCACACCTGCGGACGAAGGGATAGCGGGTAGCCGTGACAATGAAGCGCCCCGGCCCGCGGGAAAAGACGGATGGGGAGGCGGATGGCTGCCAGAGGGACCCTGTGGGGGAGCGTGACTCAGGAGGCTAGCGCAAATCCATCCACCGGAGGAGCGAACCTGCCCGCCACCAGACGTCTCCAGCCCAGGCACTGCCAGACCCGGCACTCCAGTCTGTGAACATGAACGCACCCCTATCAACCAAACAGAGAGGGAGCCCCGGTGGGGGCTCCCTTCATCATCGATAGCAGGCCGCATGGCGGCAACGCCGCCCCTGTCGCCTCCGGGGCACGGACGGACGGTCGGCCTAGAACGCGCCCTGCGGGTCGTCGCGCAGCATCTTCACTGCGCAGAACTTGCCGCACATGGCGCATTCCTCTTCGTTGCGATGTTCGCCGCGACGCTCATCCACCATGGCGGCATCAAGCGCATGGCGCTCCATACCGGGCCAGTCCAGAGCCTTGCGGGCCTTGCCCATGCCGAGTTCACGCGCAAGGGCATGAGGACGACCGAGCGCGACTTCGCCAGCCTGAGCGGCGATGCGCGACGCAATAACCCCAGCGCGAACATCCTCTCTGGTGGGCAGCGTCAGGTGCTCCGCCGGAGTAAGATAGCAGAGGAAATCCACACCGGAACGCACGGCCAGCGCCCCGCCGATGGCTCCGGCGATATGGTCGTAGCCGGGGCAGGAGTCGATGACCAGCGGCCCGAGCACATACAGGGGGGCACCGTGCGTGAGCTTCTTGATGCCCACGATCTGCGCCTCGACCTCGTTCATGGGAACATGCCCGGGGCCCTCGATCATGCACTGGACTCCGGCTTCAAGGCCTCGCTTGGCAAGTTGCCCAAGCACCATGACCTCTTCCCACTGTGCGGCGTCACCGGCATCAGCCCCGGCACCGGGACGCAGCCCATCGCCAAGCGACAGCGTGACGTTGTACTTGCGGGCGATGTCGAGGATGCGGTCGTAGCCGGTGAGAAGCGGGTTCTCCCGGTCATGGCGGAGCATCCAGCGAGCAAGGATGGAACCGCCGCGAGAGACGATGCCGAGCAGACGGTCGCCCTTGGCGGCCCATTCCGCGCCTCGGCGCGTCAGACCGCAATGGACGGTCATGAAGTCGACGCCCTGCTGAGCCTGCTTTTCGATCTCTGCGAAGATTTCCTCAGGATCGATCAAAGCCGGGTCCTTGCCGCATTCGATGTACTTCTGCGCCACGGAGTAAAGCGGCACGGTACCGAGAGGCAGCGGACAACGGGCCAGCATCTCGCGCCGGATGGCGTCGAGGTCTCCTGCGATGGAGAGGTCCATGATGGTGTCGGCACCGGCCTCGACAGCCGCGTCCACCTTCTGCATTTCGCATTCGGGATGGTTGCGCATGGGCGAGGTGCCGATGTTGGCGTTGACCTTCACACGCGCAGGCTGCCCCACGAGGATCGGGCGCAAAGAAGGGTGGGACGGATTGCCGAGCAGCACCATGGTGCCCCGCTCGATGGCGTCCCTGATGGTTTCGGGGGCGAGCCCCTCCTCGCGCGAAAGGTCGGCGAGGTGCTGGTCAAGCAGGCCGCGCAAGGCGGCGTTGCTGTTGAGAATGGACATTATGTACCCCACGAGGTGCGGGGAGTGGCCTCTGACGACACACGACGACCTTCGTCTAGCAGCACGCGCATGGCTTGGCAAGCACCGCCTTCAGGAGTCCGGCAAGCGGGCGATGGCGAACCCTCCGAAGCACGCTACGCGGTGGGGTGGCATGAAAAGTCGCGCGTACCGCACTCCCCAGGGTCTCTCACATGCGTGAAAGAACGCCCCGCGCACCAGCATCGGGCCCTGCCCTCCGCCCGGGCACCCCATCTCCGGGTGTCCCCGTCATCCGGCCCGTCATCTGTGGTGGCACGGTCATGCGTTGCCCCCGCCCGGGCACTGGGCTATAGCAGAGGCCGGAGGTCACATGCCCCGTCTGTTCTGGCTTGGTAGTCCGTTCTTCTCCAAGGCACTCGAAGGACACGGATACGATATCCGCAGTACCGACTTTCAGGAGATGGCCGTCTTCGGATGGGACGACATCGTCCGTATGGCGGGCTTCGAACCTGACGTGCTGGTGGTTGCCGACAAGAGTCGGCCCCCATTCGTGACGGGTGTCGAGTCGTTCCCGTGTCTCACGGTCTTCTACTGCGTCGACTCGCACATCCACAGCTGGTACCCATACTACGCTCAGGCTTTCGACATCTGCCTCATGAGCCTGCGCGACCATATCCCCGCCATGCTAGGCCGGAGGCTGACACAAGACCGTGTATGGTGGACTCCCGCCTTCGCCAAGGACGACGACAGGC